>Ga0255128_1001445_pt1 | contig 10396 bp, 10 predicted proteins | sample Law_Miss_RepC_8d_FD_188562 | JGI IMG/M metagenome (GOLD analysis project Ga0255128, IMG submission 188562) | Freshwater microbial communities from St. Lawrence River, New York, United States - Law_Miss_RepC_8d | ecosystem: Environmental > Aquatic > Freshwater > River | place: USA: New York... | reverse complement strand
CGCGACCTTCCCGCGTTATCGCTATGACCAGATCATGCGTCTGGGCTGGAAGGTCTTTCTGCCCATTACCATCGTGTGGATCGTGCTGATTGGTGCGGCAGTGGTGTGGCAACTGCCGCCCTGGTTCGTCGCCAAGTGAGCGCCCGGAGTAATTCATGAACGCCGTTGTCAGCTATTTCAAAAGCCTCACGCTGGTGGAACTTGCCCGCGGTCTGCAACTCACCGGCCGGCGGATGTTCGACCGCAAGATCACCATCCAGTATCCGGAAGAAAAGACCCCGCAGTCCGCGCGTTTCCGCGGCCTGCATGCGCTGCGCCGTTATCCGAATGGGGAAGAGCGCTGCATCGCATGCAAGCTCTGCGAAGCGGTCTGCCCGGCTCTGGCCATCACGATCGAATCCGCGCAGCGTGACGACGGCACGCGTCGAACCACCCGCTACGACATCGACCTCACCAAGTGCATCTTCTGCGGCTTTTGCGAAGAATCCTGCCCGGTGGACTCGATCGTTGAAACCCGGCACTTCGAGTATCACGGCGAACAACGCGGTGACCTGCTCATGACCAAGGAGAAGTTGCTCGCGCATGGCGATCGTATGGAAGCCCAAATCGCGGCTGACCGCGGCAGCGAGGCGCAGTACCGATGAACCAAAGCATGATGGGACGCAGAATGCGTTCACTCGGGACCGGTGAACCCTGATGTTTCAGCAAATTCTTTTTTACGTGTTTTCCGCTTTGGTAGTAGCCTCCGGCGCGGTGGTCATCACCATCCGCAACCCGGTGTACGCGGCCCTCTCGCTGGTAGTGGCTTTCTTCGCCAGCGCCGGCCTATGGATGATGCTGGAAGCCGAATTTCTGGCCATCGCGCTGGTCCTGGTTTATGTCGGGGCGGTGATGGTGTTGTTCCTCTTTGTCGTGATGATGCTGGACATCAATATCGCCGTATTACGCGAGGGCTTCGCTCGCTACGTGCCGGTTGCGGTGGTCTTTGCAGTACTGATGATGGTGTCCATCACGCTGGTGGTGGGGCCGAAGCATTTTGGTCTGGATCAGGTCGCGGCCCCTGCTGCTGCTGCCGCTGACTACAACAATACGCGCGCCCTCGGTCGCGCCCTGTTCTCGAACTACGTGATTCCCTTCGAGGCGGCGGCAGTGGTGCTGTTGGTCGCCATCATTGCGGCCATCGCGCTCACGCTGAGGGGCACTCGCCAAACCAAGGCGCCGAAGCCCGAACTACAGGTGCAGGTCCAGCGCAACGATCGTTTACGGATTATCAAAATGGACGCGGAGAAGCCGGAATGATTTCGCTCGCCCATTACCTCATCGTTGGTGCCGCGCTGTTCTGTCTCAGCGTCGCGGGCATCTTCATCAACCGCAAGAACGTCATCGTCTTGTTGATGTGCATCGAACTCATGCTACTGGCCGTGAATCTCAACTTCATCGCCTTTTCGCATTTCAATCAGGATGTCGCTGGTCAGGTGTTCGTCTTTTTCATCCTTACCGTGGCCGCCGCTGAATCAGCCATCGGTCTTGCGATTCTGGTGGCGCTGTTCCGCAACCGCAGCTCCATTAACGTTGAAGACATCGGGACCATGCGCGGCTAGGCCCGAAGCCAGCGCCTTGAAGGAAGAGAGAAGAGAAGCGTGAAAGAGCTCTGTCTGTATATCGTGCTGGCCCCGCTTGCGGGCGCCATTCTGGCCGGACTGCTGGGTCACGTGATTGGCCGTGCAGGCGCGCACTGGGCGACCATCGCCGGCGTCGGCGTTTCCTTTTTCCTGTCCTGTGTGGCGTTCCAGCGCATTGTGCTCAACGGCGAAGCGCCACTTAACGAGAACCTTTACGTGTGGCTGTCCGCAGGCGGCGTGGATTTCCACGTCGGCTTCCTGATTGACCAACTCACCTGCACCATGATGCTGGTGGTCACCTTCGTCTCCTGGATGGTGCACATCTATACCGTCGGCTACATGCACGATGATCCGGGCTATCAGCGCTTCTTCGCCTACATTTCGCTCTTTACCTTCAGCATGCTCATGCTGGTGATGAGCAACAATTTCATGCAGCTGTTTTTTGGCTGGGAAGCTGTGGGCTTGGTGTCCTATCTGCTCATTGGTTTCTGGTTCAAGCGCGATACCGCTATCTACGCCAATCTCAAAGCCTTTCTGGTTAACCGCGTGGGTGACTTCGGATTCCTGCTCGGGATTGCTGCGGTTCTCATGTATTGCGGATCGCTCGATTACGCCGACGTCTTCGCCAAGGCGCCAAGCCTCGCCGAAACCACTATCTCCCTAATCGAAGGTCATCCGGTTTCGCTGATGACCGTGACCTGCCTGCTACTGTTCGTCGGCGCGATGGGTAAATCGGCGCAGGTGCCTCTTCATGTCTGGTTGCCGGACTCGATGGAAGGCCCCACGCCGATCTCCGCGCTGATCCACGCGGCCACCATGGTGACCGCAGGTATTTTCATGGTTGCGCGCATGTCGCCCTTGTTCGAGCTATCGCAGACCGCGCTGTCCGCGGTGCTGGTGATTGGCTCCATCACGGCCTTCTTCATGGGGCTGCTAGGGCTGGTACAGAACGACATCAAGCGCGTGGTGGCTTACTCCACGCTGTCGCAGTTGGGCTATATGACCATCGCGCTTGGCGTGTCAGCTTATTCCACCGCGATCTTTCATCTCATGACCCACGCCTTCTTCAAGGCGCTGCTGTTCCTGGCGGCCGGCTCGGTCATCATGGGAATGCATCATGAGCAGGACATGCGCCACATGGGTGGTCTGCGCAAACATATGCCGATTACGTGGATCACCTGCCTCATTGGCTCGCTCGCGCTCATCGGTTTTCCGGGCACCGCAGGGTTCTTCTCAAAGGACATGATTATCGACGCGGTGAAGGTCTCGACCGTGCCCGGCGCCGGCATCGCCTACGCCGCGGCGCTGACCGGCGTTTTCGTGACCGCGCTGTACTCCTTCCGGCTGGTCTTCATGGTGTTCCACGGCAAAGAGCGGATGGACCACCACACGCAGGAACATCTGCACGAATCGCCGCCTGTCGTTACCGTGCCCCTCATCGCGCTGGCCATTCCTTCCCTGCTGATTGGCGCGGTGGGCATCGCGCCGATGGTGTTCGGCGACTACTTCGGCAACAGCATTGTGCTCAACCACGAGCATGCCGAGCTGATGGAACACCTCCGCGAGGAATTCCACGGTGCCGGTGCGTTCACCCTGCATGGCCTGACGCAGCCGCCGTTTTGGCTGGCGATGGCTGGGGTGTTCACCGCCTGGTTCTGTTACCTGAAGCAACCGTCAATTCCCGCCAAAGTCGCCGCCACGCTTGCGCCGGTGATGCGCGTGCTGGATGCCCGCTACGGCTTTGACGCGTTCAATGAACGGTTCTTCGCCGGCGGCGCTCGCGGCACCGGCGGCTTATTGTGGCGAGTTGGTGACGTCGGCCTGATTGATGGGCTGCTTGTTAACGGCTCAGCCCGTTTGGTGGGTTGGTGGGCACAGGTCATGCGCGGACTGCAGTCTGGCTACCTCTACCACTATGCCTTTGCCATGATTCTCGGCCTGCTCGCACTGCTGGCCGTGTTCGTCCACAAGGTCCTCGCCTGAGGCGCACGACCCGCGAGCGTAGCAACGAGCAACAGCATGCAACTCGATCTTCCTTTACTCAGTCTGGTCATCTGGCTCCCCATCATCGGGGGGCTCTGGGTGATATTCGCCGGTAGCGGCTCTCGCGAGCGAGGCGTCCGGTACGACGCGCTCATCATCTCGCTGGTGACCTTTGCCCTGTCGCTTCTCTTGTACCGCGATTTCGACGCCACCACGGCGTCGATGCAGTTTGTCGAACTGCACCCCTGGATCGCCTCCTTCAAGATCAACTATCACATCGGCATCGACGGTATTGCGCTGCCACTCATTCTGCTGACCACCTTCACCTCGATCCTCGTTATCGCGGGCGGCTGGGAAGTCATTGAGGAGCGCGTCAACCAATACATGGGTGCCTTCCTGATCCTGGAAGGTTTCATGGTGGGTGTTTTTTCGGCACTCGACGCCTTGCTGTTCTACGTGTTTTGGGAGGCGATGCTAATCCCGATGTTTCTTATCATCGGTATTTGGGGTGGCCCGCGCCGCGTGTACGCCACTATCAAGTTCTTCCTCTACACCTTCCTCGGCTCCGTGCTGATGTTGGTGGCGCTGCTCTACCTGTATGCGCATGCGCACAGCTTCAATGTGGCGGACCTGCAGGCCACGGCGCTTACGGCCGCTGAGCAACACTGGATTTTCATCGCCTTCTTCCTCGCTTTCGCCGTGAAAGTGCCCATGTGGCCGGTCCATACCTGGCTGCCGGATGCCCACGTGGAAGCGCCTACCGGCGGTTCGGTCGTGCTGGCGGCGATCATGCTCAAGATGGGGGGCTATGGCTTTATTCGTTTCAGCCTGCCCATTACGCCAGACGCCGCCGCGTCTCTTGATTCGTTCATGATCGCGCTGTCGCTGGTAGCGGTGGTCTACATCGGGTTTGTGGCGCTGGTCCAGCAGGACATGAAAAAGCTCATCGCTTATTCCTCCATCTCGCATATGGGCTTTGTGACGCTGGGCCTGTTTGCCATTTTCGACATCTACGCGGCGACCGGCGACTGGAAGAACGCCGCGATGGGTATCGAAGGCGCGATGGTGCAAATGATTTCGCACGGCTTCATTTCGGGCGCGATGTTCCTGTGCGTGGGCGTCCTCTACGACCGTCTGCACAGCCGACAGATCAACGACTACGGCGGGGTGGCCAACACGATGCCCGTGTTTGCGGCCTTCATGCTCTTGTTCGCAATGGCCAACGCGGGCCTGCCGGCAACCTCGGGCTTTGTTGGCGAGTTCCTCGTGATCCTCAGCGTATTCAAGGCTAATTTCTGGTACGCCTTCGCGGCGGCCAGCACCCTCATCCTCGGCGCGGCCTACACGCTGTGGATGTACAAGAGAGTCGTCTTCGGTGAGATCCGCAACAGCAAGGTAGCCGCTCTCACCGACATCAACGGTCGCGAAGCCGCGATCCTCACCTCACTGGCGATTCTGGTGCTGGTGTTCGGGATCTGGCCCGCGCCCTTACTCGACATGATGCACGCGAGCGTTCAACACCTCGTGGAGCAGGTCGCCCAATCCAAGATCAGCGTCGCCGCCTATGAATGACATCGCACTTGTAATTCCGGAGGCCACGCTCCTGGCGTTTGCCTGCGGCACCCTGCTGGTGGATGCCTTCCTCGGCCGCCGGAACCCTGCCGCCACTTTCTGGTTTGCAGTATTTGGTGGTCTGGTGGTTCTAGCCCAGCTGGCACACTCAGTCCCCGATACGATTCGCATCGGTTTCGCCGGCACCTACCGGCTCGACGTGGTGGGCTCGGTGCTGAAGACCTTCATTGTGGCGCTGGTGCTCGTGTCGCTGTTCTACGCCCGCGAGTATTTCCGTAAGCGCGGCATCTATCAGGGGGAGCACTATCCGCTGGTGCTCTTTGCCACACTAGGCATGATGATGCTGGTCTCCAGCAACAACTTGCTGATGGTGTATCTCGGTCTCGAGCTGCTCTCGCTTTCGCTGTACGCCCTTGTGGCCCTGCAGCGCGATTCCTTGCAGTCTTCCGAAGCGGCCATGAAGTATTTCGTGCTGGGCGCGCTGGCCTCGGGGATGCTGCTTTATGGCATGTCGATGCTCTACGGCGTGACTGGAACCCTTGACCTACCAGACCTTCTCATCAAAGTGAGCGTGGCGGGTGATAAGCGCCTGCTGCTGGTTTTTGGCTTGGTGTTTGTGCTGGTTGGGATTTCTTTCAAGCTCGGCGTGGTGCCCTTCCACATGTGGGTGCCCGACGTCTACCAGGGCGCTGCCACGCCCGTCACGCAGTTCATCGGCACAGCGCCCAAACTCGCTGCTTTTGCCATGGCACTTCGCCTGTTGGTGGACGGGTTGGGTGGCCTCTCTGAAGAATGGCATCAGATGCTGATTCTGCTCGCGATCATGTCCATGGGTCTCGGTAACCTGCTCGCGATCGCCCAGACCAACTTCAAACGCATGCTCGCCTACTCAACTGTCGCGCACATGGGCTATATGTTGCTGGGGCTGGTGGCAACGCGTGCCTCCGGTTACGCCGCTTCCATGTTCTACGTGACCGTCTACGCTTTGATGAGCATGGGGGCCTTCGGTGCCATCATCCTGCTTTCCTCTCGTAACTCCGAGGCCGATCAGCTTTCCGACCTTTCGGGACTCGCCAAGCGTAGTCCCTGGTTCGCACTCATCATGCTCATCTTGCTGTTCTCCATGGCCGGTGTGCCGCCATTCGCCGGCTTCTGGGCTAAGTGGTTTGTCTTGAAAGAAGTCGTGGGCGCTGGATATACCTGGCTCGCCGCTGTGGCAGTGATGTTCTCGCTGGTGGGGGCGTACTACTACCTGCGCGCCATCAAGATTATGTATTTCGACGCCCCGGTCGTTTCCGGGCGTCCGGAAGCGAGCCAGGATTTGAAGCTCGTGCTGAGTGTGAACGGGCTTGCGGTGCTAGCGCTCGGATTAATGCCGGAAATGCTCTTGCGCGTGTGTCTGGACGCGACCCTGTCGTATCCGCCCTGGCAGTAACAGGGCCCACCGCGCTCAGGCTTGGCTGATTCGCTGACCCATCCTGACGATCGAGCCCTCGCCCAACCCGGCCACCCAGTTTGGCGTGCCGGGCGGCAGAATGACGGCGACGGTTGAACCCATATTGAACCGTCCGATTTCCTCGCCCGCGGCTCGCTGTAGAGGCGCTGCCAAGCGCTCCCGAACGGGCCTTTGAGCGCCCCGCTCAAGGCTTTCCAAATCGAATCCGTTGACGTTCATCGAACTCACGAGCATCGCACCCACCAGCACCACCGCGCAGGGGCCGTAGGCGCAATGGCCGCTTAGCACTACCCGCTCGTTCAAGGCATAAAGACCGTCTACCGCGCGCGCGGTGCGCTCATTAACGGAGAAGAGCTGACCCGGCACAAAGCTGATCTCTTCTATCGAAAACTCGAGTGGCGCATGCACGCGGTGGTAGTCGCGGGGCGACAGATAGACCACGGCATAGTGGCCCCCTTCAAACACGGATGCCGCGCTCGGGCTGGAGGCGAGCAGGGCCTCTAGAGAGAAATACCGCCCCTTCGCCTGCAAGAGTTGCCCGTGCTCGATTCGCCCGGCTTGACTCACTTTGCCGTCTGCCGGACTCACTATGGCTCTGGGATCCGGGTCGACAGGCCGCGCGCCGTCTCGCAGTGCGCGGGTAAAGAACGCATTGAAACTGGCGTAGCGCGCAGGATTGGGCTCAAGGGCTTCGGCGAGATCCACTTCGTAAAATCGACAAAAGGTCTTGATGGCGCCGGGCACCAGCGCTGGCCACTCGCGCCGGGTTATCCAGCGCACTGCTTGCGATAGCGCTCGCTGAGGGGCGACCCGTTGCGGGAAGACCAGCAGCTGGTCCAGAAAGTTGCTCATGGCGTGGAGGTCTCTTCGCGACGGACAGTGGCGTCGAAGGTGGCGCTTGCACCGTTACACGAGACACTCAGGCGGTAATGCTTGCCGGCAACGACCGGCACGCCAGCCTTCATCAACATGAGATGCATGCCACCCGGGGCCAGCACGACGCTGCCGCCGGCGGGCACGGCAAGTTCCGCCTGATGGAGCATCTGGACGCGGTCATCGACCCGCTTCGTGGCGTGGAGCATCACATGCGCGAAAGCCTCGCTTCGCCAGTCCTTGAGAACCGCTCTCTCCGTTCCGGCGTTCTTTACCGTGAGGTAGGCGGCTACCGGCCCATTGCCCGGCGGGGGCTCGCGAATCCAGACGTTTTCAAAGGAAATACCCTCACAGGCAAGCGCCTGCCCACAGCACAGGAGTAAGAGCGCTCCGAGTCGCGTCATGGATGGGCTCGCCCAAAATCGCTGATGGCGGTGAAGCCAGCGCTGATGGTCGCCGCATCATGCGGCAGGCCGAATTTGCCAAGCACGCGAAGTTGGGGGTCTATGAGAAAGATTGAGGCGGTGTGGTCGATGGAGTATTCGCCGCCGCCGGTAGGAACCTGCGCATGGATGACCCCCATCGGGCCCGTCAAGGCATTGAGCTCGGCCTCCGTGCCGGTTGCCGCTAGAAAGCGTGGGTCGAAGTAGCGGACGTATTCAGCAAGCGCGGCGCTCGTATCGCGCGCTGGGTCGACCGAGATGAACAAGACCTGACCGTGGTCCGCGAACGTCTTGTTCTCCGCCAGACGCGCGGCCACCTGCTTGAGGGTGGCGAGCGTGCTGGGGCAAATATCCGGGCAATGAGTGAAGCCGAAGAACAGCAAGGTCCACCGACCTTTCAGGGTTTCCTCGCTGATGCGTCCCTTGTCGCTCGTCAGTGAGAAGGGGCCAATCTGCGGGGGATCGGGCCAGAGCAGGCCTTGAATGGCCGGGACGTCGGCGGTTCTCAGGACGGCTGTAATTAGCCCGGCCGAGAGCGCGACAAAGGCGACAAGGGCGATCCAGGCTTTGAAGGATGGGGAAACAGAGGCGTCAGTCATAGCCAAATTATACGCAGACTGCCCCTTAGCCGGTGCATCAGGCACGGTGTCATTGCGCGAGCCTGATAGACTCTGCTCAACGATCTGTATACCAAGCGCCAACGCAAGTCCGCCCAGACCCCATGAACCAGAATTCCCAGCCCACCAAAATGGGCAAATACGAACTGCGCCGTGAACTCGGCAGGGGCAGCATGGGCGTGGTCTACGAGGCCTTTGACCCCTACATTGGGCGTCTGGTCGCGGTGAAGGTTGCGATCGCCGACGCGCTTAAACATAGCGATTCCGGCGAGCGATTTCGCAAAATGTTTTTCAACGAGGCGCATACCGCCGGGCGACTGCGCCATCCCAATATCCTCGACATCTTCGATGCCGGAGTGGACAAGGAAAAGTGCTACATCGTGATGGAAATCATCGATGGCGCCGACACCCTCAAACCCTACTGCCGCCCGGACAACCTGCTACCACTGAATCAGGTGGCCGACATTCTGTTTCGCTGTGCCAAAGCGCTGGATTACGCCCACCGTCAGGGCGTGATTCATCGCGACATCAAGCCGTCGAACATCCTGCTGACGCGCGCCATGGAAGCCAAGATCGCCGACTTCAGCATTGCGCACATCAACCGCACGGATCTCTCGCAGACGATGCCGCTAGGCTTTGTGGGCTCGCCTCGTTACATGTCGCCAGAGCAGGTTCAGGAAGACATGATTACCAGCCAGACGGACCTTTTTTCGCTAGGCGTGGTGGCCTATGAACTCTTCACCGGCCACCATCCGTTCGGGGCCGAGAGTTTCACGAAGCTCATTCACAGCGTGGTGCACGAAGAGCCGATTCCGATGACCCAGTACCGGCCAGAGCTGCCGTCAGCGGTACAGCGGATTGTGAGCAAGGCGCTCGAGAAACAGCCGGAACGTCGCTATCGCACCGGCATCGAGATCGCCGCCGACCTCAGCATTGCGTTCAGCCATTTACAGCGGGCGCAGGAAGGCATTCCGGCGCGCGACAAATTTCAGCTCATCAAGAACCTGCACTTTTTCCGTGGCTTTACCGAAGGCGAGCTGTGGGAAATTGTGCGGGCGAGCGTTTGGCTGGATGTCCCGCAGGGCGATGCCGTCATCCGCGAAGGCCAAATCGATGACGCGGTCTATATCATCACCGCGGGCGAGGCCAGCGTGACCAAGCAAGGTCATGTGTTGCAGCGTCTGGTGCTTGGCGAGTGCTTCGGCGAGATGGCCTATCTACGCAAAATAAAACGCACCGCCACGGTGACCGCTGAGACGCCGCTGTCGCTGATGAAGCTCAATGCGTCCTTGCTGGAGCAGGTCGCCCCCGCCTGTCAGCTCCGCTTCTACCAGATTTTCACCACCGTCTTGATCGACCGCCTGATCACCGCCAATGAGTCCTTAACACAAGCCTAAGTCTGACGCGCTCTCAGATAGCGTTGCAGGAGGCTACGGGTTGATCCGTCATGCGCACTGCCAACGTGGCCTTCGTGGATTTCCTCGAGCAGGGTGGCGGCGAGTTTTTTGCCAAGCTCAACGCCCCACTGGTCGAAGGAATTGATATTCCACATCACGCCCTGCACGAACGTGCGATGCTCATACAGCGCGAGTAGCGCGCCCAGACTGCGCGGCGTTAACGCCTCCATCAGCAGCACGTTACAGGGCTGGTTCCCCGGCTGTTCCCGATGCAGCGCCAGCACCGGATCCGGATTTTCCGCCAGCAACACCTCGCGGCTACGTCCCACCATCAAGGCTTCGGCTTGTGCAAAGCAGTTGGCTACCAGCATGTCGTGATGCGCCTGCGGCGAGCGCGGATGCGTGAGGGGCAGGATGAAATCCACCGGAATGC
>Ga0255128_1001443_pt1 | contig 10401 bp, 7 predicted proteins | sample Law_Miss_RepC_8d_FD_188562 | JGI IMG/M metagenome (GOLD analysis project Ga0255128, IMG submission 188562) | Freshwater microbial communities from St. Lawrence River, New York, United States - Law_Miss_RepC_8d | ecosystem: Environmental > Aquatic > Freshwater > River | place: USA: New York... | reverse complement strand
TGGCCACGCCTTCACCGCCAAGCGCCACGGCTGCCGGGTGCCCACCATGGGCCTGGCCTTTCTGGTGATGTGGCCGGTGGCCTACACCGACACCAACGAGGCCTGGAAGTTGAGCAGCGCCTGGCAACGCCTGCACGTGGCCGCTGCCGGCATCGCGACCGAACTGGTCATCGCTGCCTGGGCCACCCTGGCCTGGGCGTTGTTGCCCGATGGCGCCTTGCGCTCAGCGGCCTTCGTGCTGGCCACCACCTCGTGGGTGGCGACGCTGGCCATCAACGCCAGCCCCTTCATGCGTTTTGACGGCTACTTCATCCTGGCAGACGCACTGGACATGCCCAACCTGCACGAACGCAGTTTCGCCCTGGCCCGCTGGCAGTTGCGCGAAGGGCTGTTTGGCCTGAAAGAGGCGCCGCCAGAGCACTTCTCGCCCTGGCGCCATCGCTCTCTCGTGGCCTTTGCGTGGCTGACCTGGCTTTACCGGCTGGTGCTGTTCATCGGCATCGCGCTGATGGTCTACCACCTGTTCTTCAAGCTGCTGGGCATCGTTTTGTTCGTGATCGAAATCGTGTGGTTCATTCTCAAACCGGTGCAGTCCGAATGGAGGGCGTGGCGCGAGCGCGCCGGCGCCATCCGTGCGAGTCGGCGCACGCGGCGCACGCTGCTGGGCCTGGGCCTGGGCCTGGGCCTGGGGTTGCTGCTGATGACCGTGCCCTGGCCATTGAGCGTGAGCGCCAGCGCGTTGCTGCGCCCTATGAATGTGTGGCCGATTCATGCCCCGGCCGGCGCCTACCTGGCGCAGCTGCCGGTGGCCCACGGCAGTCGCGTGTCTGCTGGACAGACCCTGGTGCATCTGGCGTCGCCGGCACTGGGGGCCCGCGTGCGCGCAGCCCTGGCGCGCGTGGAACGGTTGCGTCGCCAGGCGGGGACGGCGGCGTTTGCAGAGGAGTCCCGGCAGCAGTGGCTATCCATGCACGAAAGCCTGGTCACCGCCGAATCGGAGTTGGATGCTCTGCACGCCGAGACTCGGCGGCTGACTCCGGTCGCACCCTGGCCTGGTGTTGTGCTTGATCTGGACCCGGATCTCCAGCCCGGTCAATGGGTGGCCAGGGATGAGCGCCTGGCCATCCTGGTCCAGGAAAACAGTTCCTGGATGGTGGAAACATGGCTCGATGAGGATGACGTGGCCCGCATACAGGTGGGGGCGAAAGCCCGGTTCCATCGCGATTCGGGCATCGGCGGCACCGTTGCCTTGAAAGTAAGCGCTATCGACAAAGACACGTCACGGGTGCTGGCCCGCCCGGAACTGGCAGCGGTGAATGGCGGGCATGTGCTGGTGCGCCACAGCAACCAGCAACTTGTGCCGGAACGAGCCATTTACCGTGTGCAGCTTGAGGTGATGGGCGCACCAGCCGATGTGGGCGATGCGTCACAGAGCTGGCGCGGGCGAGTGGCCATTGAGGCCAACAGTCAGGCCATGGCCGCGCGATACGTCCGGCAACTTTTGATGGTTCTGGTCAGGGAGCTCGGCTTTTAACAGGCAGATCGTCAGGCCGGGGTCGGCATGACGATCCGGGGCATGGCGGGGTGCCCTGGGGGAGCTCAGTCCAGTTGCACGCCCGTGGCCTTGATGGGGGCTTCCCAGCGCTTGAGGTCGGCGGCCTGTGCGGCGGCCAGCTCTGCCGAGGTGGAGCCCACCGGTTCGTAGCCCTGCTCAATGAGCTTGGCGCGCAGGGCGGGGGTGCGCACGGCCTTGGCCACGGCGGCGCTCAGGCGGTCGCGCACCTCGGGCTTGAGGCCAGCGGGGGCGTACATGGCGAACCAGGCGGTGGCCACCATGTCCACGCCCTGTTCCTTCAGGGTGGGCACCTCGGGCACCTGCGGGTCGCGTTGGGCGCCCGTCACCCCCAGGATGCGCACCTTGCCCGCGTGGTGCAGCTCGGCGGTCTCGGTGACGACATCGAACTTGTACTGAATGTGCCCGCCCAGCAGCGCGGTGTTGGCCGGGCCGCCGCCCTGAAAGGGCACATGGGTGAGGTCGGCGCCGGCCTTCTGGCCGAACAGCACGCCCATGAAGTGGGGCAGGGTGCCGGAGCCAGGCGTGCCGTAGGTGGCCTGGCCGGGGGCGGCCTTGGCCTTGGCCAGCATCTCGGCCACGTTTTTCACGCCAGCGGCGGGGCCGGCCACCACGCTGAACTGGAAGTGCGCGATCTGTGAGATCGGGGTGAAGTCTTTCACCGCGTCGTAGTCGAGCTTTTTGTACGCGTGCGGGAACAGCACCATGGGGCCGCTGGGCAGCACGATCACGGTCTGGCCGTCGGGCGCGGCGCGCTTGACTTGCGCCAGCGCAATGCGGCCCCCGGCACCGGGTTTGTTCTCCACCACCACCGCCGAGAAGTCGTTCTTCAGGCCCTCGGCCATCAGGCGGGCCAGCAGGTCGGCCGAGCCGCCAGGGGGAAAGCCGACGACGATCTTCAGCGGTGCGGGTTCCTGGGCGTGGCCGGGCAGGGCCAGGCCAGCGCAGGTGGCCAGTGCCGCGGCGGCCGTGAGCAGTTGTCGTTTGTTCATGGTCTGTCTCCGTTCTGGTGGTGTTCCAGCGGTGGTGTTCCGCTTGGCGCCCGATGCTAGAGACGGACCATTAATTGCGGAAATCAATCGTTGCCGGTGATTTCCCGGGGCTGCCGGGCGGCGGCGCGTGCCAGGCGGGCGACCAGGCGCGCGGCCACCCGGGCCGTGAGGCCGTCGCGGTCTTGCGCGGGGTTCAGTTCGGCGATGTCGGCCGCCACCACCAGGCCGGAGGCCATCACCAGGTCCAGCAGTTGCTCCACGTGCGCCAGCGGCACGCCCAGCGCGGCGGGGGCGGACACGCCCGGCGCCTGGCCCCCGGGCAGCACGTCCAGGCAGACGGTGAGGTACACCGCGTCGGCCTGGGCCAGGTCTTGCGCCAGGGCTTGCCGGGCCTGCGCAAGGCCTGTCGGGTCTTGCAACTGCTCGTCGAGCCAGTAGCGCACGCCCATGGCCTCGGCGCGCTCGAACAGGGCCGCGGTGTTGGCGAAGGTGCTGATGCCCAGCACGCGGTAGTGAAAGGGGCGCCCATGGGCGGTCTGCCAGTCGTGAATCTGGCGAAACGGCGTGCCCGAGTTGCCGCGCGCGGCCATGCGCAGGTCAAAGTGCGCGTCGAGGTTGACGATGAGCAGGCGCCGGGTGTCGGCCCGGGCGGCGGCGATGCCCTGGAAGGTGCCCCAGGCCACCTCGTGGCCGCCACCCAGCACGATGGGCAGGCAGCCCTGGGCCATGGCCGCGTGCACGCGCTCGCTCAGTTGGCGCTGGGCGGTTTCCAGGTCGCCGTTGTCGCAGCCCACGTCGCCCGCGTCCCACAGCGCGGGCTCGCCTTGCACCGGCACATTGGCCAGTGCCGCGCGCAGGGCGGCTGGGCCGGCAGCCGCGCCACCTCGGCCGCCGTTGCGTTGCACGCCCTCGTCCACCGCGAAGCCGATCAAGGCCACGCCCTGGCGGCTGGTGTCGGTGTAGGGGCGAACCACGTGGTGCCAGCGCTGGCTGGGACCGGTTTCTTCGCTGTCGGTGCGGCCGTGCCAGGCCGGTGCGGGGTGGGCGTTCATGGTCGTTGGGTTCCTTGGGCGATGACGCGCAGGCAGGGGTTGCGGCCGAACCAGTAGGCCAGCTCGTTCGGGTGCCGCAGGTCCCAGGCCACGAAGTCGGCGCGCTGGCCGGCGATCAACTGGCCACGGTCGTGCAGGCCCAGGGCCTGCGCGGCGTGCACGGTGATGCCCTGGACGGCCTCCAGCGGCGTCAGGCGAAACAGGGTGCAGGCCATGTTGGCCATGAGCAGCAGCGAGAGCCCGGGTGAGGTGCCGGGGTTGTGGTCGGTGGAAATGGCCATCGGCACGCCGGCCTGGCGCAGCGCGTCGATGGGCGGGCGCTTGGTTTCCCGGAGGAAGTAATAGGCCCCCGGCAGCAGCACGGCCACCGTGCCCGCCGCGCGCATGGCGGCAATGCCCTGGGGGGAGAGGTGTTCCAGGTGGTCACACGACAAGGCCCCGAACGAGGCCGCCAGGGCGGCGCCGCCTTGGTCAGAGAGTTGCTCGGCGTGCAGCTTCACGGGCAGGCCCAGGCGCTGGGCCGCCTCAAACACGCGCCGCGTCTGCGCCGCCGTGAAGCCGATGTTTTCGCAGAACGCGTCCACGGCATCGACCAGGCCCTGGGCATGGAGCTGGGGCATCCAGTCGCAAACGGCGTCGATGTAGGCGTCGGGCTGGCCGTCGAATTCGGGCGGCAGCGCGTGGGCGCCCAGGAAAGTGGTGCGCACGTCCACGCCGAGCGACTGGCCCAGGGCGCGGGCCACGCGCAGGCAGCGGGCCTCGGCGTCAAGTGAGAGGCCGTAGCCCGATTTGATTTCCAGCGTGGTCACGCCTTCGGCCAGCAGGGCTTGGGCGCGGACCGTGGCGGCTTGCTGCAGCTCGCCCTCGCTGGCCTGGCGGGTGGCGGCCACGGTGGAGCGGATGCCCCCACCGGCGCGGGCAATGGCTTCGTAGCTCGCGCCATTGAGCCGCATCTCGAATTCGGCCGCGCGGTGCCCGCCGTAGACCAGGTGGGTGTGGCAATCGACCAGGCCGGGCGTCACCAGCGCACCGCCCAGGTCAACCGACCGGGCGGGCTTGAGGTCGGCGGGGAGCTCGGCCAGGGCACCGACCCAGGCGATGCGCTCGCCCTCGGTGAGGATTGCGCCGCGCTCGATGAGGCCCCAGCCGTCTGGCCCGGCCAGGGGGTTCAGGGTGGCGAGGCGCGCGTTGTGCCACAGGGTGCGTGGGTTCATGGGTGAATGTCGGTTGGCAAAAAGTGCAGCCACCAGCCGATGGGCGCGGTGGGGGCGTCTGGCTCGGCGGGTGCGTGCGTGTCGGGTTCAAACACCCAGTCGCCGCCAGGCGGCTGCGCTAACCACAGGAGGCCAGGCCCCGGCAGGTGGTGTTGCAGGTCATTGCTGCGCCAGCGGCCGGCCACCCGCGCGAACAGGCCGGCCTGCGCGCCCGTTGGCGGGCGCCAGGGCTGGCCCTGCGCGGCGGGGGCCATGCCGCCATCGGCGCCGCGGCACATGAGGTTGAGGTCTCGCACTGGGCCACCGAGGAGGCGGCAGCCTGGGGCCTGGGCGCCGTCAAAGGCCAGGGGGGCATCGCCCAGGCGCAGCGCGTGGGGCTGGCCGCCAAAGTCAAGCACCACGCCGTCACCCGACAGCAGGGCGAACCAGCGCCGCACGCCCGCAAAGGCCGAGAAAGGGCCGTCGGCACCGATGTCGGCCACGCTGATGCGCAGCCGCCAGTCGGTCGGATGGGGCCAGGCCAGCAGCTCGCGCGTCACCCCGCCGCCATTGCGCCAGGGGGTGCAGGGCGCACGGTCCAGCGCGATGGCGTGTGCCTCAGGGTGCACGGTGTGGGCCATGGTGGCGGGGTGGCGAGCGGGCAATCAGCCGATCATCGGCAGCTTCAGGCCGTGCTTCTTCGCGGTGGCCACGGCCAGCTCGTAACCGGCGTCGGCGTGGCGCATCACGCCAGAGCCGCAGTCGTTCACCAGCACGCGCGCCAGGCGCTCGGCGGCGGCGTCGCTGCCGTCGGCCACGATGACCATGCCCGAGTGCTGCGAGTAGCCCATGCCCACGCCGCCACCGTGGTGCAGGCTGACCCAGCTCGCGCCGCCGGCGGTGTTGAGCAGGGCGTTGAGCAGCGGCCAGTCGCTCACGGCGTCGGTGCCGTCCTTCATGGCCTCGGTTTCGCGGTTGGGGCTGGCCACCGAGCCGGTGTCCAGGTGGTCACGGCCGATCACGATGGGGGCCTTGAGCTCGCCGTTCTTCACCATCTCGTTGAAGGCCAGGCCGGCGATGTGGCGCTCGCCCAGGCCCAGCCAGCAGATGCGTGCGGGCAGGCCCTGGAAGCTGATGCGCTCGCGCGCCATGTCCAGCCAGCGGTGGGTGTGCTTGTTGTTCGGAAACAGCTCTTTGATCTTGGCGTCGGTCTTGTAGATGTCTTCCGGGTCGCCCGAGAGCGCCACCCAGCGGAATGGGCCCTTGCCTTCGCAGAACAGCGGGCGGATGTAGGCGGGCACGAAGCCGGGGAAATCGAAGGCGTTCTTCACGCCCTGGTCAAAAGCCACCTGGCGGATGTTGTTGCCGTAGTCCACCGTGGGAATGCCCATGGCCTGGAAGTCCAGCATGGCTTGCACGTGAACGGCGCAGCCCTTGGCGGCTTCGTCGCTCAGGCGCTTGTGTTGCGCCGGGTCTTTCTGCGCGGCCTTCCACTGCGCCACCGTCCAGCCCACCGGCAGGTAGCCGTTGATGAGGTCGTGGGCCGAGGTCTGGTCGGTCACCAGGTCGGGCTTGATGCCGCCGGCCTTGGCGCGCTTGACCAGCTCGGGCAGCACCTCGGCCGCATTGCCCAGCAGGGCGATGGAGACGGCCTCTTTCTTGGCGGTGTGCTCTTGGATGAGTTCGAGCGCGTGGTCGATGTCGCGCGCCTGCTTGTCCACGTAGCGGGTGCGCAGGCGGAAGTCGATGCTGCTCTGCTGGCACTCGATGTTGAGCGAGCAGGCGCCGGCCAGCGTGGCCGCCAGAGGCTGCGCGCCGCCCATGCCGCCCAGGCCGGCGGTGAGGATCCACTTGCCCGAGAGGTCGTTGTTGTAGTGCTGGCGGCCGGCTTCCACGAAGGTCTCGAAGGTGCCTTGCACGATGCCCTGGCTGCCGATGTAGATCCAGCTACCGGCGGTCATCTGGCCGTACATGAACAGGCCCTTGCGGTCGAGTTCGTTGAAGTGTTCCCAGTTGGCCCACTTGGGCACGAGGTTGCTGTTGGCGATTAGCACGCGCGGGGCGTTGGCGTGCGTCTTGAACACGCCCACCGGCTTGCCCGACTGCACCAGCAGCGACTCGTCTTCGTCCAGGTCTTTGAGCGAGGCCAGGATCTGGTCAAAGCAGGCCCAGTCGCGCGCGGCGCGGCCGATGCCGCCGTACACCACCAGGTGCGTGGGGTTCTCGGCCACCTCGGGGTCGAGGTTGTTCTGGATCATGCGGTAGGCGGCTTCGGCGATCCAGTTCTTGCAGTGCAATTCGGTGCCACGGGGCGCACGGATCACGCGCGTGGGGTCGAGGCGGGGGTCGGTGTTGGTGGTCATGGGGGACTCCTGAGAAAGGGCGGCGAGATCAGGCGATCCAGCCTTGGGCAAGGGCAAGGTGGCCGATGGCGGCGGCCATCAGCAGACTGAGGACGGTGCGCACAAACCAGATGGCCACCATCTGGCGCAGCGACAGGGGAATGCGGGTGGCCAGCACGCAGGGAATGGAGCCCGAGAAGAACAGCACCGAGCTGACCGACACCACGGCCGCCACGTAGCGAACCACCGGATCGGCGCCCTTGAGCTGGATGGCGGGCAGGAACATCTCGGCCAGGCCCGAGGCCAGGGCCTTGGACGTCACCATGGGGTCGGCCAGGCCGGCCACCCACACAAAGGGCACCAGCAGCAGGCCCAGCAGGTCAAACACCGGGGTGTAGCGCGCCAGCAGCAGGCCGATCAGGCCCACGGCCAGGATGGTGGGCACCACCGCGCTGGCCATGGCCACGCCGTCGCGCAGGTTGTCGCGCAGCACACGCCACAGGGCGGGCGAGCCCTGGGCCTGGGCAAGGCCAGCGTCCCAGGCGGCTTGCCAGCGGGTGCGGCCGGCGGGCAGGCTGTCGCTCACGCCGCCGCTGTTGTCCATGCGCGAGATCGGGGGCAGCCAGGCGGTGATGGCCGTGACGGCGAACGCGATCACGAAGGTGGACCAGAAATAGAAGTTCCACGCGCCCATGAGGTTCAGCGTCTTGGCCACGATGATCATGAACGCCGCCGACACGGTGGAAAAACCGGTGGCGATGATGGCGGCCTCGCGGGCGGTGTACTTGCCCTCCAGGTACACGCGGTTGGTGATCAGCAGGCCCACCGAGTAGCTGCCCACGAACGAGGCCACGGCGTCAATGGCCGAGTGGCCCGGGGTGCGCCAGATGGGCCGCATGATGGGCTGCATCAGCACGCCCACCAATTCGAGCAGGCCAAAGCCCACCAGAAAGGCCAGGGCCATGGCGCCCAGGGGCACGATCAGGCCCACGGTGAGGGCCAGCTTGTCAAACAGGAAGGGCAGCATGTCCTTCTGGAACAGCACCGCCGGGCCCGTGCCGCTGAGGTACATCAGCGCCAGCACCAGGCCCAGCACCTTGAGGGCACTGAACACGGTGGTGGTGACGCTGGCGCGCCAGCTGCCCTTGATGAAAGGTGAGGCGGCTCCCCACACCATGAGCGCCAGCACAAAGGCAACGGCCAGCGGCCGTTGCTGGGTGGCCAGCCAGGTGGCGGCGTGGTCAAACAAGATAGTGGACTTGCCCGCGATCTCGACCGGCAGGAAGAACATCACCAGGCCTAGGGTGCTGTAGGCGATCAGCCGCAGCAGCGCCGTGGCGCGGCTGCCGGATTGGGTGGGAATGGCGTGGGCAGTCATGAAACTTCTCCTCGTGTTAATGTATATACAGGTTGTTCGATTTGCTCTGTATATGTATATACAACTCTATGGGCCACAATCCTCGCTGTCAAGGCAGCGAAGGGCCTGAAACCTAATTGGAAACCCTATGTCCGACAAACGACCCGCTTACCTCACCATCAAGCAGCACGTGCTCGATCGCATTCAGTCGGGGGCCTTGAAGCCCGGCGATGCCATCCCCGGTGAGGAGGCGCTGGCGCGCGAGTTCGGCGTGTCGCGCATGACCGTGAACCGCGCCATGCGCGAGCTGAGCGACGAGCAGGTGGTGGACCGCATTCAGGGCGCGGGCACCTTCGTGGCGCAGCAGAAGTTCAAGGCCACGCTGGTCGAGATCCGCAACATCGCCGACGAGATCGCGGCGCGGGGGCACCGCCATCGCAGTGAGCTGCAGTTGCTGGAGCGCGCGCGGGCGGGCGAGGGCCTGGCGCGTCGCTTTGGCCTGAAGCCCGGGGCCACGCTGTTCCATTCGGTGGTGGTGCACTTCGAGAACGAGCAGCCCATTCAGGTGGAAGACCGCCACGTCAACCCCACTGTCGCGCCCGACTACCTCAGCCAGGACTTCACCACGCAAACGCCCAATGCCTACCTCATGCGGGTGGCCCCCTTGCAGGGCGTGAACTTCGAAATCGAGGCCTGCGAGCCGCCGCCCCGCATCGCGGAGATGCTGCACATGCCCGCCAGCGAGCCCTGCCTGGTCTTGCACCGCCAGACCCATTCGCAGGGCATGGTGGCCTCGGTGGCGTCGCTGTGGCACCCCGCCTCGCGGTATCGCTTCACGGGCAGTTTCTGACGGAGGTTGGCCAGGGCCCGCGAAGGGGGCCCTGCCTTGTGATCACCGCTGCGGCATGTCGGCCTTGGAGTAGCCCAGGCTCACGGTGGCGTCGTCGGGAATGGCGGGCATGCTCGCGTCCCAGGCTTCCCAGGCCTCGCGCATCTGGGCCAGGCGCTGTGGCTGTGCCTGGGCCTGGTTGGCGCGCTCGCGCGCGTCGGTGCTGATGTCAAACAGGTAGTCGTGGCCGTCCACGCGCAGGTACTTCCAGCGGCCCAGGCGCATGGCGCGCTGGCCGCGGTGGTTCATGCGCCAGAACATGGGGCGCTCGAACGTGTGGGTGGCGTCGCGTAGCACCGGCAGCAGTGACACACCGTCCCACTCGTGACCCGGTGCCGGCTTGGCGCCACCGAGTTCCATCAGGGTGACGGACCAGTCCATGGTGAGGCAGTGCTGCGAGCTGACCGAGCCGGGCGCAATGGCGGCGGGCCAGTGCGCGATCCAGGGCACGCGGATGCCGCCCTCGGTCAGGTCCATCTTGCCGCCCACCAGGGGCCAGTTGTCCGAGAAGCGCTCGCCGCCGTTGTCGCTGGTGAAGACGATCAGGGTGTCGTGCAGCAGGCCCTCTTGTTCCAGGGCCTGCACCAGCCAGCCGATGCCCTCGTCCATGTGGTGGATCATGCGGCGGTAGCTCTCCACGTTGCCGCCGTCCAGGTGAAAGAGGTTCTTGGCCACGTCGGGCGCGATGTGCGCGTCGTCGCGCGTTTCCCAGGGCCAGTGCGGCGCGGTGTAGTGCAGGCTCAGCAGGAAGGGCGTGTCGCCACGCGCGCCGTCTGCCATTCGGTGCACATAGTCCACCGCGCGGCGTGAGAGCAGGTCGGTGAGGTAACCCTCTTCAGCGTGTTCGGCCTCGCCCAGGTACAGGTCGTGCGCGCCGCTGGGGCTGTGGTGCGTGAAGTAGTCCACCCCGCCAGAGACAGCGCCGAAAAATTCGTCGTAGCCCGACTTCGTGGGGCCGAAGTGGGGCGGGTAGCCCAGGTGCCACTTGCCAATGAGGGCGGTG
>Ga0255128_1001442_pt1 | contig 10406 bp, 7 predicted proteins | sample Law_Miss_RepC_8d_FD_188562 | JGI IMG/M metagenome (GOLD analysis project Ga0255128, IMG submission 188562) | Freshwater microbial communities from St. Lawrence River, New York, United States - Law_Miss_RepC_8d | ecosystem: Environmental > Aquatic > Freshwater > River | place: USA: New York... | reverse complement strand
CCGTCGCCCAATCAGCCTCGTAGTCCCTGATCCACAGTCACTGACCGAGAAGACAAAAGAAACAGACAGAGAGCTGAAAAACAACCGGCACCTATTGACAGGTCAATCCATACCAGGAGCCCACCCCGTGGGCGATGGACGTGGCACACGCCCCTCAATTGATTCTGCAAACCATCGCCCACAGGTTGGGCTCCTACACTCATAAAAACAAACGCATGCTTGACCCACATGGGCCATTCAAACCCCTCAGGACCTGATCAAAAAGCTTGTCAGGTCACTGTAGCCATTGACCATGACACTGCCCGGGTTATCTCACCTTATTTTTTCATTTTTTCAATTTTGGAGACCTCCCATGAGCCGTGAAGTTGTAGTTGTCAGCGGTGTGCGCACCGCCATTGGTACCTATGGCGGCAGCCTGAAAGACATCCCGCCCACCGAGCTGGCCGCTCAGGTGGTGCGCGAAGCCCTGTCCCGCGCCGGCACCGAAGGCAAGGACGTTGGCCATGTGGTGTTCGGCCATGTGGTCAACACCGAGCCCAAAGACATGTATTTGTCGCGTGTGGCGGCCATCAACGGCGGCTGCGCCGAGGGCACCCCCGCCTTCAACGTGAACCGCCTGTGCGGTTCGGGCCTGCAGGCCATCGTCAGCGCCAGCCAGTCCATCCTTCTGGGCGACTGCGACATCGCCATTGGCGGCGGCGCAGAAAACATGAGCCGCGCACCCTACGCCAGCCTCAGCTCGCGCTGGGGTGTGCGCATGGGCGACACCAAGATGGTCGACATGATGGTCGGCGCACTGCACGACCCCTTCCACAACATCCACATGGGCGTGACCGCCGAAAACGTGGCCGCCAAATACGGCATCACCCGCGAAATGCAGGACGCGCTGGCCCTGGAGAGCCACAACCGTGCCGAGCGCGCCACGGCTGAAGGCCGCTTCAAGGACCAGATCCTGCCGGTCATGCTCAAGAGCAAGAAAGGCGATGTGGCTTACGCCACCGACGAGCATTTCCGCCCCGGTTGCAAGCTCGAAGACATGGCCAAACTCAAGCCCGTGTTCGTGAAAGAAAACGGCACCGTGACCGCTGGCAACGCCTCGGGCATCAACGACGCCGCCGCCGCCGTGGTGCTGATGGAAGCCGGTGCCGCCAAAGCCCGTGGTGCCAAGCCCCTGGCCCGCCTGGTGGGCTATGCCCACACCGGCCTGGACCCCAAGATCATGGGCGTAGGCCCGATTTCGGCCACGCACGCCGTGCTCAAGAAAACCGGCCTCAGTGTGAACGACCTGGACGTGATCGAAGCCAACGAGGCCTTTGCCGCCCAGGCCTGCGCCGTGACCCGCGAGCTGGGTCTGGACCCCTCCAAGGTCAACCCCAACGGCTCAGGCATCTCGCTGGGCCACCCCATCGGCGCGACCGGCGCACTGATCACCGTGAAAGCTTTGTACGAGCTGCAGCGCGTGAACGGCCGCTATGCGCTGGTGACCATGTGCATCGGCGGCGGTCAAGGCATCGCGGCGATTTTCGAGCGCATGTGATCGTCGGAAGGGCGCTGCCAACCTGCTGAGGGATCGCCTGTCTCGCCCGCAACGGCGAGGGTTCAGGCTCTTTGCAGGTGGGTGGCTTCAGCCCCAACATAGGCCTGCGCCTATTTTTGTCCTTGTAGGAGCACACCCCTGTGGGCGATGGCTTGAAGGGCGTATGCCACGCCCATCGCCCACAGGGTGGGCTCCTACAAAAAAGTGATTCCTTGACTGTAGTTCAAGTCTGCGTGCTGGGCTCATCCAGGAACCCGCCAGAACGCAAGGTGATCACCAGCGTATCGCGCCATCCCCCCTCTTGCTCAGGCTGAATCGGCGTGGTTTCGTGGATCACGCGGGTGTCGTCCAGCAGCAAAAGCGACCAGGGCTCGGTCAGCGTGAAGCGCTGACCGCTCGGGCTGTCCATGTCAAACACCCGGGTTTCGCCCCCCTTGATGCCGTGGCGGCCAATCAAAAACACCGCCACCCAGTTCACACCATCGCGGTGCGCGCCCTCGGGTGTGGGACGGCCAATGCCGTCGGTGGTGTCAATGCGAAACTGGTGCGCCTCGGTGAACCAGGTTTGGTCACCCTGCGCGTCAGATGCGACACGAGCCAGCCAGCACATCAGCTTTTGCCAGGCCGCCTGTTGCAATACCTCGGGGGCCATGGGCTCAAACCAACGCTGCATGCCGCCATGCAAAGCGTTGTAGGACAGGGGTTGCCAGTGCGCGCGGTGCGGCATGGTTTTCACCTGCTCGGCCGTGACCTGCAGACTGGCATGACGCCGACGGCGGTAACGACCACCGTCCTTGAGGTACTGGTCCGGCGGCAGATCATTCCAGCTGGACTCAAGCGCCTGCAAAGACGCCAAAGAAACACCCGCCAAAGCACAAACGCTGGTGGCACCCAGCACAGCAAAACCCTGGGCAGACAAAGTCGCACCCAGCTGCTCGGGCGCGGTCAATGGGGGTTGCAGTGTTTGTTGCGGCATGAAAACATCCAGAAATCAGGCAAAGACCCAGAGCATAACGCGCCAAAGGACACGGTTTTTGCCGAACAGGGAGGTAGCGGGACTATGTCAGAGACGAAGGCATGGCCCCAGGATCAGGTCCGGGGTAACAAATGCTCGGATCCGGTCCGGGGCGGCTGCATGGCCATTGATCCGGCCCCTTGAAGTCTTGAGTCACAGGCAAGGGATGGATTTTTGTAGGAGCCCACCCCTGTGGGCGATGGGCGTGAAACACGCCCCTCAACTTGGCACTGCAAGCCATCGCCCACGGGGTGGGCTCCTACGGCAACAAAAAAAGCGCATGGTTGACAAACACATGGGCCATTCAAACTTCACCGGACTGATCCATGAAGCTACAGGCCTTAAGCGTAGCGCTGGCTGGCCAGCTTGGCCCCTTCGGCCAGCGCCTTGAGTTTGGCCTCGGCCACGGCTCGGCTCATCGGGGCCAGGCCGCAGTTGGTGCAGGCGATCAGGCGGTTCTTGGGCACGAACTGCAAGGCGCGGCCAATGGTGTCGGCGATTTCTTCGGGCGTCTCGATGGTCGGGTTGGCCACGTCGATCACGCCCACCATCACGTCTTTGCCTTCAAGCAGCTTCATCATTTCCATGGGCACATGCGAGTGCATGCACTCCAGGCTGACTTGCTGGATGCTGCTCTTGGCCAAGGCCGGGAACACCTTTTCGTACTGCCGCCACTCGTGGCCCAGGGTCTCTTTCCACTTGTTGTTGGCCTCGATGCCGTAGCCATAGCAAATGTGCACAGCGGTGGTGCAGGTCAAGCCGCGCGCGGCCACCTCCAGCGCCTTCACGCCCCAATCGGCGGCCTCATCCATGTAGACGTTGAAAGCGGGCTCGTCGAACTGGATGATGTCCACGCCGTCGGCTTGCAGCGCCAGCGCTTCCTGGTTCAACAACTCGGCAAAGGCCATCGCCATCTTGACCTTGTCGCCATAAAAGCGGTCGGCCACGGTGTCCACGATGGTCATGGGGCCAGGCAAGGTGAATTTGAGTTTCTTTTTCGTGTGGGCACGGGCCAACTGGGCTTCGAACGCGTGCACGCGGCCCTTGAGGCGCAGCGGCGCAATCACTTGCGGCACCTGCGCGTCGTAGCGGTTGTTGCGGATGCCCATGGTGACTTTGTTCACAAAGTCGATGCCTTCGACCTGCTCGACAAAGCCGTGCACAAAGTGCTGGCGCGCCTGCTCGCCGTCACCGATCACGTCCAACCCAGCGTCTTCCTGCGCCTTGATCCACAGCAGCGTGGCGTCGGCCTTGGCTTGTTGCAGCTCGGGCCCCTGGGTGGTCCACTGGGGCCAGAGTTTTTCGGTTTCGGCCAACCAGGCGGGTTTGGGCAAGCTGCCAGCGATCGCGGTGGTGAACATGTCAAAAATCCTTGGGTTAAAAAATCAATGCTCAGGAGTTTGCCGCAAGGGCAAATTCCTGGGCGAGCAATTCATAAGAACGCATTTGGGCTGCAGGGTCATGCGTCCAGGTGATGACGACCAGTTCATCGACTTCCAAGCGGGCCGCCAACTGGCGCAGCTTGTGGCCCACCGTGGCGGCCGAGCCGATCAAGGCCCCTTCTCGCAAGCGTTGCAGGGCAAACTGCTCTGCAGGGCTGTAGTCGCGCGCCGCTTCTTCGGGCGGCAACAAAGGCCCGATGCGCCCCAGGTTGCGGTCCATCTTCCAGCGGGCGCGGCTCTCGAACAGGCGCAGCGCCTCTTCGTCGGTGTCAGCGGCCAGGGCCCACACGCACAAAGCAGCAGAGGGCTTGGCCAGACTCGCACTGGGGCGGCAGGTCTCGCGGTAAATCTGCAAGGCTTCGTCAGCGCCCTGCCCATCGGTGATGAAGTAGGCAAACGCATAGGGTAGCCCCAGGTGCGCGGCCAGCTGAGCGCCATAGTCCGAGCTGCCCAGCATCCAGATCGTGGGCGTGGTGTCCGATTGCGGATAGGCGTAGACGTTGTGGCCAGGGTGGCTCGTTGGCAGGTTATGCCCACTCACCCAGGCTTGCAGCTCCATCACTTGTTGTGGAAAACGCTCGGAGGCATTGCGGTCGGGGTTGAGCAGCTGGGCGGTGCGCCCGTCGCTGCCCGGTGCACGGCCCACACCCAAATCGATGCGGCCTGGAGCCAGCGCATCAAGCACGCGGAACTGCTCGGCCACTTTGAGCGCCGAGTAGTGCGGCAGCATCACGCCCGCGCTACCCAAGCGTATACGCTGTGTGCGGGCGGCAATGGCGGCCATCAAAATCTCAGGTGCGCTGCCCACGATGCTGGGGTGGCTGTGGTGCTCGCTCACCCAAAAGCGGTGGTAGCCCAAGGCTTCGGCCTGCTGGGCCAGCGCCAGCGTCTGGCGAATGGTGGCGTCTTGCCCGCGCCCTGAGGCAGCGGCGGATTGGTCCAGGATGGAAAGTTTCAAACTCATGCGGTTTTGGTTTCGGTGGCCAAAGCGGCCATTTCGGCCATTTCGGCTTCTTGCAGTGCCCGCCACATCACTTTGCCGCTGCCGCTCTTGGGCAGGGCATCGACAAAACTCACTGCGCGGGGCATTTTGTAAACCGCCATGTTCTCACGGCACCAGTCGATGATGTCTTGCTCGCTGACTTTGCCCTTGTGGTCTTGCCGCAAAACCACCACCGCCTTGACCGACTCCCCCCGGTAGGCATCGCGAGTGGCGATGATGCAGGCCTCCTGAATGGCCGGGTGTCGGAACATCAGGGCCTCCACCTCGGCAGGCCAGACCTTGAAGCCGCTGGCGTTGATCATGCGCTTCAAACGGTCGGTCATGAAGAAGTAACCCTCTTCATCCACCCGCCCCATGTCGCCCGAGCGGAAAAACCGAAACCCGTCGCGCTCGAAAAATGCCGCCGCCGTGGCCTCGGGCCGCTTCCAGTAACCCTTGAACACCTGCGGGCCACTGATCACGATTTCGCCCGACTCACCGGGCGGCAATTCGGCCAGGGTTTCGGGGTCCACAATGCGCGACTCCACGCTCATGAACGGAATGCCCAAGCACTGCTTTTTGGGCGCATCGGGCGGGTTGGTGTGCGAAGGCGCTGCGGTTTCGGTCAGGCCATAACCCTCCACATAGCGCAACCCAAACTGATCCAACAAACGCTGGGCCACGGCCTCGGGCATGGCCGCGCCGCCACCGCCGATATAGACCAGGCTGGTCAAGTCATAACGGTCCATGTGCGGGCTACCCAGCAAGTCAATCACCATGGTCGGGATGTTGGTCCAGTGCGTCACAGCCCACTTCGAGATCAAATGCCCCGCCACATCGCGGTCCCAGCGCGGCATCAGCACCAGGCTGGCCCCCAACAAAATGCTGGTGTGCATCACGCTGACCATGCCGGTGATGTGGAACATGGGCACCACGCACAAGGTCACGTTTTCTGGTGTGCCGTTGCCCCACAAACCACTGGACATGGCGTTGTGCATGATGGTGCCGTGCGTGTGCATGCAGCCTTTGGGCAAGCCGGTGGTGCCGCTGGTGTAAGGCAAGATGGCCAAATCATCCGGCTTGGCCTGAGGCGGGGGCAGGTCCACCACCGGGGCCGCCATCAAAGCGGCCCAAGCATGGACTTGGCCCGAAGCCAACTCGGGCAAAGGCCGCACCGGCAACAACCAGGGCCGCCAGGCCTCGGGCATGTCTTCGGGACCCACAGCCTCAGGGTCAAACACATCCGTGAATTGCGTCACCACCACATGCTTCAAACGCTCCTCGGGAGCCAGTGCAGCACTGGCCTGCGCCAACTCGGGGGCCAGGTCGGCCGTGGTCACAGCCACTTTCGTGTCGGGGTCGGTGATGTAGTGCTTGAGCTCTTCGGCCCGGTTCATCGGGTTCACCGGCACCACCACCGCGTCGATGCGCAAAATGGCAAAGTGCGTGATCACCAACTGGGGGCAGTTCTGCATGTCCAGCACGACCCGATCGCCGGCTTGCACCCCCAGGCCACGCAACTGCCCTGCCAGGCGCTCGGCACTGGCCATCAGCTCGCGGTAAGTCCAGACCCGCCCCATGAACACCAGCGCTGCTTTTTCGGGATAGCGCATGGCGCTGACGGCCAGATTCATCCACAAGGACGTCGCTGGGGCATTGATCTTGGCAGGCAGGCGCGCAGGCCAGACAGCAGCGTGAGCGGGCATGGGAAAGTCTCCTGTTGTTTGAGAGCGATGGTAATCGGCCACCCACCCAGTACTGCACACGCCTTTGTCGCGGGCGGGACCAGCACGGCACCGGCCCTTGCGCATTTTTAAATTGTTTCTATTTGTTTTATTGTCCGTATTAAAGTACTATTTTTAAACCAGTTTCTAACTTTTATCATTAAAATAAAACCATGCAAACACACCAAACCCCCGACACGCCAGAAGACTACTGTGGCACCACCTATGCAGCCAAATTGCTGGGGCTGTCCGTGGGCACCATCCAGACCCTGGTCGAGAAAAACGAACTGCAGGCCTGGAAAACCCAAGGAGGCCATCGCCGCATCTCCATGCCCTCGATTCGGGAGTACCAAAAAAAGCACAACATGCTGATGAGCCCGATCGAAAGCCGCGAATACCGGCTGCGGGTCTTGCTGGTGGAAGACGATCCCGTCACGCGTGACATGGTGCGCGACTTTTGCAACCGCTGCGAAATGCCCGTGGACTGCACCGCCATGTCCTCCGGTCTCGAAGCCCTCATCGACATGGCCAGCATCCAGCCCGACGTGCTCATTGCCGACCTGAACATGCCCGGGGTCGATGGTTTTGAACTGCTGCGCACGCTCAAGCAATCTTCGCAATTTCAGCGCATGACCTGCCTGGTGATCTCGGCTCTTTCTCAAGAGGAAATAGCCGCCAAAGGTGGTTTGCCCGAAGGCACCATCTTCATGGCCAAGCCCGTCAACATGCAATGGTTCAATGGCTTTTTCACGGCCCTGATTGCCGGCCGAAAATTTGACCATCATCCTGCCTGAATGCAAATCCAGTCCATGCCCGCTCACAGCTGAAGTCAACACTTCACCCGTTGAACCAGCCTAGGCGCGATCCACTGATTTGTAGTTCCAAAAAATCCGCAGGCAAGATGAAAAAAGGTGCGTAAGGGCCGTTATCTCTGAAAGCCAAATTCAGCGCAATACGGCACTGTCTTGCGCTGTTCGAATCAGTCTGGCTGCATCGTCCGGCAAAAGAAAACCTTCTGACTGCGCACGCGCTGCCGCCTTACGTACAGCTGCAACATAGCCTTCATGCGAACCATAACGCTCTTGAAGTGATCGCCGGGGATCTTGGATGGCACGGCGCTCTTGCTCAGTCCGAGCAAACGGAACCATGCCACCCACGTAGTTGCAAATTTGTCCGGCATGGAAGGGCCGAGCACCTGCAGCCGTGATGTTCCACCCAAGATAAGTGCCAAGCGGCGCATCCAGAAGCACAACGGGAACACTGCCCAACTCGTTGCCATCTTGATCAACTTTGGGCGCATACATGCTCAACACTTGGCGAATCGGAGGTGGCGCGTTACCCGCCACGCCGGATCCATCCAGCGGATTGAATTCAGAGCCCCAGTCGTAATCCATGACAGGCATGATGAAGTCAGGTTCTGGAATGGTCGGACGCAGTTGAGGCAATGTAGGAAAACCCATGGCCTGTTTGTTGGCGGGCACCAAGGTGCCATCGGCAAGCTGAGGCCAGCGACTCGGTGGCGGCTCAACATCTTTCATCACCCAGTTTCTGAAGTGCACTCGCAAAGCATTGACAGTTTCTGTGTGTGGCACCGGATTCGCTGGCAATAATCCCGTGCCGTAGTTGTTACCTGGGCAGCTAGGCCCGGTGGTGGGTAAGCCCTTCCCAGGCAAACTGCTGTTGAAGCCTCCAACCCCGCCGCCATGATGGCTGCTTCCTATGTAGTAACGGCGAACATTTGGAGGCAGCGGCAGGTCTTTTTTGGCTTCAGTGCCGATCCATTCAGGTGTGAGCTTCAGAGCCCAGACTTCAGCGGAGCCAAAATGCTCCATGATTTTTGGACAAGTATGGCTTTGCTGGCACCGATCGAGCAAACCAGTCGACGGCAGGCCTCGCACAGGATCGGCCTCGGGCAACCACCACTGCGGCCCTTCACTGCCTGCCTGGTACAACTCCAGCACGCCATCCGGCTGAGCCCAACGGAAGTTCAATGCGATACGCCTTCCCGCAATGATTGGCCACAAGCCATCGTGAACTTGCTTGCCTGCTTCATCTTGGTTAAATCCCAAATGCAACCAACCCCTCAAGAAGTTGCCTGATTGCGAAACACCTCGGCCAATGCTGTGTGAAATGCCCCCTGCGACCGGATTGGGAGTCCCGACATCGTCGGTTCGCGCCGTTTTGAAAAACTGACCAACATCTCTCCAGGCTGCAAACCCAATCCCCAGCGGATACGCATCATGAGAAGTAAATGTGACTTGGTACAAACGCGTGACGTCAAACCCGTTCTTCAGACAGATTTGTGTCGGATCTGGGGTTCCGGGAAAAGGATTGGCTGCGTCGCAGCGCGCCCATGCCCAGTCTGCCGAAGGTATCTCTAGCTCCCCGATCACTTCTCCTCGCGTCGATTCGGCCACACGCGAAACGAGTTTTGATTGACGCGTGTCCAAACTTGCAGGTTTGTACGGCACAGGATTGGTTTGAACAATCAGGGGCTGAGAAGCGATGCCGGACCGGTTCACAATGCGTCCGAACACCTTGCCTGTCAGCGCAGAGCCATCGCTTTGGCGTGCCATTGGCAGCTGAAGCCAATGGGGCTTGTCCACGTCGGCCTTGGCCCGAACAGCCGTCGCACCTGCGTTATCCCCTTGCCAAGCACTGGTGAGATCGACATCGCCATGGGCTCGCTCTGCGACGACATTCGGTCGGCGCACGCCCCGGTTGGGCACTTCGTGCCACATCAGGCCACTGGCTTTGGACATGTCCACAGGCTTTGTCACAACAAAGCTTGCAACGTATCGGACTTTGCCATCAGGGTCACGCGCCAACATCAGATCATTGATGATGCGGTTGGCAGGTACCTGCGGGTCCAGCTCGCCGTAGGCCCGACCAGCCACTTGCTCGGTGGGCACACCACCAGATTGATCCGATTGCAGGGGTTTAACTTCATCAATCACGATGCGTGTCACACGTGCAAAAACGCTGGTCTGCAGCGTGCAACCCATCAGCAAGGCCAGAACAGCTACAGCATGAATCGATCGTGACGGTTTGAACATGCAGGTCTCCCACGAGATGATTTGAATTGAATTTTTGTTTGACGACGGGGCTGGATCAATTCAGCAAGGCCCCAGATTCCGAGGAATGCACCACCAATTCGCCTGCTCACGTTAGCTGGGTACACCTCGAAAATCAGTCGCCGCTGCGAGTGCAACTCCCCGGGTTTGAACTGTCCTCCAGAAGTTGGACGGCTCCGGTTACGCCAATTAAACGGTGACCATAGCAGTGCTCCATTAAGGAAGGCACATGTGCGGCGCTTAAAAAGCCTTACAGCCCTTACATTTATCGGGATCTCTGGGCTCGCCAGCTGGACTTCAATCTAAACAAACGTAACGTTTTTTGAAGCAGAGCGCAGGGCTCCTGTTTTGGCGTTGAGGCCAATCACACCCAAACATCAAAGCCATGTGCGCTTCTACGCTAAGACATTGAAATGGGCTTGTTTGACTGTTCCGAAATCGATGAGAAGTAGTTAACCCGGACCACACTACTTTGAACCAAAAAAAGCACCTAGCTGTTACGCTAAGGATGGTCTGCAAAAGTCAGCCCTGTGACGGTCTGATCTGAGACAGTTGAGCCATGAAACAAATGAGCCTTGCCACCACCGGATTCGAGCTGGTCACCAAGCGCACGCGCAAGCGGGAATTTCTCG
>Ga0255128_1001437_pt1 | contig 10436 bp, 10 predicted proteins | sample Law_Miss_RepC_8d_FD_188562 | JGI IMG/M metagenome (GOLD analysis project Ga0255128, IMG submission 188562) | Freshwater microbial communities from St. Lawrence River, New York, United States - Law_Miss_RepC_8d | ecosystem: Environmental > Aquatic > Freshwater > River | place: USA: New York... | reverse complement strand
GTCCCAACACACCACGCCCTCGGTGTCTTCGGTGACGTCAAAGTCAAGCAATTGCAAATTCATCCGATCATGTCCCAAAGCGCCCCAACAAAACCCGATTGTCGCTGCCTTTGATGACCCGACTTCCTGTCGCTTTGGATACATAAAACCCCTATTTTGCTTAAAAATTAAGCAAAAATTCAATTTGAAACGGCTTCTTGTATACAGAAATTAGGTGTTTGGTGGTTTAATAACTTTTTTTAAAAAGCCATTGATGTCTGCCAAACCTGTTTTTGTTCAAGAACCAGACGCCGCTGAAGAAGGGGGCTCGCAAGCCGTCAAGGCGCAGCAACGCCTGCGCGAACTGATTTTGGCGGGCGATTTGCCTGCCGGGACCCGCATCGCCGAACTGACCTTGGTCGAACGCTTGGGCATGTCGCGTACCCCCATCCGGGCAGCCCTGATGCGTTTGGGTCAAGAGGGCCTGCTCGAAGCCTTGAGCGGTGGCGGTTATGCCGTGCGCACTTTTTCCGAACGCGAAGTGGCCGACGCGATTGAACTGCGCGGCACGCTAGAAGGTTTGGCGGCCCGCTTGGCGGCAGAGCGCGGGGTTCGCCCCGGCTTGCTGAAAGAAGCCAGTACGTGTTTGGACCAGATTGACGTGTTGTTGCGCCAAGAGGCTTTGGGCGACGAGGGTTTTTCTGCTTATGTGCGCCTGAATGGCCGTTTTCACAAAATGTTGTCCGAGATGGCTTCCAGCGAGGTGTTGGCGCGCGAGATTGAACGGGCTTCGAGCATGCCTTTTGCATCACCCTCGGGCTTTGTGGGTGTGCAAGCGCACAAGCCCGATGCCCGCGACATGCTGGTGGTAGCGCAACACCAACATCGGCAGGTGCTGGACGCCATTGCCATGCGTGAAGCCGGCCGGGCCGAAGCCCTGATGCGCGAGCACTCGCGTTTGGCGCGGCACAACCTGGGACTGGCCTTGCAAAACCCACAACCCTCGGTGATGCCCGGCATGCAACTGATTCGCAGCTAAAAAACCCATCGCGTCAAATCTTCAACCCTTTCCGACCTGCCTTTTTCCTTTCCATCACTTGTTTCTTCCCAAACTTTCAACACCAGGAGACCCGCATGCAAAAACGATTTTTCCTTCACGCTATGGCCCTTGCCGTACTTGCCGCCAGCGCCACCACGGCCATGGCACAAGACAAGTTCAAGATCGGCCTGATCTTGCCCATGACCGGCCCGTTTGCTTCCACAGGCAAGCAAATTGAAGCGGCTGCACGTCTGTATATCGCGCAAAACGGCGACACCGTGGCGGGCAAAAAAGTTGAGCTCATCGTGAAAGACGACACCAGCGCCGCTGATGTGACCAAGCGATTGGCCCAAGAGATGGTGGTCAATGACAAAGTCAACGTGCTGGCCGGTTTTGGTCTGACCCCCTTGGCTTTTGCCACGGCCCCCATTGCCACCCAATCCAAAACCCCGATGGTGGTGATGGCTGCGGCCACTTCCAGCATCACCCAGGCATCGCCCTTCATTGTGCGCACCAGCTTCACCTTGCCCCAAGCGGCGGTGGCCATTGCCGACTGGGCTCCTAACAACGCCATCAAGAAAGTGGTGACCTTGGTGTCGGATTACGGCCCGGGCATCGATGCCGAAAAGTTTTTCAAAGACCGCCTGTTGTTCAATGGTGGCCAGGTGCTGGACACTTTGCGCGTGCCCATGCGCAACCCTGACTTCGCCCCGTTCTTGCAAAAAGTGCGCGACTTGAAGCCCGATGCGGTGTTTGTGTTTGTCCCCTCCGGCGCTGGTGCAGCCCTGATGAAGCAGTTTGCCGAGCGCGGTATGGACAAAGCGGGCATCAAGCTGATCGGTACGGGTGACATCACCGACGACGATATTTTGAACAGCATGGGCGATGTGGCCAATGGCGTGGTGACTTCGCACCACTACTCGGCTTCGCACAATTCGCCGTTGAACAAAAAGTTTGTGGCAGCCTTCGAAAAAGCCAACAACGGCCTGCGCCCCAACTTCATGGCCGTGGGCGGTTATGACGGCATGCGCGTGATTTACGAAGCGGCCAAAGCCACCAAGGGTGCCAGCGGCGAGGCTTTGCTCGCAGCCATGAAAGGCCAAGTCTTTGAAAGCCCCCGTGGCCCCATGTTTATTGATGCACAAACCCGCGACGTGGTGCACAACATCTACATCCGCAAAGTGGAAAAGGTGAACGGCCAATTGTTCAATCAGGAATTTGCCACCATTACCGACGTGAAAGACCCCGGTAAAAACAAATAAACCCCAGTCAGCCCTGGCCCCGATCCAGTCATACCCGACTCGATCGGGTAGCCATGCGATTGGTATTTTTGGTGAAACGTTTTTTATGAGCTCTCACGCAACATGTTGACGCTACTTTTCGACGGGATTGCCTACGGCATGTTGCTTTTCATTTTGGCCGTGGGCTTGTCCGTGACCATGGGCCTGATGAACTTCATCAACTTGGCGCATGGCGCATTTGCCATGGCAGGGGGCTATCTCACGGTGGTGCTCATGCAGCGCTGGGATCTGCCGTTTTTGTGGTGCCTGCCCGTCGCCTTTGCGGGTACCGCTTTGCTCGGGGCCTTGCTGGAGCGCACGCTTTACCGCCACATGTACAGCAAGCCGCACCTCGACCAAGTGCTGTTTTCCATCGGACTGGCATTTATGTCGGTGGCCAGCATGGATTACTTCATGGGCTCGCAGCAGCAAATCATGCAGTTGCCCGAGTGGTTGCGTGGTCGCACCGAGTTGGGCTATGGCGACAACGTGGTGTTGGGCATGGGCCATTACCGCTTGTTCATCATTGCGGTGTGCGCAGCCCTCACGGTGGGTTTGCAATTCATCTTGGCCAAAACGCGTTTCGGCAGCCGCTTGCGCGCCAGTGTGGACGATGCGCGGGTGGCCGCCGGGCTGGGCATACCCGTCAACCTGATCTTTGCTGCCACCTTTGCCGTGGGCTCGGGTCTGGCGGGCTTGGGAGGTGCACTGGGTGCCGAGGTACTGGGCCTGGACCCCACCTTCCCACTCAAGTTCATGGTGTATTTTTTGATTGTGGTGGCCGTGGGCGGCACTTCGTCCATCACCGGGCCGCTGTGGGCGGCGCTGCTGCTGGGCATTGCTGACGTGGCCGGGAAATATTACATGCCCAAGCTCGGTTCTTTCATCGTCTATTCGCTCATGATTGCCATCTTGATCTGGCGTCCACAAGGTCTGTTTGTGCGCAAAGGAGGCCGTTGAAATGGACGCTCGTGAACAACTTATAAGCAAAGCCCGCGTGCGCGGCTGGGAGCCGTTGGTCTGGCTGCTGGCTTTTGCATTGCCGTGGCTCATGCCCAGCCATGCCCTGATCGTGAACGAGGTGGCCATCGTGGCCCTCTTTGCCGTTTCTTTGGACTTGGTGCTGGGCTACACCGGCATCGTATCTTTGGGACATGCGGCATTTTTGGGTTTTGGGGCATACGCCGCAGCCTTGTTTGCCAAGCATGTGGTGCCCGATCCCTTGTTGGGGCTGCTGTTTGGCACTGTGTGTGCCACTGCCTTGGGTGCGGTGTGCTCGCTGACCATTTTGCGCGGCACCGACCTGACCCGCCTGATGGTGACTTTGGGCATGGCCTTGATCCTGCTGGAGTTAGCTAACAAACTCGATTGGCTGACCGGCGGTTCCGATGGTTTACAGGGCGTCGTGATGGGCCCGGTCTTGGGGCGTTTCGAGTTCGATTTGTATGGCCAGACGGCGGCTTGGTATTCGTTATCGGTGCTTTTGATTTTGTTCGGGCTGGCCAGGCGCTGGGCGCACTCACCCTGGGGGGCCACCCTCATGGCGGTGCGCGACAACCCACTGCGGGCCATGGCCATTGGCATTCCTGTGCACAACCGGTTGGCTGTGGTCTACACCGTGGCAGCGGCTTTGGCCGGGGCCGCAGGCGCCTTGATGGCACAGACCACAGGTTTTGCCTCGCTCGATGTGTTTGCCCTAGAGCGCTCGGCTGACGTCGTCTTGATGCTGGTCATTGGGGGTGTGGGTTGGTTGTATGGCGGGGTTTTGGGCGCGGTGGTTTTCAAGCTCATGCACGATGTCATTTCGGGTATTACGCCGCAATATTGGACCTTCTGGATTGGCTTATTCTTGGTGGTTTTGGTCATGGTCGGGCGGGAGCGCTTAATACGCCCCTGGTTGTGGTTTGGCCGCGCAGCCGATGCCAAAGGCGCTGTAGCTGATGCCAAAGGCGGTGCCCTATGAGCCAAGCTGTCGTATTGAGAGCCCTTGGTTTGGTCAAGCAATTCGGTGGCATTACCGCCACCGACCACGTCGATCTTGACTTGCGCATGGGCGCTCGCCACGCCCTGATTGGCCCGAACGGCGCTGGCAAGACCACGTTGATCAACCTGTTCACGGGCGTGTTGCCTGCCACCTCGGGCCGCATCGAATTGTTGGGTGAAGACATCAGCCAACTGGCCCCACATCAGCGGGTACGGCGTGGCTTGGTGCGCACCTTCCAAATTAACCAATTGTTTGCCAGCATGTCGCCACTGGAAACCCTGGCCATGGTGGTCTCGCAACAACGTGGATTGGGCGGGGGCTGGTGGTCTGCGTTGGGGCAAAACAAGTCGGTGGTCGAGCGCTGCGAAGTCTTGCTTGAGCTGTTTCGCCTGACCGAGGTCATGCACCAACGCACCGAACACTTGGCTTATGGCAAGCGCCGTTTGCTGGAGATGGCCATTGCGCTGGCCTGCGAGCCCAAGGTTTTGTTGCTTGACGAACCCGTGGCCGGCGTGCCTGCAGGCGAGCGCGAGGAACTGTTACAAACCGTGGCCGCCTTGCCCGCCGAAGTCTCGGTGTTGTTGATTGAGCACGACATGGACTTGGTGTTTGAATTTGCCGACCGCATCACCGTGATGGTCAATGGGGCGGTGTTGACCGAGGGCACACCCGAGGCGATTGCCGCCGACCCCTTGGTCAGGGCAGTTTATCTTGGGCATGGCGAGTCGGTACATGGCGAGCCTGTACAAGGCGAGGAGGTGGGCCATGGCTGAGTTATTGCGCATTGAAAACCTGAGCGCCGGTTATGGCGAGGCGGTGGTTTTGAACGAGGTCAGTCTGAGTTTGGGCGAGGGCGAAACCTTGGCCTTGTTGGGGCGCAACGGCACGGGCAAAACCACACTCATCAACACCTTGGCAGGGGCCACCCGCCAGCACGGGGGCCAGATCTGGTTGGCGGGAACGCCTTTGCACAAGTTGCCTTCGCATGAGCGAGCCGCTGCAGGGATTGGCTGGGTGCCCCAAGAGCGCAATATTTTTAAGTCGCTCACGGTGCACGAAAACCTGACGGCGGTCGAGCGGCCTGCGCGGCAAAGCAAGGCTTGGACGCCTGAGCGTGTGTACGAGATGTTTCCGCGCTTGGCCGAGCGCAAGACCAACCTGGGCACACAGTTGTCTGGGGGCGAGCAGCAAATGCTGGCCGTGGGGCGCGCTCTGGTGCTCAACCCGCGACTGTTGCTGCTGGACGAGCCCCTGGAGGGCTTGGCGCCGATCATCGTCGAAGAGTTGTTGCGGGCCATTGCCCGCGTGACCCGCGAAGAAGGCCTTTCGGCCATCATCGTGGAGCAGCACCCGCAAGCTATTTTGCGCATCAGCCACCGTGCGGTGGTGCTGGACCACGGCAACGTGGTGCACACCAGCGATGCCCAGACGCTCCTGGAGCAACCCGAATTGTTGGACAGTTTGTTAGGCGTGGCCCGCAAGCTTTGAATTGATCTTGAAGACAGAGGTGAAACATGTTCATTAAAAACACCTGGTACGTGGCGTGTGCATTAACCGAGCTGAACGCGCTGGGCAGCCAACCCCTGGGCCGCACCATTTGCAACGAGCGCATGGTTTTTTTCAAGGGCCCGGATGGGCAAGTCGCAGCGGTCGAAGACTTTTGCCCGCACCGTGGAGCCCCTTTGTCGCTGGGCAAAGTCTGCGAAGGCAAACTGGTGTGCGGCTACCACGGGCTCGAGATGGGCTGTGATGGCAAAACCGTGCACATGCCCGGTCAGCGCGTGCGCGGCTTTCCGGCCATCAAGAGCTTTCCGGTTGTTGAGCGCTATGGTTTTGTCTGGGTCTGGCCCGGCGATGCGGCCAAGGCCGATGTGGCGCAAATGCCCTCGTTCGCGTTTTTTGACAACCCCGAGTGGGCTTACGGCGGCGGGCTTTACCACGTCAAGGCCGACTACCGCCTGATGATCGACAACCTGATGGACCTGACGCACGAGACCTACGTGCACGCCAACAGCATTGGTCAGCCCGAGATTGACGAAACCCCCAGCCAGACCTCCGTGGAAGGTGACCAAGTGGTTTTGCAGCGCCACATGCAAGGCATACAGGCCCCGCCCTTTTGGCAAATGGCCATGAGTGCCAACGGCCTAGATCCGCAGGCCAAGGTGGACCGTTGGCAAATATGCCGATTCTCGCCACCCAGCCACATCATGATTGATGTGGGTGTGGCGCTGGCCGGCAAAGGTGGTTTTGATGCAGCACCAGAACACAAGGCCTACAGCGTGGTGGTGGACTTTATTACCCCCGAAACCGAGACCTCGCACTGGTATCACTGGGGCATGGCCCGCCAGTTCAAGCCGGCAGATGCGGCCTTGACCGACAAAATTCGCGAAGGGCAGGGCAAAATCTTCAATGAAGACATGGAAATGCTGCAATTGCAGCAAGCCAATATCACCCAATGGCCCGACCGCAAACTGTTGATGCTCAATATAGATGCCGGAGGCGTGCAGTCTCGGCGCATCATTGACCGTTTGCTGGCGCAAGAAAACCCCACCGGAATCACCGCATGAGCACCTCTGACCTGACCCAAGCTCCCTTGGCCGATGACGGCAGCTTTGAAGTTCAGCTGCAAAAAAGCGGCCAAACGCTGCAAGTGAGCAAAGACCAATCCATCTTAAAAGTGCTGCAAGACGCCGGACACGATGTGCCGTTTTCTTGCTCTGAAGGCGTCTGTGGCACCTGCCTGACCCGCGTGGTGGCCGGCAAGCCCGACCATTGGGACATGTACCTGACCCCGGAAGAACAAGAAAAAGGCGATTGCATCATGGTCTGCTGCTCACGCAGCCAGACGGCGCGGCTGGTTCTGGACTTTTAGGGATAATTCTGGGCTGACCTGCAAGTTGCAGCGACCTATTGCCCATTCCTAAGTGCCAAGTGCCCTATGCCTGTCGCCCATTCAACTGACTGATGAATTCCACTTTTGACATCCTGGCCATCACTGGCCCCATTTATTTGGCCATTGCACTGGGATATGGGTTCACCCGACAAGGGGTGTTCAGCCGGGCCGACATGCAGGTTTTCGGCAAATTCACCCTGAATTTGGCCTTGCCTGCTTTGTTGTTCAATGCCTTGTCGCAGCGCAGCGTGGCCGAAATCCTGAACGCGCAATATTTGCTGGCTTACGCCTTGGGGTCGCTGCTGGTGATTCTTGGCGTGCTGTGGTGGGCACGCCGGGTGCAGGGGCATAGCCTGAGTTACAGCAGCATGATGGCCATGGGCATGGCTTGCCCCAACAGTGGTTTTGTAGGCTATCCGATCATGCTGTTGTCTTTCGGCCCGGTGGCAGGGGTGGCTTTGGCGCTCAACATGGTGGTCGAAAACTTTCTTTTAATTCCATTGCTCATGGCCGTGGCCGATTCTCAAGGTGGCAAGCCCGGGGAGTGGAAGTCGGTGTTGTGGCAATCCCTTAAAAACCTCGTCAAAAACCCGATGATCATCGGCATCGCAGGCGGTTTTCTTTTTTCTTTGTCGGGCTTGCAAATGCCCGAGCCCCTGGGCCGCACCATCAACCTGTTTGCGCAGGCCAGCGCGGCGCTGTCGTTGTTTGTGATTGGCGGCTCTTTGGTGGGCCTGAAGGTGGAGGGTTTAAAGGGCCCTGTAGCGCAAATTACGTTCGGAAAACTGGTGCTGCACCCACTGGCCATGTGGGCTGTGTTGACTTGGGTGGTGCCCATTGACGACCCGGCTTTGCGAACTGCAGCCTTGCTGACGGGGGCCTTGCCCATGCTGGGCATCTACACCATATTGAGTCAGCGCCATGGGCATGGCACCGTCAGCGCGGCCGCTTTGCTGGTGACCACGGTGTTGTCATTTTTTACTTTGAGCGCGGTGCTGTTTGTTTTGAAATTGCAGGCTTGAGGGCTTGGTTTATTGAGCAAACGTAATCCATCGAGGGGATTACCGAAGGGCATTGCAGAATGGCTGCGGATTTACTTTGGCCAATGTAAGCACAAAAAAACCCGAGCGGGTGAACGCTCAGGTTGAATGGGTGAATGGGCTGACTAATTGCTCAGATTATTTACCTTGAAGACGCGCGGCTACATAGGTGAGACCATATCCGGATGCATTGGCAGAGCTTGCGATAGGGGCAGTAATGTAATCTGAAGCATCTCTGACGTAGTCACCCGTTCGGTATTTTGCACCTGTGATCTTAATTTTTCCATTTTCAATCTTGAATCCAACAACCTTCACAATACCTCCACTGCTATGTACGTAGGCGTTATAAAGTCCGTTTCCAAATGAATCGATTTCCGCGGAAGGTTGTCCTTGAACCCAGCCACCCGCAATAACGGCTGTAACCGTTTTGACAGCTAAGGCTTCAGATTCAGGTAGATTAAGACCGTAGGAATTTATAAAAGTATTCCCGAAAATCTTTCTCAGATCCCAGTTGTTGCCATTATAAATAATCTCATAGTCAGTGGCTTGCTCAAGAGTGAACCTGTTTTCAAAGCTGACGCTGTAGCTGCTGTTGGATCTGAAAAGAACGGTGCTGTTGGTTGGAATGGCTGAGGTATTTTTGGGGAAATTTAACGCAGACAACCAATAACCGTCTGTCGTAGTGAGAGAAGCAGTCGTGTAAAAACCAAAGACGTTTTGTAAAAACGGTGCGACATTCAAACGTGAACTCAAATCATTTTCAGTCGGAAGCCAAGCTTTCACATCAAGGCTGGGGGTGCCGAATGTGAAATTAGGGTTGTTTACACCGTAACCATTGTCTGATTCTGAAGTGGCGACGTTGGCGGTGATGTAATCGTTGGCGTTGCGGTCATAGCCGCCGTTGCGGTACTTGGCCCCCAGTGCTTTGATTTTGTTGCCCTCGACTTGCAACTCGACTACCTTGGCATATGAGCCTGCAACGACGTAAGCGTTGAAGCGGCCTCCATAGCCAAAGTTATCGATTGAGGCGTTGTAGGTGCCGCCAATCCAACCGCCTGACATTACGGCATTCATGCCGTTGACACGTTGCTTGCTGGGATCAAAGTTGGGAATATTGATGCCTTGACTGGTCACGAAATTAGTCACCGTAAGGAATGTGTGCGGATATTTGGCTTGATCGGTAAATCCGTAAGAACCCACTCTTGGGTACCACGATCCGTAGTGCTCAATGTAGGGTGCGATTACTTCCGCGTATCCACCTATGGTTCTGTAAATTCGACCGACTTCGTCGGTTACATAACTGCTTGAACTGTCACCAGACTTCAAAAAACCCGTGGTGTTGGCTTCTGCCGTGTCTGAAAGCTTCCGGCCATCGTTACGGTTGGTGAACACACCATTCTGAAAGCTCCAGTGCTGGTCTTGGTATTGTGCATCGCAGTTGATGTAAATGGGTTGAAAGTAGGAGGCGAGTGGGGGTTTGAGGGATGCAAGGCACTTACCGGTATTGTCGTTTCTGATTTGTTTCCAGCCTTGCCAAGAGTTGGTGTTGGCAGCGTTTGCAAACAGGGGCAACAATGCCACTGCGGTACACAAGATAATTTTTTTCACGTTGTTCCTCTAAGAGCTTGTATTGATGATGTGGTCAAAATTTGTTCACTTTGAGTACTGGATTCATAAGGTTTGCACCTCGTGAAATCGCAAATATCTTCTTTGTGAATTCAATAATGATGCAGCAAAATTGTATTAAAAATTACTCATTAAAGAAAATATTTTTGTATTCAAATGTTAAATTAAGGTTCAACTAAATATTGTCCATATATACCAATCATTGGCAGGTGATTTTTAAAAAACACAGCTAAGTTTGGTATGTGACGGCATAAAAAGTCACATTCATTGTGGTGTCAGCCATTGACCCGCCAACTCAGTGATCAGCGCCAAAGTGGCCTGTTGGGTCAGCGTGGTGGGTCGCAATGAGCTGACGGCGGTGGTCAGCTGGATCGTCATGGCTTGCTGTCCCACCTGCCTGACTGAATAAGCCGATGGCCGCACCGAGCGCATCACCGCATTGCGCGACAAGATGGCATAACCCGCACCGTCGGCCACCAAATCCAGAATGGCACTCACCCCGTCAATTTCTAACGCAATTTGGGGGCGGCAACCAATGGCGGCCATCTCGGACTCCACCAGCATCCTAATAGCGTTGGGCCGGGTCGGTATGACC
>Ga0255128_1001426_pt1 | contig 10481 bp, 10 predicted proteins | sample Law_Miss_RepC_8d_FD_188562 | JGI IMG/M metagenome (GOLD analysis project Ga0255128, IMG submission 188562) | Freshwater microbial communities from St. Lawrence River, New York, United States - Law_Miss_RepC_8d | ecosystem: Environmental > Aquatic > Freshwater > River | place: USA: New York... | reverse complement strand
GTTCAGGGCGTCCCCCAAGCCGACCACAGTTCGGCTTGGGGGACGCCCTGAACAGACAGAAAATTCAGCGTCCGGCTTGCGCGCGCCAGGCATTCAGACGACTGCGCGGGCCGCGGTGCCCCAAATAACCCGGTGCCACACCCGCCGGGGCTGCGGCGGCTATGCCCAGGTCTTGAAAACCGGGCAGTTTTCCCGAAGTGATGTTGTCGACTTTCATCGAGGCCAAGTTGTCGCGGCTCATCAAGGGCTCGCCCGGTGCCATTTCCATGGCAAAGGCCTGCAGCCAACCCACCCACAGGGGCAGCGCCATCACGGGACGGCCTTTTCCTTGGTTGACACCGGCCCATTGGCCAGCCAGTTTGACCAATTCGCCCAAGCTCAAGACATCCGGCCCCCCCAGTTCATAGGTCTGACCGATGGTTTCCGGCTTTTGCAGGCAAGCCACGACAGCCTGCGCCACATCGGCGACCCAGACGGGCTGAAAGCGCGTCCCCGCTCCCGCCAGCGGCATCAAGGGCGCAATGGCTTGCAAATCAGCAAACAGGTTGAGGAATTTGTCTTCAGCTCCAAAAATCACGCTTGGACGCAAGATGGTCAGGTCGAGTCCCGCGTTTTGCAGCACCGTTTCTCCACGCGACTTGCTGCGTTGGTACATCGAGGGGCCCTGTGCGTCTGCCCCTAAGGCGCTGATTTGCACCAGTCGCTTGATACCCGCTTTGTTCATGGCGTCAGCAATTTTGCCGACCAAGGCGACATGCACTTGCTCAAAACGCGCTTCGCTGCCGTGCAGTACGGCCACCAAATTGATGACGGCATCGTGCCCCGGCATCAAACGGGCCAAGTCGGCTTCGTTGTGAACTGAAGCCTCCAAAACCGTCAGACCTGGCAAGCTTTGCACGCTGGCGGCATTGACCGCCCGTCGGGTCGGTACCGTGATGTGCCAACCAGCCCGAGCCAATTGCTCACAGACATGGCGGCCAACAAAGCCGCTGCCACCCAAAACCAGAACGCGGGGAATACTCATTTTTAATTTCAGGGGTTAAGGCCTTGAATGGCCTGTTGCATCGCGTCCATGGCCTGCTCGACGATTTGGCTGCGCCATTCATCGGTATCCACATAAAACGCATTCATCAAGTCTTGCTTAATTTGGCGGTGCAAAGCGGCAGGCGCCTCAGGGTGCAGGTGCAACCAATGGTCACCGCGCAAAGCATGCATGACCTTTTCTTGGGGTTGAGTGCCATATTCCATGGCAATGCCGGTGTACTCGGCTTGCGGGCACTCTTGATAGGCCGCCATCCACATGAGCCCGGTCAGGAAGGCAGAAGTCGAAGACCCATCGTAAATCGAGGTGATGCCATTGCCCCACCAGGCTTTCGCGCGTTGGAAGGCCGCAGCATCATCGGCACAAGCAAAGATGCGCTCGCCCAAGCCGCTGGGCCCCAAGCCTGTGTGCAAATCAATCCAGGCCAATTGTTGGCAATTTTGGCCGTACTTTTGCAGCACCTTGCGTAAGGTCAGGTTGCTCCAGGTGGGTGCTTTTCCACCAAAAAACAAGCCCTCTGGAAACTCGTGTTGCCCTTTGGTAATGGCCGCCTGAAAAGCTTTCATGCCGCGTTCGGCGATGTACTGCTGGGTGGCTGATGCATTGGCCGGATCTGGTGGCCAAATTTCTGGCAGCAACAAGGGCTGAATTTCTCGATAAGCCGGGTTGTCGGGCAATGCCTGGCTGAAGTCTTGAAAGTTGCGGTTGATGTCAACGTTCTCGTGGGTCACGCGGCGCACATGCGAAAAACCATGCGGATTCAGTGCATGGATATATAGAACTGCGACGTTTTGCGCTTTGACAGCGTTTCGCCAGGCGGTATTTTGAAGAGCGTGAACTTGGACGCCTGAACCGCAATAACCCTCTACACCATGGCAGGCACTGCTGATGACCAATAAGCTGCGGGCATCAGGGGGGCCACCGAGAGCCCCGCACCCTGTGCAGCGGTGAAAAATTTTTGCCGGGCTTCGGCATAGCGGGTGGAAAAACTGTCCTGAATCGATGACATGAGAGGGTCCTGTCAGGCGGTTTGGCTGGGTTGGGCCAGCCATTGATGGGCCAGTTGTACCCAATAGGTGCCACCCAAGGGAATCAGGTCATCGTTGAAGTCGTAACTGGGGTTGTGCAAAGTGCATGGGCCCCCTCCGTGCCCCATTTCGCGGTGGGCACCATCGCCGTTGGAGATGAACACGTAGGCCCCAGGTTTGGCCTGCAGCATGTAAGAAAAATCCTCAGCGCCCATGGTGGGTTCCTGATCGATGACATGCTGCGAGCCCACAATGTCAGCCATCACCCGGCGGGCTAACGCGGCCTCAGCGGCGCTGTTGATGGTGGGCGGGTAATTGCGCTCAAACTCAAATTCGCAAGTCGCATCGAAGGCGGTACAAATGGATTGGGCCACTTGCCGCATACGCGACTCGATCATGTCCAACACTTCAATGCTGAAGGTGCGCACCGTGCCTTGAAGCTCGCAGGAATCGGGCACGACGTTGGTGGCTTCTCCGGCGTGGATCATGGTGACTGAAATAACACCCGCATCGACCGGTTTTTTATTGCGGGTGATGATGGTTTGAAAGCCCTGCACCATTTGGCAAGCGACGGGCACCGGGTCAATGCCATTGTGTGGCAAAGCGGCATGGCTTCCCTTGCCCCGGATGGTGATTTTGAACTCGTTGCTGGAGGCCATAACCGGTCCAGGGCTGGCAGCAAAGGTGCCCACTGGGGCACCCGGCCAGTTGTGCATGCCAAAGACGGCTTGCATGGGAAACTTGTCAAACAGCCCGTCCTTGATCATTTCGCGAGCGCCACCACCGCCTTCCTCTGCGGGCTGGAAAATCAAATAAACCGTGCCATCAAAATCGCGATGCTTGGAAAAATGTTTGGCAGCAGCCAACAGCATGGCGGTGTGTCCATCATGGCCGCAAGCATGCATCTTGCCCTTGTGTTTGCTGGCATGCGCGAAGGTGTTGAACTCTTGCATGGGCAGTGCATCCATGTCGGCGCGCAAACCGATACCCCGTCCACAAGCACCGCCATCACGTCCGTGCACGATGCCGACCACACCTGTGGTGCCCATACCCCGGTGAATGGGGATGCCCCATTCGGTGAGCTTTTGCGCCACCACATCGGCCGTGCGAACCTCCTGAAAACACAACTCAGGGTGTGCATGGATGTCTTTGCGAATAGCCGAAATGCTGGCTGCATCAGTGAGGATGGTGTCAATGAGTTTCATGCAGTGCAGTCTAGCGGGAGTTGAAACTCTTTGCCAAGTGGCCGTTTTTAATGACCCAATGAGTCTCCAAACCGTGACCACTCACGCCTTACAACTCAATTTTTTGTAGATTTTGAATTAAACCTGTTTCATTCACTGCAAATGTTTAAGTGAACTCGTTTAACAATCTTATAACCCTCCCCCCAACGGCGGGCTGCGCGACAATCAGCATTTGCCCAATGTTTGCCTTTGCACCATGAAAAACATTCCAACCACCGCTGTGGTGCGTGGCGCTTGCCCGCACGACTGCCCTGACACCTGCGCCTTGCTGACCACGGTGGAAAACGGCCGGGCCGTCAAAGTGCAGGGCAACCCGGATCACGCCCAGACCGATGGCGTGTTGTGCACCAAAGTTTCGCGTTACACCGAGCGCACCTACCACCCCGAGCGTTTGTTGCAACCCCTGCGGCGGGTGGGCCCCAAAGGCGCGGGCCAGTTTGAACCCGTGAGCTGGGACGAGGCTTTGGATGCCATTGCCGAACGCCTGAAAGTGATTGCCGCACACGACCCACAAGCCGTATTGCCTTACAGCTACGCAGGCACCATGGGCTTGGTTCAAAGTGAATCTGTGGCCGCGCGGTTTTTTCACAAGCTGGGCGCGTCTTTGCTGGACCGCACCATCTGCGCCTCTGCCGGAGCCGAAGCCCTGACGCAAACCTTGGGCAACAAGGTGGGCATGAAGGTCGAGTTTTTTGCCGAATCCAAACTGATCCTGATTTGGGGCAGCAACTCGATTGGCAGCAACTTGCATTTTTGGCGTTTAGCCCAAGCGGCCAAGCGCGAGGGGGCCAAACTGGTGTGTATTGACCCTCGCCGCACCGAAACGGCCGAAAAATGCCACGAACACATCGCCCTTCGCCCAGGCACCGATGCCGCGCTGGCGCTGGCACTCATGCACGAGTTGATCGTCAACGATTGGCTGGACCAAGACTATATTGACCGCTACACCTTGGGGTGGGAGGGCTTGCGCGAGCGCGCGATGCAGTGGACGCCCGAACGCGCCGCCGAGGTTTGCGGCATTCCGGTGGCACAAATCAAACAACTGGCCCGTGACTGGGGCACCACCCAGCCTGCCGCCATTCGCCTGAATTACGGCATGCAACGGGTGCGTGGGGGTGGCAACGCTGTGCGGGCCGTGGCCTGTTTGCCCGCACTCACCGGGGCATGGCGGCAGCGCGGGGGCGGCCTTTTGTTGAGCAGCTCAGGGCATTTCCCGGTGCGCCGTGCGGCCTTGCAGCGGCCCGATTTATTGGGCCAGCAACGCCCCCGAACCATCAACATGACCACCATTGGGGACAGTTTGCTGCAACCCGCATCGCCCGAATTCGGCCCCCAAATTCAGGCCTTGCTGGTTTACAACAGCAACCCCGTGGCCATTGCCCCCGAATCGGGCAAGGTGGTGCAGGGTTTCAGCCGCGAAGACCTGTTTACCGTGGTGTTGGAACATTTCCAGACCGATACGGCCGATTACGCCGATTTCATCTTGCCCGCCACCACCCAACTCGAGCATTGGGACATTCATACCAGCTACGGGCACACCGATGTGCTTTTGAACCGACCCGCCATTGCCCCCGTGGGCGAGGCTCGGACCAATACCGACATCTTCAGGGCCTTGGCGCAGCGCATGGGGTTTACAGACCCTTGCTTTGCTGAGAGCGATGAAAGTCTTTGCCGCAGTGCCCTGGGCGATGAAAAAGACTTCGAAGTGTTGTTGGCCAACGGTTTTGCCTCTTTGCCCTTGCCCGACGCCCCATTTGCTCAAGGTGGGTTTCCCACGCCCTCTGGCCGTTGCGAGTTTTTCAGCCAGCGTTTGGTCGATCAAGGCCTGGACGGTTGGCCCGACCACCTGCCCAACTACGAGCTGGCCAGACCTGGGGGACACTACCCGCTGGCCATGGTCTCGCCTCCGGCACGGAATTTTTTGAACTCGAGTTTCGTCAACGTCAAAAGCTTGCGCGACATCGAAGCCGAGCCGATTCTCGAGATGCACCCGCAAGATGCGGCAAGTCGCGGCATTGTCGATGGCGATGTGGTCAAGGTTTTCAACGATCGGGGCATTTACCACTGCAAGGCCCGGCTTAATCAGCGCGCCCGCTTGGGGGTGGTCAATGGGCTGGGTGTTTGGTGGCGCAAGCTGGGCCTGAACGGGACCAATGTGAACGAGTTGACGAGCCAAAACTTGACCGATTTGGGCCGTGCGCCCGTTTTTTATGACTGCCTGGTGGAGGTGGGCCGAGACTCCCAATTCACCACCCCAATCACCCTGGAAATGAACCATGCCTGACCTCAAAATTGAACGCGACCACACTTTGGGTTTGGCAGGCGCACGGGCAGTGGCCGTCAAGTGGCGCGAGCAGGCTGAGCAAGAGTGGGGCATGACTTGCGAGTCAGAGATGGGCGAAACCACAGACCAAATGCGGTTTGCTCGCAGTGGCGTGAGCGGTGAACTGACGGTGACCGCCACGCGGTTTGACTTGCAGCTCAAGTTAGGCTTTTTGCTGGGCGCTTACAGTGCCCGCATCGAAGAAAAAATCAAGGCCAATCTGGACGAACTGTTGGGCCCCGGGGCCCAAAGCTGATCATTTCAAGCCCTGGCAGGCTTTAGGGTGGGCGGTCAAGCGCGATGCCTGACGCCCGTGGCGCAAATTAAGGTAAGACAGCGCAAGTCAGGGCAAGTCTTTGCTTTCTTCAGGGAGTGGGGTGTTGCGAGGGCCGACTTTGCCCAGCCGAGCCTTCAAGGATTGCGGCTGGCCCGTGAGTATTGCCGCATAGTTGGTGGTGTTGGCCAACACCTTTTTCACGTAATCGCGGGTTTCCTGAAACGGAATGTTTTCGGCCCAAATGGCGGCTTCCATCACCGGGCCATTGCGCCAGTTGCGTGGGCGGCTGGGGCCAGCGTTGTAAGCGGCTGCAGCCATGGGCATAGAGCCTTCAAAATCGTTTAGAACCAACTTCAAATAACCTGTGCCAATGGTCACATTGACTTCGTGATCGTTGATTTGATTGGGTGTAAAACTGTTCAAACCGATCTTTTTGGCTGTCCATTTCGCGGTTGCTGGCATGACCTGCATCAGGCCCGACGCGCCCACATGCGAACGCGCATCGGTGATGAACCGGCTTTCTTGTCGGATCAGCCCGTAAACAAAAGCGGGGTCCAGTTGAATATTGCCCGAGCGGCGCACCACGGTCTCGCGCAGAGGCATCGGAAAACGCTGTTCCAAGTCAATCACTTCCTTGGTTCTCTCGCTGGTGTTGATGCAGCGGTCCCAAACTTGGCGTTGGCAAGCCAGTTCGGCTGCGGCCAGCAGTTCGCGGTCAGACATGCCGCCCCGAGTGTGCAGGTTGGTGGTGTAGTTCCATTCACGGTTGCCCTCTGCGCGCAGCCCGATGTTGATGGCGTACAAAGCACGCTGCAGACCCGGGTTCAGGTGTACGGCGGCGCGTTCGGCAGCGGTCAGCGGTTCAGGTTTCTGTGGGGGGAGAATGGCTTGTCCCAGTTCTTCCATGGCCAATTGTTCGTAAAAGCCGTGCACGCTGGCCATGCTTTGCAGCAGGCTTTGGGCTTCTTGGCGCGGGATCGGGTTGTCACCTGCGGTGGCCAGCAAACCGCGCGCACGCCAATAAACCCAAGCAGGGTCTTTACGCCCTTCAGGCGACATCGCCTGGCTGGCCGATAGCACATGCTTCCAGTCGCTTTGGCGCAAGGCAGCGCGGATCTTCCAGCTGAGCAAATCGTCGTTCAGGTCGCTGTCCTTTTGCACTTTGGCAAAGTAGCCCGCCGCTTCGTTTTGTAACTTTTGGGCGGCTTGCTTGCCAATGACGGCCCATGTCCAGTTGCGTTCTTCGGCGCTGAGCTGAATTGCCCAGCGGCGCTCCATTAAAGAAGCCGCTTGACTAGGGTCACTGGAAGCCAGGCGAATCAGGGCCAGGACTGCCAATTCTTTGCGGTTGCGGGTGATGGCAATGATCCGCTTGTCCAGGTATTTGGCCGGGTCGGCATAAATCAAGGCGACTTGCTCGGCCAATTTAGGGGCCTCGATGGCCACCGCCGCCTGGGCAGGGCGTGGTCGGTTGGCGTCCATGGCGATGCGTGCTTTGCGCCACAAATCCAGTCCGTTGATCTGTTTGCCAGAGTGCAGGTGTTCGGCCAGCCAAGTGCAGCCGTCATCGGCCTCGCGCAGGGCGTACCAGTGTTTTTTGGCCTCATCGGCCACATTGGCCTTGCTGTTCATGGCCTCGGTGGCCAGGCCATAGCAGCGCAGCTCGCGGTCATCCTGCATGCGGTACAAAGGGTAATGGGCGGTAAAAGCAGCCCAATTGCGTTGTCGGCCCAGCTGCAACAACCAGTCGTTGCGCAGGCGGTCTTCGTAATAGCTGCCCGCATAGGTGCTGAGGTAACTCCTAATTTCCGATTCGGGTGCCGTGTCCAAGCGGTTGCGCATTTCCCAGTAGGCGGCCAAAGGTTCCAGCACATGACCACGCGTTTGTGGCAGCAGTGCAGACAGGCGGGTTTTGTCGCCTTTACGGAAGGCTTGCTGCATGTCCAAGATGACCTCATCGCCTTTATTTTGGGCTTGTGAGGCGGTGCTCCAGAGACCTGTCATGGACAGGGCGCAAACCAGTGTCAAAATCTGAGTGAATTTCATGGGTGGATTATGGACAAAGCCGAAGCAAAAAAAGCCTTAAGAAAAGCCTTGATAGAAGAAAGGTTGAATCTGCCTGACCGATTGGCCCGGGCGGAAGCCTTGCAGCGGGTCATGCGGATTTGGCTTTTTGACCGTCCTGAGACGGTGATTGGTGCCTATTGGCCCATCAAAGGCGAGTTTGACCCCTTGCCCGTTTTGCATCGATGGAAAGAGGACGGCGAGCTGAATGGCGAACCCCAGCGCCGCCGCATTGGCCTGCCCGTGGTCAATAAGCAGCACAAAACACTGACTTTTCACACTTGGTATCCCGGTTGCCCGATGGAAGAAGACGCCTACGGTATCCCCAAACCCAAAGACACCGAGGTCATCGTGCCTACTTTGCTGTTTGTCCCCTGCGTGGGTTATGGCATTGGGGGCTATCGCTTGGGTTATGGCGGTGGGTTTTATGACCGCACCCTGGCCACCCTGCAACCCAAGCCTTTCACGGTCGGTTTGGGTTTTACCCAAGGCTTTGTGGACGATCTGGAGCCCGAAGCCCACGACGAGCCGCTCGATGCCATCCTGAATGACAACGGGGTGGTTTGGCCGGTTTGACGCCAAAGTGCACAGCAAAATGGCCCGACCCAAATCAGCAACCCACGACATCAAGCGCGATGCCATTCTGGACATTGCGGCGCAGTGCTTTGCGCAGCGCAGTTACCCGGCCGCCAGCATGAACGAGATCGCCACGGCATGCGGCACCTCCAAGGCGCGCCTTTATCACTATTACGAGAGCAAAGAGGCCATTCTGTTTGACTTGCTGGACCGTCATACCCAGCGGCTGTTGGCCTTGATTGCCCAGACTGAGGCGACTGCGCAGCGCAAAGACCTGGACGACCGGGCCGCCTTACACGAGTTGGTTCGAGCGTTTTTGCAGGAATATGAAACTTCGGCCACTCGGCACGCTGCGTTGCTCAACGACACCCAGTTTTTAAGCGATGCGCCTGATCCGACCGTGAGCACCGGGGGGCTTTCTCCACGCGAATTGGTGCTCAACCGTCAGCGAGACATCGTCGCCGCCATGACCCGTTTCATGAAGCGGGCCTATCCTGACCGGCTGACCCCCACCAACCAGACTGCCCTGACCATGATGCTTTTGGGCATGATCAACTGGACCTTTACCTGGCTGCGCCCCGGGGGGCCCATCAGTTATGCCGCCTTTGCAGAAGAAGTGATTTCGATGCTTGAAAAAGGGCTGGGTTCAGCCAAATAAATTCAACAATGCGTAATGCGTTTCGTTTAGGTAAAATCCAAATTCCATTGTCCAGAGAGTTTCTAATGTCCAAAGCCTCCCATAAAGCCTCAGCAAAAGCTTCACAAAAAGCCCCTGCCAAAGCATTTGCCAGCCAGGCCGACCTGAGCGAAAAGAAGATTACTTTTGAGCAACTCAGCCCGCACTGCTGGGCTTACACCGCCGAAGGTGACCCCAATTCGGGCGTGATCATTGGGGATCGCTTCATCATGGTGAGTGACGCGACGGCCACCCCGGCCATGGCGCAAGACTTGATCAAGAAGATTCGCACCGTCAGCGATTTGCCCATTAAATATGTGCTGCTGACCCACTACCACGCTGTACGCGTGCTGGGTGCCTATGCTTATGCTGCCGAAGGTGCCACCGAGATCATTGCCAGCGAAGGCACACTGGGCCTCATTAAAGAGCGCGGTGCGCAAGACATGCAAAGTGAGATGGAGCGTTTTCCGCGCCTGTTCCGTGGCGCAGACAGCATTCCCGGCCTGACCTGGCCCACCTTGGTGGTCGGTGGTGGCGACCCCACAAAAGCAGAAGTGCCTGGCAAGCTCAGCATCAACCTAGGGGGCGTGGTGGTGCAGATCTGGCACCCGGGCCCAGGCCACACCCGGGGTGACACCATTGCTTGGGTCGAAGACGAAAAAGTGCTGTTTTCAGGCGACTTGGTTGAATACGAAGCAGGTGTGTACACGGGTGATGCGCAGCTCGAAGAATGGCCCGCCACGCTGGAAGCCTTGCGCGACTTGAAGGCGGAATTCATCGTGCCCGGTCGCGGCGAGGCCATGAAGGGCAATGCCAACGTCAATAAGGCGCTGGATTACACCAAGCTTTGGGTTGAAACGCTTTTCAAGGCGGGCAAAGAAGCGGTGGCGGAGCAGATGGACTTGAAGGCAGCCATGGCCCATACCCGCAAGAGCATGGATCCGGTGTTTGGTCACGTTTTCATCTATGAGCATTGCCTGCCATTCGACGTGACCCGCGCGTATGACGAGGCCAGCGGCATCAAGAACCCACGCATCTGGACCGCCGAGCGTGACATGGAAATGTGGAAAGCCCTGCAAAGCTGAAATCAAGGGCAACCCTGATTGCAGGGTCTGTCTGCCCCAACCCCTGGCAGACACCGCTAGGCTCGTCACCCCCGACTTGATCGGGGGTCCATGTTGGCGATCCGTCAATGCGGGTTCATGGATACCCGGTCGTGGCCGGGTATGACAGAGGGGCCGGGTATGACAG
>Ga0255128_1001418_pt1 | contig 10520 bp, 8 predicted proteins | sample Law_Miss_RepC_8d_FD_188562 | JGI IMG/M metagenome (GOLD analysis project Ga0255128, IMG submission 188562) | Freshwater microbial communities from St. Lawrence River, New York, United States - Law_Miss_RepC_8d | ecosystem: Environmental > Aquatic > Freshwater > River | place: USA: New York... | reverse complement strand
GATCAAAAACCCACCGCCAGCACCAACCAAACCAGTAACCACACCCACAATCGCACCCTCCGCCAAAATCAATGGATAGTTGAATTGAGGCTGCACATCCTCTGCGTTGCTCAACGTATCAGTGCTGCTTTTTTTCGCGGGCTTAATCATGCTGTATGCCGCCATTACCATGATCAACGCAAACAACAAAAGCAATCCAACAGATTTGGTAATCACCAAGGCCGCGCCACCGCTGGGATCCTGTCCGAAAGTCATGATCGGATCCGGAATCCTCGGCACCAAATAACTGCGCGTCAAAAACACACTGATAATACTTGGAATACCAAATACGATCGCTGTACGCCAATGAACATTGCCCAACCGTACGTGACTTACAGAACCCACCAAAGAGGTCAAACCCACAATAAACAGCGAATAAGCCGTTGCCAACACCGCGTCCACCTGAAACAAATACACCAAAATGGGCACTGTTAAAATAGAACCTCCACCGCCGATGAGCCCCAAAGAAAGACCCATTACCACCGCACCGATATAACCCAATATTTCCATGTTTTTATAACCTAATGATACAAAGATGTAACAACCAAACTGCTTTTACTGTGACAAAAATCACGCACCCTTACACAAAGTCGTAATCGTATCCTTCGAGCTGTGACAACAAATCGATGGGTTTGTCCGTACATTGAATTCGGCCCTCCACCTTCGGCGAAACAGGAGAGAACTTCTTCAAATACTCCCGCATAATATCGTGAAGATTGATGCCCAACAACTTCGGATTTTGCACTTTTTCAATCCGGCACAACGTATCAACCGGATCTCCTTCGCGGTCGCACGCAATCACCGAATACAACTTCTCAGCCTCCATCTTTTTGCCTTTGATTTTGATCCAGTTCACCCGTTCGCCCTTCGGCTTATCGGCCGTAAAATTCACCTCCATGCCCTTGAATCGAACCACCCAGCCCCCAAAACGCTTGGTAGGATCCTTGGCAAACACATTTTCAAGCTCCTTTTCTAGCCACTGCTTCAATTGCGCACCCGTCACCTGCGCCCATTTCGCTTCCGAATTCACCGGCAGCATACTCCACAAATAATCGTTGGTAATGGTTGCCATACCCGTTTTAGGATCTGGGACCAGGGGCGGACAAAATCTAAAACCATTCGACAGCGCGATGTCTGGCTTCAACTTCCACATCAACGCATCGGTGATGAGGTTATCCATGGGCGTTTCCATCACATAATAACGCACCAAAGTGGTCTTTGTACTGCCAATCACCGTCTCCAATTCCTTGCGATAAGGCGCTTTGGCCGCTTCCACCAACGAAAGCATTTCAGCATCGGGCTTATACATCTCCGGGTCTACATCCATCAAATTATAATGGTGTTCCTTCACGATGCCATTTTCTACCACGATATCCAATTTGGCTACAAAAGAACCAAATGCACCTGGCTCCGTCACCTTGGAATATTTCCCTTCGATAGGCTTGCGCACGCGCTCGTGGGTATCCGCTCCCAAAATATAATCAACCCCTTCCACGTATGGCTTATTCGCCAAATCCACTTGCTGAGCCAACCCCATATGGGTCACCATAAACACCATCGCGCACTGTTCGTAATCGCGCAGAATCCTCACATATTTCGCCGCATTTACCGATGGATCCGTAAATTGGATACCGCTGCTGTAGGCCGGACTCTGTCGTTTCGGCGTCAATGGGTCATTATACCCGATAAACCCAATTTTGATACCCGCCACGTGGGTAGTCCAATAGGGCGGAAAAATCAAATCCCCCTTGTTCTGATCCGATGTATCATGAAACATATTGGCGCAAATTTTGGCTCCGTCATAGGCGCCCAAATCCCGCATCATCATTTCTTTGCCATACACCACCTCCCAGTTGCCCGGGAGCATAAGATCATACCCAATGTTATTCATCAACGGCACAATGGCTTTCCCTTGCGATAGCGCAGCCACACCGCCACCTTGAAAACAATCTCCCCCATCAATCACCAATGTATTCACTGGATTTTCTGCTTTGAGGGTTTGTATCATTGTTTTGAGCGATGCCATACCCCCTCGTTTTTTGTAAACGGGCTTACCGTTTTCCAAGAAGAACTCATCATGAACATCCAGCTGTGCATGAATATCAGAGGTATGCAGGATGGTAAAATGTTGTGCTTTCCCTGATTGTACCGTTTGCGATTTTTTAATATCGTGGAGGGCAGAAGCATCTTGGGTAACCCCTGAGGCCACCTTGGTGCCGAAGGCCAAGCCGAGGCCAAGGGCCGAGGCTTGTTTGAGAAATGATCGTCGGTCGCCCGATTTTTCTGATTGATCACAACCGCAACTGCAGTTCTTTACGTGGTATATTTTGTCCATAGGCCAACCCTGAGGTTAAAAATGATAATTCAATATTAAGTTGAAATGAGAAAGATTCACTTTGTTAATTTCATATTTGGGCAAATCATAAGTGGTTTTAATTGCATCCTTGAAAACCGCCAAGAATTGCAAGTCCAACCCTTGAAAAAAACCACCAAAAGTATATCGCACATCTACATTTGCCTGTTGATAGGCCGGAAAACCATATTTGTTCAAATTAAAATCCTTGACATCCGGCAGGTAAAACCGGCCGTAACTCACATCCACCGCTAACCCTTTCACCGACGAGAACTTCTTGCTCAACACGGCGGTGGCAGCATGCACATTGCCATAACCCTCGTTGCGTTCGCGTGGCATGAAAGTATAAAACGGGTCCCGACCCCATTCTCTGGGCATCAGATAACGCCCTTCCGCTGTAATGCGGGTATAATTCAACAAAAACTTCCAGCCGCCATTCCATTGTGCGCCCATTCTGGCACCAAACACATTGGAGCGCCCCCCCTTTTCAAAATAGGTTTTTTGCGGATCCGCATTTCCACCGTCTGCCAATGCCGTTTGACCAATCCATTGTAATCCATAAACAAACGCATTGGAACCGTTCACATGCGCAGCATGGTCACTTGGCATTCCACCACCTGCACCATGGTCTTTTGGAGATTTCACCACCGCTTGATTTGCCGGATTAAACGCAATTCGACCGTCCCACTGCAACAAATGCGTTTCAAACACATCCGTAACCACCTGATCCCACAATTTCAACTTCCCTCGTTTCCAATCCTTTTCGATGCCTGCAAAAACAACCACAGACTCTGGCATATTGCCCTTGTAATTTGATTTCGTTCCATCCGGATTCGCTCCTACGCCATACAAACCCATCGATTCACCTACGCCATACCAATGCACTGTGCTTCGGGGCGATATTTGATTCACCACGCCCAAATTAACCATCCAATCCGGTCTCATTTGGTAATCCACCAACAATCCTTCCACCAAGGTTGGGCGCATCCTGCCATCCTGAGGATTGATAAACGGCGAGCGAATGTGCTGTTTTCCCAGTTTCATCGATAAGCGGTTATCACTGTATTTCAGATACAAATCCTCCAATCGGTCCAGTTCATTTTTGTTGGAAGGGTCTTCCACATCGAACAACCCCAGTTCATAGCGATTGGGTTGGTTCGATAAGGGATCGATATCGGATAGATTGCTCGAGGCCAAATGATAAATGGCATAGCCACTAATACCCAATTGAAACCCTTGCCATTTGCCGGTTTCGTAGCCAATGCCAACACCTACCGCATTTGCTTGATAATCAGTCAATCCCTCACTGTTGTCTGTTAACATGGAAAACAATCTTGTGTGACCAAAAAACCTTCCATTCCTCAGAAACGACTGTAAATCTTTGGCTGCCACCACCGCAGATGTATCGTCTTTCCCACGTTCGGTGTGATGCACAAACGGTTGATCTTGGGCCTGCACCGCAAGTACCACCCCTGTCACTAATAGCAGCAATATTCTTTTCACTCCATCCGAAATCACCCCACGACAAACACCATTGAACCTTTGCAAACCAAAAGTGAGTGCGCGACGATGAAAAATTTGCATGCGACAAATTTCTCGAATCAGAATTGGCTATTGAGTGACAAAAGTCACAGCCCAAACAATTGCTCCGCGTTGGCCGTGGTAATGTCTGCAATATCTCTCAAAGAAACCCCTTTCACATCGGCCAATTTCTCTGCAACCAAACGGGTGTAAGCGGGTTCATTTCGCTTACCGCGGTGAGGCACCGGAGGCAAATACGGGCTGTCGGTCTCTAAAATGATGTGCTGTAAATCAATTTGCTGCATAACCTCAGGCAATCCCGCATTTTTATAGGTTAGCACACCACCAATACCCAAAAGAAATCCGTCCAATTTCAGAATTTCTTGGGCCAGCTCCAAACTCTCCGAAAAACAATGAAACACGCCACGCAATCCCTTGCCTTTGTAGTTTTTCAACATTTCAATGATTCTGTGGGTAGCATTTCTGGAATGGATGGCGATGGGCAATCCCTTCTCTAAAGCAAAATCCACTTGCATCAAAAAGGCTTTCTCTTGTATATCCTGGGTAGTTTTATCCCAGTATAAATCAATCCCAATCTCACCTACCGCGCAGTATGTATGTGTATCGAAGAACGAGAACAGCTGGGCGATTTCGGTTTCGTAATCGGGTTTTACATCGCAAGGGTGCAATCCCATCATCGGATAACAAACTTCGGGATGATTCGCCACCAATTCGTGCATTCCTGCCACGGTTTGCAGATCCACATTGGGCAGCAATATACGATCTACACCCATGCGCTTGGCGTTGGCAATCACCTGCTCTCTATCTGTATCAAACTGCTCACTGTAAAGGTGGCAATGTGTATCAATCAATCTCATCACTTCGTTCAATTACCACGTTTAATCAACGCCACTTTAGGGGCTGTTTGTTCAAAAATGCGTCGATGCCTTTCCTACAATCCTCGCTTCCTCTTGCTTGTGCATTTTGTTTCGCCGCATAATCCAATGCTTTATCTCTGCTCATGGCAGGGATCGCACGCATCATTTCCTTCACTTTTGCTAGGGCTTGCGAAGAGGTAGTATCGCAAATCTGATTGGCGTGATTTTGAACAAATTGTGCAATTTCTTCGGCCGGCACAACCTGCTGCACCAATTGCAGTGATTTGGCTTCATCAGCCCCGAATACACGGCCAGAAAGGAGAATATCAGACATCACCGCGCCGCTCACTTTTTCCCGTAAATACACCATCACCAAGGCAGGGACAAATCCAATTTTAACTTCTGTGTAGCCAAATGTGGCATCGGGGGTAGCCACGCAGCAATCCGCAAGTGTAGCCAACCCACAACCGCCCGCTAAGGCAGGACCTTCCACCTGTGAAATAATGTATTTGGGGGATAAATAAATCGCATCAAACAACTGCCTCAATCGCTGTGAATCGGCCTCGTTCTCTTCCAATGTATTTGACCGAAGTTGTGTCAGATAGCCCAAATCAGCACCCGCACAAAAGGGCTTTTCGGCAGAGCGAATCACCACTACCCGCAGAGAATCATTGGCATTCAACGACAACATGGCTTGGTACATATGCTCGACCAATTCGGCGCTCAACGCATTGCGTTTTTCAGGTCGATTGAGAATCAAATGAGCCACAGGGCCATCCATCTCGATTCGCAATATTTCACTCATAGTACAAAGGTAATCGGTTTATCCATATCACATGCGCCACCCCATTGCGCACGGCATACTTTTGCAATTTATGCCAAGCGCGAATTTTCATTTGGGAATTCCGCCAATCGCCTTTGATCTGCAATCTTGATTCGACCTTACGCACTTCAACCATTTCACGTCCCACATGCATCTTGAAACTCTCTGTAGAATGTCGGCGCTGGTTTCGCTCCCTTTCCAAGTTCGCCCACAAACACAAAAAGAGTACTGTGATACCGAAAAACCAACCATGAGATGCAGATACATTGAACCTCTTCCATGATACTCGTACCCCATGAGGATGGTCGATTTTACGAAATTGGGACACCAACCATCCACTCACCAGGACCATCAATAGCAACAGCAGCAACAAATCCCATCCGCTCATGGGAAGCACTTTGATTTGCGGCAATGGCAGTGACTGTCCTGCATCCAACAGCCCCAACAAAGCTTTCAGCCCTGCGCCAAAAAGTCGGTAAATCATATCGCCCAGAATGGGAATCCATCCTACCGAAAGACAAACCAATGTGAGATAAACACAGATGGAGAATAGCGGCAACAACAGTAAATTACCCAATAAAAACCAAGTAGGGAAACTCTGAAACTGCCACAGCAACAGGGGTAAAGTGAATAGCGTGGCTGATAGTGTGAGACTTGTATTTTCTGCTAACCATCGCACCAAGCGCGGTAGGTTTGACAGTTGTTCTGAAACCAAGGGATGCAGTAAGGCAATCCCCAATACGGCGAGATAACTCAACTGAAAACCCATTTGCTCAACGGCGGGTGGATCGATTAGCCATTGGATATAGGCCGAACCGAGGAGTACGTGAATGAGCGCTTGTTTTCGTTTGAATGCATATTTACCCAACCACATCCAAGTGGCACTGATCATGGCTCGGATTACGGAGGCACCGGCACCGGTGAGAAAGGTATAGCCCCAGCCCGCGGCAAGAAGCACGAACAAGGAAAACAACCCCGGATTGCCGCGGGCACCAAACCCCGAAAACAACCAAAACAACGCCCCCATTATCAAAGCCACGTGCATCCCAGAAACGGCCAACACATGCAACAAACCCGCTGTGCCAAATTGGGATTCCAGTGCGGGATCCAGGCCCGATTTATCTCCCATGAGCATGGCGTAAACAAGGCCGGCGTGTTGCGAATGCAACCGCCGGCCGAACTCACCGTGCATCCAAACCAACAACCTGGCGCGCAATCGATACGCATACCCCACACCACCACCCAAATTACCGTTGCCAGCCCTTTGCCAATCGCCCCAATAACGTATGTGGCCCCCAATCCCCATCGACAGCATAATTTGTTGCCAGTTGGGATCCCCCGGAATCTCAGGCTGACCATACTCGCGAATAGCCCCCAAAAACACCCAATAACGTCCCATCGCTGGCGGATTCAAAACACCATCAGCCACACTCGCCCGTATCCCAAAATCAGCACGCCTGAGAACACCATCACCCAATTGAAAACCCATGCAATAGGCGGTGCCTTTTACCCCTTTCGGACCTGCAAGCCAAGAATCCCTTACTTCTACCAAAGCAAATCCATCCTTATTTGCACCCAATTTATTCCAAGGCAATTCGCTTGGCGTTGATGACCCCGTTTGCGAAAACCACCAACTGCCCAAAACCACATGAAAAACGAAGACCGAAAACCATCGCCAAACACCCTTTATTCGCTCAAATCCCACGCAATAACCCAATAGCATCGCTCCAAAAACACAGGCAATTGGCAACCACCAAAAAGGACTGTCTAACCAGAAAGATTCCGCTATGTCAGCAATTAAATACGCAACCAACAGGCCGAGCATCGGACATAAAAAGGGGTATTTCCTGAAGAGTTTCTGCATGTTGGAGTCCAGCCCCAACGCAACATTAGGAAGCGAAAATGCGCTTGATCATTCTCAGCATATCGCTCGCCGATTCATCCCGCCTACGCCACTGACATTCTTCATACCAGCGATCGTACACATCCAACCGTCCTGCCGCATTGGGAGCATCGATAATTTGCTGGATGAACATACCCATTTTTTCCATGTTACCCCCAAACAGAATATTCGAGAACTCAAAACGCCGGCTCAAGGGCATCTGTCCGATCACCGATTCCACCGTTACCTTGGGCGATACAGACGCATCCACTGTGGGCGCTTCAGCAGAAACTGGCTCAACAGCTGGTACTGGAACCTCAAACACTGCCGGCTCCACGGAAACAACTGGCTCAGGAACCACTTCAGGGACCACGGCAGGCACTTCAATCACCGATTCGGACTCCACCAAGGGAGTCTCCACTGAAAGTTCATTCACCTCAACATCAGACACGCTCGGCTCAGAAACCACTTCAAGGACCACTTCAGGGATCACTTCCGGGATCACTTCAACAACCTCAGGGACCACCGCCGCCAAGGCAACCTCGTCCACATCAGGAATAAATGCCGGCACGATTTCAGGGACTTGTTCTACCGAAGGGACATCCTCTTCCATGAAAGACATCGACAGTAATTCAATATCACTTTCCAGATACAACCTCGCTGCCAACCCTTTCAGTTGCATCAAAATGTCTGAATCCAGCATTTGGGTTTGGTCGTTTGCCAATTCATGCTGTATACTTGCTATGTTGTTTAGCACTTCGCGCAGAGAACTGTTGTTTGATTCCATTGTCCTGTGCAAGTTACAACACCCACCGGAATTTCGTCATGAGAGAATTTACACTTATCCACGGTTGCATGTTTGCGGGTAAAACCACCAAACTCATCGGCCTGTATAACGAAAGCCCATTTCTGAGCGATGAAAAATTGGTTGTGAAACCCCTGCTCGACAAACGCTACAACGCCAGTAGAATCAACAGTCACGGCGGATTACAAATGCTTGCACACCGCATTTCAAAAGCCGAAGAAATTTACCCATTGCTCACCGATACCACCAAAGAAGTGTACATCGATGAAGTGCAATTCATGGGTCCTTTTGTCATTGAAGTCATCGGCGAAATCATGATGAACAATATCCATGTGATTGCTGCCGGACTTGACAAAGACTATATGGCCCGCGACTTTGGCCCAATGGCATCGCTCAAAAAATTGGCCACCCAACGAATCGAAGTAAAAGCCCAGTGCCACGTGTGCAAAAAACCCGCAAACTTCACCTATCGGGAGCCCGGTAGCGATGATTTGGTGGTGGTAGGACATGCAGATATTTACCAAGCACGATGCGAAGAGCATTGGATGCAAGGAATGGTTGGCCGCCTGGAGACAACCTCTCCCGCATAATTAACCCAAAAGTTCCTATCGCCGATTCCTGCTACCCATGAACAAACCATCCCCCAAATCAAGTCTGAGACTCACCACACTTTTCAAAGAATTCTTCCAAAGCCAACAGTCGGCCGGAATTTTATTGGTCCTTGCCACCGCAATCTCTTTGTTGATGGCCAATTCATCGTGGGGACAAGGCTACATTGGATTTTGGGGTCAAGAAATTGGCATAAGCAGCCATTCATTCCACCTCGAGCACAGCATCACAGAATGGATCAACGACGCGCTCATGACCATTTTCTTTTTGCTCGTAGGATTGGAGATTGAGCGTGAGTTATACATCGGCGAGCTATCAGACAGAAAACGGGCGATGCTACCAATGATGGGCGCTTTGGGCGGAATGGTGATGCCGGCGCTGATCTATATCCTCTTCAACTTCAACCACCCCGCCACATTCTCTGGTGCAGGTATACCCACGGCCACCGACATTGCCTTTGCCATTGCCATCATGGGCTTATTGGGCGATAGGGTTCCCGCTGCATTGAAGGTATTCCTAACAGCTTTGGCTATCATTGATGATTTGGGTGCCATTATGGTCATTGCGATTTTTTACGGCGGCGGATTCAACGGATTATACCTAATCCTCAGCGCTGTGATCATCGCAATCCTTTATGTCCTCAACAAACGAGAAAATGAAAATGGCTGGTTGTTTTTAATCTTGGGCACCTCCTTGTGGTTCTGCATGCTACACAGCGGCATTCATGCAACTTTATCGGGTGTGATACTGGCCTTTGCACTGCCTTTCAAATCTGGAAAACCCCACACGTTGAGTTATCGCGTTGAGCACAGCATTCAATGGCCTGTCTCCTATGTTATTTTACCCTTGTTCGCGCTAGCCAATACGGCCATACTGATCCCAGAAGACACCTCCACGCTCATTTCAAATCCTGCGAGTTTGGGCATTTTCTTTGGCCTGGTTGTTGGCAAACCACTCGGTATTGTTTTAGCGAGTTTATTGGCTGTTAAATTGGGCATAGCAAGTTTATCGTCGAATATCAATTTCAAAAAACTATTGGGTGCCGGAATTTTGGGGGGAATTGGCTTTACGATGGCGATTTTTGTCGACAATTTGGCCTTCACAGACCCAACGCTCATCGACTTAGGAAAAGTGAGTATTCTCATTGCCTCCACCACTTGTGCGCTGCTCGGTTTTTTCCTGTTGAAAAGCAAGGATTGACACTTGCACAATGACAGTGAATTGATTACACATTTTTCATTCACTAAAACTATTTTCGCATTCACAAAAACTGCATTGTTTATTCACAAATAAAAGGATGCATTTATTGAAATACTTTGACAATCAGTTGACACAACCATATCCCATTCCTTACATTGCAGAGTCGTACAACCTGGAATGGAAGAAATTGGTCAAATATTACACAAAGATTACCTGCTTTTGCAGGACGGTGACCTTTCTGGTTCAAACCTGAATGAGCGTCTGATGATGCATGCGCAGTATTTACGAACATGCAACTTTGCAGAATTCCGCTTACTGATTCCGCACAAAACACCAGAAGCTACACTTGCAACGTTGAATAACTTCATCAGCAAGCAAAACATCCCCGGTGCGCTGCGTTATTATATTCC
>Ga0255128_1001409_pt1 | contig 10555 bp, 7 predicted proteins | sample Law_Miss_RepC_8d_FD_188562 | JGI IMG/M metagenome (GOLD analysis project Ga0255128, IMG submission 188562) | Freshwater microbial communities from St. Lawrence River, New York, United States - Law_Miss_RepC_8d | ecosystem: Environmental > Aquatic > Freshwater > River | place: USA: New York... | reverse complement strand
AGCCTGACGGCTCCATCATTGAGACCCCCATCACGGCGAACTTCCGTGAAGGTCTGAACGTGTTGCAGTACTTCATCTCGACGCACGGTGCACGTAAAGGTCTGGCTGACACGGCTTTGAAGACGGCCAACTCGGGTTACCTGACCCGTCGTCTGGTGGACGTGACTCAAGACTTGGTGGTGACCGAGCTCGATTGCGGTACTGCCGATGGTTCGCTGATGCGCGCCATCGTGGAGGGCGGCGAAGTGATCGAATCCTTGCGCGACCGTATCCTGGGTCGCACGGCCGCTGAAGATGTTTTGCATCCAGAAAACCGTTCTGTGCTGGCTGAAGCGGGCACCATGCTCGACGAAGACCTGATCGACGAACTCGAAGCTGCAGGCGTTGACGAAGTCAAAGTGCGCACTGCGCTGACTTGCGCCACACGCTTTGGCTTGTGCGCCAAGTGCTATGGCCGCGATTTGGGCCGTGGCGGCCTGGTCAACAACGGCGAGGCTGTGGGTGTGATTGCGGCCCAGTCGATTGGTGAGCCAGGCACTCAGCTGACCATGCGGACATTCCACATCGGTGGTGCCGCTTCGCGTGCGGCCGTGGCGTCCAGCGTGGAAGCCAAGTCCAACGGCATCATCGGCTTCAATGCCACGATGCGCTACGTGACCAACAGCAAAGGCGAGTTGGTGGTGATTGCACGCTCCGGCGAAATCATCATCCATGACGAGCATGGCCGTGAGCGCGAGCGTCATAAAGTGCCTTACGGTGCCATCTTGTCGGTCAAGGCCGACCAGACCATCAAGGCGGGCACCATCTTGGCCAACTGGGACCCACTGACACGCCCGATCATCACCGAATTCGCCGGTCAGGTGAAGTTCGAGAACGTTGAAGAAGGCATGACGGTGGCCAAGCAGGTCGACGAAGTGACCGGTTTGTCCACTCTGGTGGTGATCGACCCCAAGCGTCGTGGTGCCGCCAAGGTCATCCGTCCTCAGGTCAAACTGATCGACGCTGCCGGCAAGGAAGTCAAGATTCCGGGTACCGACCACTCGGTGACCATCGGCTTCCAGATCGGCTCGCTGATTCAGGTGCGCGACGGCATGGATGTGGGGCCAGGCGAAGTGCTGGCCCGTATCCCTGTTGAAGGTCAGAAGACCCGAGACATTACCGGCGGTTTGCCACGTGTGGCCGAACTGTTCGAAGCCCGTACGCCCAAAGACAAAGGCATGTTGGCCGAGATCACCGGTACCGTGTCGTTTGGTAAAGAGACCAAAGGCAAGGTCCGTTTGCAGATCACAGATCCTGAAGGCAAGGTCTGGGATGAACTGATCCCCAAAGAGAAGAACATCCTGGTGCACGAAGGCCAAGTGGTCAACAAGGGCGAAAGCATTGTGGACGGCCCCGCCGACCCACAAGACATCTTGCGCCTCTTGGGCATCGAAGAGCTGGCTCGCTACATCGTCGACGAAGTGCAGGACGTTTACCGTCTGCAAGGCGTGAAGATCAACGACAAGCACATCGAAGTGATTGTTCGTCAGATGTTGCGTCGTGTGGTGGTGGAGAACATTGGTGACTCCAGCTACATTTCCGGCGAGCAGGTGGAGCGTTCCGAAATGCTCAACACCAACGACGCCTTGCAACGTGAGGGCAAGATCCCGGCGACATTCAGCAACTTGTTGCTGGGTATCACCAAGGCCTCCTTGTCGACCGATTCGTTCATCTCGGCCGCTTCCTTCCAGGAAACGACCCGCGTGCTGACCGAAGCGGCCATCATGGGCAAGCGCGACGAATTGCGTGGCTTGAAGGAAAACGTCATCGTCGGTCGCCTGATCCCTGCAGGTACCGGCCTGGCTTACCACCAGGCCCGCAAGGTGAAAGACGCGATGGACGACGCCGAGCGCCGCGCCATTGCAGACGCCGAAGCCGCTGAGTTGGCCGGTGAGTCTGTTGAAGACGCGGTCGCAGGTCCTGACGAAGCTGCCTGAGCGATGAGGTCACCGACATCACGGTGACCCCCACGACCAGCCCCTGTACCGCTTGGCGGTCAGGGGCTGTTTTACGACGGACTTTGCAGCGAGGTGTCCCATGGGCTTTCTGATTTTTGGTGCGATGGCAGCGCTGATCCTGTTTTGGGCGGTTGGTGCTCACAATCGGCTGGTGCGATTGCGCTCGGAAGTCATCCGGCAGTGGAGCAGTGTGGATGCCGTTTGGCTGAGGCTGCTGATTCGCCTGCAGGGGGGATTGGCCGCGCGTCAATCCTTGTCGCATGAAACGGACATCCGGGAGCTGGAACTGTTGCAGTCGGCATGCGATGAGTTGTTGGAGGCGCTGTCGCAGATGCGTTTACAGCCCTTGGTGCCAGCCAACCAAAAACAAGTGGTCACCCAGCATTTGAAGCTGGTGGCTGAGATTCGACTTTTGCAACAAACCGCACCACCCGCCATTCAGCCGGATCTGGACATCGCCCTGAACCGGATGCGCCAGACTTTGCCTGCAGCCGTCATCCCTTACCATGTCGCTGTGGTTGCTTACAACGATGCCTTGGCCATGCGTCCTGCCGCCTGGTTGGGCAGACAATTGAATTTCAAGCCCGTCATGCGCATGGATTTGACAATGGCAACGACTTGACCCCCGCATATGAGCCCATCTTCGACGCTTGTGGATGACTCCACAAAAGGCCAGTCAGCACCTTTGTGGCGGCTGCTTCAGGCCACGGCAGCAGCCGTGCAGGCAGTCCGCGCTGGCCGATCGCTGACGGCCCAGATCGAGACTGTTGCGCATGACTTGCGACCGGGTGTCCAGGCCTTGAGTTTTCAGGTCATGCGGCAGTTGGGCCGTGCAACAGCTTTGCGAGAAAAACTGGCTGCCAAGGCCCCGCCCCCTGCAGCAGATGCGCTACTTTGCACCGCACTCGCTTTGTGCTGGCAAGAATCCGAAGCGCCGTACCAAGTGCACACCCTGGTGAATCAAGCAGTCGAAGCCGCGCGCCAGCAAAGACAAACGCAAGCTCAAAGCGCCTTCATCAACGCTTGCCTGCGTCGCTTCCTGCGGGAGCGGGATGCCTTGGTGGCGGCCACCGACACCGATGTCCAGGCCCAGTGGAACCATCCCCGCTGGTGGGTTGAGCGTTTGCAGGCAGACCATCCTGCCACTTGGCAGCATTTATTGGCCGTTGCGCAAAAACCGGCCCCCATGACGCTGAGGGTCAACCGTCAGCACCACAGTGTTGGCGCCTACCAGGCGAAACTGAGTGACATCGGGGTTGCCGCCAGTCCGGTGGGGGCTTCAGGCTTGCAACTGGACAAAGCGGTGCCAGTCAACCGGCTGCCAGGATTTGACCTTGGGCATGCCTCTGTGCAGGACGCAGCGGCTCAAATTGCAGCACCTTTGTTATTGCAAGACTGGGACGTCAATCAACCATGGCGAATTCTGGATGCGTGTGCCGCGCCGGGGGGCAAGACGGGGCATTTGCTCGAATGCTGTCCCTCAGCACAAGTGTGGGCGCTGGATGTGGATGCCGTGCGGTGCCAGCGCATTGATCAGAATTTGCAGCGCTTGGGTGTTCAAGCCAAAGTGTTGGCTGCCGATGCGGGCCAGCCGCAAAGCTGGTGGGATGGTGCATATTTTGACGCCATCTTGCTCGATGCCCCTTGCACCGCCTCGGGCATCGTGCGCAGGCATCCGGATGTTCGGTGGTTGCGACGGCCTGCAGACAGCAGCCAGCTGGCCAGGATACAAGCGCAACTGCTCAAAGCACTGTGGCCTTTGTTGACGCCGGGGGGGCGACTCCTGTATTGCACTTGCTCGGTCTTCAAGGCGGAGGGCGACGAAACAGTGCAAGCGTTTCTTCAGCGCAACACTGATGCCCTATTGATGCCTTCGCCGGGACATTTGGTGCCCGGACTGATACCCACAGGTCTTCCAGTCGCGCACAATCCATTGGGTGAACATGACGGGTTTTATTACGCACTGCTGGAGAAACGCCGGGTTTGAGCCTTGGTATCGGGCTGGCTGCTTGCTGTGTGCTTGGCTGTTGACCTTGTCCTGTGCCTGGGCGCAAAGTTCTGTGCTCGAGTTGACCGATTTGCGGGCCGCCCGTCAGGACAATGCCCTGGTTCTGAATGCGCAGTTGAAACTGGAGTTGGGACCGGTGGTTGAAGATGCGCTGGTCAAGGGCCTGGCCGTTCACTTTATGGCGGAAGCCGAGGTGATGCGTGATCGCTGGTATTGGACAGACCGAAAAATTGGCGCGGTGACACGCTATTACAGGTTGGCATTTCAGCCCTTGACACGGCGCTGGCGTTTGAATGTCTCCAGTGATCCTTTGTCAGGTCACAGCTTGGCGGGCAGCATTTCGCAGAATTTTGAAACGCTCAACGAAGCCCTGGGCGTGATGCGGCGTCAAAGCGGCTGGAAAGTGGCGGACATGGCTGATTTGAGTCCTGAAGCCCGTCAATATGTCAGTTACCGTTTCAGGTTGGATGTTTCTCAGCTGCCAAGGCCTTTCCAAATTGCCGCGGGCAACCAAGCCGATTGGAGCTTGCAAGTGGTCAGCCAATTGCGCTTGAGTCCGGATACGGTGCGCTGAGATGGCGATGTTCAAAGGGCCTTCTTCGAAACTGTCGGAGCTGTCCTCCAAAGCCAGCCGCTGGCTGCTGCTCATTGGCGCATTGACCGTCCTGGTGATCGGCTTGGGCTTGCTGGTGCTGATGACCCAGGCCACGGGCAATCGTGAACGCTACAACCAGACTTATGAGTGGCTGGTGCTGATCAACGCCGTGGTGGCCAGCGGCTTGTTGGTCACCATTGTCTGGGGCATGTTGCGCCTGTTACTCCGATTGCGACGTGGTCAGTTCGGCTCACGTCTGCTCATCAAATTGGCGGGTATTTTCGGTTTGGTGGGCGTGGTGCCTGGCGTGCTGATTTATGTGGTGTCTTACCAATTCGTGTCGCGATCCATCGAAAGCTGGTTTGATGTCAAGGTCGAGGCCGCCTTGGTTGCGGGCCTGAATCTGGGGCGAGCCACGCTGGATACTTTGAGCAATGAATTGGTCAAACAGTCAAAGGTTGCCGCCTCAGAGTTGGCAGAAGTAGGTGATTTTCAAGCCGGCTTGGGCATCGAAAAGATCCGGACCCAAATGGGCGTGAGCGATGTGGTGCTGTGGTCTGAGAGCGGGCGCATGCTGGCCAGCAGTGGACAGTCAAGGTTTCAGATCAGGCCAGAGCGCCCCACGGCGCAGCAACTCAAGGATGCGCGACAAAAAGGCAGCATTGAATGGATCGAGGGTCTGGATGAGTCCATACCCGGCGGTGATAAAGGCAAGATCAAAGTCCTGGTGCCGATACCCCAGCAAAGCTTGTCCTTTGACGAAGAGCGGCGCTTGCTGCAAATCACACAAGACCTTTCGCCCACACTGGTCAACAACGCCCTGGAAGTCCAGACGGCTTACCGCGAGTACCAAGAGCGCGCACTGGCGCGGGAAGGTTTGCGGCGCATGTACATCGGTACACTGACCCTGAGCTTGTTTCTGGCGGTGTTGGGGGCCATTTTGCTGGCAGTTTTGCTGGGCAATCAACTGGCCAGACCTCTGTTGCTGTTGGCGCATGGCATGCGTCAGGTGGCAGCGGGCGATTTGCGTCCCAAACTGGCTTTGCAAGGCAAGGACGAGTTGGGCGGATTGACGCGGTCTTTTGCCGACATGACGCAGCAGTTGGCCGATGCGCGTGCCAGTGTGGAGCGCAGCTTGAATCAGTTGGGACAGGCCCGAAGCCATCTGCAAACAATTTTGGACAATCTGACTGCTGGCGTCATGGTGCTGGATGCCCGCGGCGTGATTCAGTCGGCCAACCCGGGTGCCACGCGAATTTTGCGAGTGCCGGTGGCAGCGCACGAGGGCATGCCCTTGCTGAGTTTGCCAGCGCTTGAGCATTTTGCACAAGGTGTGGCAGACCAATTCAAGACCTTGGGTTCAGACCCGTCCATGCACGAGCTGGACCATTGGCAAAGATCATTTGAAATTCACACCACCGGTCAGGGCTTGAGTCAAACCGCAGTCACCGTGCTGGCGCGTGGGGCGGTTTTGCCAGACGGCATGTGGCTCCTGGTTTTTGACGACATTTCGGAAATTGTTTCCGCAGAGCGAGCCCAGGCCTGGGGTGAGGTGGCCCGGCGTCTTGCGCACGAAATCAAGAACCCGCTGACCCCCATTCAATTGTCCGCAGAGCGATTGGAGCGCAAGCTGATGGGCAAGCTGGATGCGCAGGATGACGCCATGCTGGCCAAATCAGTCAGAACGATTGTCGACCAGGTTGATGCCATGAAACGACTCGTCAACGAGTTCCGGGATTACGCCCGCTTGCCATCGGCAGAGCTCAAACCCGTTCAGCTCAATGCCCTGATCTCCGATGTGATGGTCTTGTATGCGAATGAACCGGCTGACCGCATCGTGCGGGCCAAGGTGATCACCGAGCTTGACCCCGCTTGTCCTGCGATCCTGGGTGATGAGCAACAGCTGCGACAAGTCATTCACAACTTGCTGCAAAATGCACAAGATGCTTGTGAGGCCCGTGGTGGGTTGTCCGATCAGGCCAGCGTGATGGTGCGCACTGAATGGCGAGAAGCACGTGGTCGTGTGCGTTTGACTGTCACCGACACCGGGCCCGGGTTTGCGCCCAATATTCTCAAGCGGGCCTTTGAGCCCTACGTCACCACCAAGGCCAAAGGGACGGGACTGGGTTTGGCGGTCGTGAAAAAAATTGCAGACGAACATGGTGCCAAAATCGAGATGGGTAACATCCTGCAAAATGACGTGATTCATGGGGCGCAAGTCTCGTTATCATTTGCAGCAATGCAAGCCGCAGTGGGGCTGGAGAAGTCCTCTACATGAACTGAGACAAGACAAGCGATATGGCAAATATATTGGTGGTGGATGACGAGTTGGGGATCCGCGATCTGCTCTCGGAAATCCTCTATGACGAGGGACATCAGGTGGAGCTGGCGGAAAACGCAGCGCAAGCCCGCGAGTCGCGTCAAAACAGTCGCCCCGACCTGGTGCTGCTGGACATCTGGATGCCTGACACGGACGGCGTCAGCCTTCTCAAAGAATGGGCTGCAACGGGCTTGCTCAATATGCCCGTCATCATGATGAGTGGGCATGCCACCATCGACACCGCGGTCGATGCGGTCAAGATCGGTGCACAGGCTTTTCTGGAAAAACCCATCACCTTGCAAAAATTGCTCAAGGCGGTAGAGCAAGGCCTGGCGCGTGATCAGGTCAAGCAGACCGTCATGGCTTCTCAAATTCAGACGCCCCTCAATGCGATGTCCATGATCGCCACGCCCTTGTCCGACGTGAGCGTGACGCCAGATGTGTTGCAAAGCTTCGACCTGGATCGGCCGTTGCGTGAAGCCAGAGACGCATTCGAGAAAGCCTATTTCGAATTTCATCTGGTGCATGAGGGCGGCTCCATGACGCGTGTGGCAGAAAAAACAGGTCTGGAGCGCACACACCTGTACAGGAAACTCAAGCAGCTGGGTGTGGACTTGTCACGCAGCAAACGAATCCTCTGATTTCGCGTCAAGGCCCGGGAATTGGCGTTTTCCTCTGCTATAATTTTGCTTCCGGCCCGGTAGCTCAGTTGGTAGAGCAGCGGATTGAAAATCCGCGTGTCGATGGTTCGATTCCGTCCCAGGCCACCAAAATCAAGCGCCCAACTGTTCTCAGTTGGGCGTTTTCATTTTGGCGACCGCAAGTTGGTGCGGGGTCCGGCGCGATTCTACGTGTGCCATGCCCCTCCAGCATCCGAGCCGGTAACGGCCCCCGAATCTCATACTCCGCTCTCTCTTCTCACAAAACTTCTGCGAACACTGACGAAGTGGCACACGCAGAACGCCTTATGTGGCAATGACTTATGCGTGTGTCGCATACGAAGGTTTTGCGTTCGACTTGCTGAGGCAAACCATGTGGTTTGTGTGTTGTCACACACAACGCGTTGAGAAAATGCCCGAAAAGTAGTCACTCCGCAGCACAAGGCAACGCGTAGAGACCTTGCCGCTGCTGAGTGACCACCAACTTTTTATAAGCCATCAACGGAAGGTCAGCTCCAGCTTTTCCCTTGTCACGTGACTTCACCTTGAACACATCGATCGGTTTGTCGCTTTGCAAACCGGCGCGCTCCATGATTCGCTCGGCTCGCATGGGCTCACCCTTGAACGACCAAAGCGACCCAAAAACGGAGGCCTGAGCCTCGGTGAGGTTGATGTGGCCAAGCTCTGGTAACAGCACCGAGCGGAAGTCCTCAGCAAAGGGGCCGTAAACCGGTTTAGCGGGCTCACGTTGCGTTTCTGTGGGGCGTTGGCCCTGTGGGGCAATAAATGAGATTCCGCCGCCGTAAAAGGCAAACCGCTCCTGGAGCGGTAGCCAATCTATGTCAGCGGCAAATGGGTGTGCGGTCTGGTCGATAGGTTTGGGCGTGATCACCCGCAACCTAGAGGCGTTGACTCGCAGCGCATCGAGGGTCGCCGGTGCGTGAACCAAGCCGGACAAGTTGCGAGCCAGAATGACAGGTCCTTGTCGTGCATCGCCTAGCCGCCAGACGCCAGAACCGACTTGATCGATTCCATCGCGGCTGTTGATCTCCATTGCCATGCGCAATCTTTGTCGCAACCAATCCTCGTTGAGCGTGACGGCTGCCATGTCCTGTGGCTCGAGCTGGATCGGACCGCATTCAGGGCATTGGCAAAGTCTGCCCCCCTTGCCATCAGCAACGACCTGCCCCCGATGCAAGTTGCAGTATGGGCAAAGTGCGTATTGCTGATTGACGGTAGCAGGCTTTATAGCGGAGCCTAGCAGTGAGCATGCCGCAAGCTCGTTCGGAGACAGCGCGTACCGAAATACGGGCGTTCCCTCAGCGAACAAGCGGCACACCAATGACCATGCGTGATGCGCAGTCACGTTCACTCCTGGAACGCCGGTTCGGACTGAAATGCGTCCTCACCGGGTTGCTGCTCGTTGGCACTGAGCGTTTGACCCGCATCAAGGATGCCAAGGGTCACGAGGTAGCCCTCCAGTTGAGCTTGCATCTTGGCGTCGAACTTGTGAAGGTTCAGCCGCCCTTTGCGGGTGATCTCGATGGTGATGACCTTGGATCGCATCTTGCCCGGCTGTGGGGGGTAGTACAGATTGATGTGCGCCGAATTGATCTGCCAGTTGCGCTTGAGCGGGTTCTCGCTGGGGAATGCTTCAGCGATCAATTCGGTCACGCACTGTTGGTCGCTTGATGCTGTTGCGGTGCATTCGATCTTGAGATCACCATGTGGGCTGAGCAGGGACAGTGTCTTGACCTGAACAGCCATGAAGCCGTCGGTCGTCAAGGCTTGAGGTACATCGAAACCCAGTCGGAGTGCAGACAGATCAAGGGTGGGCGGTTTGATGCGGTGGGCCTCCACCTTGACGCCCAGCAGGTGCTCTGAGAAGGCCTCGAGCAGCATGGTGTGGTACTTGACTCCGCCTTTGACCAGTGAGCGGGCGACACCGGTCTTGGCTGAATACTCCAGCACCATGTGAATGTTGGGATTGCCGACGCGGCGAGTCAGGTTCGAGCCTTCGAACTCGAGGCGCAACATCGCCAGGTCCTTCACATGAACAGTCAACAGGTAGACATCCGGGGAGCGCTCCAGGACATAAGCCACGCTGCCGTCACCGCACTGCAACTCCCGCTGGTAGAACGCCGAGATGGCCTGCCGCATTCCGAGCAAGGTTGCCTCGGACGTGTCGGGCTTGCGTTTCACCCCAAGTTCATTCTGCTGAGCCTGTGATCCATGGCGTTCGAAGAAGTCAACGTCACCGGCCAGGTCAAAGAGTGCTGGGTAATTCACATACAGCCAGAACGAACGATGGATATCGCTTTGGTTGGAAACGAGCCCCATAAGGGCGACGCCATCCTGCCTTGCAACCTGGAACATCGCTTGTTTACCAGCCGCATCCCCAAGTGCAACACTGGCCATCAATTTGGCAATGAGCGCGTCTCGAGCAATTTCGTCTGGCCATGTCCGGATCGCTTCAATTACGGTCCGGGTGACCTCTTGGCCATCCGACCAAGACAGATCGTCGGGCAACGGCAGACCGTTAGCTGCCAGGAAGTTTTGGAGAGTGTTGTCTACGGGCAGCTCCAGCAGCACATCGACAAAGGTTTTTTTCATTTTCTTGGTCCTTATGAAATGTCGGTGTTCTGCGTGCAGGGGATGCTGGCGCTGGCCGACGGGTGGTAAACAAATACCCCGTCAAAGTAAAGTGGCGAGATACAGCGTAATTGTGTCCCGCTTATTTCCGCTTGTCAAACTACGTAGAACATCTGGGTGAATGTGTATCTCAGTGCTATACTTTGAGGCTGACTTGATTCAGACAGGAGCTTTTCCATGGCATCGACCCTAGGAGCGCGTTTACGGCGTTTACGAGAGGCCAAAAAGCTGACGTTGCAGCAGGTAGCCGACGCCGTTGGCTGTACCAAGGCGTACATCTGGGAACTGGAAATGAAGGAGGGGCAACGCCCTTCTGCCGAGCGG
>Ga0255128_1001404_pt1 | contig 10564 bp, 13 predicted proteins | sample Law_Miss_RepC_8d_FD_188562 | JGI IMG/M metagenome (GOLD analysis project Ga0255128, IMG submission 188562) | Freshwater microbial communities from St. Lawrence River, New York, United States - Law_Miss_RepC_8d | ecosystem: Environmental > Aquatic > Freshwater > River | place: USA: New York... | reverse complement strand
CCGCGGGGGTTGTTGGGCATGAGCACCACGTAGCGACCGGCCAGCGAGATGAAGGTGGTCAGGGCGGCGCCTTTGTTGCCGCGCTCTTCTTTTTCGACCTGCACCAGGAGGGACTGGCCCTCTTTGATGACGTCCTGGATGCGCGCTTGGCTGACGGACACGCCTTCGGCAAAGTACTGGCGGGAGATTTCCTTGAAGGGCAAAAAGCCGTGGCGGTCTTCGCCGTAGTCCACAAAGCAGGCTTCGAGCGAGGGCTCGACGCGGGTGACGATGGCTTTGTAGATGTTGCCCTTGCGTTGCTCGCGGCCTTCGATTTCGATTTCGTAGTCGAGGAGTTTTTGTCCGTCGACGATGGCCAAGCGGCGCTCTTCAGCTTGCGTGGCGTTGATCAGCATCCGTTTCATGATGCGTTCCTTTTCTGTTCAGCTTGGCTTTGGCGCAGATAGAGACTGCGCTCAAAACCTGTTTACACAACCGGCTTTGCGTTCTTGAGAACCGCAAAGCCCACGTTGCCGGAGCTGACGCCTGAAACGAAGGGAATTGCCGAAGTTGACCGTCCACTCAGCTGCGCGTGAGCACAGGAATGGGGATCATGGCGCGTGGATGGGGCGAGGGCAAAGGTGTGTAAAACATCGTCCACTGCCGGGGGCTTCCCCCGGTGTCCAAGACAAACAGTCGGGCACAAGGCGTGACGGCAGAGCATGGCTTCGTGAGCCACTCCAACCACATCAGCAAAGTTCCGAACAACACAACCATCTCGCTTTGATCCGTTCAACAGCCAAAAGGGCTGCTGAATTTGGGGTATTCCGTATCTGGGTTTTCAGGGCGTCGGCCCAACCTCCGGGCGTTTTGCCACTGTCGGCAGGGGCCTTCAGTCTGCAAAATCGTGCCGAGGGTGGCATCGACAATCTGGTTTGGTGAAGTGGTGGTGGACTAAACTCCAGCTCTGCAGGAATTCATTTCCATTTGAATCAACCACTTACAGCCAACTGCCAGTGAATCACATTATAGGGGCCAAGTCCACCGCTGCGACACCCGCCGTCAAATGGTTGTTGGTGGACGAAGAGTCGGCCGGACAGCGATTGGACAACTTTTTGATGCGTCACTTGAAGGGCGTGCCCAAAACCCACGTCTACCGCATCATCCGCAGTGGCGAGGTGCGCATCAACAAGGGCCGCGCCTCGGCCGACACTCGGGTGGAAAACGGGGACGAAGTGCGTCTGCCGCCCGTTCGTGTGTCCGACAAAGTGGCCGAAAAAGCCGCACAACCTGCACCGAGCCGAGAATTTCCTGTTTTGCTGGAAGACGACAGCCTGTTGGCCATCGACAAGCCGTCCGGGGTGGCGGTGCATGGCGGCTCCGGTGTGAGCTTTGGCGTGATCGAGCAACTGCGCCAGTCACGCCCCCAAGCCAAATTGCTGGAGCTGGTGCACCGATTGGACCGTGACACCAGCGGTATTTTGTTGGTGGCCAAAAAACGCAGCGCTTTGAAGCACCTGCAAGACCAGTTTCGCGAGCGCGAGACCGGGAAAACCTATTTGGCCTTGGTCAAAGGCGACTGGCCTGCCAAGCTCAAGGTGATTGATCAGCCGCTGCACAAATTTTTGCTGCCGGGCAAAGACGGGCAAGAAGGCGAGCGGCGCGTGCGCGTGACCACGCCCGAAGACCCGGATGGCATGCGTTCCATCACGCTGGTCAAAGTGGCGCAGCGTTTGCCGGGCGCTTCTTTGCTAGAGGTCACCATCAAAACCGGGCGCACCCACCAAATACGTGTGCATTTGTCGGCTCAAGGGCATCCGATTGCTGGGGACGACAAGTATGGGGACTTTGACTGGAACCGCCAATTGCTCAAACCCCATGCGGGCCCTGGCCTCAAGCGCATGTTTTTGCACGCCTGGCGCTTGCAATTCAACCACCCGGTCTCCACCGAGCGCGTGGCCCTTCAAGCCGATTTGCCCCCTGAATTGAAAGCGTATGTCGACCATGCCCAACTCAAGACCCCGCCAATTTGACCTGATCGCATTCGATTGGGATGGCACCTTGTTCGACTCCACCGCCCTGATCACCCGCTGCATCCAGCGGGCTGTGGTGGATGTGGGCGGGCAAGAACCCACCCGAGAAGCCGCCTCTTATGTGATTGGCATGTCGCTTTTGCCTGCGCTGGCCCATGCTGCGCCGGATGTGCCTAAAGACAAATACCCGGCTCTGGGTGAGCGCTACCGCCACCATTACCTGCAGCACCAGAACGACATCAGCCTGTTTGAGGGCGTGCTGGATTTGCTGGACGCCCTCAAAGCCCGGCACCACTGGCTGACGGTGGCCACCGGCAAAAGCCGTCAGGGCCTGAACGAAGCTTTGCATGCGGTGGAGCTGCGTGGTGTGTTCGATGGTTCCCGCACGGCCGATGAGACGGCTGGCAAGCCCAACCCCCGCATGCTGCACGAGTTGATGCGCGAATTTGGCGCAGAACCCGAGCGCACCTTGATGATTGGCGACACCACGCATGACCTGCAAATGGCCTTGAATGCGGGCTGTGCCAGCGTGGGCGTGAGTTATGGAGCCCACGAGCCCGAGGCCTTTCATGTGCTCCAACCGCGCCATGTGGCGCACAGTGTGCGTGATTTGCACGACTGGTTGTTGCAACACGCTTGAAACAAGGAGTGCCCATGGAGCCCACGGTCCCTTTGTGCAACAGTGCCGACTTGGTCAATGGTGGTCGAGCAGTGCCTTTTGACATCGTTTATGCCGGGCAAACATGCCGGGCCTTTGCCATCCGCTACCAAGGTCAGGTGCACGCCTACCTGAACCGCTGTACGCATGTGGCCATGGAAATGGATTACCAACCCGACCGTTTTTTTGACAACACAGGGCGGTGGTTGATGTGCGCCACACATGGCGCCACTTACCAGCCCGACACCGGAGCTTGCTCGGGTGGGCCTTGCCGTGGAGGGCTGGTCAAAATAGACCTGTCAGAGCAGGGCGGCGTGGTTCACTGGCATACTGCCTACAACTTGAAACCCCTTGAATTTTGAACATGCAAGACCCCCAGGACAGCACGTCCGCGCCCGCATCTGCCCCAGCTTTTCCGGACGCGGCACCCGCCCCAGCTCCGGTGCTCAACCCCGTGGATGAAAACTGGGCTCGCAAAACCTTGGTGGACCTGGCTTTTGCCAACCTCAAAGAGCAACAATCCCAACGCCGTTGGAAGTTGGGCATGCGTCTGGCCTGGTTACTCTTTTTAGGCTTGGTGATTTGGCAGGTCTTCAGCCTCAATTCCCCATCCACGCACACCAGTTTCCCTCACACAGCACTGGTCACCATTCAAGGTGAAATCAGTTCGGACACCGAAGCCAGTGCTGAAAATATCATGACGTCCATGCGCACAGCACTGGAAGACCCGGGCTCGCAAGCCTTGGTCTTGCTGATCAATTCGCCGGGTGGCAGCCCGGTGCAGGCGGGTCTGATCAACGATGAAATCACGCGTCTACGGGCCCTGCACAACAAACCCATTTATGCGGTGGTCGAGGAGTCTTGTGCCTCGGCGGCTTACTACATTGCAGCCGCTGCCGATCAGATTTATGTCGACAAGGCCAGCCTGGTGGGCAGCATTGGTGTGTTGATGGATGGTTTTGGCTTCACCGGGCTCATGGACAAGCTGGGTGTGGAGCGTCGTTTGATGACGGCCGGCGAGAACAAGGGTTTTCTGGACCCCTTCAGCCCTCAAACCGAGCCACAGCGCCAACACGCCCAAGCCATGCTCAACCAGATCCACACGCAGTTCATTGATGTGGTCAAGAAAGGCCGGGGCGATCGGCTCAAAGCCTCGCCAGAGTTGTTCAGCGGCCTGTTTTGGAGTGGCCAGCAGGCCGTCGACTTGGGCCTGGCCGACAGCCTGGGCAGCATCGATGGTGTGGCCCGTGACGTGGTCAAGGCGCCCGATGTGATTGATTACACCCAGCGCGAGAACGTGGCCGAGCGCCTGGTCAAGCGTTTTGGTGTGGCCGTGGGCGAGGGCAGTGTCCGCGCCATGCGCTCGGTGGGTGCCGGTCTGCGCTGAAGCCAGGCATCAAGGCCCGATGGCGTAAACCGCCGGGGTGTGGGCATCAGGGCCTTTGAGGCCCTTTTTCCATTGAGCGACCGTGTGGCTCTGGATGCTGGCCGAGGGCAGCGTCAAACCGCTGGCGATGGCCAAGCGGGTGTTGGCATTCAGGCTTTGGAGCAGGCCGCCAAGCATGGCCGCGTTGCGGTAGGGGGTTTCGATCCACAACTGGGTTTGTCCGGTTTTGAGGGCCAAGGACTCCAGTTGTTTCAAGCGGGCGGCCCGCTCTCCCGCGTCTTGCGGCAAATAACCCACAAAGGCGAAGTTCTGGCCATTGAGTCCACTGGCGGCCAAGGCCAAGAGCAAAGACACTGGTCCCACCAAGGGCACCACGCCAATGCCCAGATCGTGTGCGGCCCGCACCACCGAGCTGCCCGGGTCGGCTACAGCGGGCATGCCCGCTTCACTCACCAAGCCGACATCGTCCCCCTGCAAGGCAGCGGCCAGCAGCGGTTTGCCGTCAAAGCCAGACTGGTGGTCGCCTTTTTTGTGCACATGGCGGGGCAATTCGGTGATGGATTGTTCGGCCAGCGGGGCGATCAGTGGGTGCGTTTGGCCCACGCGCTTGAGGAAGGCGCGAGTGCTTTTGGCGTTCTCGCACACCCAATGCTGGATGCCTGCGGCCGTCGCCAAGGTCGTGCTGGGTAACACCTCGGTGATCGGGGCTTGTTCGGTGCAGCCAAAGTCCAGTGGCGTGGGCACCAAAAACAGGCGGCCTGGTTGGGGTTTGGTGTTCACAGCAGTTTCACCCCGGCTTGGCGCAGCAAACGCGCGGTGCGGATCAGCGGCAGTCCGATCAAGGCGGTGGGGTCGTCGTTGTCGATGGATTCGAGCAGGGCGATCCCCAAGCCCTCGCTTTTGGCGCTGCCTGCGCAGTCGTAGGGTTGTTCTGCCTGCAAATAGGCTTCGATTTCGTCATCGCTCAGGTCTCGAAACACCACACGAACCTCGGCCAAATCCACTTGTTCATAGCCGCTGGCCAAGCAAACCACGGCCAAGGCAGTTTGAAAAATCACGGTCTGGCCCCGCATTTGGCGCAATTGCTGCACGGCCCGCGAGTGCTCGCCGGGCTTGCCCAGGGGTTGGCCCGCCAAATCGGCCACCTGGTCCGAGCCAATCACCACCGCCTCGGGGTGCATGGCAGCCACGGCCCGGGCTTTGGCCAAGGCCAAACGTCGGGCCAGGGCCTGGGGGGTTTCCCCCGGCTGAGGCGTTTCGTCCACTTCGGGCGCGGTCACCGTGAATGGGATACGCAGGCGCTCGAGCAACTCGCGCCGGTAACGCGATGTCGAGCCCAGCACCACCGAGCGGCTGGTGGGGGTAGAAGGGGTGAAAGTCATGGTCAAAGCGCAAGCCCAGGAGAAATTCGAAAGGTTGATTCTCTTACACTGCAGCCATGGAAAAAAAATTGGACCCCCAACACTTGGATGTCGTAGCCTTTGCCCGCGACGGCTTGTGCCTGCAAGGCGAGGGCGCGCTGGCCAACTGGCCCCGTTTGGCCGAGGAGCAGTACGGTGACGCACTCGGTGCCGGTCCTGTGCATTGGCAGCTGCAAGGCCGTGCGGTGGCGCAATCGGGGGCGCCCGATCAATTGTGGTTGGATCTGAAGGCCTCGTTCATGCTCCCCATGCAGTGCCAGCGCTGCTTGACGCCTGTGTTGGCGTCTGTTCAAGCTGAGCGCTCATTTTTGTTTGTGGCCGATGAGGCTGCAGCGCAGGCGCTCGACGACGAGGTGGAAGACGATGTGTTGGTCATCAGCCGCGATTTCGATGGTCTAGCGCTGGTGGAGGACGAGTTGATTTTGTCCTTGCCTCTGGTGCCTTTGCACGAGGTGTGCCCCGAAACCCTGCCCATGTCTGTGGCCGATCCGGCCTTTGAAACCGCTGCCGAGCGGCCCAACCCCTTTGGGGTGTTGGCGAGTCTGAAAACCGGTCAGGACCGCTGAATCCGGGCCCACAGGCCGGATGCTGGCCGCAAAAGGTGTCAAAAAGGGCTCGGCTTAGGCTATAATCAATGGCTTCGCCCGGATGCCCCGGGTGTCATTCCCATCAACCGAAGCTGCGTTTTCATTTGCGCGGCCTCCAAGCTTCCAAGGAGCCATCATGGCTGTTCAGCAAAACAAAAAATCGCCTTCCAAGCGCGGCATGCACCGTTCGCACAACGCCTTGAACGTGCCCGGCATCGCTGTCGAACCGACTACTGGCGAGACTCACCTGCGTCACCACATCAGCCCCAACGGTTTTTACCGTGGCCGTCAAGTGCTCAAAAACAAGTCGGAAGCCTGATCGGCTTTCGCCCTCAAGCCTTCAGAGGCCCGGCGCTACTTTCTGAGTAGCCTCGGGCTTTTTGGTTTATGGCCCGCGTTACTTCTGGTTTTGAGCCCAAGGATGTCATGACCTCGCCCACCCCGATCACCGTGTCTGTTGACTGCATGGGCGGCGACCACGGTCCCCGCGTCACGCTGGCGGCCTGTCGCCGTTTTCTGTCTTCTCACCCTGATGCCCGGTTGATTCTCGCTGGGCGTGCAGAGGCTTTGGCGGATTTCTCGGACCCCCGTGCTCAGGTGGTGGTTGCCACAGAAGTGGTCGAGATGGACGATCCACTGGAAGTGGCTTTGCGCAAGAAAAAAGACTCCTCCATGCGTGTGGCCATCGAGCAGGTGCGTGACGGCCACGCTCAAGTCGCGGTGTCCGCGGGTAACACCGGGGCCTTGATGGCGATTGCCCGTTACGTGCTCAAAACCATGGACGGTATTGACCGCCCGGCCATCGCAGGGCAGATGCCCAACTTCAAGGGTGGCGGCACCACCATGCTCGACTTGGGCGCCAATGTGGACTGCACGCCCGAACATTTGTTGCAATTTGCAGTCATGGGTTCGGCCTTGGTCTCGGTCCTGCAGGACAAGGAAAACCCTTCGGTGGGTTTGCTCAATATCGGAGAAGAAGCCATCAAGGGCAATGAAGTCATCAAAAAAGCCGCTGAATTGTTGCGATCTGCGGCCAATTCCGGAGATTTGAACTTTCACGGCAACGTGGAAGGCAACGATATTTTCAAGGGCACGGTGGACATCGTGGTCTGTGATGGCTTTGTAGGCAATGTGGCGTTGAAGGCCAGCGAAGGTCTGGCGACCATGGTGGGTGGCTTTTTGAAAGCCGAGTTTTCTCGGAATATCTTTACAAAAACAGCTGCTTTACTGGCTTATCCGGTCTTAACGGCTTTTAAAAACCGTGTGGACCACCGACGCTACAACGGTGCGGCTCTGTTGGGTTTGCGTGGCCTGGTGTTCAAGAGCCATGGCTCGGCCGACGAGTTGGCTTTTGAGAATGCCTTGAACCGGGCTTATGATGCAGCTCGAAACCAATTGCTGGACCGCGTTCGCGACCGCATTGCCCAGGCCGCCCCTTTGCTGATCGGGGCGCAGGCCGAGCGATCCGAATCCGTGGTCACACCTGTATGAGAATTTATTCACGCATTTTGGGCACAGGCAGTTATCTGCCCGCAAGACGTCTGGGCAACGCCGACCTGGCCGCCGAGTTGGCGCAGCAGGGGGTTGAAACCTCCGACGACTGGATCGTCGAGCGAACAGGCATCCGCGCCCGGCATTTTGCGGCCGACGAGCAAGGCTGCAGCGATCTGGCCACCGAAGCAGCCCGACAGGCTTTGGTCGCCTCGGGACTGGTCGCTTCAGACATCGACTTGATCATTGTGGCCACTTCGACCCCCGACATGGTTTTCCCGTCGGTGGCGACCATGGTGCAGCACAAGCTGGGCGCAGCCGGTTGCCCGGCGTTTGACGTCCAAGCGGTGTGCAGCGGCTTCATTTACGCCCTGACGATCGCCGATTCGATGATCCAGTCAGGCTCGGCCAAACGGGCTTTGGTGATTGGGTCTGAAATTTTCAGCCGCATCCTCGACTTCAAGGACCGCACGACCTGTGTGTTGTTTGGCGACGGCGCTGGCGCGGTAGTGCTCGAAGCCTCGGACCAGCCCGGCATTTTGGCCACTGATTTGCACGCTGACGGCAAATACAAAGACATCTTGTGCGTGCCTGGCCACGTCAACCGGGGGGCGATTTTGGGTGACCCGGTGCTGAAGATGGACGGCCAGGCGGTCTTTAAATTGGCCGTGGGTGTGCTCGAAGACACCGCCCGCGCCAGCCTGGCCAAGGCCAACTTGACAGATGCCGACATCGACTGGCTGATCCCGCACCAGGCCAACATCCGCATCATGCAAAGCACCGCCAAGAAACTCAAGCTGGGCGCTGACAAGGTGGTGGTGACGGTGGACCAGCATGGCAACACTTCGGCCGCCTCGATTCCGCTGGCGCTGGACACCGCTGTGCGCGATGGCCGTATTCAGCGTGGCCAGACCCTCATGCTCGAAGGCGTGGGCGGTGGCTTCACTTGGGGCTCTGTCCTCCTGCGTTACTGATCCGCAACCCTCATGACCCATGGGGTCTGCGCCGCTGTAGGGCCAGACCTGATTCACACCCGATAAAAATTTGCACATGACGACATTTGCTTTTGTTTTTCCCGGCCAAGGTTCTCAATCGGTCGGCATGCTGGATGCCTGGGGTGACCACCCCGTGGTGCTCGAAACCTTGAAAGATGCCTCCGACGCCCTCGGCGAAGACGTGGCGAAGTTGATCCACGAAGGCCCCAAAGAAGCGCTGGCCATGACCACCAACACCCAACCCGTGATGTTGGTGTCGGCCGTGGCCGCTTACCGCGCTTGGCTGGCCGAAGGTGGCGCCAAGCCTTCCGTGGTGGCGGGTCACTCCCTCGGTGAATACAGTGCCTTGGTGGCTTCGGGTGTCTTGACCTTGGCGCAAGCCGCGCCTCTGGTGCGTCTGCGGGCAGCCGCCATGCAGGAAGCCGTGCCTGTGGGTGTGGGTGCCATGGCTGCCATTCTGGGCTTGGCCTCGGACAAAGTGATCGAAGGTTGCCAAGCAGCCCAAGCCACTTTTGCCGCAGGCAGCGCCGAAGTGGTTGAAGCCGTGAATTTCAACGATGCAGCGCAAACCGTGATCGCGGGCAGCAAAGCCGCGGTGGACAAAGCCTGCGAAGTGCTCAAAGGCATGGGCGCCAAACGTGCCCTGCTTTTGCCTGTGTCGGCCCCTTTCCATTCGAGCTTGATGAAGCCTGCCGCTGAAAAGCTGCGCGAGAAACTGGCCACACTGACTTTGGGCGTGCCGCAAATCCCGGTCCTCAACAACATCGATGTGGCGGTTGAAACCGACGCCGACCGCATCCGCGATGCACTCTACCGTCAGGCCTTCGGTCCGGTGCGTTGGGTCGAGTGCGTTCAGGCCATCAAGGCCCGCGGTGTGAGCACCTTGGTCGAATGTGGCCCTGGCAAGGTGCTGGCGGGCATGACCAAGCGCATTGACCCGGAATTGAACGGCGTGGCGTTGTACGACCCCGTCACCCTGGCTGAAGTGAAAGGACTCCTCGCATGAGCGAAGCACAAAAACAAGTGGCCCTGGTTACAGGGGCATCTCGTGGCATTGGTGCATCGATTGCCTTGCATCTGGCCCAACAAGGTTTTGTGGTCATTGGTACCGCCACCAGCGACGATGGCGCGGCCAAGATCAGCCAGGCCCTCTCAGCCCACCCTGGCAGCCGAGGCGCCAACCTGAATGTCAACGATGCCGCCGCGGGCGAAGCCCTGATCGACGCCATCGTCAAAGAGCACGGTGGTCTGCAGGTGCTGGTTAACAACGCCGGCATCACCCGCGACACCCTGGCCATGCGCATGAAGGATGACGATTGGGATGCGGTGCTCGACACCAACCTCAAGGCGGTGTTCCGCATGAGCCGCGCCGTGATTCGCCCCATGATGAAGCAGCGTTATGGCCGCATCATCAGCATCACCAGCGTGGTGGGTGCATCTGGCAACCCTGGACAAGCCAACTACGCTGCCGCTAAGGCGGGCGTGGCGGGCATGACCCGTGCGCTGGCCCGTGAGCTGGGCAGCCGCAACATCACCGTCAACTGTGTGGCCCCTGGTTTCATCGCCACCGACATGACGGCCAGCCTGCCTGAAGAACAACACAAAGCCTTGCTGGGCCAGATTCCTCTGGGCCATTTGGGTCAACCCGATGACATCGCCCACGCGGTGGCTTACCTGGCTGGGCCGGGTGCAGGCTATGTCACCGGACAAGAATTGCATGTCAATGGTGGCATGTTCATGGCCTGATTTTCGGAACCCCCTTCCGGACAGGTAAAATCTCTTTTTTTCACAACCCTTAGAGGGACCCTATGAGCGATATCGAAGCACGTGTCAAAAAAATCATTGCCGAACAACTTGGCGTTGAAGAGTCACAAGTCACCAACGAAAAAGCCTTTGTGGCCGATTTGGGTGCCGACTCCCTGGACACGGTGGAATTGGTGATGGCACTCGAGGATGAGTTTGGCATCGAGATTCCTGATGAAGACGCAGAAAAAATCACCACGGTGCAAGCTG
>Ga0255128_1001403_pt1 | contig 10567 bp, 7 predicted proteins | sample Law_Miss_RepC_8d_FD_188562 | JGI IMG/M metagenome (GOLD analysis project Ga0255128, IMG submission 188562) | Freshwater microbial communities from St. Lawrence River, New York, United States - Law_Miss_RepC_8d | ecosystem: Environmental > Aquatic > Freshwater > River | place: USA: New York... | reverse complement strand
GTTTAAGGGCGCCGATTCGCGCAAATCAATGCCCTCGTGTTGGGCAATTTTTTCGAGGGCGTTTTCGAACAAGCTGCGGGCGGAGCCGGAGATGGCACGCAAATACGAATGCAGGTGCGCATCTTCGGTGTTCTTGTTCAGGCACTCTTGGCTGTAGGCCTCAAAGCTGGCCAACTGCGCGATCAGCTCGGCCACATGTTTGGGGCACTCACACAAAACATTGGTGGATATGCCCGCCACACGCCGCAAGGTGTCGTCTGAATATTTGCGCCCAGCAATCACAGCGCCTTGGTGACCATAAGCTTGCGCCCGGTCGCGGTCCACAAACAAAATCGACTGCAGCAACTCGGCCAATTCGCTGTCGGAAATCGGGTCACGCCGGACCGTCAAACCCGCCCGCTTCATGTCTTGCACCACCTTGTCGGGGGCGAAGTGGTAGAGCACGATGGTCTGTACAAAGGGCTGGCGCTGCATCAGCGCCTGAATCGTCTCAAACACCGAGTCCTGCAGTGAGTTGACCTTGATCAGCAGCACTTGCGGCTTGTCTGACAAAGGCGCATGTCGCGCGGCGGCCAGGTCATCGAGCACGTCGGTGACTTGGATGCGGTGCTGGCTCAGCACCGCAGCGAATTGACGCGATTCGATGCGGTTGGCCAAGCTCAAACCCACCACCGCCAAACACACGGGCTGGGCCAAGGCCTGCGCCGTTGGCGTCTGATGGTCGGGGTGACAAAGTTGGCGCAGCTGCGGCAGATCCAGACGGGCGATGCTGCCAATGCCATGCCCCGCACCCGACAGCTGCTTGAGCAAGAGTGCTTTGGACACATCGTGCTCGGCAAACAGGCGTTGGTTGCCCTCGGTCTTGACGGGTGTGAACGCCCCGTACCGCGTTTGCCAGATGCGCAAGGTGGAGACCGGAATGTCGGTGGCTTTGGAGACGGCGCCGATGCGGTAAAGCGGTGACTGAGCACTTGGGGTGTGGGGCATACAGGCGTTTTTGTTCAGGTATTGTTGAGATTTTATGTCGAAATAGCCTTAAAAAAGAAAAATTCATGGTTTTGAGGAGTTATTGGACGCAAAATTCTCCTCACCGGGGGTTCAACACATGATTTCGAACAAAACCATCAACGCCATGGATGTGTGCGTCATCATCGCGGCGCATCAAAACTTGGGCAGGGTCTCCACCACCGAGCTGTCGCAGCGGCTGCAGCTGTCAGTCTCTAACTTGGAGAGCATCCTCAAGCCGCTCAAAGACCAACACATCGTGTCCGCCCGCAAAGGCCCGGGGGGCGGTTATGAAATCCGGGGCGACCTGGCGCTGATTTCGATGTGGGACATTGCGGCGGTGTTTGAGCCCACCTTGGCGCAACAAGGCAGCGAAGAACAGCCCATCGAAGCATCCGACTACGAATGGGGCCTTGAGCGGGTGATCATCGACACCCTGAGTCAGTCGACCTTGTCCGATTTTGTGACCACACAAGCGCTACCACCGCTGGTTGAAACACCGGTCGTCAACCGTTTCAAGTTCAAACCTCTGGAAGCACCCCTGGTACCCAAGGCACCCAACTCGGTGTTTCAGTTGCACATGGCCCTTTGAGCTCTGCTAGCCTCTCGGGTTTGAAGGAGTCAACTGATGAGCACATTCAACAACCCCCAACAAACTTGGAACCAACGCTTTGCAGCCGAGCACTATGTGTTTGGCGAAGCGCCCAACGCCTATTTGAAATCACAAGCTGCGCACCTGTCGCCCGGCAACGCGCTGGCCGTGGCCGATGGCGAGGGCCGTAACGGCGTGTTTTTGGCCCAGCAAGGCCTGCAGGTCGATGCCTTCGATTTTTCGGAAAACGCCCTTCGAAAAGCCCAAGCCCTGGCGCAAAGCCGCCAAGTGGCGGTGAATTGGGTGCACAGCGATTGGCAGTCTTTTGACTGGCGCCCTGCCCATTACGACAACGTGGTGGGCATCTTTTTTCAGTTCGCCACACCCGAGGAGCGCAGCACCCTGTTTGCTCGCATGCTGGACAGCCTCAAGCCCGGCGGCACCCTGATCATTCAGGGCTACACGCCACGCCAGCTGGACTTCAACACGGGCGGCCCCGGCAAATTGGCGCACATGTACGACGAGGCCCTGATGCTGGACGCCTTTGGCGAGCTGGACATCCTGGACCTGCGCACTTTCGAGGCTGAGATCAACGAAGGCACGGGACACCAAGGCATGTCGGGCTTGCTGGGCCTGACGGCACGCAAGCGCCTGGGTTGACTTGCAACTGGCGGCATTGGGGAGGTTGAAAAAAAGGGGGCTCCTGTGACAGAGCCCCCAATCAGGGTGTGTGTACCAAACACACCCTAAACCACAATGCCTCAACCATAGAAGAAATCACTTCATAGGCTTTGATCTGCCTCAATTCGTGTAACGCGCGGCCATGTCATCGAGGCTGACAGGGCGGATTTTTTGGGCTTGACCGGCGCAACCAAAGGCTTCAAAGCGGGCTTTGACGATGCCCGCTGCCGCCTTTTTGGCAGCAGCCAAGGCTTTGCGTGGATCGAACTCCGAGGGCTGCTGGGCAAACACCTGGCGCATGGCACCGGTCATGGCCAAGCGGATGTCGGTGTCGATGTTGACCTTGCGCACACCGCTTTGGATGCCGCGCACAATCTCTTCGACCGGCACACCATAGGTTTCCTTGATGTCGCCGCCGTATTGGCGAATGATCTGCAACCACTCTTGCGGCACGCTCGAGCTGCCGTGCATCACCAAGTGGGTGTTGGGAATGGCGGCATGGATGGCGGCAATGCGGTCCATGGCCAAAATATCGCCTGTGGGCGGACGGGTGAACTTGTAAGCACCATGGCTGGTGCCAATCGCAATGGCCAGTGCATCCACGCCTGTTTGGGCCACAAAGTCCTTGGCCTGCTCTGGGTCGGTCAGCATCTGGTCGTGGCTGAGTTTGCCCTCAGCACCCACACCGTCCTCCTCGCCAGCTTCACCGGTCTCCAAAGAACCCAGGCAACCCAATTCGCCTTCGACGGACACACCCACGGCATGGGCCATTTCGCAGACCTTTTGGGTCACGCCCACGTTGTACTCGTAGCTGGCGGGCGTCTTGGCGTCGGCCATGAGCGAGCCATCCATCATCACGCTCGAAAAGCCAGAGCGGATGGACTGCTGGCACTGCGCGGGCGTGGCGCCGTGGTCTTGGTGCAAGACCACCGGAATGTCAGGGTGTGTCTCGATGGCGGCCAACACCATATGGCGCAGATAGGCCTCACCTGCGTACTTGCGGGCCCCTGCAGATGCCTGCAAGATGACCGGGCTGCCCGTGGCTTGCGCCGCTTCCATGATGGCGTGTACTTGTTCGAGGTTGTTGACGTTGAAAGCGGGAATGCCGTAACCAAACTCGGCCGCATGGTCGAGGACCTGGCGCAATGAAACCAATGCCATGAGGGGCTCCTTGAAAAAATAAAAAAGTTAAAAAAAGGTCATTCCGCCGCAGCGCGACGGCTCAAAATTTCGATGGCAGGCAAAGTCTTGCCTTCCAGAATTTCGAGGAACGCGCCACCGCCTGTGGAGATGTAGCCCACCTGTTGCTCGATGCCGTACTTGGCAATCGCAGCCAAGGTGTCACCACCGCCCGCAATGCTGAAGGCATCGGATTCAGCAATCGCCTGGGCGATCACTTTGGTGCCGTTTTCAAAAGCCGCAAATTCGAACACGCCCACCGGGCCGTTCCACACAATGGTGCCTGCCTGCTTCAGTTGCGCGGCCAGTTTGGCGGCGGTCTCGGGGCCAATGTCCAAAATCATGTCGTCGTCGGCCACCTCAGTGGCTTTCTTCACCGTCGCCACGGCATCGGCTGCAAAAGTTTTGGCCACCACCACATCGGTCGGGATCGGCACTTCAGCACCACGGGCCTTCATGGCCTCAATCACTGCTTTGGCCTCGCCCACCAAATCGGGCTCGGCCAAGCTCTTGCCAATCTTGAGGCCCGCGGCCAGCATGAAGGTGTTGGCGATGCCGCCACCCACGATCAAGCCGTCCACGTTCTTGGCCAGGCTTTGCAAAATGGTCAGCTTGGTGCTCACCTTGGAGCCCGCCACGATGGCGATCAGTGGGCGTTTGGGCGCGGCCAAAGCTTTCGAGATCGCGTCCATCTCGGCGGCCAGCAAAGGGCCTGCGCTGGCGATGGGCGCAAAGCGGGCGATGCCGTGGGTCGTGCCCTCGGCGCGGTGGGCGGTGCCAAAGGCGTCGTTCACATAGATGTCGCACAGCGCGGCCATTTGGCGCGACAGGGCTTCGTCGTTTTTCTTCTCGCCCTTGTTGACGCGGCAGTTCTCGAGCAAGACCACTTGGCCGGGCTGCACGTCCACACCACCGACCCAGTTGGCCACCAGCGGCACATCGCGGCCGAGCAACTCGCTCAGTCGCTTGGCCACAGGGGCCAGCGAATCCTCGGGCTTGAACTCGCCCTCGGTGGGGCGGCCCAAATGGCTCGTGACCATCACGGCCGCACCCGCATCCAAAGCCATCTGAATGCAGGGCACGCTGGCGCGGATGCGCGTGTCTTCGGTGATGCTGCCGTCGTTGGCTTGCGGCACGTTCAGGTCGGCGCGGATGAAGACGCGTTTACCCGCGGCAAAGCCGTTGGCGCACACGTCAGAAAATCGCAGCAAGTGCATGGTGGCCTCCCGATCAGTGGCTGCCGACGTGCTTGACGAAGCGCATCATGTTGCAGGTGTAGCCGTACTCGTTGTCGTACCACGCCACGACCTTGACAAAGGTCTTGTCCAAAGCGATGCCTGCTTCGGCATCAAAAATGGAAGGCATGGAACAACCACGGAAGTCGGTGGACACGACCTTGTCGGTGGTGTAACCCAACACGCCTTTGAGCGCACCTTCGGAGGCGGCTTTCATGGCTTTGCAGATGTCGTCGTAGCTGGCTTCTTTGTTCAGCTCGACCGTCAAGTCCACCACCGACACGTCGGAGGTCGGCACACGGAAGGCCATGCCGGTGAGCTTTTTGTTCAGCTCGGGCAAAACCACACCGACCGCCTTGGCCGCGCCGGTGCTGGAGGGAATGATGTTTTCCAAGATGCCGCGGCCACCGCGCCAGTCTTTGCTTGAAGGACCGTCCACGGTTTTTTGGGTGGCGGTGGCGGCGTGCACTGTGGTCATCAAACCGCGTTTGATGCCAAAGTGGTCGTTGAGCACCTTGGCCACAGGCGCCAAACAGTTGGTGGTGCAAGACGCGGCCGACACAATGGCTTGGCCTGCGTAGCTGCTGTGGTTGACGCCGAAGACGAACATCGGCGTGTCGTCTTTGGAGGGCGCAGACTGCACCACTTTTTTAGCGCCCGCATTGATGTGGGCTTGGCAGGTGTCACCGGTCAAGAAGAAGCCAGTGGCTTCCACCACCACGTCCACACCGACATCGCCCCACTTGAGGTTGGCGGGGTCACGCTCAGCGGTCAAGCGGATTTTTTTGCCATTGACCACGAGGTCTTTGCCGTCAACGGCCACGGTGCCTTTGAAGCGGCCGTGCACCGAGTCAAACTGCAACATGTAAGCCAAGTAGTCGGGCTCGAGCAAGTCGTTGATCGCAACGACTTCGATGTCTTTGAATTCAGCTTCCTGCGTGACGGCGCGAAACACCATGCGGCCGATGCGGCCAAATCCGTTGATACCAATGCGAATGGTCATGAATAGTTCTCTCTTTCTCTGTCTTTCAGTTCAATTAAAAAATCAAGGCAAGATGGCTCGGTACAGGTTTCACAACAGCGCCGAAAAATCCTCAATGACGCGGTCAGGCGAGCACGTGTGCACCGACTCACCCATGTTGTAGCCATAAGGCAGCAACCAAACCGGCACACCTGCATTGCGGGCGGTGGCCGCATCGATCGACGAGTCCCCCACAAACAAGGCTTGTGTGGCCTTCAGGTCCCAACGCTTCAAGCAGTCCACCACGCTGGTGGGATCGGGTTTTTTGACCGAGAAGGTGTCGCCGCTGACCACCACGTCGAAAGCTTCGTGCAACCCGTGCACGCGCAGCACGGTGTCGGTGTAACGGCCTTCCTTGTTGGTCACCACCGCCAGCTTGCAGCCACGTGCTCGCAGCGCCGCGAGCACTTCGCGCACCTGTGGGTACAAATTGCTGCGTGTACCGCAACGGTCTTGGTAGTAGCGGTCGAAAATCGGCAACGCCTGCTTCAGGTCAGCCCCTTGCCGCACCGCAGCCACCGGGGTCTGGGTGACGCTGGCCAGCGCCTGGATCAGTAGCTCTTTGGTGCCGTGACCGATCCAGTCGTTGACTTGTTGCTGCGACACCTCGGGCCAATCAAAATAGCGCAAGGTGTCGTTCACCGCATCGGCGATTTCAGGCGCGGTTTCGACCAAGGTGCCGTCGAGGTCAAAAAAATAGGCTTCTGGTGTTGACATTTTTTCTCTCATTGCAACGGGGCAGCGACTCAGTTGTCTGATGGCACGATGTGCTCGGGCAGGGCTTGAGCCTGGCGGTGGGTATGGCGGTGCACCAGGGTGCGCACCGCTTCACACACACGCTCGGTGGTGATGCCAAAGTGTGCGTACAAAGCCGGGGCTGGGGCCGACTCACCAAAACTGTTCATACCAATCACCATGCCGGTGCGTCCCACGTATTTGCGCCAAAAATCGGGGTGTGCTGCTTCCACGGCTACGGTGGGTAAGCCCAGCGGCAAGACCATGTCTTGGTACGCTTCACTTTGACGGTCAAACACATTGGTGCAGGGCATGGACACCACCCTTGTGGCCACGCCTTGGGTGGCCAGTTCGGCTTGCGCTTTCATGGCCAAAGAGGTCTCGGAACCTGTGGCCACGATGATGGCTTGGGCGCCCGGCATGTCGCTCAGGATGTAGCCACCCTGGCGCACCTTGGCCGCATCGGCGGCGTCGGTCAGCAGCTGCGGCAGGTTTTGGCGCGACAGCGCCAAGGCGCTTGGGCCGTCGCGGCGCTCCACCGCACAGGCCCAGGCCACGGCGGTTTCCAAGCCATCGGCGGGCCGCCACACATCCAGCCCCGGGATGATGCGCAAGCTGGGCACATGCTCCACGCTTTGGTGCGTGGGGCCGTCTTCGCCCAGCCCAATCGAGTCGTGCGTGAAGACATGGATCACGCGCTTTTTCATAAGCGCTGCCATGCGGATGGCGTTGCGCGAATAGTCCGAGAACGTCAGGAATGTGCCACCGTAAGGGATGTAACCCCCATGCAGCGCCATGCCGTTCATGATGGCGGCCATGCCAAACTCGCGCACGCCATACGAGAGGTGGTTGCCCCAGGTGTCGCGGCCCGCTTTGGTGCAGGTCTTGAAGTTGGTCAGGTTGGAGCCCGTCAGGTCGGCGCTGCCGCCAAAAAACTCGGGCAACAAGGGGGCCAACACATCCAACGCATTCTGGCTGGCTTTGCGGGTGGCCACCGCATCGGGCTTGGCCACGATGGCCGACAAGGCTTTTGCCAGACCCTGGGCGTAGGCCTCACTCAAGTCGCCACTCATGCGGCGCTCGAATTCGGCCGCGTCTTCCGGGTAGCGACTCTGATAGGTCGCAAAGCGCTCACGCCATTGGTTTTCCGCACGTGTGCCACTGGCCTGGGCATCCCAAGCAGTGGCCACATCGGCAGGCACTTCAAAGGGCGTATAGGGCCAGTTCAGCGCTTCGCGGGTGGCGGCCACTTCGGCAGCGCCCAGCGCTGCGCCATGCACATCGTGGGTGCCCGCTTTGTTGGGTGAGCCCATGCCAATCACGGTTTGGCAGCAGATCAGCGTGGGCTTGCCATTGGGGCTGTGGGCTTGCGCCTTGGCCGCCTCGATGGCGGCGTTGACCGCTTGCGGGTCGTGCCCGTCTACCTTGGCGATCACGTTCCAGCCATAGGCTTCAAAGCGCTTGGGCGTGTCGTCGGTGAACCAGCCTTCCACATGGCCATCGATCGAGATGCCGTTGTCGTCGTACAGCGCCACCAGTTTGGACAGGCGCAAGGTGCCCGCCAGTGAACAGGCCTCGTGGCTGATGCCTTCCATCAGGCAGCCATCACCCAAAAACACATAGGTCATGTGGTCCACGATGTCCAGGCGCAGGCCATCTTCTTCGCGGTTGAATTCATCGGCCAACATTTTTTCGGCCAGTGCCATGCCCACAGCGTTGGTGATGCCCTGACCCAAGGGGCCGGTGGTGGTTTCCACGCCAGGCGTGATGTCCACTTCTGGGTGGCCAGGGGTCTTGCTGTGCAGTTGGCGGAACTTTTTCAGCTCGTCCAGTGCCAGGTCGTAGCCTGTCAGGTGCAGCAAGGCATAAATCAGCATCGAGCCGTGGCCGTTGGACAACACAAAACGGTCACGGTCAGCCCACTGCGGGTTGAGTGGGTTGTGTTTCAGATGCCGGTTCCACAGGACTTCGGCGATGTCGGCCATGCCCATAGGGGCACCGGGGTGGCCAGACTTGGCCGCTTCAACGGCGTCCACGGCCAGCATGCGCACGGCGTTGGCCATGCGGCGGGCCATCTCGGGGGTGGGGGGATTTGCTGCGGTGTTCATAGTGCTTTTGCCCCGCTTCAAGCCTGGCCCAGAGCGCGTTTGCGGCGCTCCATCATTCGCCACACGAACGGTGTGAAGATGAGTTGCATGGCAATTTCCATCTTGCCGCCGGGCACCACGATGGTGTTGGCACGGCTCATCCAGGAGTCGTTGATCATGTTGAGTAAATAGGGAAAGTCGATACCCTTGGGGTTGGCAAAACGGATCACCACCACGCTTTCATCGGCCGACGGAATGTCACGCGAGATGAAGGGGTTGGAGGTGTCTACCAAAGGCACGCGCTGGAAGTTGACATGTGTGTGCTCAAACTGCGGCACGATGTAGTTCACATAGTCGGGCATGCGGCGCAGGATGGTGTCGGTCACCGCTTCGGTGCTGTAGCCGCGCTGGTGCTTGTCGCGCCAGAGTTTCTGAATCCATTCCAGGTTGATGACGGGCACCACGCCCACGCGCAAATCGGGGTGCTGCGCGATGTTGTGCTCGGGCGTGACCACGGCGCCGTGCAAGCCTTCGTAAAACAGCATGTCGGTGTCGTTCGGCAGGTCTTCCCAGGGTGTGAAAGTGCCGGGGTCTTGTTGGTAAGGCGCAGCTTCTTCGGCGTTGTGCAGGTATTTGCGTGACTTGCCTTGGCCCGTGGCACCGTAGGTGCGAAACAGGTTTTCAATCTCACCAAACAGGTTGTTCTCGGCACTGAAGTGGCTGAAATGTTTATTGCCATCTTTTTCAGCTTCAGCGCCACGTTGCTTCATTTCTTTGCGGTCAAAGCGGTGAAAGCTGTCACCTTCGATGATGGCCGCTTTCACGCCTTCGCGGCGGAAGATGTTGGAAAACGTGCGTGTCACCGTTGAGGTGCCTGCGCCCGAAGAACCGGTGATGGCGATGATAGGGTGGCGTTCAGACATGGGAATCTCCTTGTTGTTTTTTCAATCGTTTTGAAATCGGGCTCAGTCACGGAACAGGCTGCGCTCGCCAAACAGCGGGGCAAAGCTGTCTTGCTTGGGTGGCTCAGCGTGGTAACGCTCAATGCGCTCGACCTCGTTTTTGGAGCCAAACACCAGGCCAATGCGCTGGTGCAAGCTGGTGGGCTGCACACTCAACATGGGGACTTGTCCCGTGCTGGCGCGGCCACCGGCTTGCTCCATGATGAAGCCGACCGGGTTGGCCTCGTAAAGCAGGCGCAGGCGGCCAGGTTTGCTTGGATCTTTGGTGTCACGGGGGTACATGAACACACCTCCGCGCATCAAGATGCGGTGGGCTTCGGCCACCATGGAAGCGATCCAGCGCATGTTGAAGTCTTTGCCACGCGGGCCGGTTTTACCGGCCAGGCATTCGTCCACATAGCGCTTGACCGGGGCTTCCCAAAAGCGGCTGTTGGAGGCGTTGATGGCAAACTCTTGAGTGTCTTCGGGCACGCGCAATTCGGGGTGGGTCAGCATGAACTCGCCCATCACCGGGTCGAGTGTGAAACCGGCCACACCGTTGCCCACGCTCAGCACCAGCATGGTGGTGGGGCCGTACAAGGCGTAACCGGCAGCAATCTGACGGGTTCCCGGTTGGAAGAAATCAGCCTCGGTCAAAGGCCCGCCTTCGGCGGTGGCATCCGGTGCACGCAGCACACTGAAAATGCTGCCCACCGACACGTTCACGTCGATGTTGCTGGAGCCATCCAGCGGATCAAACACCAGCAGGTATTTGCCCCGGGGGTGTTGCGCTGGAATGTCGTAGGGCAAATCCATTTCTTCAGAGGCCATGCCCGCCAAGTGGCCGCCCCACTCGTTCATGCGGATGAACAGTTCATTGCTCACCACGTCCAGCTTTTTCTGAGTCTCGCCTTGCACGTTGATGCTGCCACCGGCATCGGCCGCGTGGTTGCCGTACATGTCGGCCAAAGCGCCATAGGCGACCGATTTGGCAATGGCTTTGCAGGCCATGGCCACATCCAAAATCAGGGCATTGAAGTCACCACTGGCATCGGGAAAACGGCGACGCTCTTCGATCAGGTACTGCGTCA
>Ga0255128_1001402_pt1 | contig 10577 bp, 9 predicted proteins | sample Law_Miss_RepC_8d_FD_188562 | JGI IMG/M metagenome (GOLD analysis project Ga0255128, IMG submission 188562) | Freshwater microbial communities from St. Lawrence River, New York, United States - Law_Miss_RepC_8d | ecosystem: Environmental > Aquatic > Freshwater > River | place: USA: New York... | reverse complement strand
GGTCAGTGGCGCATCCGTGTTGCCCTCGTCCAGGTAGTGCATGCGCAAGCCCGCGATGCTGGGCAGGTCGTTCACGTAATGCGGCTGCCAAGGGTAGTCGGGCAAATCGGTAAACGCCTCATCCGGTGTGCGCAGGGCATCTTCTCTGAGTGGTTGTGGGTTCATTCTTTTGGGCCTGAAAAAATCCTTGAGCAATTGACCACACTCATCGGCCAATACACCGCTGGTCACTTGGGTCTGGTGGTTCAGTTGTGTGTTGCCAAACAAGTTCAGAACCGAGCCTGCAACACCCGTGCGCGGGTCGGGTGCGCCAAACACCACCCTATCCACCCGTGCGTGCAGCATGGCGCCGCTGCACATGGCGCAGGGCTCCAACGTCACATACAAGGTGCAGCCATCGAGCCGGTAGTTGCCCAAGATGCGGGCTGCTTCGCGCAGCGCCACCACTTCGGCATGGGCCGTCGGGTCGTGGCTGGCAATCGGGGCGTTGCGGCCTGTGGCGATGACCTGGCCGTTTTTGACGACCACCGCGCCCACTGGCACCTCACCCGCTGCGGCGGCCTGACGGGCCTGCTCCAGGGCCAGACCCATCCAGTGCGCGTCTCGGCTAGGTGTGTCCACGGTCACGCCACCATGCCCAGCCGCTGCATCCACTGGGCGAGTGCCTGCTCTTGTTCGCCACCTTGGGCGTATGCGGCATGCATGGCCGTGTGCGACTCGGGGCGGTGCTGGTTGATCTTGACCTTGGTTTTTATGTCCAGAATCTTCAACTCAAACGCCACAATGCCATTCAACATGCCATGGGCATAGCTCTCTGGCAATGCACGCCACTGAGCGGCATAAGCCGGCTCGTGATCGGCAATCATCTGCTTGAGCATGGCGTCTTTCGCATCGTCGCCATCCAGCATGCGGGCCTCTACCCGGGCATGCACAGCCAAGTAAGTCCAGGTCGGCACACGCAGCAAATCGGGGTAAACGGCTGGCGACATGTAAGCCTGCGGCCCCATGAACGTCACCAAGGCCTGAGGCCGCGCTTGCAAGAAACTGGCATGCGGGTTGGCACGGGCACAGTGCCCGAGCAGCGCCAAAGCCTGGCCGTCCTCTTCGATCAGCTTGAGCGGCAAATGGGTGACAAACGGAAAACCATCACCGTCTGTAGACACCAAACTGGCAAACGGGTGCTCGCGCATGATGGCCGCTGCATGCTGCGGGTGGTTGAATTGTTGGGGCAGGTACATGAAAAGACTGTACCAAAACAAAGGCACCCGAAGGTGCCTTGTCTGTCATTCCCACTCAATCGTCGCCGGTGGTTTTGAACTCACATCGTAAGTGACCCGGTTGATGCCGCGCACCTCGTTGATGATGCGTCCTGACACTTTCTTGAGCAGCGCATAGGGCAACTCGGCCCAGTCGGCGGTCATGAAGTCGCTGGTTTGCACCGCACGCAAGGCCACCACGTAGTCGTAAGTGCGGCCGTCGCCCATCACGCCCACGCTTTTTACGGGCAAGAAAACGGTGAAAGCCTGGCTGGTCAGGTCGTACCAGGTTTTGCCCGATTCGTCCGTGAAGTTGCGCAACTCTTCGATGAAGATGGCGTCCGCACGGCGCAGCAGATCGGCGTATTCTTTTTTGACTTCGCCCAAAATGCGCACGCCCAGACCTGGGCCTGGGAAGGGATGGCGGTAAACCATCTCTCGGGGCAAACCCAACGCCACGCCCAGTTCGCGCACTTCGTCTTTGAACAATTCGCGCAGTGGCTCCAGGAGTTTCAGGCCCAGCTGCTCTGGCAAGCCGCCCACGTTGTGGTGACTCTTGATGGTGACGGCTTTTTTGCTCTTGGCGCCGCCGCTTTCAATCACGTCGGGGTAAATCGTGCCTTGGGCCAGGAAGGTCGCGCCCTTGACGGCTGGTCGGCCGTCATTCCCATCTTTGCCGCCATCGCCCGCTTTAAGTTTCGCGGCCTGTTCTTTGAACACATCGACAAACAAACCGCCAATGATTTTGCGCTTGGCTTCAGGCTCGCTCACGCCCGCCAGCTTGCCCAAGAATAAATCGCTGGCGTCCACACGGATCACTTTTGCATGCAACTTGCCCACGAACATCTCCATGACCATGTCGCCTTCGTTCAGACGCAGCAGGCCATGGTCCACAAACACGCAGGTCAACTTGTCGCCGATGGCGCGGTGGATCAAAGCGGCGGCAACCGATGAATCAACGCCACCCGATAGGCCCAGAATAACCTCTTCGTCACCGACTTGCTCGCGGATTTTGGCCACGGCTTCTTCGATGTAATCGCCCATGATCCAGTCTTGGCGGGCTTTGCAAATGTCCAACACGAAACGGTTGAGCAGCGCCTGGCCCTGCACTGTGTGAGTGACTTCGGGGTGGAACTGCACCGCGTAAAAATGGCGCGATTCATCGGCCATACCTGCAATCGGGCAAGCCGGGGTCGAGGCCATGACTTTGAAGCCTTCGGGCATTTGGGTGACCTTGTCACCATGGCTCATCCAGACCTTGAGCATGCCGTGGCCTTCGGCCGTAGCAAAGTCTTCGATGCCTTTGAGCAGTTCTGTGTGGCCGTGGGCGCGTACTTCGGCGTAGCCAAACTCGCGTGTCGTGCCCGCCTCCACTTTGCCGCCCAGCTGCTGCGCCATGGTCTGCATGCCATAGCAAATGCCGAGGACCGGGATACCCAGCTCAAAAACAGCATCCGGCGCACGGTCATCCACCTCGTAGACGCTGGCGTGTGATCCCGAGAGAATGATGCCTTGGAGGTTGCCGTCCTTGGCGTACTCGCGCACCCAGTCGCTGCTCACGTCACAAGGATGCACTTCGCAAAACACATGCGCTTCGCGCACGCGGCGGGCAATCAGTTGGGTGACTTGCGAGCCGAAGTCGAGGATCAGGATTTTGGAGTGCTGCATGGCAGGCGCCGTTCTAAAGAAATGAAAAGGCGTCTGGGGTGCAGACGCCTTGGTGATCAAGTAGAGATTTTACTCAGCCCGGTAGTTCGGGGCTTCTTTGGTGATCTGCACGTCGTGGACATGGCTTTCACGTATACCGGCAGCGGTGATCTCCACAAACTGCGATTCGTTGTGCATGGCCTCAATCGTCGCGCAACCGCAGTAACCCATGCTGGCACGCAAGCCGCCCGCCATTTGGTAAATGATGGAGACGACCGAGCCTTTGTAAGGCACGCGGCCTTCGATGCCTTCGGGCACCAGTTTGTCCGCATTGGGGTTGCCGGTGCTGGACTCCTGGAAGTAGCGGTCTGCGCTGCCTTGCTGCATGGCGCCAATCGAGCCCATGCCACGGTAGCTCTTGTAGCTTCGGCCCTGGAACAACACGATTTCGCCGGGCGCTTCTTCGGTGCCCGCAAACATGCCGCCCATCATCACGGTGCCCGCACCTGCGGCAATGGCTTTGGCGATGTCGCCGCTGTAGCGAATGCCGCCGTCAGCGATCAGGGGCACGCCCGTGCCTTTGAGGGCTGTGGCCACAGAGTCCACCGCCATGATTTGCGGCACGCCCACACCTGCCACGATGCGGGTGGTGCAAATGGAGCCGGGGCCAATGCCCACTTTGACCGCGTCGGCACCGGCTTCGACCAAGGCCAAAGCGGCTGCGCCGGTGGCGATGTTGCCGCCAATAACTTCGATGTGTGGGTAGTTTTGCTTGACCCAACGCACGCGGTCGAGCACGCCTTTGCTGTGGCCGTGTGCTGTGTCCACCACGATGGCGTCCACACCGGCACGGGACAGCGCTTCAACGCGTTCTTCGGTGCCCTCACCCACACCCACGGCCGCGCCTACGCGCAGCTTGCCTGCACCGTCGCGAGCAGCGTTGGGGAAGTTCAGCTGTTTGGTGATGTCTTTGACGGTGATCAGGCCTTTGAGTTCAAAGGCATCGTTGACCACCAGCAAGCGTTCGAGTTTGTGTTTGTTCAGCAGATGCTTGGCTTGCTCGGGCGTGGTGCCTTCGGGCACGGTGATCAAGCGCTCACGCGGGGTCATGATCTCGCTGACTTTTTGGTCGTAGCGGGTCTCAAAGCGCAGATCGCGGCCGGTGACAATGCCGACCACTTGGCGGCCATCACAGACTGGGAAACCCGAAACGCCCAGCTCGTCCGAGAGGGCCATGACCTGGCGCACGGTGGTGTCGGGGGTGATGACGACCGGGTCGCGCAGCACGCCGGATTCGTAACGCTTGACCTTGGCCACTTGAGCCGCTTGCTCTTGCGCGGTGAGGTTTTTGTGCACGATGCCGATGCCGCCTTCTTGCGCGATGGCAATGGCCAAACGGGCTTCAGTGACCGTGTCCATGGCGGCAGACACCAGGGGCAGGTTCAGGCGGATATTTCGGGTGAATTGCGTCGCAAGGGACGTGTCCTTGGGCAGGACTTGGGAGTACGCGGGGACGAGGAGAACATCGTCAAAAGTCAGGGCTTTACCGAGTAGGCGCATAAGCTAAGGCTCCAAAAAATGGATTGTACCCGTGCATGCCAAGGGATTTCCCTGATTTCTTAGCAAAAACAGGGCGTACCAAGGCCCTCCCCCATGAGCTCAGGCGTTTTGGTAATGCAGCACCTTGAGCGACTTTTCTGGGTCGATATCGGCAAAAGGTGCGGGATTGGCCAAGCGTTCCACGAAGCGCAAGCCGGGCGCGGCTTCGGCCACCTGCGCGTGCAAAAAAGCCGTGTCAAGCTCGGGCGCGTTCAGGCACAACAGGACATGGCCTTGGGGTTCGAGCAAATCGGGCAGGCGGCGGATCAGCTTGATGTAGTCCTTGGTGGCGATGAAGCTGCCCTTTTGGTAGCTGGGCGGGTCGATCACGATCACGCCATACGGCCCCATTTTGTTGATCTTGCCCCAGGTTTTGAAGATGTCATGGCCCAAAAAGCGGGCCTTGGCGGGCAAGTCGTTGAGGCGGTGGTTTTGCTGGCCAACAGCCAGTGCGCCCTGGCTCATGTCCAGGTTAACCACCTGCGCCGCCCCGCCCTGGAGCGCCACCACCGAAAACGCGCAGGTGTAGGCGAACAGGTTGAGGATGTTTTCGTGCTTGGCGTGGCGTTTGAGCCATTCACGGCCGTTGGCCATGTCCAGAAACAGGCCGTGGTTTTGACCGCGCATCACATGCACCAGGTACTTGGTGCCCTGCTCGGTCACCACATGCGGCTCGGGCACGCTGCCCGCCATGAGGCGGGTTTGTGCTTCGCCCTGCGCTCTGCACTGGAACACCCAGTTCAGCGACTCGCCGGGCGCAAGGGTTTCCCAACGCTGCGCCAGGGCCTGGTGGCACAGGGCAAGCTCGTCCTCGCTCACAGCTTTGAAGCTGGTCAAGACCCACACAGGTGCAAACCAGTCCAGCGTCCAGTGCTCGCAGCCGGGGTACACGCCTCCACGGCCGTGGAAAACACGGTGCGCATCTGGGGTGATGGCCATCTGATCGATGGCGTTCAACAGGGCTTGCATGGTGGTTCAGTACCCGGCAGCAGAGCCGCTCTTGCGGTTAGCGAAAAGGCCCGTGCGGCCTTTGCCTTGGCGCTTGAAGCGCTGGCGGCGTGCGACTTTAGGGTCGACTTTGAGGGGGCGGTACAACTCGATGCGGTCTCCGGCTTGCACCACCTGCGTCCAGGGCACTTTTTTGCCCCAGATGCCGGGTTGCTGAAACTGCAGAGAGGACAAAGAGGAGTTGTCGCTGGAACCCTGCGCTTGAAGGCACAAGGCCACGCCCTGCTCCAGCACATCTTGCACAGTGCTGCCCTTGGTTACTTGCAGGCTCATCTCATGAACATGCCGCGGTTCAAGGCTCCAGCACAGCACCACCTGAACCGTCGGCTCAGCCATAAACCGCTTCGGCACGTTTCACAAAGGCATCGACCAGGCTCGCCGCGATCTTGTCGAACACCGGACCGACCAGCGCCGCCAGGGTTTTGCTGGAAAAGCCATACTGCAAATCCAGTTCCACTTTGCAAGCGCGTTGTGTGCCGTCGCCCACGGGGGTGAAACGCCACATGCCGCTCAGGTTGGAAAACGGACCTTTGACCAGGCTCATACCCACCGATCGGCCTTCTTCGTGGGTATTGCGGGTGGTGAAGGTTTGCTGGATGCCGCCCAGGCTGATGCCGACCTCGGCCACCATGCCTTGGGCGTCGGTTTCGAGCACGCTGGCACGGTCACACCACGGCAAAAACTCGGGGTAATGCGCCACGTCAGTCACGAGGCGAAACATTTCTTCTGGCGAGTACCAGATCAGAACGGACTTGTGGATATTCTTCATACAATGCAGCGATTGTAGTTTTTCGACAGGCCATTAGGCTCACTGTCTCACTGCACACCCTTGCGAACGGCCGTGCCGTCCTTATTTCCTCCTCATGGCCACCACCAAAAAGACCCCTGCTGCTCCCGTTTTTGCCAAGATTGCCGAGAACAAAAAAGCGTCGTTCGACTATTTTTTTGAAGAGCGCTACGAGGCCGGCATGGTGCTGGAAGGCTGGGAGGTCAAAGCGATTCGCGAAGGCAAGGTGCAACTGACGGACGGTTACGTGGTCATCCGCAATGGCGAGCTGTTCATCATCGGCTGCCTGATCAACCCGCTCAAAACCGCGTCCACACACATCAATCCCGAAGCCGCCCGTACGCGCAAGCTGCTGCTGAACAAGGAAGAAATCAAGCGGCTGATCGGCAAGATTGAGCAAAAGGGCTACACCTTAGTGCCGATCAATTTGCACTGGAAATCAGGCAAGGTCAAATGCGACATCGCGCTGGCCAAGGGCAAAGCCGAGCACGACAAGCGCGACACCATCAAGGACCGCGAAGGCAAGCGCGAAGTGGAACGCGCCATGAAAAGCCGCCACCGCGACCGCTGAGCGCCAAGGCGCAAACGTTCATCTCAAATCGCGCAGCGGGTGGTGGTCGGAGGGCCAAGGACTCACAAAGAAACGCTCTGCCTCAGACAGGTCCACCTCTTCCACACGGGCTGGTTTCCATTTCGGACTGTGGTCCTTGTCAACCGCCAAGGCGCGGATGCCTTCCACCGTTTCACTCTCGGCCACCGAGCGCAGGTGGAAACAGTGGTGCACCATGTCCCGCTCCATGCGCAGGTCGTCGACCAAGCTCATTTGACGGGCGCGGCGAATTTGCTCGAGCACCACATGCAGCATCAAAGGGGACCGGTGGCGCAAGGCGTGGGCCGTTTTATGGCTCCATTCATCGGACGCTGATTCCAATCGGGTCAACATGTCAGCGACCGTGGGCAAGCCAAACACCTCGTCAATTTGCGGCTGAGGCGTGAGCTTTTCGGGAGTCATGGCACCGGCTTGCGCCATCACCCAACGCTCCACCGATTCGGCGTTCTCAAATGGGCTGCTGATCAAGGTTTGCCAGATGGGCTCCAGCATGCCGCTGGGCAAGGCAATGTCGGCCAACCTGGCGGCCACGGCTTGAGCGCCGCTCAGCATCTGCCCCGTGAGGCCCAGGTATTCGCCCAAGCGCCCCGAGCAACGGCTCAGGAAATAACCGCCACCCACATCGGGGAACAAGCCGATGTTGGTTTCGGGCATGGCCATCTTGGTGCGCTCGGTCACCACACGCACGCTGGCGCCCTGGCTGATGCCCATGCCGCCGCCCATGACGATGCCGTCCATGAAAGCGATATAAGGTTTGCTGTAGGTGTGGATCAGGTGGTTGAGGCGGTACTCTTCGGTGAAAAAATCACCCAAAGAAGCATCACCTGCAGTGGCTGCCTGATGAAAAAATCGGATGTCGCCACCCGCACTAAATGCACCAAATGGACCTTCTTTGCCCGTACCGCGTACCGCCACGGCCAGCACTTGGGGATTGGCTTGCCAATCAAGCAAAGCCCGGGTCAAGGCCCGCACCATGTCGAGCGACAAAGCGTTCAGGGCCTTGGGGCGGTTCAGGGTAATGCAGCCAATACGGCCTTCAATCTGCGCGATGACATCAGACATTGTTTTGTTTCCAGCCTAACCATTGGTTCATGAGCAAAGCCCCCAGGACCAGGGACCCTCCCAACAATACGCTCTTTTGAGGTGCTTCGTTCGCCCCCCACCAAGCCAAAGCGATACCAAACACGATTTCGAGCAGACACAGCAAGGATGCTTCAGGGGCTTTGAGCACACGAACGCACACCACCGACAACACGCAGGGGATGGCCAACTGGAACAAACCCAAAATGGCGAGCAAGCCCACGTCATGAGTCGACGCCTGAAACGGCATGGCCAAAGGCAGCGTCAGCAAGGTGGAAAAAACAGCCCCTAACAACACCGATGGCACCAAGTCCAGGCTGTGGCCATCGCTTTGGCTTTTTTGCGCCAAAGTCCACTGTACGGCGCCCGCGATGGGCACACACAATGCGACCAAGGAGCCGATCAAAAAGTTGGGGTCACCCAAACTCAGCTGAGTGCCGTACATCCAGCCAATGCCGATACCTGCCAGCACAATGGCCACCCAAGTGCGAGCAGGCAATTCGTGGCGCAAAAACACGCGCGTGAACAGCGCGGTGAACAAAGGCCCGACAGCCATGGTGATCAACACATTGGCCACGGCCGTGAGTGTCAGGGCCACCATAAAGGCGGTGAACATGACACTCCAGCACAGACCCGACAACCAGAAATAACGATTGCGCCAGGGCAAACGGGACCACACCCCCCTGCCCTGCCACAAAGGCAGGATGATCAGCAAGGACACCACGGTGAAGAAGCTGCGCCAGAAGGTGACTTCAAAGCTGCGGGCTTCCTCCAAGTGTCGCGTTACCACCCCGGCCATGGACCATAGGGCGGTGCAGCCCACCATGGTCCAGACGGCCAAACCGTGTGTCATGCGCATGCTGGATCAGCCGATCACTTGTTGCGCTTGCGGTCGCTTTCTTTCAAGAAACGCTTGCGCAGACGCACGCTCTTGGGCGTGATCTCGACCAACTCGTCGTCTTCGATGAATTCAACGCCGTATTCCAGTGTCAAGTCAATCGGAGGGGTGATCTTGATCGCGTCCTCTTTGCCGGACACACGGAAGTTGGTCAGCTGCTTTGTGCGCGTGGCGTTGACGACCAAGTCGTTGTCACGGCTGTGGATACCCACAATCATGCCTTCGTACACCGGATCGTTGGCCTTCACGAACATGCGGCCACGGTCGTCCAGCTTGCCCAAGGCATAGGTGAAAATTTCACCGTCGTCCATGGAGATCAGCACACCGTTCTTGCGGCCGCCGATCTCGCCTTTGTGCGGCTCGTAGCCGTCAAAGATGTTGGAGATCAGGCCAGAACCACGGGTCAGGTTCAGGAATTCGTTGGTGAAACCAATCAAGCCACGGGCTGGGATGCGGTATTCCAAACGGACACGACCACGGCCATCGGGCTCCATGTTGACCAGTTCACCCTTGCGTTCACCCAAAGCTTGCATCACGCCGCCTTGGTGGTTTTCTTCGATGTCGGCAGTGACCAACTCGATGGGCTCATGTCGCTCGCCATTGACGTCACGGTACAACACGCGGGGCTTGGACACAGCCAATTCATAGCCTTCGCGGCGCATGTTTTCCAGCAAAATGGTCAGGTGCAATTCACCGCGACCCGCCACTTCAAAGATACCGTCTTCGTCGGTCTCTTTCACGCGCAGGGCCACGTTGTGTTGCAGTTCTTTTTGCAGGCGGTCCCAGATTTGGCGGCTGGTGACGTACTTGCCTTCACGACCGGCCAAGGGGCTGGTGTTCACGCAGAAGTTCATGGTCAGCGTGGGCTCGTCCACCTTGAGCATGGGCAGTGGCGAAGGATTGGTCGGATCGGTCACGGTCACGCCAATGTTCAGGTCGGCAATTCCGTTGATCAAGACGATGTCGCCAGGACCGGCTTCGGTAACTTGCACGCGGTCCAAACCTTGGAAGGTCAGCACTTGGTTGACACGGCCTTTGATGGTCGAACCGTCCGTGCCTTCCATCACCACCACGTCCATGTTGGGCTTGATGGTGCCTTGGCTGATGCGGCCCACCCCGATACGACCCACAAAGGTCGAAAAGTCGAGTGCGGAAATCTGCAACTGCAGCGGCGCAGCCGGGTCGCCTGAGTTGGGTTTGACGTGCTTGAGCACAGTGTTGAACAGGGCCGACATGTCGGGGCCCCACTGCTCACCGGGTGCGCCTTCTTCGAGGGATGTCCAGCCGTTGATACCGGAGGCGTACACCACGGGGAAGTCGAGTTGCTCGTCGTTCGCACCGAGTTTGTCAAACAGGTCAAAAGCGGCGTTCACCACTTTGTCGGGGTTGGCACCGGGCTTGTCGACCTTGTTGACCACCACGATGGGCTTGAGGCCCAAGGCCAGGGCCTTTTTGGTCACAAAGCGGGTCTGGGGCATCGGGCCTTCTTGAGCATCGATCAGCAAAACCACACCATCCACCATGGACAAAGCGCGTTCCACTTCACCACCAAAGTCCGCGTGGCCAGGGGTGTCCACGATGTTGATGTGGGTACCTTCCCAGCTCACGGCGCAGTTCTTGGCCAAAATGGTGATGCCACGCTCGCGTTCGATGGCGTTGTTGTCCATCACGGTGTCCACGATTTTTTCGTGC
>Ga0255128_1001394_pt1:7500-10625 | contig 10625 bp, 3 predicted proteins | sample Law_Miss_RepC_8d_FD_188562 | JGI IMG/M metagenome (GOLD analysis project Ga0255128, IMG submission 188562) | Freshwater microbial communities from St. Lawrence River, New York, United States - Law_Miss_RepC_8d | ecosystem: Environmental > Aquatic > Freshwater > River | place: USA: New... | reverse complement strand
CCACGGCCACCGCTTCCACGCGGTCCCGCTGTTCCGTGGGCAGCCGGTTCCACAGCCCAAGCGCGCTCGCCCTTTCGCGCCCCGGGACCACGTCAAGCACCCGACGGCCGCCCAGGTTTGTCATCAGCGAAACGTAGTTCTGGCGGCGACCGAAGCTCTTCTCGTCCATCCCGACTTGCGTAGCGGCCTCGGTCGAACGGCGCCGCAGCCTGCGCTCCACCTCCCGGCGCACGACCTCCTAATGGTGTGCCAGTCAGCCTTGAGGATCTCGATCGCCTGCACGAAGGAACGCGCCGCCTGGATGACGGTGACCGCGAAGGCCTCGAACATCAGCGTGAACTGGCCGTGCGGTTCCGCCCACGGCACCTGCACGGTCGCCATGCCGTGTTCCGGGCGCTGGCAGCCCAGCACCCGGGCGGGGATGATCGTCGCGAACTGCATCACGTCGAGATACCGCCAATGCCGCTGCGGCGCGTGATCGTAGCCCGCGCAAGACCGCCTGCACTGCGGATAAGTCACCGCCGCCTCTTGGTCGTGCTCCACCCGGTTGGCCGCCAGCTGCAGATCCACCCGCCGCACCTGCCACAGCGACCTGATCCCCTACAGCACGGCGTAGTGCGCGGCCACCGCCGTTTCGGCCGCTTGATTTTCCAGCGATGGTTTTGCGATGCGTCCACCCTGCGGGATTACCCGCGCGGCTCAACCCGCGCCCCTCACCCGGGCTCTTTTCTTCCCAGAGGTTTGGTCTCCGGAGCCGGAGGCGAAGACCCGTCCCACCGAAGGTCGTTCCCGAGACACAAACTCAATCCCCTCCGAAACCCACTAAAAACGGGAATAATCAAAAAAAAGCCCGGTTTCTCCTTTTGAGAAACCGGGCTATAATCCTGGCAACAACCTACTCTCGCGGGACCTAACGTCCTACTACCATTGGCTGCTCGGGGCTTAACGGCCGTGTTCGGGATGGGAACGGGTGGGACCCCCGGCATATGGTCACCAGAAAGTGTATCTCAAACCTAAATGGTTTGAGGAAAGATCAGGGTTTTAACGAAGAGGGTAAGATAAACGCCTAGAAAAATGAGGCGAGGATGCATAAACCGGAAGGGTCATTAGTAACAGTAAACTCAACAGATTACTCTGCTTACATTTCTGTCCTATCAACCGGGTGGTCTACCCGGACCCTTCACCCCTTGCGGGGATTGTGATCTTATCTTGGGATGGGCTTGGCGCTTAGATGCTTTCAGCGCTTATCCCTTCCGAACATAGCTACCCGGCGCTGCCGCTGACGCGACAACCGGAACACCAGAGGTTCGTCATTCTCGGTCCTCTCGTACTAGAGAATGAACCCCTCAAATCACAGACGCCCACAGCGGATAGAGGACCGAACTGTCTCACGACGTTCTGAACCCAACTCGCGTACCACTTTAATCGGCGAACAGCCGAACCCTTGGGACCTTCTCCAGCCCCAGGATGTGATGAGTCGACATCGAGGTGCCAAACCGCGCCGTCGCTGTGAACGCTTGGGCGCGATCAGCCTGTTATCCCTAGCGTACCTTTTGTCCTATGAGCGATGGCGATTCCACATTCAACCACCGGATCACTTGAACCTGCTTTCGCAACTGCTCGACTTGTTGGTCTCACAGTAAAGCTCCCTTATACTCATGCGCTCTATAGCCCGATTACCGACCGGGCCGAGGGAACCTTCGTAATCCTCCGTTACTTTTTGGGAGGATTCCGCCCCAGAAAAACTGACCTGCTATCACTGTCCCACGACCAGATAATGGTACGAGGTTAGACGCCTAACCAACAAAAAGTGGTATTTCACGTTGTGACTCAGCCCGATCCTGGAACCGGGCTTCGAAGTCTCCCACCTATTCTACGTATTGAAAGTCAAGCGACAATAACAGCTTACAGTAAAGGTGCATAGGGTCTTTCCGTCCTGCTGCGGGTAGGCGGCATCTTCACCGCCACTACAATTTCACCAGGCTTCTCTCCGAGACAGTCGTCAACTCGTTACACGATTCGTGCGGGTCGGAACTTACCCGACAAGGAATTTCGCTACCTTAGGACCGTTATAGTTACGGCCGACATTCACGGGGGCTTAGATCCTGAGCTTGCACCCAAGACTTTCACCTTTCCGCATTGGTCACGTGTCACACCCTATACGTCGTCTTGCGACTTAGCAGAGTGCTGTGTTTTTGCTAAACAGTCGGTTGACGCAATTAACTGCGGCCCCTTGCGGGGCACCCCTTCTACCGAAGATACGGGGTTAATTTGCCGAGTTCCTTAGAGAGATTTAACCTGCGCGCCTTAGAATACTCATCTATCCCACCTGTGTCGGTTTACGGTACGGGCACCTGACATGCTAACCACGAAGCTTTTCTCGGAAGCAGAGTATCAAGTAATCCCCATCGGCCGTGGCCTCAAGGTCCCGTCGTTTTTCAGCGTTATTCGGTCTTTTATCCCCGAACAGCCTACGAACTTGGACGACGATTCAACACGTCGCTACCCTAACTTTCTCCGTCACTCCATGGGTCAAACGCATACCAAGTGGTGCAGGAATATTAAACCTGCTTGGCATCGACTATTCCTTACGGCCTCGTCTTAGCACCCGACTAACCCTGGGCGGACGAACCTTCCCCAGGAATCCTTGGGATTTCGGCGAGCCGGATTTCAACCGGCTTTATCGTTACTTATGTCTGCATTCTCACTCCCAAGCGCTCCATGGTCGGTTACCCCTTCCACTTCGCTGCACTTGGGACGCTTTCCTACTGCGCACCTTGCGGTGCACCCATAGCTTCGGTATATGGCTTAAGTCCCGATCATTTTCGGCGCAATTTCGCTCGATGGGTCAGCTGTTACGCACTGTTTAAATGATGGCTGCCTCTAAGCCAACATCCCCATTGTCTAAGCAAAATCACATCCTTTTTCACTGAGCCATATTTTGGGACCTTAACTGATGGTCTGGATTATTCTCCTCTCGACTATGAAGGTTATCCCCCACAGTCTGACTGCCGGACTTCACTTCGCGGTATTCGGAGTTTAATTAAGTTCAGTACCCCGGTAGGGGCCCTAGCTTATTTAGTGCTCTACCTCCACAAATCAGCATCCGACGCTATACCCAAATA
>Ga0255128_1001394_pt1:0-2500 | contig 10625 bp, 3 predicted proteins | sample Law_Miss_RepC_8d_FD_188562 | JGI IMG/M metagenome (GOLD analysis project Ga0255128, IMG submission 188562) | Freshwater microbial communities from St. Lawrence River, New York, United States - Law_Miss_RepC_8d | ecosystem: Environmental > Aquatic > Freshwater > River | place: USA: New York... | reverse complement strand
CCGCAGGTTTCCCGGCCGGCGAGCTGCGCGGGTCGTTTGTGCAATCCAGCGCGCGCCCGGTTTGGACGGCTCCGGCGGCACCGCCTCGTCTAGCTGACGAGGCGCTCGCGGCCACGGATGCGGCAAGGTTCCTGATCCAAGCCACCTTCGGACCCACCGGAGCGGAGATCGATGCACTCAGCGGGAAGCGGCAGGCCGATCTCGACACTTGGATTACAGCGCAAATGGCGGCGCCACCCTCGTTCCATCTGGATGCGACTGATGAGGATTTCCGCACCTATTCGGCGGTGGGCGACAACCCGCAGTACAACCAGCAGAACCGGCAGGCTGCGTGGTGGCGAACCGCGTTGACGGCCCGGGATCAGCTGCGGCAGCGCGTGGCATTCGCGCTGAGCCAGATCTTCGTCGTGTCCGACGTAAATCCGACTCTCGCCAACAACCCCCGGGCGCTCGCGAACTACTACGACATCCTCGTGCGAGGAGCCTTTGGAAACGCCCGCCAGCTTCTAGAGGAAATCACCCTTAGCCCTGTAATGGGAATCTACCTCAGCTCGCTGCGGAACGCCAAGGCGACCTTTGACGCCTCCGGCCGACAACTCACCGCGCCGGATGAGAACTACGCCCGCGAGATCATGCAGCTGTTCTCGGTCGGGCTGATGGAGTTGCAGCCGGATGGACTGCCGAGGCTGAACGAGGTCGGCGCCCCGATTCCGACCTACGACAACCGCACGATTTCAGAGATGGCCAAAGTGTTCACCGGCCTGGGCTTCTACTCGGCGGCGCCGGCGCCGAACTTCCGTGGCGAACCAGCGAATTACCTGAGACCGATGATGTTTTACCCGGCGTTTCACGAGGAAGGGGAGAAGACGATCATCACGGGCCGAAAACTTCCCGCACGCCAAACACCCCCGCAAAATCTCAAGGACACCCTCGACACGCTTTTCAACCACCCTAACGCGGGACCTTTCCTCGTGCGGCAGCTGATCCAGCGCCTCGTGACCTCCAACCCCAGTCCGGGCTACGTCTATCGCGTGGCCCAAATCTTCGCGAACAACGGAGCCGGAGTGCGGGGCGATCTGGGCGCCGTGGTCCGAGCGCTCCTGCTGGACTACGAAGCCCGGTCCGCCGCCCTCGCGACCACGGCAAGTTACGGCAAACTAAAGGAGCCGCTGTTGCGCACGACGGCGATCCTGCGCGCCTTCGACGGAGGAGCCAACAATGGGCGCTTCCTCTTCGCGAATCCCGAGACGAATCTCGCGCAGGCGGCCCTGCGGGCCCCGACCGTGTTCAATTTCTTCGAACCCGACTTCGTGCAGCCCGGAACGTTGGCGACGGCGGGGCTGGTGGCTCCGGAGTACCAGATCGTGACCGACACCACCGCCATCAGCGTCCCGAACCAACTCTGGAACTTCATCTATGCGGGCCGGTCGGGCATCGCGGGCGCCACTTCCACCGCCAACCCAGCCGAAGGCACACTGGGAGTGAAGCTCGATGCGGCCATGCTGGCCCTGGCTCGCAACCCCCGCGCGCTTGTTGACCGGATGAATCTCATCCTCGCCGGGGGAGCGCTGCCGCGGGTGGTCACCGACCGTTTTGTCACCGCCATCACCGCCATGCCAAACAGCACGGCGAGCACGTATGGAGGCAGCGATCTCGAGCGCGTGCGTTCGGCGATGTACCTCACCGTTACCGTACCACAGGGGGCCGTGCAGAAATAGGAGCACCATGAATCCCAAGACCCGCGATCTCGACCTCACCCGCCGCCGCTTTGTCGGCGCCTGCTGCGCCTCGGTGGGCTCCACCGGCCTTGTCTCCACCCTGGCCCAGCTTCGCCTGATGGGAGGAGCGGCCAGCCCCGACACCCTATCGACACCGGCACGCGCCGGTGCGCCGGCACCAGATTTCAAGGCGCTCGTCTGTCTATTCTTTGCGGGCGGAAACGACGCCAACAATCTCGTGGTGCCGGCCGATAACGCCGGCTACACCGCCTACTCCGCGGCCCGCACCGCGCTCTCGCTTCCCCAGTCGAGCCTGCTGCCCATCACGACTCCGGGAGGCGACGGTCGCGCCTGGGCGCTGCATCCGGCAATGACGGAGCTCAAGTCGCTCTACGACCGAAGCAAACTCGCCGTGATCGCCAACACCGGCACGCTGGCCTACCCCCTGACCCGCGAGACCTACAACGCGCGGCCGGAGCTTCGGCCGCGCCAGCTTTTCTCGCATAACGATCAGCAGGTCGAATGGCAGACCAGCGTCGCCGACAAACCTTTCTCCGAGGTGGCGACCGGTTGGGGCGGGCGCGTGGCCGACCTGACCAACGCGCTGAACTCGAACAACCGCATCTCGATGATGATGACGTTGGACGGTCAAAATACCTTCCAGATCGGCCGGGTGGTACAACAGTACGCCGTCGGCACCGGAGGCACGATCTCGCTCACCGGCAGCGGTACCGGCACCTCGGCGAACGGACTTCGAACCACGGCGTTGAACGACACCCTCG
>Ga0255128_1001393_pt1 | contig 10625 bp, 7 predicted proteins | sample Law_Miss_RepC_8d_FD_188562 | JGI IMG/M metagenome (GOLD analysis project Ga0255128, IMG submission 188562) | Freshwater microbial communities from St. Lawrence River, New York, United States - Law_Miss_RepC_8d | ecosystem: Environmental > Aquatic > Freshwater > River | place: USA: New York... | reverse complement strand
GTTTTGGGCCACGTATTCGGCCAGGCCACTCACGCTGGCGTGCATGTCGGTGCCGCCCAGTGCTTCGTCGGTGGCGATCTCGCCGGTGGCGGCCTTGAGCAGCGGCGGCCCCGCCAGAAAGGCCTTGGCCTGGCCGCGCACCATGATCACGTAGTCCGACAGACCGGGCATGTAGGCCCCGCCTGCGGTGGACGAGCCGTGCACCACCGTGAGCACCGGCAGGCCAGCGGCGGACAGGCGCGCCAGGTTGTAGAACATGCCGCCGCCGCGTATGAACTTCTCGACCCGGTATTTGCGCAGGTTGGAGCCGGCCGACTCGACCAGGTGCACAAAGGGCAGCTTGTTTTGCAGTGCGATCTCCTGGCAGCGCATGAGTTTCTGGTTGCCCGCTTCGGTCAGGGCCCCGGCATCGATGCCCGAGTCGGTCACCACCACCATGCAGCGCACACCACTGACCATGCCAATACCGGCCAGCTGCGAGCCCCCGGGCACACAGCGCGAGAGGTCCGGGTCGTCCATGCCGTAACCAGCCAGTGTGGCCAGCGGCAGAAACGGTGCGCCGGGATCGAGCAGTCGCGCCAGGCGCTCGCGCGGCAGCAAGGCACCACGTTGGGCAAAGCGTGCGGCCGATTTGGCCGAGGCGTCGCTGGCGCGCTGCTCCAGCGCATGCCAGGCGTCGATCAACGCGAGCATGCCTTGCCGTTGCGCTGCAAAGGCCTCGGAGGCCGGGTCGATGCGGGTTTGAAAAGGTGTCATGTCGTTTGGAAAAAGAGTCAGCGCCCCGTGTGGGCAGGGCATGGCCTATTGCACCGCAGCAGCTGGGCAGAAGCGAGTGGGTCAGGGCGGGCTGTGCATAATGTGCACATGGTGCTTTCCCTGATGTGTCCCGCATGAACGACCCGGTCAAACCAGCGCCCCGACCTGGCGCACAGAGCATCGAACGCGCCATGGGCCTCGTCAACCTGGTGGCCCGACACCACGATCCGGGCATCAACTTGCAATCCCTGGTGCAGCTCAGTGGCCTGGACCGCACCACCGCCTGGCGCATGCTGGGCAGCCTGCAGCACGCGGGTCTGGTCGAGCGTGATGAGCACAGCGGCCTGTACCGTCTGGGTGTGCAGGCCACGGCCTGGGGTGCGGCCAGCCTGGGGCAGGCGGCCCTGGTCCGCCAGTGCCAGCCCGCCATGAAAACCCTGGCGCGGCTGAGCGGCGACAACGTGTTTCTGGTGCTGCGTCTGGGCGACTACAGCCACTGCCTGCACCTGGAGCAGGGCGCACACGCCGTGCCGTCCTTTCGCCAGACGGTGGGCGAAACCCGTTTGCTGGGGCTGGGTGTGGCCAGCATCGCCATGCTGGCGGTGCTGGACGATGCCGCGGTGCAGGCGCACCACGCCCGGCATGCGGCGCAGTACGAACTCGAAGGCGTTACGCGTGCGCAACTGCAGCGCTGGGTGCAGTCGACCCGCCAGCGTGGCCACGCCTACCGCAGCACGGCGGGCATTGCGGCGGTGGGCCTGCACTGGCCGCTGGGTCAGGCGGCGATTGCAGCCTTGTCGATAGGCGCTTCACGCGCCCGCTTGCCGCTGGGCCGTGCGGCCGAGCTGGCCGCACTCATGCGCAGCCAGTGGCCGGTGTTGGCGGCTTGAGCGCCTCGGGTTCAAGGACAACGGGGGGGCACTTGCCCGCAAGTGACAGGCCACAAGGGACACAGATGCGGCCTTGACCGTATCATGGTTGCGGCCCTGGGCGTTTGGGGCATGCACGTCTTCAGCGCAGCGCCGTGGGCGACCGTGACCCGCCCGGATCTGCGCACGATTTTGGAATGGACCATGTACCTCGATCAAGACTCGGCACTCCACATCAACCAGCTGACCGCTTTTCGCCGCGATCTGCACAGGCATCCTGAACTCAAATACCAGGAAAGCCGCACGGCCGACAAAATCGCGGCTTTCCTGGAGGCCTTGGGCATCACCCCGGTGCGTGGCCTGGGGCAAACCGGCCTCGTGGCCAGCATCCACGGCCAGGGCCGAAGAGCCGACAATCCCGGACCTGCCGTTGGCTTGCGTGCCGACATGGACGCCTTGCCGCTTCAGGAGGCCAACCGCTTTGAACACGCCAGCCAGCACGAAGGGCGCATGCACGCCTGTGGGCACGACGGCCACACCGCCATGCTGCTGGGGGCGGCCCAGCTGCTGGCCAGCGATCGAAACTTCGACGGCACGGTGCACCTGATTTTTCAGCCTGCCGAAGAAGGCGGCGCGGGCGCGAAGGCCATGATGGACGAGGGCCTGTTCAAGCGGTTCCCGTGTCAGGCGGTTTTTGCCTTGCACAACTGGCCCTCCCTGCCGCAAGGCCAGATGGGGGTGCGTGTGGGGCCGATCATGGCCTCGGGCATGATGTTCGAGCTGGTGGTGCGCGGCAAGGGCGGGCATGCCGCAATGCCCCACACCACCATCGATCCGATCCATGTGGCCTGCGCCATCGTGGGGCAATTGCAAACCCTGGTGTCGCGCGGCACCGACCCGCTGGACTCGGCCGTGCTGACGATCGGCAAGATCGAGGCGGGGACGTCGGCCAACATCATCCCGGACGAAGCCCGCATCCTGGGCACTTGCCGCACGTTGACCAAAGCCACACAACAATTTCTGGTCGAGGGCATCGAGCGGATAGCCGGCCACATTGCGCAGGCCCATGGGGCCACGGCCGAACTCATCATCAATTCCACCGGTTACCCCAGCACGGTCAACCACCGCCGAGAGGCGCTTTTCATGGGCGAAGTCATGCGCGAGATGGTGGGCGATGCGCATGCGCACACCGATGTGTTGCCGGCCATGACCGCAGAAGATTTCGGCTTCATGCTAGAAGAGGTGCCCGGCGCTTATGGCTGGATTGGCAATGGCGCAGCGGGTCAGCCCGGCATTGCGCTGCACAACCCCGCCTACGATTTCAACGACGCCAACCTGGCCCTGGGCGCGCGTTTTTGGGACCGGCTGGCGCGGCGCTGGCTGCAGGAGCAGACTTTGGGCAATCACCGCGCGCAGAATTCCTAAACCCTTTTGGGTTGCTGCAGTGCAAGCCTGACTGGCCATTGGAAGGGCTTTTGGTCCGCAAGCCATCGCTTGCAGGCAAGCTCCCACAAAACATCTACAGCCATGTCTTTGCAGAACAAGCTTGTCCCTGTGGGAGCCAGCCTGCTGGCGATTTGAAGGGCTTGTGGTCCACAGGCCATCGCTTGCAGGCAAGCTCCCACAACGCAGTCATCGCTTGCAGGCAGGCGCCCACCAAGCAGGTGGATGTCAGGCGCGCAGATGGCGTTGTTGCAAATCCTCGAACGAGATCAATTCCCCCGCCAGTGCACTGGCCATCACCGTGGGTGGGCTGGCCAGCCAGACTTGGCCGGGGCCTGAGCGGCCCGGAAAATTGCGGTTGATGGCGCTCACCGTCACCTGCGCCGCCTCGGTCGATGAACCTGGGCCGCAGTTGGCGCAAGCCCCACACGAGGGTTGCAAGATCCGCACGCCCATGGCCGCAAAGGTTTGGTCATAGCCCTGCGCCCTGCAGTAATCGCGCACGGCGGTGGTGCCGTACTGCAAGAACACCTGCACCCCAGGCGGAAAGGTCAGCCCGTGCGCCAGACCCCAGGCCAGCACTGCGTGGTAGTGCTCAAAGTCTTCGCGTTTGCCTGCGGTGCACGAGCCACCGTAGGCGATGTCAATGCGCACGCGCTCGTGCAAGTCTGCCAGGGCCAGGCCCTGACCGGGGTCGCCAGGGCGGGCCACCATGGGGCTGAGCGTGCGCATGTCCACCGCCATGTGGTGGGCGTAAGCGGCGTCCGGGTCGCTGTGCATCCAGTCCTCGATCACGGCATCCACCCCGCGTCGCTCACGGATGAAGCGCAGGGTTTGCGCATCGGGTGCCACGATGCCGGTGAGCCCACCCAGCTCGGCGCACATGTTGGTGAGGGTGGCGCGCTCGTCGATGCTCAAATGCGCGATGCCTTCTCCCGTGAACTCGAACACCTTGCCCACGCCGCTGCCGCTCCGGATGTAGGGCGTGGCCAGCAGGTGCAGCATCAGGTCCTTGGCGGTCACGCCCACGGGCAGTCGGCCTTGCAGGTCAAGGCGCACGCACTCGGGTCGTGTCACGCGCACCGCACCGGTGACAAAGGCGTTGGCCATGTCGGTGGTGCCCACGCCAAAGGCCACACAACCCAATGCCCCGCTGTGCGGCGTGTGCGAATCGGTGCCCACCACCACCTGGCCCGGCAGGGCGTAGTGCTCGGCCACCATGGCGTGCGAGATGCCGGCCACATTGCTGCCGTCGTCTTGCAGCACCTCGGCATCGGTCAGGGTGCGGTGCATGCGCAGACCGTGGCGCGCCGCAAAGTCGCGCTGCGCCCGGCTCATGGCGTGCATGTTGGCGATCAGGCCGCCGCGCACATGGGCCGGGCTTTCTTCGACATACGAGGTGTGGTCTTCAAACACCACGATCTGCTCGGGGCGTTGCAGCGTGAAGTGTTCGCCCAGCGCGTTTTTCATGAGCGTGTCGGCCATGCCGGTGTAGTACTCGTGGATGAAGCGCCAGTCGGCCTGCACAAACAGGCCATCACCGACTTGCGGCCGCTCGGGGGTGAGTGGTGCGCACAGACGGTGGCGGTGCAGGATTTTTTCAAACAGGGTTTGGGGGCCGTGCTTGGGATGGGCGCTTGCCTCGGTCGGCGAATGAACGTCGGACAAATACCGTTGTCCCCAGCGCAGCAGTCCACCGGCCGACAGGATCGAAGCGGCCAGGTCTTCGCGTCCTTGCACCAGATCGGCCAGTGTGATGTGCTCGCCGCGTTCGATGCGGGCCAGCAAGCCGAAGTCGGTCGAGGTGAACAGGCCAATGTTGTCGGCGTTCTGTCGGTAAATGCGCTCAAAACTTTCGGCGATCACCAGCCGCACGCCCGCCAGTTTTTCAGCGGTGGGGCTGTGTTCGCGCGAGGAGCCCTTGCCGTAGCGGCGGCCTGCCACCAGCACCTGAAACCCGGCTTGCCGCAGCGCCCGCCGCGCGATGGGGTTTTCGTCTTCGCAGCGTAGCCCGGTGTGGGCAAAGTCGCCCAGCGTGTCGTCGTAATGGCTCAGGATGTGCACCGGCGTGATCTCGTCGGTCGAGACATCGTCGCGCAAAGGGCCTGCCTGTTCACGGGCCAAGGTTTCGCCGGTCAGCTGACGGCGGATCAGCGCCGGGTCCTGGCTCAGGTACAGCACGCGCAGCGGCGCCTTCAGTGCAAAGTCGTTCATGGTCATGTCTCAAGCGTCCGGATGTTCGGATGACAAATGGTTCAACAGCAGCTGCGCGGCCGGGCTCAACAGGTCTTCGCCCCGGTGGCACAGAATGAAGCGCCTGCGTGACCAGCTTTCCTGCAGCGGCAAAATGGCCAACCCATAGGCCTCGGCATAGAGGGTGGTCACTTCGCGGGGCACCAGCGCAATCGCCAAGCCCGCCCGCACCACGCGCAGCGCGGCTTCGAAGTTGGTCACGATCACGCGGTGCTGCAGCCGCTGGCCCAACACACTGGCTTCGCGTTGCAGCATCACTTCGACCGCCGAGTTGACCGGCATGATCACATGCTCGAACTGCAGCGTGTCGGCATAACGCACCGTTTTGAGGGCACACAGCGGGTGGCCCCGGGGCACGGCCACGCTCAGGTGGTCATGGCGGTAGGTGCGGGTGTGCAGCAGACCGGTTTCGGCCGCGTCCCAGCAAATGCCAATGGACGCCACGCCTTCGCGGATGCCACGCACCACGTCCGGGCTGATGCGTTCTTCCAGATCGATCTGGATGTTTTGGTGTTCGGGTTTTTTCAGGAACTCGGCGATCTCGTCGGCCAGCGACTCGGCCATGACCGAAGCTGTGGCCAGCACGTTCACCCGACCCTGGATGCCTGCCGCGTGGCTGGCCATGTCGCGCTCGATGCGGCTGGCGCTCAGCAGCATGCTGCGGGCGTGTTCCAGCAAGGTTTCGCCCGCCGGGGTGGGCACGACCCCGTGCTTGCGTCGGGTCAGCAGGTTTGTGCCCACGGTGGCTTCTAGCTGGGCCAGCCGTTTGCTCACGGCCGAGGCGACCATGTTGGCCTTTTCGGCGGCGCGGCTCATGTTGCCCGTGTCGCAGACGGTCACGAACAGGCGCAGCGAGGTCAGGTCGAGGTCACGCATCAAATTATTCCAAATGGGAACAAATAAGCTTCCAAAATTGAATTGTATGATCAATTGGAAACATTAAACTCGTAACTCCACAAGACAAGGACATCCGGCATGACCTCATTTCAATGGCCTGAACGCGTGACGATCCGCGAAGTCGGTTTGCGCGACGGCTTGCAAAGCATCGCCCGCACGCTGCCCACCGCGCAGAAACTGCAGTGGATTCAGGGCGCTTACGACGCGGGCATTCGCGAGATCGAGGTCGGCTCCTTTGTGCCGCCCAAACTCTTGCCCCAGCTGGCCGACACGGCCGAGCTGGTGGCTTTTGCCAAAACCCTGCCCGGCCTGTGTGTGTCGGTGCTGGTGCCCAACCTCAAGGGGGCCGAGCGCGCCATGGACAGTGGCGCCGACTGGATGCTGCTGCCCCTGTCGGCCAGCCACGCGCACAGCCTGGCCAACCTGCGCCGGGCGCCCGACGAGGTGCTGGTCGAGATCGGCGCCATGGTGCAAGCGCGTCGCGCACGCGGATCGAACATCCGCATCGAAGTGGGCATGAGCACTGCGCTGGGTTGCACCATCCAAGGGCGGGTGGAGGTCGAGGAAGTGCTGCGTTTGCTCAAAGCGGTTGTGGCGCTGGGCGTGGACCGCGTCGGCATCGCCGACACCGTGGGTTATGCCGACCCGCGCCAGGTGGGCGAGTTGTTTGCCAAAGCCCGCGAGGTGGCCGGTGACAAGCTCGCTTGTGGGCATTTCCACGACACACGCGGCTTGGGCATGGCCAATGTGATGGCCGCGCTGCAAGCGGGCGAGACCCGTTTTGACGCGTGCCTGGCCGGCATTGGCGGCTGCCCGCATGCCCCGGGGGCCAGCGGCAACGTGGCCACCGAAGACCTGGCGTATCTGTTTGCCAGCATGGGCATCGACACCGGCATCGATTTCGGTAAGCTCATGGCTTTGCGCGCCCAGGTGGCGCAGTGGCTCGCAGGCGAATGCCTGCACGGTTCGATCGCGCAGGCGGGTTTGCCCAAGACCCTGCAAACGGCAAAAGTGATGGCATGAACAATTCCGACAAGAAACTCCCGCTCGAAGGCCTGCGCGTCGTCGAGTTCACCCACATGGTCATGGGGCCGACCTGCGGCATGGTGCTGGCCGACATGGGGGCCGAAGTCATCAAGGTCGAACCCATCGAGGGCGACCGCACACGGCATTTGCTCGGCTCGGGCGCGGGCTTTTTCCCGATGTTCAACCGCAACAAAAAGAGCATCCAGATCAACCTGCAAAGCCCCGAGGGGGCTGAGATGGCGCGCCGCCTCTGCGCCACGGCCGATGTGGTGGCCGAGAACTTCAAACCCGGCTCCATGGCCAAGTATGGGCTGGACTACGCCAGCCTGTCGGCCAGCAACCCCAAGCTGATCTACGCCAGCCTCAAGGGCTTTTTGCCCGGGCCTTATGACCACCGCACGGCGCTCGACGAGGTGGTGCAGATGATGGGCGGACTCGCTTACATGACGGGGCGCCCTGGCGACCCGCTGCGCGCAGGCACCAGCGTGAACGACATCATGGGCGGCATGTTCGGTGCCATTGGCATTCTGGGCGCGCTGATCCAGCGCGGCATCACCGGGCGCGGGCAAGAGATCCAGTCGGCCCTGTTTGAGAACAACGTGTTCCTGGTCGGCCAGCACATGCTGCAGTACGCCATCACCGGCCAGGCGGCCGAGCCCATGCCCAACCGCATCTCGGCCTGGGCGGTGTACGACGTGTTCACCGTCAAAAACGGCGAACAAATCTTTTTGGCCGCCGTGAGTGACCCGCAGTGGGCCACCTTCTGCGATGTGCTGGGCTTTGCCGACCTCAAGGCCGATCCGCGCTTTGGCGACAACAACGCCCGTGTGTCGCTGCGCGCCGAATTGATCCCCGAGTTGCGCCGCCGCCTGGAGGCTTTCACCGCCGCCGAACTGACCGCCATCTTTGAAAAAGCCGGTCTGCCGTTTGCGCCCATCGTCAAACCCGAAGAGTTGTTCGACGACCCCCATTTGAACGCCACCGGGGGCCTGGCCAATGTGCGCCTGACCGACGGTCCCAAGGCCGGGCAGACCGCACGCGCAGCGCTGTTCCCGTTCACCATGGACGGGCAACGCCTGGGTGTGCGGCGCCAGCCACCCCGGCAAGGCGAAAATACCGATGAACTGCTGCACGGCCTGGGCCTGAGTGCCGCAGAGATCGAGCGCCTGCGTTCGGCCAAGGCCGTGGCCTGAGCGGATGCCCATTTTCCAATCCCCCTGTTGATTCACCAAGAGAGAGAGAGACACCATGAAAACCTCCATCACCCGCCGCAGCGCGTTGGCTGCTTTGGCTTCTACGGCTGTGGCTTTGCCCGGCTTGTCCTTGGCGCAAGCCGACCGTCCTGTCAAATTCATCTTGCCCAATGCCACCGGCTCGGGTGTGGACGCGATCACGCGTGCCGCCGCGCCCGCCCTGGGCAAGGCCTTGGGCACCAGCGTGGTGGTGGAAAACCAGTCCGGTGCCAGCGGCATCATCGGCTTGCAGGCCATGGCCAAGAACCCGCCCGACGGCTACACCTTGTCGGTGGTGTCGAACAACGTGGTGATTTTCCCCAGCGTCATCAAGAACCTGCCTTTCGACATGCCCGGCGATTTCACGCCGATTGCGGTGGTGGGTGCCACGCCCCTGGTGCTGGTGGCCAACCCGCAAAAAGTGGCGGCGTCCAACAGCCGCGAGTTCATTGCCGCCCTCAAGGCCAAACCCGATGGCTACAACTTTGGCTCCGGTGGCACCGGCACCATCTTGCACCTGGCCGCCGAGATGTTTGTGGACGAAGCGCGCGTCAAGGCCCGTCACATTCCCTACAAGGGCGTGGGGCCCATGGTCACCGACCTGCTGGGTGGCCAGATCGACTTTGCCGTGCTGGCCTTGCCCAGCGTGCTGCAGCACATCAAGAGCGGGGCCCTCAAAGCCGTGGGCATGTGCGGTGACAAGCGCAATGCCGCTGCGCCCGACATCCCCACTTTTGTGGAGCAGGGTTTGCCCGGTTATGTGATCGACGCCTGGTTTGGCGTGCTCGGCCCCAAGGGCATGAGCGCGGCCGCCGTGAAAAAAGTCAACGATGCCCTGGTGCAGGCCTTCAACGACTCGGCGGTGAAGGACACCATGGCCAAGCAAGGCAACACCATCGCCATCAGCACGCCCGAGCAGGCGCAAAAAGCCTTCCGCAGCGAGATGGAGCGTTTTGCCGCGCTGGTCAAGAAGGTCGGTATCGAGCCCCAATAAGGCCTGGTGCCTCGTCGCTTGACATTTGACGCTCAGGCGACGACCATCACCCCCCATGTCCATCCAGGTTTTGATTTTCGGCATCCACCTCGCGCGCAGCACGCGGGGTAAGCCTTGCGCGCCGCCGCAGGCTTTGTAAACGCGCTTTGTAGGCCGGCGGCTTCAGCACCGACATGTTGGCGCATAAAGCCATGTCGGACCTGAAGGGCTGACCTACAGACTCCCTTTTGTGTTTGACCGATTTCAATTCGGGCCGTGCTCTTTCAGCAGCGCGGCCCGGTTCATTGCTGGAGATTTTCATGACCGATCTGTTTGACAACCCCATGGGCCTGTGTGGCTTCGAGTTCGTCGAGTTCGCATCCCCTGTGCCCAACACCCTGGAGCCCCTGTTTGAAAAAATGGGCTTCACGCTGGTGGCGAAACACCGCTCCAAGGACGTGGTGCTCTACCGCCAGGGCGACATCAATTTCATCGTCAACCGCGAACCCAAAAGCCTGGCCGGTTACTTTGCCGCCGAGCACGGCCCGTGCGCCTGTGCGCTGGCTTTTCGGGTGAAGGATTCGCACAAGGCCTACGAGCGCGCATTGGAGATGGGCGCGCAACCGGTCGACATTCCCACAGGTCCGATGGAGCTGCGTCTGCCTGCCATCAAGGGCATTGGCGGCGCGCCTTTGTATCTGATCGACCGCTTTGAAGACGGCAAGAGCATCTACGACATCGACTTTGAATTCATCGAGGGGATGGACCGTCATCCACCCGGCCACGGCTTCAAGATCATCGACCACCTGACGCACAACGTCTACAAGGGCCGCATGGCTTTTTGGGGCAACTTCTACGAAAAGATTTTCAACTTCCGCGAGATCCGTTACTTCGACATCAAAGGCGAATACACGGGCCTGACCAGCCGCGCCATGACCGCGCCCGATGGCATGATCCGCATCCCGCTCAACGAAGAGTCGGGCAAAACGGGCGGTCAGATCGAAGAGTTCCTGATGCAGTTCAACGGCGAGGGCATTCAGCACATCGCGTTGCTGACGGACGATATTTTGAAGAGTGTGGACGCTTTGCAGATGGCGGGTATTCCACTCATGACCGCGCCCAACGACATCTATTACGAGATGCTGCAAGAGCGCCTGCCGGGCCATGGCGAGCCTG
>Ga0255128_1001386_pt1 | contig 10649 bp, 7 predicted proteins | sample Law_Miss_RepC_8d_FD_188562 | JGI IMG/M metagenome (GOLD analysis project Ga0255128, IMG submission 188562) | Freshwater microbial communities from St. Lawrence River, New York, United States - Law_Miss_RepC_8d | ecosystem: Environmental > Aquatic > Freshwater > River | place: USA: New York... | reverse complement strand
GTGGGTGGCAGTGGGTATGGAAGTTATCGAGGCCGACAAACGTTTGAAGTGTTTAGTCACAAGAAGTCGGTGATGCGATCGCCGTTGTGGTTGGATGTGCCGATCAAATATCCGCCATACAAGGGGCTGGGCTTGTTGCGTTGGTTGCTGGGGTAATTAACCGCAATGTTAACCATAAGTTAATGCTTGGTAAAGTTGTCATAATCTTTAGGTAATATGACATTGCCAATTTTGCGGCATGCAAAATTCTATGCGCAAAGTTGTTGCTATTGCACTATTTCTATTGAGTTTAAACGCGGTATTGGCCCAATCTGACAAGGGATTGCTGGTTGGACGTGTCATGTCTGAGACAGGCCGAGCCTTGGTTGGTGTGAAACTGTTTGTCACTGGCACCCAGGATTCGGGTGTGACGGATGTAGAGGGTAAATTCTCGTTTTCGGTTGCAGTTGGTGCGAGGAAGGTATTTGTGGAGGCTGAGGGACATGATTTGTTGGAAGACAGCATTTTTATTGAATCCGGCAAGGAGTTCTATTTGAATCCGGTTTTGTCAAAAACAACCCGTATGGAAGGTGCTGAGATCGTCAAGAAAAAGAAGGCAAAGGAAAATACCGTTGCCGCTGCGATACAGACCAAGCAATTATCGCAAGGAATGGTAGAGGCCATCAGCGCGGAGGATTTTGCAAAAACCACTATTAGAACCACATCGGATGCCATTAAGCGCATTCCCGGTGCTACCATTTCTGAGGGTAAATTCGCCAACATTCGCGGTATGTTTGATCGATACAATGCGGGTTACTTGAATGGTGCGCCATTGCCAAGTACAGAGAGCGATCGCAAAGCGTTTTCGTTTGACGTGATACCAGCGGCGTTGTTAGACAATATCGTGGTTGTAAAGAGTGCTACGCCCGACATGATTGGTGATTTTGGTGGAGGAATTATCCAAATTAACACGAAGAGTGTGCCGGAGAAATTCATTCAAACTGCATCGATTGGTTTTCAATACAACAGCATCACCACTTTCCAACAAATGGATGCATTTGCCTTGGAGGGTAGTGAATTTTTGGGTTTGCCATCGGCCAAAAGAACCATCCCCGTGTTGGATGCCGCCATGGGTTATGAGCCACACACTACAGCCAAAAACCCAGAGTTGAATGCCCGCGAGACCTTGAAGTTTAACAACGACTGGAGCTTGAAACAAATGAATGTAATGCCGGCGCCGAGGTTCTCCTATTCACTGGGTAAGCCATTCAAATTGGGTAAAAAAGAGGCTGGTTTGTTGGTGAGTTGGAATTATGCGATATCGCCCAAGCGCAGCGCAGGCACCGTGGTGTCAAAAGATTACAGCACCAACTACACCTACAAGGAATTCAACGATGATATTTTAACCACCAACGTTCAAAACGGAGGCGTGGTGAATTTCAGTGTGAAGTTGAACAAGAAGAATCGCATCGACTTCCGCAATTTGTTGAGTTTGACGTACGATGCAGGATCTACTTTGCGTTCTGGTTTGACCGATGCTGATAACAATATGTTCGGTGAGGGTTTCTCGAACCAAGTGAATTTTAACCGTTTGATCAGTAGTCAAGTGAATGGTTTACATAGCTTTGGTAAGGATAAGAGTAAGTTGGCATGGGTGATCAACTATGGAAATACGTATCGCGCTGTGCCCGACTTCAGAATTGCGAACTATGCCATTCCGGATAATGATCTTGCCAACCGTCAGTTGGTATTAAACGCTTTCTTTAATGCTGGTACAGGTCGTTTCTTTAGTTACATGAACGAAACCAATATGTCGGCCAGCGCTGATTACAGTTATAACATCGCCAAAGGAAAAACCAATCACCAATTGAAGACGGGTTTGTTTATGCAGAATCGTAACAGGGATTTCCAGAGCAGACAATTTGTCTATGCGCCTGTGGGTAGTTACAGGCCATCCCTTTTGCTGCCACAGCAAGATTTGGGTGCTTCATCGATTAATGCCAAAGATCTGTATTTGATTGAAAAGACAGCCGTTGATAAAGATCTGTATGAAGGAAAGAGTGCATTGGCCGCGGCTTACGCCATGGTTGAAAATCAGCTGCCCTTGTTTAAAACCGGTAGGAAAGTCAATTACTTGAAATTGATTTACGGTATGCGTGTTGAACGTTTCACCCAGAGTTTGAATAACGATTATTTCCGTCAGGCGGGTAAGGTCATGAGCGATTTGGGTGTGAATGTGGATTGGTTGCCTTCATTGAATATCATTGCACCATTGACAGAGCGCAGCAATTTGCGTGCGGCCTATTATCGCACAGTGAATCGTCCTGAGTTGCGTGAAATGGCCCCCTTTGCGTTCTACAATTTCAGTATTAACTCAGAAATTTTGGGCAATACGGGCTTGAAGCGTGCCTTTATCAATAACGCTGATATACGTTGGGAAGTGTTTACGAACAAACTCGATATGATCAGTATTGGTGTATTCCACAAGGAGATTTTGAATCCGATTGAGATCAACTTGGATGTGTCTCAGGCCTTGATTCGTACTTTTACTTATGGCAATGAATCCCGCGCTACCAACGTAGGTACAGAGGTGGAAGTGCGGAAGAATTTGGGTTCTTTGAGTCGAGGAACGAAGTGGTTGCGTGATTTAACACTCTATGGAAACTTTGCGTTGATTCGTTCTGCGGTTTCATTCACTGACGCATCGAGCAGTGTAGCAGATCGACCTTTGCAAGGACAAAGTCCTTATGTGGTCAACGTAAGTTTATTCTACGAACACGAAGGATGGCAGATCAATACCAGTTTTAACAAAATCGGACAGCGTATCGCTTATATTGGTGTATCACAGGCCATCCAGCCATTCGGTGCTGATATTTATGAATTTGGTCGCAGCATTTGGGATGTGCAGTTCGGAAAAGAAATGGGGAAGGATGGAAAGTTTGGAACGATCAAGTTAACATTGGGCGATTTGTTGGCACAGAATACAGTGTTCTTTCAGGATTTGAACGGTAACGGTCGTTACGATGCGAAGGCATGGACAGACAAAGACAAAGACGGCGACAATACTTTGTTCAGTTTTACAAATGGTAAACAAGCGACCATTTCTTACACTTTCAAGTTTTAATTAACCACAATATAGCGACCGATGTATATCGGTTTGCGGCGATGGGATGACAGTGTTTGTTATCCCATTGTTAATTTAAAACGATAATCTTAACCATTGTTTAACTCCTTGGTGAATTTGGCGTAAGTGTTAGGAGAGAATTTTGTGAGGAATAATTAAACTATGAAGAAAATTACTTTTTTATCAGTTGCAGTGGCCGTGGCCAGTCAATTGAATGGTCAGTTTATCCAATTGGTTAATCACGTGGGTGCCTTGAGCAGCGATGCTAGCCAAGATTGGACCAAGGGATGGGCTGAGTGGAACCCAAAACAAGCTTCTTACGGTATTGCTACCGAGACCACCACATTGAACGATGCGTCTGGAATCAAAAACATCACAGGTACGGTGACATTGGATGCATCGAAGGTGTATTTGTTAACCAGTACGTGCGTCGTTCGATCTGGTGGTAAATTGATAATTCCTGCTGGTACTGTGATTCGCGGTGCTGCAGATTTGACTGCTACGCCCAAATTATATGCCACTTTGGTGGTTGAGCGTGGTGGTATGATTGAAGTCAATGGTACTACTTCAAGCCCTGTGGTAATGACTTCAAACAAAGCGGCTGGTTCTAGGGATCGCGGTGATTGGGGTGGATTGGTATTGTGTGGTAAAGCCGTGAACAACCAGAGCGTAGATGCACAGTTGGAGGGTTTTAACAACGTAGCCGTTGACAATACTTTGGGTAAATTTGGTGGCACGGACGATGCTGATAACAGTGGTGTTGTTAAGTACGTTCGTATCGAATTCGCTGGATTGGCTTTTGAGCCAAACAAAGAAGTAAACTCGTTTACCATGGGTTCTGTAGGAAGTAAAACCGAAATTGAAGGTGTTCAATGTTCTTTTGGTAATGACGACGGATTTGAGTGGTTCGGTGGTACCGTAAATTGCAAAAAGTTGATTTCTTACAAAATAACTGATGATGATTTCGATACTGATTTCGGGTACCGTGGTGCGGTACAATTTGGTATTGCTGTTAGAGATACCGCTTATTTTGACTTGAGTTGGAATGCGCCTTCAGGAGCATCTACCTCTGAGACTTTTGAGAGTGACAATGATGCTGCGGGTTCTGGTAAATTGCCATTGACCTCGGCGGTATTCTCAAACATTACTTGTGTAGGTCCTGTGCCATTGGATAAAACTTATAACGATTTAACAACCACCCAAAAAGGGGCATTCCGCAGAGGTGCTCGTATTCGTCGTAACAGTCGTTTGAGCATCGTGAACTCTGTATTTATGGGCTATAGAAACTTCATCATGTTCGATGGTGATAGCGTTTTGATTGCTTCAGGTGTAAAGTCATCGACTTTCAGCGAAACCAGCAACGTATTGCGTAACAATTTCATTGCCAATACTTCTGCTGCTGCCGCTGCGGGTGTGACCAATACTGGCTTGGTGGAAGTGGATAGCAAAAACACACCTGCTGCCATGGATGCTTGGTTGCGTGATGCGAAGAATTCTAACAAAATTGATGATGTGAATTATGCTTCAGGTGCAATTTTGGTTGATCCTAAGAACGCAACTGCCCCTGATTTCCGTCCTGTTGCTGCTTCTAAAATCAACACTTTGGCCAACTATGATGCTGCCATCTTTACCAAATACGGTAAGTTTAGCTCAGTTAACACAGTAGGAAATGTGGTAGTTACCAATGCATACCCTGTGCCTGCTACAGACAACGTAAATGTTGAATTGTACGCTGTTGCCTCTGAAAATGTTGCTGTGAGTATCTCTGATATTTCTGGTAAAGTTGTTAAGTCTTTGGGTAACCAGTCATTGGTAGCCGGTGGAAACATGATCACTGCATCAGTGTCTGATTTGAACAATGGTTTGTACTTCTTAAACGTTGTTTCTAACGGTTCGAAGACCACTTACCGCTTTACAGTGGCTAAGTAATCTCTTAGAATTTTATTCTTTTAATATCTCTAACAAAAGGGAGGGCCATGGCCCTCCCTTTTGTTTTGTGGTTGATTTCGTTTTGTGATTGAATTCACTTTCGTTTCGTGGATTCGTGTTGTTCAGCCATCGTGATGGGATGACTTTAGCGCACTACTGTGATCCAAGGGGTTTGCACTATTTGGTTAACCCTGTTGGCCACACGGAGGTGGTAGCATCCAGGGGATAGGGTTTGCAATGAAATCCGGATTTGTTGGTTGTTGGAAGACATCGCTTCGAAAATCAATGGGGTTGACCGACCTTGTAAATCGATGGCCTCAACGGTGATATCGCCCTGCCAAGAAGACAGGAAATTGTGCTCAATGATCACAAAGTCGTTGCATGGATTTGGGTAGGTTTGCAGTGTGATTGGCGCATTTAGATGTTGTAATGAAGCGAAAATCATTTGTTGTTTTGCTGAAGTATTGCGTGTGCCGATGTATGGTTTGATACCCCATGAGACGTGGTTGCCCCATGCTTGCGCGTAGCTGTTTTTCCAATCGTTGTAAGTGAATCCGTAATCGGAATTTCGTTGGCCGTTGTAGAATGGGTCTTGTTGAATAGAGGTGTCGATGAGCGTGGCGATGTAATCCAGTTCTTTGAATAAACTGTCTGTTTGAAACGGGTCTTTGAGGTGCTCGCGAATGTAAAATTCATACATGCGTTTGTATTGTGGGATGGCGAACAATTTGTACGTGAGAGGTGCTGCGCTGCCGGCTTTGTTGCCCCAATCGTGAATGTTGCGGTTGCCTATGTTGCTGAATCCCCATTGCACGCCCCAGGTATTGTCCATGTCGTACGGTAAATACACAAATTTGCCCGTTTTCATGTTGTGATAGAGCCAGTAGTTGTTCTTGTTGGCGAAGTAGTTGTCCCAATGCCCAACGAGCACCTCCATGGCCAGTGTTTTTAGGTAGGCTTGCACATCGAACATGCGTTCTATGCGGGGGATGAATGAATCTGTGGGGGAGTTGTTGATGGCGTTGATGAAGTTGACCAAGTCGGTATAATCGTCGGCCGTTTCGTTGGTTTTGAGGTCATAGGCCCGCTCGCCCCCGTTCATCATGTCTTTGTAGGTTTGTTGGTTGGCGCCTTTCCAAGTGAGGTCGCAAGGCCAGGAACATTTATACAGGTTGCCGGTATTGTCGCCGAATCGAGACTGTACGAAGGTCTTGTCGATGAATTCGCTGTTGTTTCTCACGCCCCAATATTCGCCGTTGATGTAGAGTCTAACGAGGTTGCCGCGAATGCTTGGATTGTAGGCTTGGTTCATGGCGTGGGCGGCGAGGTATTCGCGCGACATGGAAGGGTCGTTATGGTTGCCGTTGATGTTGAATTTCTTCAGGCCTTGGAAGGTTTGCTGCGAGAATTGGTCGAAATCGATGCGAAAGCCTTTCTTTTTGGCGGCTCTGGAGGTGTTGCCTTTGAGGCGAAGTCCTACTTTGTGTAGTGTGTCTTCGTTGTCGTATACAAACAAGGCAGGATAGCTGTGGTCGGAATACCAGTTCTCTTTCAACAGCATTTGGTTCAGCGAATCGGGGTGTATCCAGAGTTGTATGCTGTGTAGTTTTCGATCGAATATGGTGCCGGGCTTGGGGTGTACGGCCGACTGCGATCGGGCCAATTGGGGTAGGCAAAGTCCAATGATATAGAGCGATATAATGAGGAGAGAAGAGCGCATGGAAAGGGGCGAATTGGTTTTTGCCAAGGGTTGTAAAGATACAAACAGAAATTCGATTGAAATCTACCGCCAATGCAAATGTGGTTTTTGGTTTTTGATGTGTGTTTTTATGTTGTTTTCGTGATGCTTTGGGGTGTGTTTAATTATTGTTATATTGCGATATATAATTATAAAAAAACACGAAAATTTCACAAAAAGTTGATTTGGGATCTTTTGTACAAATAAAAATAATAATGTAATATTGCAATATGGGATTAAGTAAGACCGAATTGTTTGAGGATAGAGAAAATGCCGTGGCCGACATCGCCCGGGTGCTTTCGCACCCCGCACGTGTGGCAATACTTCAACACATCATTGAAACCGGCAAGTGCGTAAACAGTGAACTGGTGAAGGATTGGGGATTGGCACAGCCAACTGTAACACAGCACCTGAAAGAACTCAAGAATTTGGGCTTGATCAAAGGACGTGTCCTAGGCAAACAAGTCAATTACTGCATCGATCCCATCAAATGGAAAGAATTTCGTACCCTGATGGTAGATTTTCTCTATCAAACACCCCCAGAAGATATTTCTTGCGACTGTTAAATCATGAAAAAACTGATACCCACCCTCCTAGCCGTGTTTATGATGAACCAATCTGTTCAAGCCCAATCGTTCGAGGTACTCGATAACTATTGGACGAAAGTTGAAGCCAATTTGTCTGCCGTTCCGGCCGACCGTCAAGACGAGCTGAAATCGCTCGCCAACTACATCGCCAAGTCGATCAAGGCCGATGGTACCGCCGATGTTATGTTCATTTGTACCCACAACAGCCGCCGGAGTCATTTCGGACAAATTTGGGCCGCTGCCGCTGCGCATCATTTGGGCATTCAAGGGGTTCGGACCTATTCTGCGGGTACGGAAGCCACTGCCTTTAATTCCCGAGCCATTGCGGCGGTGGAGAGAGCCGGCATGATTGCTGAGCACATTCCCGATCCCATTTTGTTGCAGCAATTGGATACTTCGAACAAGCAATTGCGCATGGTGAACGCCATCGATCTGAATAATAAAGTGATTATGATTACCGCTGGCAAAGGCGCAAAACCCGTCTTTTGTTTTTCCAAAACCATTGATCATCCGTTGAATCCAACTGCTGATTTTGGAGCGGTGATGACTTGCTCTTCGGCCGACGCTGCCTGTCCGGTAGTGAAAGGCGCCAACTTTCGCGTAGCCATTCCTTACGTAGACCCAAAAGTTTCGGACGGAAAGCCTGAGGAGGCCGCCACTTACGATGAGCGTTGCTTGCAAATTGCCACGGAAATGTTGTGGGTGATGCAAGCGGTAAAGAAGCAATTGTAAATCAGCTGCGATCCCATGAAAAGTTTGTCCTTTTTAGACCGTTACCTCACCCTTTGGATTTTTATGGCCATGGCGGTGGGCGTTGCTGTGGGTTATTTTCAGCCTGGCGTGGCCGGTGCGATTGAATCGATGAGCGTGGGTACTACGAACGTGCCTTTGGCCATCGGATTGATATTGATGATGTATCCGCCTTTGGCGAAGGTGAATTATCGCTTGTTGCCAGCTGTGTTTCGCGATACCAAAACGTTGGGTGTGAGTTTGGTGCTCAACTGGATCATTGGTCCGGTGTTGATGTTTGTGTTGGCCTTGATTTTTCTGCCCAATCAACCCGATTACATGGTGGGGTTGATTTTGATTGGGTTGGCGCGTTGCATTGCGATGGTGTTGGTTTGGAACGATTTGGCCGAGGGTAGCAAAGAGTACGGTGCGGGTTTGGTGGCCATGAATTCATTGTTTCAGGTTTTTGCTTACAGTTTTTATGCATGGCTTTTTATTACGGTTTTGCCACCCTATTTCGGGTATACCGGCGCCATTGTAGACATCACCATGTGGGAGATTGCCCAAAGTGTTTTCATTTATTTGGGGATTCCTTTTTTGGCCGGCGCGATTTCTAGGCCCATCGGAGTAAAATTGAAAGGGGAGGCTTGGTATAACGAGCAATTCATTCCCAGAATTTCCAAAATGACCCTCATTGCATTGTTGGCGACCATTGTGTTGATGTTTGCGCTCAAGGGGGATCAGGTGGTGCAGTTGCCGGGCGATGTGCTTCAGGTGGCCTTGCCCATGATGATTTATTTTGCGGTGATGTTCTTGTTAGGTTATGTATTGAGCAAACGGATGGGCGGTAGCTATGATAAATCCACCGCGATTGCGTTTACGGCTGCAGGAAACAATTTTGAATTGGCGATTGCTGTGGCGATAGGGGTGTTTGGACTCAATAGTCCGCAAGCTTTCGTGGGTGTCATTGGCCCGTTGATTGAAGTCCCAGCGCTGATTTTATTGGTGCGGGTGGCATTTTGGATTCGGGATCGATATTTTGTGAGTTAATCATAGATTTCAAATAACGAGAGAGGGCCCGCTGCGCGGGCCCTCTCTCGTTTGATTGGTTGGTGAAATTTACACCAAGTATTAGTTGTTTAACAGAGAAAGCAATACTTAGCTCAAGCCGGTAATGATGCCGTCTTTTACATCCATCCCCATGGCAGCGGGTTCTTTTGGCAAACCAGGCATGCGCATGATATCGCCCGCTACAGCCACCACAAAACGGGCACCCGCATTGACGATCAATTTTTGAATGGTGATGCTGAAGTTGGTTGCACTGCCCACTTGCTTGGCATTATCGGTAAATGAAAACTGGGTTTTAGCAATACATACGGGCCATTCGTTGGCACCCAATGCATCAATTTCTTTCAAACTCTTTTTCGCGATATCAGACAAAATCACACCGTTACCACCGTATACTTTTTGAACGATTTTGTTTAGTTTGTCGGCCACAGAATCTGTGAGTTCATACGTGTGATTGATGGGCTTACTGGGGTATTTTTCTACAATTTCCACCACTTTTCGCGCCAAATCTGCTGCACCTGCTCCGCCTTTGGCGAAACCTTGGTTTTCAGCATAGTGCGCATTGCGCTCAGCACACCAGCCACTGATCATTTGCAATTCATCTTCGGTATCGAAGTGAAAGCGGTTGAGGGCCACCACAACGGTCTGACCAAATTGCTGTAGGTTATTGACATGTCGCTCCAAGTTCAAAAGTCCTTTTTGCAACGCTTCTTTGTTGGGCAATTTGATTTCCTTTTCGGGACAGCCACCATGGAGTTTTAAACTTTGGGTGGTGGTAACCAAAACGGTGGCGGCGGGGGTAATGCCCGCAGCTCTACATTTGATGTTTAAGAATTTTTCGGCACCCAAATCAGATCCAAAACCAGCTTCAGTTACAGCATATTCTCCATGCTGCAACGCGGCCCAAGTAGCCATGATGCTGTTACAACCGTGGGCGATGTTGGCGAACGGACCTCCATGCACAAACGATGCTCCACCTTCCAAGGTTTGCACTAGGTTGGGTTTGATGGCGTCTTTCAACAAAATCAAAATCGCGCCAGTGGCACCCAAATCTTTCATGGTGAAGGGTGTACCATCGTACTTGTAGCCCAAGAGTATTGAATCGATGCGATTGCGCAAATCTTCCAAGCTCGTGCTCAAGCAAAGAATCGCCATGATTTCTGAGGCGGGGGTGATATCAAATCCGGTTTCTGTAGGGATGCCATTGGCTGATCCACCCATGCCCGAATTGATCATGCGCAAACTGCGATCGTTCACATCCATCACACGGCGCCACAAGATTCTCTTCAGACCATTGGGTGTGCCTTGGTTGTTGTAATGGTAGTTGTCGAGAAGTGCTGCAATGGTATTGTTTGCCGAGGTAATGGCGTGGAAATCACCGGTGAAGTGCAGGTTGATGTCCTCCATGGGCAATACTTGCGAGTAACCACCGCCTGCTGCACCACCTTTCATACCAAAACATGGACCCAGTGAAGGTTCACGCAGGGCCACGATG
>Ga0255128_1001378_pt1 | contig 10672 bp, 9 predicted proteins | sample Law_Miss_RepC_8d_FD_188562 | JGI IMG/M metagenome (GOLD analysis project Ga0255128, IMG submission 188562) | Freshwater microbial communities from St. Lawrence River, New York, United States - Law_Miss_RepC_8d | ecosystem: Environmental > Aquatic > Freshwater > River | place: USA: New York... | reverse complement strand
CAGTTGGCCTCGTGCCCCTGCACCAGCCGCGACAACAAATTGACAAAGTGTTGTTGCTCTTCCTTTGGCAAGGGCGACAGGATCTGCTGCTGCACCCGGGCCACATCGGCCTGGATGCTGGCCAAGGCCTGCGTGCCCTGGGGGGTGACCACCAGCAGCTTGCGCCTGCGGTCTGTCGGGTCGGCTTGACGCTCCACCCAGCCCTTGGCTTCCAGACGCCCGATCACCGAGCCCGACGTGGCCGGATCAAACGCCACCCTTTTGGCCAGACTCACTTGATCAATGCCGGGGCTGTCCAGCAAGGCATTCAAAATGGCAAATTGCACCGGCGTGATGTCGAACGCTGACAAATGCTCGGCAAAAATTGCCACCGCGATCTGCTGAGCGCGGCGAATCAGGTGGCCGGGTGTAGCTGCCAGGTCAATACTTTTGATCATGTCCATATTTTTCAATCGGATCAGGGTTTTCACTTAGTTTTGAGTGAACTCAAGTCCACATAATAAGCATGCCTATTAAATAGTATCCGCTTAACATCGTATTTTTATTTTCCGAAAGCGACTCATGAGTTTTGTTTTTAACCCTACGCCTGTGGTTTCCGTGCCCGTGCAGGGTCAACCCGGACGTTTTCCAGTGCACCGCATTTATTGCGTGGGTCGCAATTATGAAGAGCACGCCAAAGAGATGGGCTTTACCGGTCGCGAACCCCCATTCTTCTTTTTAAAACCTGCTGACAGCTTGGTGGTGGTTGAGGCGGGTCACCAGGGGCACATGCCCTATCCCAGTCTGACGCAAAACCTGCACCATGAAATTGAGTTGGTGGTGGCCATTGGCAAAGGTGGCAAAAACATCAAGGCAGCAGACGCTGCCCAGCACATTTACGGTTTTGCCGTGGGCTTGGACATGACACGCCGTGACTTGCAAAACGAGATGAAAAAACAGGGACGCCCCTGGTGCATTGGCAAGGCTTTTGACCACTCGGCCCCCATTGGCCCCATCACTTTGGCGGCGCAAGCCGGTGACGTGAACAACGCCGAAATCAGCCTGCAAGTCAACGGGCTGGACCGTCAACGCAGCCATGTGAGCAAACTGATCTGGAATGTGGCCGAAACCATTGAGCACTTGTCTGCCGCTTGGGAGCTGCAGCCCGGCGACCTGATTTACACCGGCACGCCAGAAGGTGTCGCGGCTGTGGTGGCAGGCGACGTTCTGGTGGGTCAAGTGGCGGGCTTGGAGAGCTTGGAAATCGCCATTAATTAATGAAGAAAAGTGCAGTAACCCTGAATAACTTGGTGTTTGCCCTGAGTTACTCCCAAGAAACTTGCAGGATAATTCATGTTCAAGGGCCTGCGAGGCACTTGCTTTCGACCACAAGCAAGTTGCAACTGCTTGGTTTTGCATCCAACCATTAACCGACCACACGGTTGGTTAATGGTTTATGATCCGTTTTCGATAACCATGAAGGAGACAGTTTGATGAAAAAATTCTTGAAAACAACTGCGCTGGCCGCTGGCCTGCTGGGCGCGGGTTTTGGCGTTCATGCCCAAACCATCACCCTGAAGGTTCACCACTTTCTGGGCCCACAGTCGATTCAGCACACCACCATGATGGGCGAGTGGTGCAAAAACATTGCACGCGACTCCAAAGACCGCCTCAAGTGCGACATCTTCCCCGCCATGCAATTGGGCGGCACGCCCGTGCAACTTTACGAACAGGCCCGTGACGGCGTGATCGACGTGGCTTGGACCCTGCAGGCATACACCCCAAAATTGGCAAAACTGGAAGTGTTCGAATTGCCCTTCATGATGACCAATGCCGAAGCCACCAGCCGTGCCGCTTGGGATTTTGGTCAGAAGTACGCCCAGGACGACTTCAAGGACGTCAAGATGCTGGCCATCCATGTGCACGGCCCAGGCAACATTTACACCAAGTCCAAAGCTGTGACCACCATGGCCGACCTGAAGGGCTTGAAAGTTCGTGCCCCCACACGCCAGGTCAACAAGATGGTCGCCATGATGGGTGCCACGCCTGTTGCCATGCCTGTGCCGCAAGTGCCTGAAGCCCTGTCCAAAGGCGTGATCGATGGTGCCGTGATTCCTTACGAAGTCGCTCCTGGCCTCAAAGTCAACGAACTGACCAACTTCACGGCCGAGACCGACCGCAGCTACAACGCGCTCTACACCACCGTATTCGTGGTGCCCATGAACAAGGCCAAGTACGAATCGCTGCCTGCGGACCTGAAGGCCGTGATCGACAAAAACTCGGGCCGCGAGTTCTCGGCGTTCCTGGGCAAAACCCAAGCCGGTCAGGACGTTCCCAGCAAGAAAGTCTTTGAAGCTTCGGCCAACCAGAAAATCAGCGTGATCCCCAAAGCTGAGCTGGAAAAGTGGAAGAAAGCCACCGATTCACTCGACGATTCCTGGGTCAAGGAAATGACCGCCAAAGGCATGGATGGCCAAGGCATGTTCAACACGGCCAGCGAGCTGATCAAGCAATACACCAAGTAATTGGACTTCGCTTCAAGACAGAGCAGGGTTGCGTGGCACCCTGCTCTGTTTTTATGTGCAGCTTCGTTGTTTTGAAGCCTCAAAATTGTTTTCGATTCTCATTGCCCAATAACCATCATGATGTTCTCAACCCTATTGGACCGCATTGCCCGGTTCTGCAGCATCCTGGGAGGATTGGTCATGACCGCGCTCATGCTCATGACCTGCTACAGCCTGATCAGCCGCAACGTTTTTGACTCGGCGCTGATTGGCGACTTCGAGTTGACCGGTGTCGGTGCAGGTGCTGCGATCGCGCTGTTCATGCCTCTTTGCCAACTCAAGCACGAGAACATCATCGTGGACTTTTTCACAGCCAATCGCAGTGCCGTTTTCAATTTCAGACTCGACCGCTTTGGTGACTTTCTGATGGCTGTTATTTTTTCCTTGCTGTCCTGGCGATGCACGGCTGCGGCCATCAATGCCGTCGAGACCATGGGCGCGTCCATGCTGCTGGGTTTTCCTGACTGGATCGTGTTCACCAGCATGGCGATTCCATTTGGCATCACGGCGGTCATCGCCTTGAGTCAGGCCGCCTCCAAATTCAGTGCCAACGAGAAAGCCCCATCATGACCCCCATCACTTTGGCTCTGATGATTTTCGGCATCATGCTTTTGCTGATGGTGATCCGCATCCCGATCGCGGGTGCCATGTTCCTGGCAGGTACCGCTGGATTCATCATTCAAACCGGTGTTCAACCGTATTTGAACTTTCTGAACAACCTCGCGTTTGCCCGACTGGCCAACTATGACCTGTCGGTGATTCCGTTGTTCATTCTGATGGGGCACTTCGCCACACAAGGCGGCATCAGCAAGGCCTTGTTCCAGTTTGCAGCTGCAGTCATGGGCCGCTTCAAAGGTGGCTTGGCCATGGGCGCAGTGCTCGCTTGCGGCGCTTTTGGGGCGATTTGTGGCTCCTCTGTGGCCACCGCGGCCACCATCACTGGTGTCGCACTGCCCGAGATGAAACGCCATGGCTACTCAGGCCGACTGTCCACAGGCACCTTGGCTGCCGGCGGCACCTTGGGCATCCTGATTCCGCCTTCCGTGCCTTTGGTGATCTACGCCATCCTGACCGAACAAAACATCGCCAAGCTGTTTGCTGCAGCCATGATGCCCGGCATCATCGCAATGGTCGGTTACATGATCGCCATCGCCATTTATGTGCGGGTGGTGCCTGGCCAGGCACCAGACCAGGAAGAGCGCGAAAAATTGACCCTCGAATCGCTCAAAGGCATCTTGCCCATTGCGATCATCTTCATCATTGTGTTTGGCGGCATTTATGCGGGCTTTTTCACGCCCACCGAAGGTGCTGCGGTGGGTGCCAGCTCGACGTTTCTGGCGGCCCTGCTCAAACGTGAATTGACTTGGGAGAAGTTCCTGCACTGCTTCCACGCCACTGCGCTGAGCGCGGCCATGATCTTCATGATCTTCATGGGCGCTGACGTGATGAACGCCTCTTTGGCCCGCACACAGGTGCCTGGTCAACTGGCCGAGATGGTGGTTTCCATGAACCTGGCACCGCTGATGGTGGTGTCGGGCATCTTGCTGCTGTATGTGGTGCTGGGTGCGGTGATGGACGAGTTGTCCATGCTGCTGCTGACGATTCCGATCTTCTTTCCCATCATCATGAAGCTGGACTTCGGCATGACGCCCGAACACACCGCCATTTGGTTCGGCATCATGGTGCTGATGACTGTGGGTTTCGGCATGCTGGCCCCCCCGGTGGGGCTGAACGTTTACGTGGTCAACGGCATGGCCAAAGATGTGCCGCTGAGCGAAAGCTACAAAGGCATCATGCCTTTCCTGATCAGCGACACCATCCGCACCTTGCTGTTGCTGTTTTTCCCGGGCATCTCGCTGTTCCTGATCCAGTACCTGACCTGACCTGACCTGATCAGCCCAATGTCCTGCCAAGCCTCCGGGGCTCTGCCCCTGGGGGCTTTTTTCATGGCGAAATGGTTAGACTCGGGCCTTGATGCCAGCGCAACCCCTCTTACTGAATTCACACACTGTTCATGATGTTTGACCGCACTATCCGACATTGCCGCCAATGCGGTGCCCTGGTGGCCCGCCGCCTGCCGGACGACGGCGACACCCGTGAAAGGGCCATTTGCACCGTCTGCCACACAGTGCATTATGAAAACCCGCTGAATGTGGTGGGCACCGTGCCGCATTGGGGCGACCAGGTGTTGCTGTGCAAACGCAACATCGAGCCCCGCAAAGGCAAATGGACCTTGCCAGCAGGCTTCATGGAACTGGGTGAATCCACCTCGGAGGGCGCAGCCCGCGAAACCACCGAAGAGGCTGGGGCGCAGTTCATCATGGAAGACCTGCTGACGGTGATGAGTGTGCCCCGCGTCGGTCAGGTGCATTTGTACTACCGCGCCCGCCTGACCAGCGACGTGTTCGACCCCGGCCACGAAACCATGGAAGCGCGTTTGTTCAAACAGGACGAAATCCCCTGGGATGAACTGGCTTTCAGGACCGTCAAAGAAACACTGGAGCACTATTTTGCCGACCGACTTGCCGGGCGTTTTGTCACCCACGCCTTCGACATCGCATAAAAATTTGAATGCCCTGCCCCCAAAAGGGGCATTCGCCTTCCATAATACAAAGGCATCCTTTTCACCGATTCTCAAAGGCTACGCATGATCAAGTCCATCACCACACTTCTGGCCAGCTTGCTGGCAGCCACTGCCATGGCCCAAACGGCTGCCCCGGCACCCGCACCCGCCGTGGCCCCTGCCGTGACCGCCACACCGGCCGTCGCCCCCACACCAGCGCCTGCGGCCACACCCAAAGCCGAAACCCCGACCAAGAAAAAAGCAGTCAAAAAGACTGGCAAGAAAAGCAAGAAATCCAAAAAGAAGAGCAAGGCCTGATCCAGACGCCACGCCCGTTCCTTCCCGGATCTGACAAGCGTCAGGCCCCAACACAAGGGCCACCCTCGGGTGGCCTTTGTCAGTTGAGCAGCCCTTAAAAAGCGCTGAGCTCATCCGCCCTGTAACCCCTCACACGTCAATCGCCGCAGCCGATCCGGCTTGCTTGCGCAACTCAAACTTCTGGATCTTGCCGGTGCTGGTCTTGGGCAGCTCGCCAAACACCACCGCACGCGGCACCTTGAATCCAGCCAGATGCTGCTTGCAGTGCGCCACGATCTGCTCGGGCGTGGTCTGCGCCCCGGCCTTGAGTTCCACAAACGCACAAGGCGTCTCGCCCCAGCGTGCATCGGGTTTCGCCACCACAGCTGCGGCCAGCACATCGGGATGGCGGTACAGCACGTCTTCCACCTCGATCGACGAGATGTTTTCGCCGCCCGAGATGATGATGTCCTTGCTGCGGTCCTTGATCTTGATGTAGCCGTCCGGGTACTGCACCGCCAGGTCGCCGCTGTGGAACCAGCCACCCGCAAAGGCTTCCTGCGTGGCCTTGGGGTTCTTCAGGTAACCCTTCATGGCGATGTTGCCCTTGAACATGATCTCGCCCATGGTCTCACCGTCTTGCGGCACAGGCTGCATCGTCTCGGGGTTGAGCACGCGCACATCCCGCTCCAGGTGGTAGCGCACGCCTTGGCGGGCGTTCAGGCGGGCTCGCTCCCCAATGTCCAGCGCATCCCACTCGGGGTGCTTGGGGCACACGGTGGCGGGGCCATAGACCTCGGTCAGGCCGTACACATGGGTCAGGTCAAAGCCCATTTGCTCCATACCCTCGATCATCGACGCGGGCGGCGCGGCACCGGCCACCATGGCCTTGATGCCTGTGGGCACACCCGCTTTCATCGCAGCTGGGGCATTGACCAGCAAGCCGTGCACGATGGGCGCACCGCAGTAATGCGTCACGCCATGGTGGCGCATGGCATCGAATATGGCTTGCGCATCCACACGGCGCAAACAAACATTCACGCCCGCACGCGCCGCCACCGTCCAGGGGAAACACCAGCCGTTGCAGTGGAACATCGGCAGCGTCCACAAATACGCCGCGTGCTTGGGCATGTCCCACTCCAGAATGTTCGAGATCGCATTGGTGGCCGCGCCCCGGTGGTGGTAGACCACGCCCTTGGGATTGCCGGTGGTGCCACTGGTGTAGTTCAGGGCAATCGCATCCCATTCATCGCCGGGCAGGCTCCAGGCAAACGCCGCATCGCCCCGGGCCACAAAGGCTTCGTAGGTCACTGAGCCAATCTTCTCGCTCGGGCCGGCGTACAGCGCATCCTCGACATCGATCACCAGCAAAGGCAGCGTGGACTGGCGCAGTGCCAGCGCTTTTTTCATCACGCCCGAGAACTCCGGGTCCACGATCACGGCCTTGGCTTCGCCATGGTCCAGCATGAAGGCCACCGTCTCCGGGTCCAGCCGGGTGTTGAGCGCGTTGAGCACCGCGCCCGCCATCGGAATGCCAAAGTGCGCCTCCACCATGGGCGGCGTGTTGGGCAACATCACGGCCACCGTGTCGTTTTTGCCAATGCCCGCCTGCGCCAGCGCACTGGCCAGTTGGCGGCAGCGGCGGTAGGTGCTGGCCCAGTCCTGGCGCAATTCCCCGTGCACGATGGCCAGACGGGTCGGGTACACCTCGGCGGTGCGCTCGATGAAGCTCAGCGGCGACATCGGGGCATGGTTGGCGGGGGTCTGGGGCAAATCCTGGTCGAAGATGCTGACTTTGGTATCGGTCATGGAGGGGGTCCTGTTTCGGCTGACGGTCGGATGTTGAACAGTTTGCCTGACCCGAGGCTGAAATCCATGCTGGTTTGCCCCGAAACAAGCGCGGGAGACCCCGCCACATCGGCGAAAATACCCCGATGGCCATCCCCCAGTCTTTCATCCAGGAGTTGCTGTCCCGCGTCGACGTGGTCGACATCGTGGGCAAGTACGTGCAGCTCAAGAAAGGCGGCGCCAACTTCATGGGCCTGTGCCCTTTTCACGGCGAAAAATCCCCCAGCTTCAGCGTCAGCCCCACCAAGCAGTTCTTCCACTGCTTTGGCTGCGGCAAAAACGGCAACGCCATCGGCTTTTTGATGGAGCACGCGGGCATGACCTTCATCGAGGCCGTGAAAGACCTGGCCCAGCAAACCGGCATGGTGGTGCCCGAAGAACAACAATCGCCCGAAGACCGCGCCAAAGCCGCCGCCCAAAAAGCAAAACAAGACAGCCTGAGCGATGTGCTGGAAAAAGCCGGTCAGGCCTACCGTGAACAACTGCGCATCACGCCCCACGCGGTCGACTACCTCAAGGGCCGGGGCCTGTCGGGCCAAATTGCCAAGCGCTTTGGTCTGGGCTATGCGCCCGAAGGCTGGCGCAGTTTGGCCAGCATCTTCCCCAAATACGACGACCCCTTGCTGGCCGAAAGCGGCCTGGTCATCGTCAACGAAGAAGACGACAAACGCTACGACCGCTTTCGCGACCGCATCATGTTCCCGATCCGCAACATCAAAGGCGAATGCATCGGCTTTGGCGGACGCGTGATCGGCAGCGGCACCCCCAAATACCTCAACTCGCCCGAAACCCCGGTGTTCCACAAAGGCCGCGAGTTGTATGGCCTGTACGAAGCCCGCGAAGCCCTGCACAGCGCAGGCTATGTTCTGGTGACCGAAGGCTACATGGACGTGGTGGCGCTGGCCCAGCTGGGCTTTGCCAACGCGGTGGCCACGCTGGGCACGGCCTGCACGCCCGAGCATGTTCAAAAGCTGTTCCGCTTCACCGACTCGGTGGTCTTCAGCTTTGACGGCGACGGTGCGGGCCGACGCGCCGCCCGCAAGGCGCTCGACGGGGCCCTGCCCTATGCCACCGATGTGCGCAGCATCAAGTTTTTGTTTTTGCCCGCCGAGCACGACCCCGACAGCTATGTGCGCGAGTTTGGCCAGGACGCTTTTGCCGAACAAATCAAGCAGGCCATGCCGCTGTCGCGCTTCTTGATCGAAGCGGCCAGTGCCGACTGCGACCTGCAAACCGCCGAAGGCCGCGCCCGCTTGTCGAGTCAGGCCCGCCCGCTGTGGCAGCAGCTGCCCGATGGCGCGCTCAAGCAACAACTGCTGTCAGAACTGGCACAACTCATTCAACTGGAAACCGCAGGCCTGGAAAAACTGTGGGGCCAGCAAGCGGCCAGTGACCAGCGCTTTGCGCCGCGCAGCCCCCCAGCTGCACCATCGATGCAGGCCGCCAACGCCGCCTTCAGCCAAGCGGCCAGCGCGGGCGGTGACGAGCACCACGCGTTTGAGCCGCACTACGGCGAGCCCCCGGCCTGGGCTGGAGACAGCACTTATGCATCTGGCGGCTACAACAGCGCAGGAGCCCATGCAGGCGGCAATTTTTCGGGCAACAGCTGGCCCCGCAAGAATTCAAACTGGACACCCAACAGCAAATTTGGCAACAGTCGCTTCAAGCGCGACCAGCCCCCCGTCTACACCGGCCCGCGTACCGTGCCCGCCAGCCGGGCCGACCATGCGGCGCGCCTGCTGCTGAGCAATATGGCGCTGTGGGAAACGCTGGCCGGAGAAGACCACGCCATGCTCTGCGCCCTGCCCGCACCGCACGGGCCTTTGTTTGCCTGGCTCGAATCTGTGTTCCATGAGCAAGGGGCTCTGGGCTGGTCGGCCTTGCAAACCGAGATGCAAAGCCAGGCCTTTGCCGAAGATGCCGTGCGCTGGATGGCCCAAGACAATCTGGGGGTCACGGCTGGGAACGAAGACGCAACCCCACCCGACCCACAAGAAGCAAGGCAAGAGCTGCGCCGATTGCTCAACATGCTGCTGATCGACCGCCTGAAACAGCTTGAAACCGAAGCCCTGGCCCAAGCCAGCACCGGCCAGGACCCCGAAGCCCAGCAACGCTGGCGCAGCCTGCACGAGCGCCGAAAGGAGCTGATGGCTGCAGCGGCGGCTTTGCAAGCCGCGTCCTGAAGATTCGGTCGACAAAGAAACCATGCTGTAGGTCGGCGGCTTTAGCCCCGACATGAGGCCCGCACCGAAGCCAGCGTGTCGGACCTGAAGGTGCCGACGGGAGATGCATGCACCTGTTGGCGGCTTCAGTCCCGAAAGATTTGCAAAGCCCCTCAAACGGGCATCACTTGCCCACCAGCTGATTGAACTTTTCGGCCTCGAAGGTTTCATGGGTCGCAGCATCACCCGGCATTTGAACCTGTTGCTGGGCGCACAGCTGCTCCAGCGCTTTCCAGATCATGGCGATCTGGTGCTCCTGCCCTGCCGCGTTATCGATCAGGCCGCGCAGTGCCTGGCTCACCGGGTCATCGTCTTGCGTGATGCCATAGGCCGAGAACTTGCGCTCGGTGCCCGACACATCGGCACTCTCCCCCGCCTTGGACGGGATGATGCGCGCCGGAATACCGACGGCCGTCGCACCCGCAGGCACAGGCTTGATGACCACCGCATTGCTGCCAATCTTGGCCCCATCGCCTACTTCAAAACCACCCAGCACCTTGGCCCCAGCACTCACCACCACGTCTTTGCCGAGGGTCGGGTGACGCTTGGCACCTTTGTAAAGCGAGGTGCCGCCCAGCGTCACGCCTTGGTAAATCGTGCACCCGTCACCAATCTCGGCCGTTTCGCCCACCACCACGCCCATGGCGTGGTCAAAAAACACCCGCTCACCGATCTTGGCCCCGGGGTGAATCTCGATGCCCGTCAAGCCGCGTGCAATGTGCGAAATGAAGCGTCCCAGCCACTTAAAACCGTGGTTCCAGCACCAGTGCGCGCGGCGGTGCAGCACCAAAGCATGCAGGCCCGGGTAACAGGTCAGCACCTCCCAAGCGGTGCGGGCGGCGGGGTCCCGGTCAAGGATGCATTGGATGTCGGAGCGAAGGCGAGAAAACATAGGCCCTGAGTCTATCGCTTGGCGTTGGCTGTCTGGATCATGGCCTTGGCCACCCCGCGCAGGATGTGGATTTCTTCCGGGCTCAGCTCAGCTCGGTTGAACAACTGGTTCAGACGCGGCATGAGCTTTTTGGGCGCAGCCGGGTCCAGAAAGCCGATGTCGGTGAGGGCCTGTTCCCAATGGGTGAGCATGCCGGACACCTGCTGCGCGTCGGCTTTGTCGGCAGGAGCCACGGCGTCCTGCACCGGGAACCCGCCCAAAGCCACCCGCCAGTCGTAGGCCACCACCTGAATGGCCGAGCCCAGGT
>Ga0255128_1001362_pt1 | contig 10761 bp, 10 predicted proteins | sample Law_Miss_RepC_8d_FD_188562 | JGI IMG/M metagenome (GOLD analysis project Ga0255128, IMG submission 188562) | Freshwater microbial communities from St. Lawrence River, New York, United States - Law_Miss_RepC_8d | ecosystem: Environmental > Aquatic > Freshwater > River | place: USA: New York... | reverse complement strand
CATTGAAGTTGCTTTCCCTACCTGGCCGCGCGGCTGGCAACAGGCGGCGGCAAGTTGGCTCGCGAAACGGGCCGAAGGCGGCTTCACGCGCGAGGTCGTTTCCCACTTCCTGTTCCTGACACGCCGGCAATTGGGGCCTCTCACGCTATTGGACGCGAAGGCCACCTACCCGGCCGGAGATGGCGCGGAGACGGCCATTGCAGCCCGGCTGACTGCAGGCGGCGTGCCGGTGACGCTTAAGGGTTCGGTCGGCACCACGACCAAGGATGATCACAATACCTGGACGCTGAATGGCGCGATCCGGCTGCGTGATTGGTCCTTTGCTGAAAGGCTCGGCGCGGATGGCACTTGGGCGCAGGCGCCGGATGCGCTGCCCAATGAGAAAATGCGCCCTATGGTGCTGAAGGGCCAATTGGCGCAGGTGGCCGCCATGACGCGTGGAGAGACCCATCGGCTGGCCTCTCTGCGAGAGGCTTTGGAAGTGCAGGAAATTGTGGAGGCCATTTTGGCCGCGTAAGCCATGGCGCGGTCGGCCGATCAGCCGCCGCCCAAAATTTCCTTGTTATGCGCACCAAGCCGTGGCGCCGGTCCGGCCATGCGCGGCCTTTCGCCATTGAAGGAAAGCGGCATCGCGACCAGGGAAAAATCCTCGCCGGGCACAGGCTGCACCATGCCAAGCGCCTGGGTTTGCGGCTCCGCGAGCACTTCGGGAATGTTGTTCACCGGCGCGCAAGGCACACCAATGCGCGCTAGGCGTTCCAGCCATTCCGCGCGCGGCGTGATGCGCATGAGTGCGGCGATCATCGGCAGCAACAGCGGCTTGTGCTTCAAGCGGGCGCGATTGGTGGAAAACCGCTCATCGCTGGCCCATTCCACATGGCCCAATTCAGCGGCGAATTTCGCGAAAAGCCGATCATTACCGCAACACACCAGTACCGGCCCATCGGCGGCATCAAAGGCTTCATAGGGCGTCAGATTGGGATGGCCAGAGGCATGGCGTTCCGGCAGCTTACCCATATTCACATAGGCGCTGATTTTCTGCCCCGCCCAAAGCAGCGCGGTTTCAAACAGCGATGTATTCACCACACCGCCCTGGCCCGTGCGGTGGCGGCGTTCCAGCATGGCAAGCGCGCCAAGCACCGTCCAAAGCCCGGTGCCCTGATCCACGACCGAAGCGCCCATGCGCACCGGCGGGCCATCCGGCTCACCGGTGATGGAAGAAAGCCCGCCGAAAGCCTGCAAAAGCGGTTCATAGCCAGGTCGCAGTCTTTCCGGCCCGATATGCCCGAAAGCCGACATTTCGCAATAGATCAAATGCGGATGCCGCGCGGTGACGGCTTGCGCGCCAATGCCAAGCGCATCCGCCGCGCCGGGGCGGAGATTATGCAGCATGATATCAGCGCCGGCGAGCAAGCCATGCAACGCCTCCACTCCTTCCGGCGATTTCAAATCAAGCGTCACGGATTTCTTGCCGCGATTGAATTCATGGAAATTTAGCGCATCGCCATGGCGGAAATCCGGGCCCATGCGGCGCGCATCATCACCGCCATCGGGCTTTTCCACCTTGATCACATCCGCGCCCAGATCAGCAAAAATCGCGCCCGCGAATGGCCCGGCCAATACCTGGCCAAGTTCAACTACCCGCACACCATCCAGGACGCCCTTCATTGCAATTCAATCCCGGATTCGCGCACCAGGCGCTTCCATTTCTCGATCTCACTGGCTTGAAAGCGAGCCAAATCCTCAGGCGATCCTGGGCGCAGCACCATGCCGCTTGCAGTCAGGCGTTCACGCACCGCAGGGCGCGCCATGATGTCATTCACCAGGCCATTCACGCGCGCGACAATCTCAGGCGGCGTGCCCGCCGGCGCATAGATCGCGTTCCAGGACAGCATTTCATAACCGGGGAAACCCTGTTCTTCGACTGTTGGGACATCGGGCATCATGGACACACGCTGGCGGCTGGTGACACCAATCGCGCGCACGCGCCCTTCCCGCGCTTGCGGCATGGAAGTTGTGGCATCCACAAACATCACCTGCGCCACACCGCCGATCACATCCGTGATGCCAAGCGGGTTTGAGCGATAGGTAACATTCACCATATCCACGCCCGCCATGGCTTTGAACATCTCCCCAGCGACGCGGGATGATGCGCTGCCAGAGGCGAAATTGAGCTTGCCCGGATTGGCCCGCGCATAATCGGCCAATTCCCGCATGGAGCGCACCGGCAAATCATTATTCACCACCACCAACAGCACACCCACACCAATCAGCGCGACAGGCGCGAAATCCGCCACCGGATCGTAAGGCAGGCGATGAAACAGCGCGGGGTTTGATCCATGCGTGGTATTGGCGGTGGACAGGAACGTATAGCCATCAGGCCGCGCCCGCGCGACGGCTTCAGAGGCAATAAAACCATTGGCGCCGCCGCGATTATCCACCACCACCGGCTGGCCCAATTCCGCACTCAGCGCATCGGTGAAATTGCGCGTGGTCACATCCGTGCCGCTGCCGGCGGGAAAGGCGACGATGAAGCGGATTGGCCGATCCGGCCAGCGCCCAGCCGGTTGCGCGGCGGCGCCTTGCGCCCCAGCCAGGCCCAAAGCCCCAAATAGCGCCGCGCGGCGCGGCATGGTGGAGTGTTTCATGGCGTTTCCCTTCGGCTCTGGCGCGGTGTCGCACGCAGCGCCATAGTCACCTCCAAGCGTCACTGCGCCGGGCCGCGCTGTCAACGCCTGCATAAAAGGGGAACCGCCATGTCCGATCTGCCAAAGCATGTCCATTTCCATGAGGAAGGCCCGCGTGAGGGCTTCCAGATCGAACCCATGATCTACCCGCTGGCTGATCGCGTGGCGCTGGTGGAAGCGCTGGCGGAAACTGGGCTCACAGCCATTCAGGTGGCGTCCTTCGTCTCGCCCAAGGCGGTGCCGCAAATGGTGGATTCAGCGGAATTTTTTGCCGCCATCAAAAAGCGCCCTGGCGTGCGCTATGAAGCGCTCTGGCTGAATGAACAGGGTTTCAACCGCGCCCGTGCCGCCAAGGGCGTTGATTTGGTTGGCAAGATCAGCCTTTACACATCAGATGCATTCGCCAAGCGCAATAATAACTGCACGGCAGCGGAAATGCGTGAACGCGTGGTACGCTGGCTTGATCTTTACGCCGAAGCGGGCGTCACGGTGGAACGCGCTTTGGTAATGACCGCCTTTGGCTGCAATTACGAAGGTGAAATCCCGCCTGAGAGGCCCGTGCAGGAATTGCTTTGGGCGCATCAGCTTTGCGCGGAACGCGGCATTAATCTGAAAAAGCTTTATTTCGCCGATACCATGGGTTGGGCCAATCCGCAGGCGGTGCGGCGCCTGGTTGGAATGCTGCGCGAAAAGCTGCCCGATGTGGAAGTGGGCCTGCATTTGCATGACACGCGCGGGCTTGGCACCGCGAATGTACTCGCCGCGCTTGAGATGGGCGTTTCGCTATTTGATAGCTCCGTCGCCGGGCTGGGCGGTTGCCCCTTCGCCGGCCATGGCGATGCGCGCGGCGCCGGGAATATCTGCACCGAAGACATGGTGTTTCTGTGCCATGAAATGGGCATCGAAACCGGCATCGATCTGGACAAGCTGATCGATGCCGCAAGGCTTGCGGAACGCATCATTGGCCGCCCCTTGGCGGGGCGGATCATGCATGCCGGATCGCTGAAGCAATACCGCGCGGCCTGAAACCGCGCAGGTCAGACGCGCAACCAAGTCTCGCTAAAGGCCAGCATGGCGGTGGAGATTTTCTGCCCCGCAATCTCTCGTGGGATCGGCGCGCCGGGGCGGCGCACGCCATTCACCGTAACGGCAGCGCTTTGGCAGCCAATGAACAGGCTTGGCATGTAATGCTTGCCGGTGGCCGATTGCGGCGGCGCCAGCGCAAAGCAGAAGGGCTCGCCCAAGCCCTGCCACGCCAACGACACGGCCAGATCACCCGCGCGCACGCTTTCGCTGTAATGGCTGCGCGCATCGCCGGCCGTTTGCACCTCATCAATTTTGCGATAGCGCAGGCCAGAAAGCCCGGCGATGCCGCGAAAGGCGCCGAAGTTGGCGACATATTCCGCCACCAGCCAGCGCGCGAGGGGTTCATTATCCGTCAGGCACCAATTCGCTGCCCCTTCCGCCGGGTTCGCCTCATGCGGGGATTGCATCAGCACCAGCGCATGGCCGGCCCCATGGGGGGACAGCACCACGCGGAAGAAACTCGCCAGCGTGGTGAAGGGACCATTCGGGTCCTCCTTCAATGAAATGCCGGGGTTTTCGCCCGACCATTCGACCTTGCCGGGGAATAGGATGGTTTCTTGCATGGCGTGCTTCCTTCTTGATGCACGGTAAGCGTGACCCAGCCCCGCGTCAGGATCAATGCCCAATTGCGCGCAGTGCTTGACGCGGCACGGCATGGGGGCGCAGACACGCCCCAAGCTTTCCGGACCCTATGCTTCATGTCTTTCTCTGGTCTTCCCGCCGCACTCCAGGCGGCGCTTACCTCTCGCGGTTATGCCGCCCCCACCCCGGTGCAAACCGCTGTTCTCGCGCCTGAGGCTGCGGGTCAGGATTTGCTTGTCTCCGCCCAGACCGGTTCGGGCAAAACCGTGGCCTTCGGGCTTGCTGTGGCGCCGGAATTGCTGGGCGATGCGGATCGCCTGCCACAGGCGGGTGCGCCGCTGGCCCTGGTGGTGGCGCCAACGCGCGAATTGGCCTTGCAGGTGAAGGCGGAACTGACCTGGCTTTATGGGCCGGCTGGCGGGCGCATCGCTTCCTGTGTCGGCGGTATGGACCCGCTCGCGGAACGGCGCATGCTGACCGCCGGGGTGCATATTGTTGTCGGCACGCCGGGCCGCCTTTGTGATCATCTGGAACGCGGCAATCTGCGCCCCGAAGCGCTGCGCGCGGTGATTCTTGATGAAGCCGATGAAATGCTCGACCTCGGCTTCCGGGAGGAGTTGGAAGCGATCCTGGATCGCCTGCCACCAGAACGGCGCACCTTGATGTTTTCGGCCACTGTGCCGCGCGGCATTGCTGCGCTGGCAAAGGGCTATCAGCGCGATGCGCTGCGCATTGAAGTGGGCGGCGGTGGTGAAGCGCATGGCGATATCACCTATCGCGCCATGCTGCTGGCGCCGCATGAATTGGAACGCGCCGTGGTCAATTTGCTGCGCTTGGAAGACCCGCCTTTGGCCATGGTGTTCTGCGCAACTCGCGCCGCCGTGGCCCGCTTGCACGGCAATCTTTCGGAACGCGGCTTTCCCACGGTGGCGCTTTCCGGTGAATTGACTCAAGCTGAACGGCTGCGCGCCCTGCAGGCGCTGCGTGATGGCCGTTCACGCGTTTGTGTCGCCACCGATGTCGCGGCGCGCGGCATTGATTTGCCGGAACTGGATCTGGTGATCCACGCCGAATTGCCACGGGACCCAGACACGCTGCTGCATCGCAGCGGGCGCACGGGCCGCGCGGGGCGCAAGGGTACCAGCGTGCTGCTGGTGCCCCATCCCCGCCGCCGTCTGGCGGAACGCTTGATCATGGCGGCGAAGGTGAAGGCGCTTTGGGGGCCGGCACCCTCCGCCGATGCGGTACGCGCACGCGATGCGGAACGCTTGGGTGAACAGGCACGCGCCTTATTGGCGGAAGAACCAGGCGAAGAAGATCTGGCCCTTGCCCGCAAGCTTCTGGGCGATGCGGCACCAGCGCCGGAAGCCTTGGCGGCCGCGCTGCTCAAGCTTTTGCGCGCGCCCCTGCCCGCGCCTGAGGAAATCGCTGAACAACGCCCGGAACGCCGTGAACCGCGGCGCGAAGCCGGCGCAGAGGATAATGCGCCCCAGGGCGGCCAGGGCGTTTGGTTCCGCATGGATGTCGGGCGCGATGGCAATGCCGATCCGCGTTGGCTGCTACCCTTCCTGTGCCGGCGCGGCCATGTAACGCGCCAAGAAATTGGGCGGATCCGCATTCTGGGCAATGAGACGCAGTTCGAAGTGGCGCCCTATGCCGCTGAACGCTTCGCTGCTGCGGCCCGCCATGCGACGGGCGAGAATGCGGAAATCAATATCCAGCCGTTGCAGCCCCTGAAATCCAGCGCCGCACGCGCCAAGCCACGGCCAATTGAACCGCCGCCGGCGCCCGCGCGCGCGCCCGAATACGCCAAATCGCCGCGCCCCCCAAAGCCGCCCAGCGGAAAGCCACTCGGCGGAAAGCCACCTAGCGGAAAGAAGCCCAAGCGCTTCGAAAAACCGAAGCCCGGCCCGGGCTTGGAAGGGCGCAAGCGCCCCGGCGGCGCGCCCCGGCTTGGCAAGCGCGGCCGAGTGCCGTAACCCGACCAAGCTGGCGCGGTGCCGGCACAACATAGGGGGCGCAGATGGCCGACATCATTATTGATATTGGTGGAGAAATCTTCGAAGCGTTTTTTGAGGACGCCGCCGCCCCCAAAACCTGCGCGCGCTTCCGTGCCCTGCTGCCCTATCAGGACCGCATCATTCATGTGCGCTGGTCGGGCGAGGCCTGCTGGATCCCGATGGGTGAACGCGAACTCTCCATCCCCTGGGAAAACGCCACCAGCTACCCCGCCCCGGGGCAGATCATTGTCCATCCCGGTTCCATGAGTGAAACGGAAATCCTGGTGGCCTATGGCCCCTGCTGCTTTGCCAGCAAGGCGGGCCAATTGGCCGGCAACCACTTTCTGACCATCCGCGAAGGGCTGGACCGCCTTGCCAAAACCGGGCGTGCGGTGCTGTGGGAAGGCGCGAAGCCCATCACCTTCCGCGCGGGGTGAGGGGCCTTCCCCTCATAACGCCTTCAGATTGATCGCCGCCGGCTTGCCGCGTTCGGTGGCGACTTCAAAGCTGACCTTCTGGTTTTCCTTCAGGCCCTGAAGCCCTGCCTTCTGCACGGCCGTGACGTGCACAAACACATCATTGCCGCCACCATCGGGCAGGATGAAGCCAAAGCCCTTGGTGGCGTTGAACCATTTCACAGTGCCATTCGGCATAACGCGAGCCCCTTTGTTATGGCGGTGGCAGTGCCACCGTGTTTTCCGGTTTTCCCGGACGGGCCCGATAGCGGCCGAAACTCCAACGGCACGGCAAGGCACGGCACGAAAAATACCGTCTGAAAGCAGACAATTTTCGCCGCTTCGGCGTCAAGTTTTTTGTGCAAGAAATCCCGGCAATTATTCCGCCTTCATGCCAGCGCGTTCTGCCAGATCAGACAGTAATTCGCGTTGTTGCGCCAGAAAGCCCGCGAAATCCTGCAAACCCAGGAAGGCCGCTTCTGCCCCCTGGCCGGCAAGCAGCCTGATCACCTCCGGCTGGGCAAGGCTTTGCTTTACCGCGTCAGCGATCCTGGCCATGATGGGTTGAGGAACCCCGGTTGGGGCGTAAAGCCCAATCCATTCCGAAAGGGCGAAGCCTGGCAGGTCAGCGGCTTCAGCCACGGTTGGCACTTCTGGCAAAATAGGGGTGCGGCTTTCAGCGGAAACCGCCAGCGCCCGCAAGCGATTGCCCTGCACCAGCCCCAGTGAAGACGGCATGGTGGCAAAATTGAACAAGGTATCGCCTGTCAGCACCGCCATGGCGCCAGGCGCCCCACCACGATAGGCAACATGCTGCGCGTCAATGCCGCTGCGCAAAATGAAATGCAGCCCCGCGAAATGAGAAGCGGAACCAAGCCCCGCAACGGAATAATGCGGCTTATCCGTTCTTGCGCGCAGCGTTGTGATCATGTCGCGCAGATTGGCCGGCCCATCCACCGGCACCACAAGTAGCAGCGGCATGATGGAAAGCCGCGCTACGGGCGCGAAATCTCTCAGATAATCAAAGGAAAGATTGGCATGTAGCCTATGGCGCACTGCGAAGGCTGAAGCATCCGCCATCAGCGTATAGCCATCGGGGCGCGCCGTGGCTGCAATCTGCCCGCCATAAACGCCGCCTGGTCGGTTTTCCACCACCACCTGTCGGCCCAGGATTTGCGACATGGGCCCCGCCACTACGCGGGCTGTGGTATCAGCCCCACCACCTGGGGCGAAAACCACAATCAGCCTGATTTGCCGATTCGGAAAATCCTCTTGCGCGCCAGCGGGGTTGAGCAGGCCAAGTGCCAGCAGCACCCCACACAATATCCGCCGCATCACCTTCACCCCCGCGTGAGCCATGCCCTGATCTCCTCATTATGTTCGCCCAAATCCGGTGCGCGGCGGGTGATGCGTGCCGGCGTGCCCTCCAACCGCAAGGGAGAGGCCAAATGCTGGATCGGCCCGCGTTCGGGGTCTTCAAATTTCTCCACCAGGCCGCGCGCCTGGCCTTGCGGATGGGCCAAAGCCTCATCGTAAGACAGCACGGCTTCTGAAGGGATGCCGGCCTTACCAAGCGCTGCCAGCCAATGCGCGCTGGTGCGCGTGGCCAGAATATTCTGCAAAATCTCGATCAGCGCGGGATTATTGGCGACACGATCTGCATTGGTCTTGAAGCGCGGATCGGTGGCCAGTTCCGGGCGTTCGATAATGCCGCATAACGCCTGCCAGAATTTCTCCTTGGAAGCGCCAAGGGTGATGTAGCCATCGGCGGTCTGAAACACGCGATAGGGGGCCGATCCGCGATGCAATTGCCCAAGCCGCGAAGGGCGCGTGCCATGGGCAAAAACATGCGCCGCTTCATAAACGCCAAGCGCCACACCGGCTTCAAACAGGGATTGGTCAATGCGCTGGCCCTGCCCTGTCTTCTCACGCGCCTGCAAGGCGGCCAGCACTGACAGGGCAGAGAACATCCCTGCTGTGACATCGGTAATGGCGATCGGCAGGCGATAGGGCTCGCCATCAGCCGGACCATTGCCGGCCATGAGGCCAGACATGCCCTGCGCCATCATATCCAAGCCACCATGATCCGCCCAAGGCCCGGTCTGGCCAAAGCCTGAAATCGCGCACCAGATCAGCCGCGGATTGGCAGCGCTGAGGTCTTCCCAGCCAAGCCCAAGCCGCGCCAGCGTGCCGGGGCGAAAATTCTCCACCAGCACATCAGCGCGTAGCGCCAATTGCCGGACCAGTTCGACATCTTCAGGCTTCTTCAAATCCGCCGTCATGCTGCGCTTATTGCGGTTCCAGACAGCAAAGGGCTGGCTACGGCCTTCCACAAAGGGCGGCATGCGGCGCGCATCATCGCCGCCATCGGGGCGTTCTACCTTGATGACATCGGCGCCGAGATCACCCAGCAGCATGGCGCAATAGGGGCCAGAGAGAAAATTCGTGAGATCCAGAACAAGCAGCCCATCCAGCGCAGCGGTCACGGTGTTTTATCCTTGCTTACAAAACGGAAGCCTCGGCAGGCACTGAAATACTGTCAAGCGGCGCGGGGGCTGGACCCCGGCCACGTATCAGCACAGCATGGCAGCAGATAAACAAAGCGCACACCAACCGCGCGAGAATAAGGAGAGGAAGCATGCGTCTTCTTGGCTGGATCATCGGCGCGTTTATGGCGCTCACCGCCCCAAGCCTGGCCGCCTGGCCCGAACGGCCCATCACCGCCATCGTCCCCTTTGCCGCCGGCGGTGGCACGGATGGCGTGGCGCGCATCCTGGCCGATCACCTCGGGCGCAATCTTGGCCAAGCGGTGGTGATCGAAAATCGTGGCGGCGCCAATGGTAATATTGGCGCGGTCGCGGCAGCACGCGCCCGGCCTGATGGCTATAGTTTTTTCTTCACCACCGGCACGACCCAAGCGATCAATCCCGCGCTTTATCGCAGCCTGCCCTATGATCCGCTGCGGGATTTCGCCCCGGTCGGGCGCATTGGTGTCTTTCCGCTGATGCTGGCGGTGCATCCGGGCGTGAAGGCGGAAAACATCGGCGCCTTCATCACTGCGCTGAAGGCGGAACCGGGCAAATACACTTTCGGCCATTGGTCGGCGGTCTATCTCGCCGCCGGCAAAAGCTTTGTGCGCCAAATCGGGGCCGAGGTGTTGGATGTACCCTATCGCTCCTCGGCCAATACCATGACTGATTTGGTGGCGGGGCGGATTTCCTTCGCCATTGTGGACCTCACCATTGGGATTCCTTTGGCGCGCGGGAATGAGGTGCGGCCCTTGGCGGTGACGGGCGCGCAACGTAGCGCCTTGCTGCCCAACCTGCCCACCCTCCAGGAAGCCGGATTGGCGGGCTATGACATCGCTGCCTGGATGGGCGTCTACGCCCCGGCCAATACCCCGGCCGAGGCTTTGCGCGGCATGGGGGTGGCGCTGACGCGGGCATTGGTGGACCCCACCGTGGTGGACCGCCTTTCCACCCTCGGCTTTGAACCCATGCCGGGGGATGCGGCGGAATTGGCCCGCTTCAACGCCGCCGAGATCACCCGCTGGCAGGCGCTGATCACGGCGGCCGAGATCAAGGTCGAATAGCAGGAACTTGACCGCGCTGTGCTGGGGGGTTTGAACAGCCTATGGCCGAATCCTCCCCCCTTCCCTCCGCGCTTGCCAGCCTGCTTGGCCCCGCCGGGCTGCTGACCGAACCCACCGATCTGGCCCCCGCGCTGGCCGATTGGCGGAGCCTCTATCAGGGCCGCGCCCTGGCCTTGCTGCGCCCCGCCAATACGGCCGAATTGGCCGAAGCGGTTAGGCTTTGCGCTGGCGCTGGCATCGCCATTGTGCCGCAGGGGGGCAATACCTCCATGGTCGGTGGTGCCACGCCGGATGCTTCGGGGCGGGCGGTGATTGTCTCGCTGGCGCGCATGAACCGCATCCGGGACCTTGACCCGCTG
>Ga0255128_1001357_pt1 | contig 10782 bp, 6 predicted proteins | sample Law_Miss_RepC_8d_FD_188562 | JGI IMG/M metagenome (GOLD analysis project Ga0255128, IMG submission 188562) | Freshwater microbial communities from St. Lawrence River, New York, United States - Law_Miss_RepC_8d | ecosystem: Environmental > Aquatic > Freshwater > River | place: USA: New York... | reverse complement strand
TGCATTGCATTGACCACATTCGGGTCCTTGGTGGGCAAGAACATCGACGCTCCATGCAAATGGGACAAGGATTCGGTGAAGCCGTGGTTATAAGAGCGAAACTGTGGGTTGTCCCCCAAATGCCATTTACCCAGATGCACCGTGTGGTATTTGGCCCCCTGCAGCAGTTTGGCCAAGGTGATTTCGCTGGTGGGTAAGCCCATGTCTTCGTAAGGAATCAGTTCCGACTCACGCTCAGGGTGGTAAAGAGGTTTGTGCAATTGATCGGCCGCAGACATGCCTGTGACCGCCTTCATGAATTGCTTAGGCGTGGGCGTAAATTCGAAACCAAAACGCGTGGCGTAACGCCCAGTCATCATGGCTGCCCTGGACGGTGCGCAGGTGGCGTTACCCGAGTAGCCATTGCGAAAGTCAACACCCTGCTGGGCAATGCTGTCGATGTGCGGCGTGGGCACTTTGCCACCAGCGATGCCTCCGCCGTAATGCGTGATGTCGTTGATGCCCAGGTCGTCGGCCACAATCAGCACCACATTGGGCGGGCCGCGCAAGGCACCCGGTTGAGTAGGTCCCGCTTGCCAACGCACTTCCTGGGTGGGAGCGTACTTTTGATGCAAGACGTATTTAACGAAAAGCAGCAAAACACCTGGTCGACCTCCCACCGCGTAAAAAGCCAAGGTGGCCAGCAAGAGAAAAGCCAACAAGGTCCAGGCGATGCGTTTCAACATGAAAAAGTCTCCTCAATGTTCATACATGTGCGATCTGCCCTTCACGGCCTTTTGCCCATTTCAATCGCCGTGCTCCCTGTCGGCAGGGTGAACCAGTCGCCATCGGTGCCGACGCGCAGTGGTCCTTTGTAGATCTGCTGTGCGCCTTTGATAAAGCTTTGCTCCAAAGCCGACAAAGGCAATGGCGGCACGATATGGTTGAATACCAAAGCCTTGACCTTGGCCGCCTTAGCAATCTCTGCCGCTTCTTCTGGCGTGGTGTGGTAATTGAGCACGTCATGCATGATTTTGGCCAGGTGCGCGCGACCAGCATCGGCAAAACCAGTCTCAACGACACCCAGCAAAGGCGGGGAAAGGGCCTCATGCAATAACAGATCGACACCCATGGACTCGCGTTGTACAGCAGCGCTTTTGGAAGTATCGCCACTGATCACCAGCGTTCGGTCTTTGTAGCGGATACGGTAACCCACGGCTGGATGGACCGGGCCATGGGATACACGGAAAGCTACGATCTCCAAATCGGGCTCTGACAAGAGTACATGACGTCCCGTGTCAGCTGGCAATGTGAAGGGCTGCGCCAAACCACCAAACCCCGCCTTTGGCGCCACAGCCTCACCATGGTGACCTATGCGATAGCCCTTGTCCAAGGTGTAGGCATCGTTAAAACCCTGCAAGACTTTTTCAAGACCTTCGGGACCATGCACTGGCAAAGCTTGCTGGGCGGTGCGCTGAATCCAGCGCTGCATCATCAATTCGCCCAAGCCATCGATGTGATCAGAATGGAAATGGGTAAGGAACAAGGCCTCGATTTGGCCGGCGTTCAGACGCATCAAGGCCATGTTGCGACTGGCTCCCGAACCCGCATCAAACACAAACATGCGTTGACCAGCCACCACCACTGTGCATGGGCCACTTCGTTTGGCATCGGGAAAGGGTGAGCCGGCTCCGCACAAGCCCACATGCAAGCCATCGGCCAAACGCGCAAGCGGATCAGCAATCGATGTCAACGCACTGACTTGCCGCTGCATCAGTGCCACCGTGATCGGCCCCCGTTGCCACCAAGCCAAAGCAGCGAGCACCACCAGAATAAGGCAAACACGCACCCATAATTTCACAGAACGCTTCATCGTATGGCCTTTGGTCGAAAGAAGGGCAATTTGAATTATTCTGAAACGACAAGGTCAACAGAGCAATCGGCACAAGCCCTCTTGCATGACCACTGGAAATATGGCACTGTCAATGCAAATACATTTCCAAGACCTCCACTGAAAGGTCTGTCACCATCGTTCACCAATTGCTTTGTTCTTGCGAGTAACCTTTTTGCTACCGCTTGAATGACCGTCCCGGCATGCCCAACCCCACACCTTCACCGCAAGCCACGCACCACACGAAGCATCAGTCGCTGACCCGACGCCTCACGGTTTGGGTATTGGCCATGGGTCTAATCGGTTTATTGGGTGTGTGGATTTTGGGAGGTCGACAAGCACAGCATGCCCGCCAAGAGCCTTTGGTTTGCCCCCTGCCCTCACCGTTGGCCGACACTCCACATCCGGGGATGGTCTGGGTGCCTGGTGGGGCATTCGACATGGGCAGCACGCTCTACCCCGAAGAGGGGCCGCCGCAACGCGTTCAAGTGTCTGGCTTTTGGATGGATCGAACCGAAGTCACCAACGATGAATTCGCCGCCTTTGTCAAAGCCACGGGCTACATCACCGAGGCCGAGCGCCCGATAGACCCTTCAAAAAACCGAGGACTGCCCGCCCCCATGCTGCAACCGGGGGCGGTGGTTTTCGTGATCCCCAACGATGTACGCGGCCATGGCAACGTCACGCAATGGTGGCGCTACACACCAGGAGCCCAGTGGCGTCACCCAGGTGGGCTTGCAAGCGACATCAAAGGCAAAGGCGCTTTGCCTGTGGTGGCCGTAACGATTGCAGACGCCCGCGCTTATGCACAATGGAAAGGCCGTGACTTGCCCAGTGAAGCCGAATGGGAATGGGCAGCACGTGCGGCCCGTCCCGAACCCTCCTCAAGCCACGAGCAGCCCCGCCATGCCAACACTTGGCAGGGGCTTTTTCCTGTGATCAACTTGGCAGAAGATGGATTTGTGGGGGTGGCGCCGGTAGGTTGCTACCCGGCCAACGCGCTGGGGCTGTTCGACATGGTTGGGAATGTTTGGGAATTGACGGCTGATGCCTGGACCCCGCAACTGCATGCAGCACGCCACAACGACCGACCAGATGCACCACCCCAAGCCAAGGGCTTAACGCCTGCTGCCCAACATGTCATCAAAGGCGGCTCATTTTTGTGCGCACCCAATTACTGCATGCGTTACCGACCCGGCGCACGCCAACCGCAAGACTCGGACTTGGCCACCAGCCATTTGGGCTTCCGAACCATTTTGAGGAGAGAACCTTGATGCAAAGCAGCGTAACCGCAGCACTCTCCGCTGCACGCGGATATTTGATGCGTGGACTATTGAGTTTGTTGGCTATCTTGGCAGTTTTCGGGGGCTTTCTGTATGCCAAAGCCGAGCATATTGTGTTGGGTGCCGAAGCCTACGTCTACGGCTACCCCTTGGTCATCATGGATGTGACGAGGGAGCGCTCCAATCAGAACATGGGGCCCGAAAACGAACTTCATCGCATTCGTCAATTTCCAGATGCCCAATTTAAGAACGTGGTCCGCCCCAATGTAGACACGCTTTACACCACGGCATTCATCGACATGTCGCAAGGCCCTTGGGTGTTTGAGATGGCACCCAACAGCACCCGCTACGAACTGATGCCCTTCATGGACGCCTGGACCAACGTATTCGCCTCGCCCGGAACGCGCACCACCGGTACGGCTGGCGGTACTTTTTTGCTAGCAGGCCCCGGCTGGAATGGCGCCACCCCAGCAGGCATGCAACTGCTGCGGTCCCCCACACGCTTGGTCTGGTTGATTGGCCGCACGCAAACCAATGGCGCTTCGGACTTTCCCGTTGTGCACCGCCTTCAAGATGGCTTAAAACTGAGCCGACTCGATTCCGCCCCAGCGCCATTGGCCGATCCAGCTAAACCGGTGCACAGTCACCCTGACAACAGTCTCGCGCCTTTAGCTTTTATGAAAGCCATGGGCACTCAGGTCTTCTTTGAACGCCTGAGTGCGCTCATGGTGGACAACCCCCCTGCAGCTGCAGATGGTCCGATGGTCATGAAGCTCGCACGCATCGGCCTGGTTCCCGGCCAGACACCTCAATGGGGTTGGCTCGATCGCATGGGGGTCGGTGTGGGACGGTGGATCGCCGACATCAAATTGTCTCAAGAGCTGAACAAACTCAGTGACCCGAAGCGCGGCTGGTCCACACCGCCTGCCATCTTGGGGCAATATGGCACGTCTTACAACATCCGCGCTGGTGTAGCGATCATTGGTTTGGGGGCCAATTTGCCCGCCGATGCCACTTACCCGATCACCCGAGGTGATGCCAACGGTCAAAGCCTGAATGGCAAGCACCGCTACAAACTGCATTTCAAGCCTGGTAGCTTGCCACCGGTTAATGCCTTTTGGTCATTAACAGCTTACGGTGAAGACGATTACCTGATCGACAACCCCCTCCAGCGTTTTGCTCTCGGTGACCGAGACCCCTTGGTGTACAACCCCGACGGTTCATTGGATTTGTGGATACAGTCCAGCGAACCCGCTGGACAGCCTTTGAGCAATTGGCTGCCCGTCAAACCTGACCAAGCTTTCTCACTCAATGCCCGTCTTTATTGGCCCAAGAAATCAGCCGTCGATGGGACGTGGCGCATGCCCGCAGTTGAAAGAGTGGATTAAGCTCTAAGGACAACGCCATGGGGTCAGCCTTTGGGGTCTCCCTTGAAGGCCATCACCCCATCGTCCACTTGACCAAAGCGCAATGTCAAAAGGTCGAGCACGTAGTTTTGGTAGAGCCGCCAAGGTTTACGGTCACCTTGTTTGGGTAACCAGGCTGCAGCCCTTTGCACATAACCCGAGGTGAAATCCAAAAACGGTTCCGGCTGAGTTGTGTTGTCTCGCGTGGGCGTGAACACCGTTTGCTGATGCCGGTCCATGTGGCGCAACAATCGGCAGAAATAACGTGCCGTTAAATCTGCCTTCAAGGTCCAACTGGCGTTGGTGTAACCAAAGGTGTTGACCACATTCGGCAAACCACTGAACATCATGCCTTTGTAGACCAGCATGTCGGATGTGTCCACAGGCACACCGCCCAGACTCAACCTCACATCACCCAGCAGGTTCAACTGCAATCCAGTGGCGGTAACGATGACATCGGCGGGTAAAACCTCGCCTGAGCGCAACGAAACACCTTCAGGCGTGAACCGATCAATGTGGTCGGTGACCACCGAAGCCCGACCTTCGCGCAATGTTTTGAACAAATCTCCGTCAGGCACCAAACACAGGCGCTGATCCCAGGGCTTGTAACTGGGCGTGAAATGCTTGGCCACATCAAAGTCTGGTCCCAAATCTTCCTTGACCATTTTCACCAACCTCGATTTGGCTTGGTGTGGGTATTTCCGAAGCAAGTGGAAGAGGTAAATGCCGACCAAAACGTTCTTGGCACGAATCAATCGGTACGCCAGACCTTCAGGCAGCCATCGCTTGAGGCTTTCGGCCACCGCATCCACCGCTGGCCGCGCGACGACATAGGACGGCGAGCGCTGCAACATCGTCACATGAGCGGCCTTGTGGGCCATTTCCGGCACCAAAGTGACTGCCGTGGCACCACTGCCAATCACCACCACACGCTTGCCTGCGTAATCCAGATCTTCTGGCCAAAACTGGGGGTGGACTACTTGACCTTGGAAGTTTTCCTCGCCCAAGAAGTTCGGCCGATGTCCTTGTGCGTAGTTGTAATAGCCCGTGCAAAACATCAAATACCGAGGCTTCATCTGAAACCGTTCGCGCTGTGGACCTCTTTCGATGTCAACCGTCCATCGCCCCTCGGCTTCAGACCAATCGGCACTGATCATGCGGTGCTGGGTACGGATGTGAGCACCTATGCCATGCTCCAGCGCCGTTTCACGGATGTACTCGCGAATTGAAGCGCCATCGGCAATGGCTTTGGCTGCACGCCAAGGCTTGAACTCGTAGCCCAAGGTGTACATGTCCGAGTCGGATCGGATGCCTGGGTAACGGAAAAGATCCCAGGTGCCGCCGATCGCCTCTCGCGCTTCGAGCAAAACAAACGACTTGTTGGGGGCATCGCGTTGGAGGTGAACGGCGGCGCCAACGCCCGACAAGCCTGCTCCAATGATCAGCACATCCACGGCTTCTGGCTGTTCTTGAGGTTTGGCAGTCAACAAAAACTGCGCCGCATCACGCACTGAACGGCGCGATTCTGGCAACTGATGCACCAACTGCCACACATGGGCCACTGCATCAAACACCTGCAATGTCACCGTCACACCCGCTTCTCGGGCCTTTTGGGCCAGCCGGATCGAGTCGTCACGCAGCAGCTCAGACTCGCCCACATGCACCAGCATGGGCGGCAAACCGGCCAAATCACCCATCAAGGGCGAGGCTAAGGGCTGTGCAGGGTCTGCACCGGCCAAATAAGCTTCGGTCAAATGCGGCAGCTGTTCGGGATCAAACATCGCGTCGCGCTGTGCGTTGAGCGTGACGGAAGGGCTGGCCCCAGTCATGTCCAAGGCAGCAGAAAACAACGCCGCCGCTTGCGGCAGAGGCTCGCCTGCATCACGCAAGGTCAGCATCAAACCCAAAGCCAAGTTGCCGCCCGCACTGTCACCCGCCACCGTGATACGCGCACGGGGCGCTTGGGCACGCAAGGCACGGTAAACCGCCAATACATCTTGTGGCGCAGCGGGAAAGGGGTGTTCAGGTGCCAAACGGTAATTGGGCACAAACACCCGCAAGCCTTGCAATGCAAAAGCGGCCGTGATGGACCTGTGTGTGCGGGCTGAGCAACCCACAAAGCCCCCCCCGTGCAGGTACAGCAAAATTATCTCGTTGTCTGAAACACCAGTGCGGGCTTGCACCCACTCACCAGACACACCGCCCACCTCGGCCGATGTATAAACCGCTCCTTTTGGGGCGGGCAATGGCATCCCAAAGGCAGCTCTCACAGAGGCGATGTCGCGCATATTGGCCAGACGGGGTTTGACACGGCGGCGCACCACAAAGGCGGCCACCTTGGCTTGACAACTTGCTTTTTTCATGAGAAATCCTTGTGCATGTGCTCAAGTGTCACGGAAAGAACGCGACATGCCCCGCGCCACCCACCGCCAGTAAGTCACTGGAAACAAACGCTGGACCCAGGAGGCGACGACCGCATCATCGCCAACCAAGACGCGAGGTTCGCGGCGCTCAATGCCAAGCAAGATGCGCTGTGCCGCAGCTTCTGGCGACAAGCGCAATGCTCTTTGCCAGTTTTTTTGTTGCAACTTGATTTCTTGCGCCGACTCGCTCGCAGGCAAGCGGGCACTGGTGGCAATACCCGTGCGCACCCCTCCTGGATGAAGCAAGGTCATGCGAACAGACGAACCTTCGGCCTCCAACTCGTGGCGCAAAGCCTCTGAATAACCTCGAACCGCGAATTTGGAGGCACTGTAAGCCGTCTGACCCGGCGGGGCAATGATGCCAAAAATACTCGACATGTTCACAATTTGGGCTGCCTGCGACTGCTCCAGCAAGGGCAAAAAGACACGGGTGAGTCGCACAACCGCACCAAAGTTGATGCCCATCAACCAGTCAAAGTCTTCTTCCGATATTTGCTCAAATCGACCGCCCAAGGCGACGCCCGCATTGTTGACCAGTACCGTAGCCCGGCCATGTTGTGTCTGCACATGGTCCAGCAGCACTTGGGCCGATTCGACTTGGCCCAAGTCCAGCACCTGGGTAGTGACTTTGACACCATAAGCTTGAGCCTTGACAGCCACGTCGGCCAAACCACAGCCATTCACATCGGCCAAAGCCAAGTGGCACCCTTTTTCAGCCAGCTGCAAGGCCAAAGCAGCGCCAATTCCCCCAGCAGCCCCCGTAACCACGGCCACCCCATCTTGCAGATTGATTTTGCTTACGCCAGCCATCTTCGTTCCTCGTTGTGGGGCATCGACCTGGAAAGTCGAAGAATTTCGAAACACGGCTCAACTGATGGCCACCACCGCAGGCAAATCAATCGCCAGAAAAGGTTGTGCGGAAGATGATTCAATCAGAATTATTGTATTGGCATTATAAGTGCCAATTTAAATAAAACAATTAACTGTGCTTGGCGAAAGAAAAACCCGACCACTTCCATCAAAAGCCGAAAAATGTGTTTTGGAGAAAACAAAGGGCATTGAGCCAGGGTCTTGCTGCGCGGGTATTGGCGCTGCCTACTGCATCGACCCGAGAAACTGTCTCCGGTTTTGCTGAAACAATGGATAGTCAGTTAACCGCAACCTGTTTCTTCAGCGCCGCTTGAAGCAAGTCGGCTGTGCATCCAGCTGTTTTTCAACCCTGCGTGCCTATGCTCAAGTGACAGCAGTACATGGATCTCCCAATGAGCGCCAATGCTGGAGGAGCCATAAAAAAAGCACCTAACGTCTCCGTTAAGTGCTTGTTTTTCCTACCGAATTTGGTAGGCGCGACTAGATTCGAACTAGCGACCCCCACCATGTCAAGGTGGTGCTCTAACCAACTGAGCTACGCGCCTGCTAAGCCTTGAATTATAGCGTCAAAAATCGCTCTTTTCAGAGCGCTTTCCAATAAGACGCATTTAGCGCCTTCTCGCCGCCCTCACCCCTTTGACGCCACGCACCGTGCCCAGCACCTTGCTCAAGCTCACCGCATCGCCGATCTCCACGGTGAAAGTCATCCAGGCTGTCCCTTTGACGGACTGCGTCTGTACACCGATCACGTTCATCTTTTCTTTGGCAAACACTTCAGAAATGTCGCGCAGCAAGCCTTGACGGTCAAAGGCCTCCACCGCCACGTCCACCGGGTAAACCGAGGCATCGGCCCCTTTGTTTTCGCCCCAACGGACTTCGATCACGCGCTCGCCGTGCCGCGACACCAGCTCGCGGAAGTTGCTGCAGTCCTGGCGGTGGATGCTGACGCCTTTGCCGCGCGTCACAAATCCACTGATCAGATCGGGCGGAGCAGGTTTGCAGCAGCGCGAGAGCTGGGTCAGCAAAGAATCCACCCCCACCACCAGCACGCCCGAGGGAGATTGGCGGGCAACCGCGCCTTTGAACTTCTTGGGCAGGTACTCTTTATCTTGCTGCGCTGGCTCTGGCGGGTTGAGCAAAACCTCGATGTTGCGCAGCGAATACTCGTCCTTGCCCACCACCTCGAACAGGCCTTCGGCCGACTTGAAGCCCAGCTGGCTAGCCAGATCTTCCAAGCGGATCGCAGTGCGCCCCAGGCGCTGCAGGGATTTCTCGACCGCCTCTCGCCCACGGGCGACGGTTTCGGCCATCACTTGTGCGTTGAACCAGGCGCGAACTTTGGCCCGCGCACGGGGGCTGGCCAAAAAGCCCAACTCGGGGTTGAGCCAATCGCGCGAAGGACCGCCCTCCTTGATGGCGGTGATCTCCACCGTCTGGCCGTTGGTCAGCTGGGTGTTCAGCGGCACCATGGCCCCATCCACTTTGGCGCCCCGGCAGCGATGGCCCAAGTTGGTGTGCACTGTGTAGGCAAAGTCGATGGGTGTGGCGCCTTGCGGCAGCTCGACCACGGCAGCGTCGGGCGTCAGCACATAGATGCGGTCGTCAAACAAGCCGCTGCCAGGCGCACTGGCTTGCGCAGCCCCGGACAGGTCGCGCTCCCAGGCCAACAACTGGCGCAGCACGGCAATTTTGGTGTCGTATTCGCTGGTGGCCGACACCCCGGCATAGCCTTTGGTGCCCGCTTCTTTGTAGGCCCAGTGGGCGGCCACACCGTTCTCGGCATGGTCGTGCATGGCCTGGGTGCGGATTTGCACCTCGATCGGGCCACCATCGGTATCCCGCACCACGGTGTGCAGCGACTGGTAGCCGTTGGCTTTGGGCTTGGCAATGTAGTCGTCAAACTCCTCGGCGATCGGCACAAAATGTTCGTGTACCCAGCTGAGCGCTTGGTAACAATCGGCCACGCCCGGCACCACCACGCGCAGCGCCCGGATGTCGAACACCCGCTCAAAAGGCAGTGACTTGCCGCGCATTTTGCGCACGATGCTGTAGATGTGCTTGGGCCGTCCATCGACCGAAGCCGCAATGCCCTGCGCGGACAAAGCCTGCTGCAAGCGCTCGCGCAGATCCACCATGTAACGCTCGCGCTCGGTGCGTTTTTCATCCAGCAAGCGGGCAATGTCTTTGTAGGTGTCAGGCTCCAGGAAACGGAAGGACAGGTCTTCCATCTCCCATTTGATCTGCCAAATGCCCAAACGGTTGGCCAAAGGTGCGAACACCTGCAAAGACTCGCTGGCCAAAACTGGGGGCACGGGCAGCTTGGTGGCCGCATAATGGCGCAGGGTTTGCAGACGCGAGGCCAGGCGCAGCATGACCACCCGCAAATCGCGGCTGAAGGCCAGCAGCATTTTGCGCACGTTTTCGGTCTGGATGCGGGGGCTCAGCGGCGTGTTGTCTGGCCCATGGGTGCCCGATTCGGCCGCACGCGACAGGCGCTGCACATGCACCAGCTGGTTGGTCTGCATGGCCAGTTGCGCCAGCTCAGGGCCAAAGGCCTTGGCCATCACCTCTTCGGGTTTGGTCAGGTGCGGGCAGGCGTACACCAGGTAACTGGCCGCCTGCATGGCCACCGAACCACCAATGACCGCCAAAATTTCGGCCACAGCATCGGCATGCGCCAGGATGTTTTCACCCGTGTCCAGCGTTTCTCCGGCAATCAGGGGTTCGGCAAAACCGCGGGCTTTGGCCAAGGTTTCGGCTTGTTCCGATGTTTGCGCTGTGGCCAGCACGACGGGGGGCAAATGGGGTGCGTGCAAACGGCCCGACGTGGACATCGGACTTGCAGCGTGGCTCGAGTTGCGGCTGACCATAACCCTAGTCACCCAACAAAAAATGCGTCAAAACCGCGATCTGATCGTCCCCCGTCAAGG
>Ga0255128_1001353_pt1 | contig 10788 bp, 9 predicted proteins | sample Law_Miss_RepC_8d_FD_188562 | JGI IMG/M metagenome (GOLD analysis project Ga0255128, IMG submission 188562) | Freshwater microbial communities from St. Lawrence River, New York, United States - Law_Miss_RepC_8d | ecosystem: Environmental > Aquatic > Freshwater > River | place: USA: New York... | reverse complement strand
GACAAAGACCCTGCTGTTTGCGGGCGAGGGCGTTGGCGGTGACCCGGTGTTGTGGGCCCATGACAAGGCAACCGGTGACATCGTGGCAAAGATCGACATGCCGGGGGTTGTCACGGGCGTGCCGATGACGTACATGTACGGGGGCAAACAATATCTGGTGATGGCGGTGAGCCCGCGCGGCGAAGCGGCGCGCATTGTGGCGCTGGCGCTGCCCTGAGGGGCTGGTCCGCCACTACGCTGTAGGAGCGGGCCCTGCCCGCGAATGGTGCTCCGAATTCGGACCCGGGAGGCGAGGCGCGCTTCGCAGACACGCCGTGAACCCATCCATGGGGGCTCGGTGGCCGCCGTCCAGGCGGCCAACGGTCTGCAAAGCGCGCCTCGCCTCCCGGGCCCTGGCTGCAGTGCCACGGCGGGCAGTGCTGGTTCCCACAGCGCGGTGCCGGCCCAGATCCCGATGGCAGCGCCAGCGCCACGGTGCCGGCGGCGCTTCGCCGCGCGGACTCCCCTGGGCAGAGGGCGTGCGCGGCGGCCGCAGCACCCTCCGCCTCTAACCGGAAGCGGGCGTGCCCGCGAATGTGGCACAGAAGTGAGGGTCTTGCGCCCGGCTGTTTGTCTGCGGACCGTTGGCCGCCTGGACGGCGGCCAGCGAGCCCCCATGGATGGGTTCACGGCGTGTCCGCAGACAAACAGCCGGGCGCAAGACCCGGATTCGGAGCACCATTCGCGGGCAAGCCCGCTCCCACATACCCCAATGAGGACGCACCATGAGCATCGCAACGATCATCATCCTGGCCCTGGCGGCACTTGTCGTCATTTACGGCATAGCCATTTACAACCAGCTCGTCGCCCTGCGCAATCGCTTCCAGAACGGCTTCGCGCAGATCGAAGTGCAGCTCAAGCGCCGCTATGACCTGATTCCCAACCTCGTGGAAACCGCCAAGGCCTATATGGCCCACGAGCGCGAGACTCTGGAAGCCGTGATCGCCGCCCGCAACGCCGCCGCCTCCGGGCTGGCTGCTGCAGCCGCCAACCCCGGCAATGCGGCTGCGATCGCCGATCTGGGCGGCAGAGAGGGCGCCCTGGGCGCCGCGCTGGGACGGCTGAATGTGGTGATGGAGGCCTACCCCGACCTGAAGGCCAATCAGAACATGATGCAGCTGTCCGAAGAGCTGACCAGCACCGAGAACAAGGTGGCTTTCGCCCGCCAGGCGTTCAATGACCAGGTGATGGCCTACAACACCTACCGCCAGTCCTTCCCGCCAGTGGTGCTGGCCGGCGCCTTCGGGCACGGCACCGATGCCACTCTGCTGCAGTTTGAAGACAGTGCGCAGATTCAGGCGGCGCCCAAGGTGTCTTTCTAAGGCCGCGCGCGGCAGCACGCAGGGACCGCCATGGACTTCTTCCGCTCGCAGGATGTCGCCCGCCGCAACACCAAACGCCTGGTGCTGCTGTTCTCGCTCGCGCTGTTGAGTCTGATCGCCATCACCAATCTGCTGATTCTGTTCGGGCTGGGCATGTTTGCCGAAACCCTCAATGTGCCGATGTTCCAGCGCATCGACTGGCCGTTGTTCGCCTGGGTGAGTGGGGCGATTCTCGTGGTGGTGGGCTGCGGCAGTCTGTTCAAGATTCTGAGTCTGGCCGGTGGCGGCGCGCGGGTGGCAGAGGGGATGCAGGGCAGGCTCTTGCTGCCGGGCAGCACTGAGTTTCATGAGCAACGCATCCTCAACGTGGTGGAGGAGATGGCCATCGCCTCGGGCACGCCAGTGCCGCCGGTGTATGTGCTGGACGAGCCGGGCATCAATGCCTTCGCCGCGGGCTATACGCCGGCCGATGCGGTCATCGGCATCACCCGCGGGGCCATCGAGACGCTCAGCCGCGACGAACTGCAGGGCGTGGTCGCCCACGAGTTCAGCCACATCCTGCATGGCGACATGCGCCTGAACATCCGTCTGATCGGCATCCTCTACGGCATCCTGGTGCTGGGCATCATGGGTGAATACCTGCTGCGCTCCACCCGCCATTCCCGCCGCTCCAAAGACAGCGGCAATATTGCCGTGGTGGGTCTGGGGCTGATGGCCATCGGCTATGCGGGCACCTTCTTCGGCAATCTGATCAAGGCCGCCGTCAGCCGTCAGCGCGAGTTTCTGGCCGATGCCTCGGCCGTGCAGTACACCCGCAACCCGAACGGCATTGCCGGCGCGCTCAAGCGCATTGGCGGCAGTGCGGCGGGCTCCGTGCTGGGCAATCCGGCGACCTCCGAGATCAGTCACGCGCTGTTTGCCAACGGGCTGCAGCGCTCGTTCAGTTCATTGTTCGCCACGCATCCGCCGCTGGACGATCGCATCCGGCGCATCGAGCCTGCGTGGGATGGCAGTTTTGTGCAGGCAGAGGCGGCGGCGCTGGATGCCGAGGCCGCGCGGGTCGACGGGGGTGGCATGACCGCGGCCGGAGTGGCAGCGGCAGCGGGGGCAGGTGCGACGGTGGCGGGCGGGACAGCGTCCCCGGGAGTGCTGACAGCCCTTGCCCTGAGTACTGCGCTGTTGGAGAAGGCGGGCAATCCGCAGGAGTCAGATATTGAACAGGCGCGGCACCTGCTGGCGGGTCTGCCGCCGGTGTTGCTGGAGGCAGCGCATCACCCGTTCAGTGCCAGCGCGCTGGTGTATCTGCTCCTGCTGGACCGCCGCCCCGACGTGGCCGCGCAGCAGCAGACGCTGCTCGCAAGCGAGGCCGAGCCCGCCATCGTCGCCGCGCTGCAGACACTGCAGGCCCATCACGCACACATCCGGCCTGAGGTGCGCCTGCCGCTGCTGAGTGTGGCGCTGCCGGTGCTGCGGCAGATGAGCCCGGAACAATACACGCGCTTTCGCAAGACTCTGCTGGCGCTGGTGCAGGCGGATGGCAAGGTGAGCCTGTGGGAATGGGTGCTGCAGCGCGTGGTGCTGCAGCAACTGGACGGCGTGTTTGCGCCGCGCAGCCGCTTTCATCACACGGCACACCGCAGTCTGCAGCAGCTGGAGGCGGAAGTGACGCTGCTGCTGGCGTTCCTGATCAGGGCGGGGGGAACAACTGTAGGAGCCCCTGTGGGAGCGGGCCTGCCCGCGAATAGTGCGCCTGTAGGAGCGGGCCTGCCCGCGAACAGTTCGCCTGTAGGAGCGGGCTTGCCCGCGAACAGTTCGCTTGCAAGCAAGCTCCCACAACAGGAGAACAGTTCGCTTGCAGGCAAGCTCCCACAACAGGAGATCAGTTCGCTTGCAGGCAAGCTCCCACACCAGAGCAATCTCCCACAGGGAAAACTCCAACAGGCTCTGCTCGACACCGCGCTCGCCCAGCTGGGCCTGCCCTCCGCCACGCTGCCGGGGCCGGACGCGCTGAGCCTGGCCAGCATCAACAAGGCGCTGGACGCGGCGGTGGCGCTCAAACCCTTGCAGAAGCCCGCGTTCCTGAAAGCCTGCGCGGCGCTGATCGTAGCCGATGGCGTGGCCGCCGTGGGCGAACTTGAGATCTTCCGCGCGCTGGCCGCCGCCCTGGACTGCCCGCTGCCGCCATTGCCTCCCACGCCGGAGTACCGGCCATGAGCATTGCGGCCTTGCGTCGGGAGCCCAGTGCATGAACACCTCCCGTTTCGCCGCGCTGCTGCAGGCGCGCGGCATTCACTACGGCTGGATCGTCGCGGCCACCACCTTCCTGACCATGCTCGCCACGGCGGCAGCCATGGGCTCGGCAGGCATCATGATCGCACCCCTGCAGGCCGAGTTCGGCTGGACCACGGAGCAGGTGTCCGCCGCCATCGCCATCCGTCTGGTTCTGTTCGGGCTGTTCGGCCCGTTCGCCGCCGCGTTCATGAATCACTTCGGCGTGCGCAAGGTGGTGGCCTTCGCCCTCGGGATGATCTGCAGCGGCCTGTTGCTGTCCTTCGCCATGACGCAGCTGTGGCAGTTGCTGCTGCTGTGGGGCGTGGTGGTGGGCATCGGCACCGGCATGACGGCGCTGGTGCTGGGCGCCACCGTGGCCACGCGCTGGTTCTCGCAACGCCGTGGTTTGGTCATGGGCCTGATGACGGCCAGTACCGCCACCGGGCAGATGGTGTTCCAGCCCCTGCTGGCGGCGATCACCGAGGCCAGTGGCTGGCGCGCGGCCATCGGCCTGATCGTGGTGTTCATGCTGGTGATCATGGGGCTTATCCTGCTGCTGATGCGCGACCACCCCGCCGATGTAGGCCTGCCGCTGCACGGCGACACCGCCGTGACGCCCGCGCCTGCGCGCAGTAACCGCTTTGCCTCGCTGGCACTGGCGCCGCTGCAGAATCTGCGGGAGGTGTCCCGCACCGGCACGTTCTGGGTATTGTTCCTGAGCTTTTACGTGTGCGGCTTCAGCACCAATGGCCTGATCCACACCCACTGGGTGCCAATGAACCATGACTTTGGCATCGCGGCGCTGAGTGCGGCGGCCATGCTGGCGGTGATCGGGGGCTTCGACTTCGTGGGCACCATCGTGTCGGGCTGGCTGTCAGACCGCTACGACAATCGCTGGCTGCTGTTCTGGTTTTACGGGCTGCGGGGCGTGTCGTTGATCTTACTGTCGTTCTCGGGCTTTGCGCCCATGGCATTGCTGGTGTTTGCGGTGTTCTACGGACTGGACTGGGTGGCGACTGTGCCCCCAACGGTCAAGCTGACTGCTGCCCGTTACGGCGCGCAGTCGGCGAGCATGACCTTCGGATGGATTTTTGCAGGACACCAGATTGGTGCCGCCTCCGCCGCCTGGATCGCAGGGGTGATGCGGACCGATCTGGCAACCTACATGCCCGCCCTGCAACTGGCCGGAGCCCTGTGCATGATGGCGGCCCTGGTGGTGCTGCTGGTGCGGCGCGAGGCGCCGCGGCTTCAAACCAGCGCGGGGTAGTCTGAATAGCCCGTGGCACCTTCGGCATAGATCGTCGCCGGGTTCAGCGGGTTCAGCTCGGCCTTGGCGCGCAGACGCTGCACCAGGTCGGGGTTGGCGATGTACCAGCGGCCGAAGGACACCGCATCGCCCACACCCGTATTGAGCAGTTCTTCCGACTTTTCCACTGTCAGCTGTTCGTTCACGATCACCGGGCCGCCGAAGGCCTTCTTCAGCGCAGGGGTGATGCCCGGGGTGTTGTAATGCTCGCGTGTGAACAGGAACGCGAGGCCGCGTTTGCCCAGTTCGGCTGCCACATAGGAGAACGTGGCCAGCGGATCGGCATCGCCCATGTCGTGCCCGTCACAGCGCGGGGCCAGGTGCATGCCGACATGGTCGGCGCCCCATACGGAAATCACTGCATCGGCCACTTCCAGCATCAGGCGGGCGCGATTCTCGACGCTGCCACCGTAGTCATCCGTGCGTTGGTTGGTGTTGCTCTGCAGGAACTGGTCCAGCAGATAGCCGTTGGCGCCGTGAATCTCCACGCCATCAAAGCCAGCCTTTTTCGCATTCTCGGCGCCCTTGCGGAAGGCCTCGACCACGCCCGGGAGCTCCTCTCGCGTGAGGGCACGGGGGGTGGGATAGGGCGTCTCGGGCCGCACCAGGCTCACATGGCCTTTGGGCGCGATGGCACTGGCCGACACGGGGGGCTGACCATCCAGGTACATGGAGTGGGAAATGCGGCCCACATGCCACAGCTGCATGATGATCCTGCCGCCGGCCTTGTGCACGGCGTCGGTGGTCAGCTTCCAGCCTTCGACCTGCGCGTCGCTCCAGATGCCCGGCGTGTTCGGATAACCCACGCCCTGGGCCGTGACCGAGGTGGCCTCGGTGATGATCAGGCCGGCATTGGCACGCTGGCGGTAGTACTCGGCCATCACGGCGTTGGGGACGCGGCCTTCACTGGCGCGGCAGCGCGTGAGCGGGGCCATGATGATGCGATTGGGCAGCGCGAAAGCGCCGAGCTGAACGGGGTCGAATAGGGTTTTCAAAACAGAATTCCTCAGAGTAGGTCGGGAACGATTGTGGGAGCGGGCCTGCCCGCGAACAGTGCGGGAAAGCTCTCCCGCGATTGACGGTGAGCGAAGGGTGCGGGCGAGACCCTCACATTTCAAGCGCGCGCTGGAAATTTGTCGGAGCGAACAGTGTGGGGCGTGGCCTCTTTTTTCCGGAGACAAGCCGCGGGGGAGTTCTGTCTTGACTGAGGGAGTGGGTTTGCCCGGAATTGGCACTGCGCTGAGGGGTGGGGAGGCAGGGCGTTCAGTGCGGACCGTCTGCCGCCAGGACGGCGGCAGCCGAGCCCCCATGGATGGGTTCACGGCGTGTCCGCACTGAACGCCCTGCCTCCCCAGCCCGCTATCGAAGCACCAATCGAGGGCAAGCCCGCTCCCACAGTGTGTGTAGGGGGAGGATTTACAGCGGCTTGATCGACACGTTGCGGAACTGGACCACACCCCGCGCCCACTGCAGCGCAATCGGGCCGCTGGCAAACTGGCCATCCATCGCATGCACCGTCTGCACGCCATTGAGCACCACTGTCATGTGCTCGCCATCCATCGTGATCTGATAGGTGTTCCACTTGCCGCCCGCTTTCGGGAAGGGCTCGGCCACTGGTGCGATGTGCACGATGCCGCCCGTGCCGAAGGTCAGGTCGGGGCGCTGGTCGAAGATGTTGGCTTCATAGCAGCTGCGGTCGGTGATGGCCGCCGGGTCCTGGCAGCGCATGTAAATACCGCTGTTGGCGTCTTCACTGACGAAAAATTCCACAGTCAGCAGGTAATTGGAATACGACTCCTTGGTCAGCAGGAAGGACGCGCCCGAGCCAGTAGTCGCCTGAATAGTGCCGTCAGTGGCACTCCAGTTGGCGTCGCCCACCACGGTGAAATTGTCCATGCCGGTGGCGCCGTCAATCAGCTTGACCCAGCCTTCCTCGGCGGCCTGGCCGGTGGCACTCAGGCTGCCAAGACTGAGAAGGCCCGCCAGCAGCGGGGCGAAAATGCGTGTGTGTTGCTTCATGTCAGTAACTCCAGTAGATGAAAAGGGCAGGGCGCTCTCAGGCCGATACGGGCTCGATGATGTTGACGACCGGAATGTTCTGCTTTGTCTTGCGGCGCCGTTCGATCTCTTCCATGGAATGACGGCAGGTGCCCGCTTTCTCGATCAGCTTGGTCTCGCACACGTCGCAGCGGACACATTCCTTGAAGTCGATGGCCTCGCGGCGAATGGCGCCGGTCGGACAGGCTTGTTCGCACACTTTGCAGGTGCTGCACTGCGGCACGCGTTTGATACGCAGCGGGCTGACCAGCGCCAGGATGGCCAGCGCGGCGCCCAGCGGACAGACATAGCGGCAGTAGAAGCGTTCCACCACCACGCACGCCGCCAGAATCACCAGCAGGATGGCCCACAGCAGTACCGAAGGGCTCAAGAAGAACAGCGTTCCAAAAGGCTCGAAGTACTGGAAGATGCTGGCGTTGGCATTCACCGAGGCGGTGCCCAGGATCAGCGCCAGGATGCCGTACTTGATGTACAGCGCATTGTCATGCAGCTTCTGCGGCACCTTGATCTGCCACTTCTTTGGCGAGAAGCGGGCGATGAAATCCTGCACCGCGCCGAACGGACACAGCGAGGAACAGAACACCCTGCCCCAGATGAGCGTGGTGATGAGCGTGAACACCACGATCATCAGCGTGGGCAGGTTGTTGGTGATCATCTCGGGGCCCATCTTGATCACGTTGGCAATGTGGGACACCGAGAGGAAGCCGTTCTTGTAGAAGCCCAGATACAGCATCGTCGCTGTCATGGTGCCCCAGCGCAACATGGCGTTCTTGCTCAGGAACGCGGCCATCACGAAGCCCAGCAGAATCGACAGAAGAATCACATCGACCCAGGGCACCACGCCCCAGGGCGGCGCCAGACGCAGACGCTCGAAGAAGCTGGCGTCCACCAGACGCGCTTCCAGCAATTGTTCTTCCGAGAGCACCGGCTCGCCCCGTGCCAGGGTCAGGCCCACGCCGGTCACCTGATATTCCAGCGCCACGTCGCCCCCGCCACCGGGCGTGTGATAGATCAGATTGAAGGGCTGGGTGACGTCGAAATCGGGGTGCACGGTCAGCGACACCGCGTAATTGGCATTGCCTGCCACCAGGCCTTCCGTCGCCATGCCTGCATTGCCGAAGCGCGTGCCGGCCACGCGGCGCACGATATCGCCCTGCTGCATCGACATGGGGAATTGCCGGAAGCCGCTGCCTGCCCCCGGGCCACTGGGCGCCAGCAGCAGGATCTCGCCGCCGCCGGAGCGGAACGTGGCATCGGCTTCCGCCAGATCGAACGCTTCCTTGCCCACCATGAACTCGCCAATGGCGCGCTTGCCAATATAGGTCACCGCCAGCACGATGTCGGCGCCTTCGGCCGACTTCACCGTCGTCTGCCGGATCACGCCCTGATCGGTCAGCGCCTGCCAGCTGTAGGGTTCCAGCAGGGCCCGGGTGTTGTCGATGGTCATCTGTTCTTCTTCAGTGCCAGCCCCGAAATTCAGGTAGGCACGGGCCACACGGCGGGACACTTCCCCTACGCTGCGCGACATGGCGGCGCTGGTGGCCGTCGCGCTCGACAGGCCGTCGATGTCCACATCCAGGCGGAACTGGTCAGTGATGGGCTTGCGGCGGAACTGGGAGAGGAACACGGAGTTGTCGATGAAGTCCCCCCTTGAGAACAGGTAGGACTCGTAGTAATCCAGCACCTTCATGCTGGTGACCACGCCGTTCATGTCCATGCCGACCAGCATGTCGATGGGGCCGGCGTAGCCGCGCTGTTCGGGTGGGTAGTCGTCGGTCAGGTACACGAACCCCACCTGTTCCTGGACGCCCGTCTCGGCGTTGTTGCGATAGCCGCGCCAGACAGGCGCGTCGCCTGCCTCCTTCTCCGAGAACGTCTCGGCGATGGGCAGCACTTCCTTAAGATACTCGGGCTTGACCTCCATGGAGAATGGCGTCTGGGACCAGGCAGTGGAGGCGAGAGTGGTGGCAAGCAAAGCAAACAAGGCAGCCAGCCGTACAGCAGCAGAATTCAGATGGCGCATGGGGGACGGGTGTCCTGTTCTTATTGTGGCGACAGAGTCGTTCGGGCTAGGTTGGGCCGTACTATAACGCGGCTCGCGGACAAAGCGCGAGTGCCTGTCACACCGTCGTCATGTGGCCGATTCGAGCAGGGTCTTGAGATTGGTCGCCGCGTCCCGCGTCTGCTTGCCCAGGCCAAGGCGGATCAGTGGTTGCAGCAGTCTGCCGAAGAGGGTTTTGGGCGTCATGGTGATGTGATGGGAACTCAGAGTGCCTTCGGGATGCGCTGCCACCTGCAGGTCGACGGACACGTCGAACATGGCATCGGAGTACAGACAGTGCAGCCGGGCATCCTGCTGTCGCGCCAGGATGCGGCCTGCCATTTCGGCGGTCTTGCTGCCCTGGCGGTACACATAGTGCAAGGCGTCGCCCTCGGCACTCGGGCCGTCGCCCACTTTCTCGAGACTGACGCAGGGCGGCAGCCACTTCGCCGTCTGCGGCAAGTCGTCAATGACCGCGAAAACCTCGGCGGGCATGCGGTGGATGATCACTTCGTGCTGGTAGCTGACGGTCATGGCGAGCTCCTTGCGCGCTGGTTCAGACAAAGGGGTTCAAAACACGGACGCCGGTGCCGGCGAAATCGCGCGTGTTGCGGGTGACCACTGTCAGGTTGTAGACCAGAGCAGTGGCGGCGATCTGCTTGTCGATTACGGCATCCGGATTCGGCACCCGCAGCCTGCCCCAGACCTGCGCGCAATGCTGGTCAAAGGCCAGGATGTGATGACTGGAATGCTGCAGCAGTTGCTGCAGCCACTGCTGGAGCAGCGCACTCTGCTGCCCATCGCCGCGCCAGGTGCACAAGTCAATGCCGCGGCGGATCTCGCCCACTGTAACGACGCTGATGTACGCCTGACCCGGCTGCTCCAGCAGCTCCGCAAAGAAGGCGCGCACACCGGGGTTGGCCAGGTGCAGCTTGCGCTGCTCGCTGACGACATTGGTATCAATCAAATACATGGCGGGCCTGCTCGTTGTCGATCCGCGCGAAATCCTCGTCGCGGCCGACATTCGGCATTTCCGCCAGCACCTGCGCAAAACTGCGGGGCACAGGGTGCAGCAGCGCCGCTTCCAGAATGTGGCGGTGTTCTGCCTCGGCACTGACGCCTTTCGCTCCAGCCTGAGACTTCAGGGCTCTTACAATCGCTTCGTCAACGTTTCTCACAATCAGATTCGCCATGTTGCCAGACTCCCCTCAAGGTATAGCACAGAGAGGATGATAGCATTGATAGCAAATTAAAAACCCTGCAGTGCAGGCTTAGTTGTTCTGCTCCGCCGCCATTCTCTCCTCAGCCCGCGCGCCGGACAGAATGCCTTCCAGCGCGTAGTTGCCTTCGTGACAGGCGTATTCGTAGATCGGGTCTTCGCTGCGAGTCCAGTTCAGCACGGCGGTCCAGGGCGCTTCCCAGGTCTCATCATCTTCAATGGTGAACTCGTACTGCAGGATGTCTTCAGAGACGCGTGTGAAGCGCTCCTTGAACAGGCGGTTGTCCCGCGCGCCCATGAAGTTGCTGGCTTCCGAGAAGTTGCGCGTCTCGATCACCAGGGTGTCGCCCTCGTACCAGCCGCGGGAATCGCCGTGCCACAGGCGGATGTCTTCATCCACGTGCGGGCGGGACTGCAGAGGTATCAGGCGCACGTCATGGATCATCTCCTGCACGATGGCCACGTGGGTGGCGCTCTGCACCACCTGGTAGTAACTGTTGTAGCCCGCCAGCATGTAAGGCATGCCGTAAGT
>Ga0255128_1001351_pt1 | contig 10793 bp, 11 predicted proteins | sample Law_Miss_RepC_8d_FD_188562 | JGI IMG/M metagenome (GOLD analysis project Ga0255128, IMG submission 188562) | Freshwater microbial communities from St. Lawrence River, New York, United States - Law_Miss_RepC_8d | ecosystem: Environmental > Aquatic > Freshwater > River | place: USA: New York... | reverse complement strand
GCGGTGGGACGCTGAGTTGGGGGTGTGGTTGCAGGTCCGTTTGATGCGTGTTTTATGGGTTTTCGGGAGGTTTCAGGCTTCTTATGAAGCCCAGGAGCCTTTATTGGTGCCTATTGATTGGGGGGGTTAGGGCCAGCTTCTGGGAGATTCCTGAGGCTTTCGCTCCATCTTGAACGGGGATTCGAACCCCGATTGCGCAGCAATTCCCCTCAGATCGTCCCTTACCGGTGGTGCAGTGAATCTAATCTGAGCACCGATTCGGTGGATTTCTTGGCTTTGATAAGACCAATGGACGCGCCGGTGCTCCGCGAACCCCTTGAATTCCATCCTTGAGATCGCATCACTCCACACTCTGGAGGACCCATGCAGGTCTTCATCGGCTGTTGGGCCGGATAGGCGATCCTCGCGAGCGTTGAGCCTCCTTTGGTGAGGGATGATTGAGGAGAACAGGGGATACGAGGTGAAAACCGAGGCACCTGAGGTGAGGAGAGAGGGCTGGAGGATCGCGACGACGACGCGACACCTCATAGTACCGGCGAGCGAAGGTTTGGAAAAGAGGCGGAAAGACCGGTATTAGAACGGCTTGAGCGTTCGCACGGGAGTTTTGATCACTCCTTCTCGCTCCAAGAGGCCTTGGCCCAGACCCGAGGCTCATCCGATTGCCGAGAGTGTATTCTTTTTTATGACCACCAGTCCGAAGAGCCCGAGGGCGAGGGAAAACTGCTTTGAAGTGACGGTTCAATGAGGCTGTTTCTCCGTTTTAGGCCGTTGTTTCGCGATTTTGGAAGACCGGTGTGCGCCTTTCTGAGTGGGTGCTGGTTTGAGGTGTTTCGGCGAACTCCTCAAAAAAGCTCAGGATTGAGGCCCCCGGAGGGAGGCAAGGTTGAGCGGTGTCTTGATCGATGGCGGATCCGATCGGGTACCCATGAATAGGTTCCGGGGGCAAAAGGTCTGCCTTCTGCGTGATGTCTGGACTCCGATCGGTTGCACTTCAGTTCGTAGTTTTCTTCTTTGTGGGCTGGTCGGCGGCTGCCATTGGCATTGTTCCAAGCCTTCCGACCCTTGAACTGAGCACATCTCAGGATGTTTCTTCTGAGACCAAGATTCCCTGCACAGTGCGCTGGGTCCCCTCCCCAACAGGCGTTGATCGAACGGCAAACACCAAGCTTCTCAACGGAAAAGTCCGGATTCATGGGGCTTCGTCTCAATCTTACGAAAAGAAGTCCTTGGCGCTGAGCTTGGACTCTCCGACCCGCTGGCTAGGGCTGACATCGGGGCGACAATGGGTTCTCAACGCAGCCTATGTGGACTGTTCCCTGATGCGGCACAAACTTTCGTATGACCTCTTCCAATCGCTCTCATCCGAGGGCGTCAAACGACACGCTTCCTCAAGTGGATTTGTGGAGTTGAGGTTCAATGGACAGTATCACGGCACCTACCTGCTGATGGAGCGGGTGGAGGGTTCACTCTTGGGGTTCACGCCCAAAGGGCAGCCTTCAAAGGTTCCGGCAGTGCTCTATAAGGCCATAGATCACGAGGCAAATTTTGGCAATCCGGGGCACTCTGGCTACGAACAGCGCGAACCAAGCCCGGAAGATCAGGAATATTGGGGCCCTCTCGACGATTTGAATCAATTCGTGGCCACGGCTAAAGATGCGGATTTTGCCAACGCCCAGTCCGGCATCGGCTCGCGCTTGGACATTGACAATGCGATCGATTTCCACCTGCTGGTGCTCTTCACAAGTAACATGGATGGATTCGACAAGAATTTCATTCTCGCTCGGAACGCCGTCACCGAGGCTCATCCAGTTCCCCGGTTCTTCTTTGTGCCGTGGGATTACGACGCGACATTTGGCCGAAACTGGGAGGGCTCGCCCGTCGAGCCAACATTCTGGCTTTCCAACCACTTGTTTGACCGTCTTCTCAGCCACGAAGTGTTTCGGCGGAAATACTTGGATCGCTGGCAAGCCCTGCGACGGAGCCAGTTTTCAGTCGAAGCAATGCATCGAATGATAGATGACAATGCTCGATCTGTCGCCACCACAGCCCGGCGCAATGAGAGCCGGTGGACGCCGATCCGGGCTGCCGAATCGGGCTCACTGGCCTTCACCGAAGATGTGGCTCAAATGAAAGAGTGGGTCGTGGCTCGAACCCGCTGGCTGGACGCGGAGATGGAACGTCAGACCAGACGCTGAAGGCGGGGCCAGCCCACGGGGCTTCTGATTAATTCCGCAGATTCTCGACAACGTTCCGGAATCCATGGAAAGTTGCCGGTTTAAAATCTGCAATTTTTTCGGATCCTCGGATCCGTTTTCTTCCAGGATGAGCTCGAGCGTTTCTTCCTTCTTCCAGATGACGCCGAATGCGACTGAGACCCACAGGAGTTGATCCGAATTCGTTGAGGCAATCGACAAGCTCAGGCCGGATCGATAGTCCGTTGAGTTTCTTGGCTCAGTGGTTTTCAAACCGGCAGGTTTCATTGGTTTTCACACCGTCACTGACCGCACATGAAGCAGAATGGTGGATGCCCCATCGCTAAATCGCTCACTAAAATGCCGATTTCAAAGCTCACACCCGGTTGAGCCGGGGGTATCCGCCCGTCGGAACAAGTCTGGATCGCCCTCTGAATGCTGCCGGAGCGGTGCCCCGAAATCCGATTGCTTTCGGCGTCGCTCCATCAACGCTGAATTTATGTCCCGCCCTTCCCTGAGAGTCCTCCGGCTATGCATCGCGTTCTCTCTCATGGCCGGCAGCCTTCTCTACGCCGCCGATTCGCAGCAACTACTGCGAGTATTCATCATGGCCGGGCAATCGAACATGGAAGGAGCTGATGCGCATGCCAACCGCATCGACGAATACCCGGGTTTCAAAGGTGCAGGCGCCCCTCAGGCTGATGTTCTTTTTACTTCGCTCAACGTTCAGGAAACGAGCGGATCAGCCCTCTGGCGAACGCTAGCCCCTGGTGAATCATTCGGCCCGGAGATTACCTTCGCCCGAAAGCTAAAGCGGTCGGGTATGGATTCGATCGCCATCATCAAGTCCGCAGTTGGCGGCACCACCGTTGCTTTCGATTGGAACCCAACAGCGCCAACCAATGGACAGAAACTCTACCCTCGGACTCTCAAGTTGATCCGGGAATCGCTGCAGGATCTTGATCGTCGGGGTCGAAAATACCGACTCGAGGGGGTTCTGTGGCATCAGGGTGAAAACGACATGCTCGATCCCCGTTTGAACCGGCAATACGCGCAGGGGCTCACAGAACTCATCGCCCGGCTACGTCAAGACCTTCAGGCTCCGCGACTCCAATGGTTCATTGGCGAGATCAGCGAGAAAGGGATCTGGGGCATGGATAACCGGCGCAATCTGGCCATCCTTCGGGAGCAGCAAGAGGCAGTGCTCAAGGCGGATCCGCTGCTGCGGTGGGTGCCCACCTCCCACTTGGCCTTTGAAGTCATGGACAGCGGGCAACCGCACTATCACTTCGGGACTCAAGGCCAACTGCAACTGGGTGAAGCCTTCGCCAGCGCCTACCTCGACACCGTCGGAAATCCGGTTGCAGCCCAGAAACAAAACTTCGACTCAAACCCCAAAACACTGGGAAAAAAGGGGCGTATTCGCGTCTTCGTCCTGGCAGGCCAACGCTCTATGGAGGGCGAAGACGCCTTCGTCGCTCAAATCCCGCAGACCCCCGGATTCGAGCGCTTATCCCAGCCCCAGAACGATATCCTGTTTCGCTATTCTCTCGGTGGTGGAGTGCAGTTGTCCGAAGCTTGGGAACCTCTGGGCCCGGTCGATAAACTCGGCAATTTTGGCCCAGAACTTAGCCTTGGCGCCCATCTCCGAACAACACTGACCTCACAGGATCCCATCGCCGTCGTGAAGTTCACGCACAGTGGCGCGCAAGCGCCGGACTGGTCTCCAGATGGCTCACCGGAAACCCGCCGGGATCTTTACCCAAAGTTCTCCAAGTTCATCCGCGAAGCCACGGACGACCTAGCCCGACAAGGCTACGAGAGCACCTTGGAGGGAGTCTTCTGGCACACCGGAGAAAACGACACTTACTTTACCCCTTACCAGCGGAACTATGCCGAAAGCATGCGGCGCTTGATTGCCGAGGTCCGCCTGAATTTTAAAAGCCAGAGCCTCCGGTGGTTCATCTCCGAGCAGCATCCGGCTGCAATCTGGAAGAACGTGGCCGAAATTAACGGCGCCCTCCGCACCCTGCCGCAGACTGAGACCGGGGTCTTTATGGTTCCTACCTCCCATCTGCCTTACGAACGCACACATTTCGGCACTAAGGGCACCCTCCTGCTCGGCGAAGAGTTCGCCAAAGCATATTCACTGCAGCGTCGCAACAATCGGCCTTGATTCAGGGCCCCGAGCCTTGGGGGTGCTGGATTTATCGAATGGCTGCAGAATAGGGGGCCTTTCAGCGGTCAAAAAACCTCGAATAATTCATCCCGGTAAGACCACCACGGCCAAGAAGGATTGAGGGCGAGAGGGACCACCGTCGAGCGTCGATGCTGTGTCAGGTCTTGCGCGTCACTCGATGGGCTAACCCCACGGCAGCGGCTATTCCGTATTGAAGGGGCAATAGGGCTGGAATTCGTCGCCCCACAACAGAAGTAGAAAGCCCTAAATAATGCGACCTGAGAAGAATTCAGACCACCATGAAGTCATGGGCTGAAAGTTGAGCCGACTGTCGGGATTGCACTCTTCAAGCCCTCGGACACGATATTTTTTAAACGTTATTGCCAGAATTTCAACCAATCACCCTCACTTTCCAATCGCCTCTTTCGCCCTCTTTAGTGGCAAAAAGCGTGGCAATTAGTCCTCAAGCAACCGAGCCGATAGGAGCCCCCCACAAGCACCACATCAAAGAACCAACAACACAAAAAACCCCACCCCAGCCGGAGCTGAGGTGGGAATTCGTCTTTAGGACCTCAAGGATCAGTTGGACCCAACGAGTAGTCGCTCACCTCTTGTGCGCAACCCGCGCCAGGTTTTTCCCTATTCCTGCTATAAATGGATTCCGTGCCAACCGACAGTCCATCGCGGCCTCGCCCCAACTCCTCAACGTCCACTAGCGCCAAGTGTTTCACAGCGTTATGGCTAGGTTCACCCAAAGGTTCGATCAGCTTCTGCCGAACAAGGATCGTCATATCGTCTTCATGGAATCCCAGCAGATCTGCGGCTTCAGACGCCCCAGCCGAGCTGGAGAATAAGCGCGAAGAAGATACCTATCGAACATCCGCCCAAATTTTTCCGATAGCAATCCACCCGCAGTGGACCCAATGGAAGCTCCCAACTGGACTGATTTACTCGTAAAGAGGCTCATATTAATGCTCCAACCTTTCCGGGTTGTTGCTTGGCCACGCACTGATTCGCGACCAGCATCGGTCCAACCAAGCAGAGTCCGCCAATTTATTGTAGGTGCTGTTAGTGGCTAGTTTTCTTATTTTCCATTCTTTTGAAAGCATACTTGGCCACAAAGTAAATAATCAGCGCAGATAGCACTCCTGTCAAAAAGTCTGTTATTGGCACCATTACAGCAGTATAAACCATCATGGAAAATTCAAATTTTCCTGCATGCTTAATTTCTTTAATTTCAGATGCTTTTATCATATTGCTGGCAACCCAAACTAAAATTCCACCTATACAAGCCATAGGAATTAACTCCAAATATTGAGCTAAAAAATAAGCCATGGATAATTTTAGAATGGCTTTGAAATAACCTGCTAAAGGAGTTGTTGCACCAGCTTTTATGCTTGTAGCCGTTCTTGCCAAAGCACCTGTGCATGGAAAGCCTTGTACTAATGGTGTAATGATTTGAACCAAACCTTGACCGAAAAATTCTTTGTCTGGGTTGAAAGGCGTTTTTTCATTTTTAGCCAATCGATCTGCCATTGACGAACACAATACACTTTCTACACCCGATACAAACACGATACCAACCACAAAATATACAATGTCAAGCATCACTCCACTATTCATTGCAGGTAAAAACGGCATTTGCAGCTTGAAAAAATTGTTTGGAATAGAGCCATATAAATCTCGTACCAATATTATTTTTTTATCAGCCAACAAAGTGGCTGACAGTAAAGTGGCCGTTCCCATCGCAATTACTGGACCTGGAATATAAATGGAAATTTTAATTAAATATTTTGCTAAAACAAAAGTGAGTAAACCTAACACTATTGACCACCGATTAATTAAGTGGACGTGTTCCCACATATACCCTAATCGCTCAGTTATACTCCTAGAACCATCGCCAAGTAATGCTTTGAAACTATCTAAACCTAAAATGTCTTTGAAATTTGTAGCAGCAATAGCCACAGCAATACCTACAGTAAAACCAACAATAATTGAATTAGGGACAAGCTTAGCGTGTTTTCCTACACCATATATTCCCATAATAATAAGAATAATTCCCGAAATAATAGAAACCAATACGAGAAAACCATGAGCTTGCTCAAAAGTACCCCCATTTGCAGGATTACTGTACTTCGCAATCAAGGCAGCAATAACTGGAATAAATGCAGCAGTAGGTCCATATACTTGATATTTAGAACCACCAAAAGTTCTACCCACGACACACGCCAATGCACCTGCTATTATGCCATGTTCAGGTCGCATACCCATTGCCATTGAAAAACCCATAGCCATTGGGATAGCTGTCATCGCTACTATTAAGCCAGCACTTAAATCTTTGTATACCACCTTTAACCAATTTTCTTTAGTTAAGTCTTCCCATCGAGAATCGAAAAAGGTAAAAAATAATTTTATTCGCCCCATTGGTGTAGTTGGAAATTTTGATTTATTCATTTTATATTGTTGTTGATTTTTATTTAGTGATAAATTTATTAGGATTTACACCCTTTTTTTGAGGGGTTCGATTTTTCCGGACTTGAGGAAGGGAACGTTGGCTGGCAGCTGGAATTCCGAGAAGGGGCCCGGTGGGATCGCGGTGAACTCTTGCCTGCAGGAGGGGCAAACGACGTGAGGCACACCAGATCGGGAGCGACTGAGCAGCTCTCTTCGCAGGTTGGACAGGTGTAAAGGATGACTTCGGTCATGACTGGGGCAAGGGCTGGAAAGCTAGTGCAACTTCTTGTCTGTAAAAGCTTAGGACACCAACGATCCCGGCCATAGGGCCGATGGAGCGGAGCGGAATCGGCCCTATGGCCGGGACTCGCCCGTCCTCTGGGGTTGCCGGTGTCCGGCCAAAGCTGAAATCTGGAAGGTGTTAACCAAAACATCCAACAGCATCAGCCATGACCGAACGACCCCAAGATAATCTCGCCGATGACGCCATCAAGACCCTTCTTCAACACGGCCTCGGCCAGGGACTTCCTCGCATAGCAGAAATGCTCCTCAACGCCGCCATGTGCTTCGAGCGTTCAAACCACCTCAACGCCGACCCCTACGAGCGGGCCCAAGCTCGCACCGGCCACGCCAACGGTTTCAAGCCTCGCTCTCTCCAGACCGCCATCGGTGAACTCAACCTCGCTCTCCCTCAGGTCCGCGGTTGCACCGAACCCTTCCGAACATCACTCCTGGAATCCGGTTCCCGCACGGATCGCTCTCTCAAAGCCGCCATCGCAGAAATGTATCTTCAAGGCGTCTCCACTCGCCGCGTCTCCAAAGTCCTCGAAGAACTTTGCGGCTTGGACATTACCTCCACTCAAGTCTCCCGCCTTACTGCTGATCTCGATACTGAATTCAACCTCTGGCGAAACCGTCCGCTGCCCGAAATCGCTCACCTCATCCTCGACGCCACTTACATCAAGGTTCGACTCAACGGTTCTGTCCGCGACTGCGCAGCCCTCATAGCCATCGGGGTCCGACGCGATGACTCCAAGCGCATGATTCTCGGTGTTTCCTGCTCTCTCTCCGAGGCAGAACCCCACTGGCGCGACTTTATCCACTCCCTAAAGCAACGCGGCATCGGCATCCCTGACAGCGTCACTTCAGACGCTCACGAAGGTCTCAAGTCCGCTTTGCGCGCCACTCTCAATGCCAGACCTTGGCAGCGTTGCCAGTTTCATCTCCAGCAGAACGCTCAAGCCTACGTCCCAAGCCTCGCCATGCGCGCTGGCGTCGCCCGCGACATCCGCTCCGTCTTCGACTCATCAGACCTTCCTCAAGCTGAAGCCCGCCTCGCCGAAATTGTTGAGAAAAAACAAAAAATTGGCACCCAAACTCGCCTTTTGGTTGGAGGGCAACATCATCGAGGGGCTCACCGTCTTCAAACTACCCGAGCACTTCCGCCGCCGCTTGCGAACCTCCAACATGTGCGAACGCGTCAATCGCGAAATCAAGCGCCGCACCCGCGTCGCGGGTCTGTTCCCCAACGAATCTTCCGTCCTCCGCCTCCTCACTGCCATCCTCATGGAAACCTCCGATGAGTGGGAAACCGGACGCGCCTACTTCTCCGACCCATCCCAATCCTAAACAACCAACCAACCCCCACCTTCAAATTCAGCCTTTGACACTTTTACAGAAGAAAAGTTGCGCGGCCGCTGGAAATTTTACAGATCCCCCAAGAACCCGTGAAATTATGCCTGCAGAGGATTCGCTTCGGTAGAGGATTTTTTTAAATATCAGAAGAAAGCCTTGTAACGACTAAAGTCCGCGTTTTTGAACTACCGACTCGTCTGCCGATGACCGGGTGGGAAGAGGAGAGTGGGTGTCCATGGGCCCAAGCACAGCACTTTGGTTATGGGGAGGCGGATCCTCTTTGGCGGATCAAAATCAACCTGTGACGAGTTGCTCAGCGCGACCTGTATGCTCCCACTTGTATACTCCTCGCCAAAAATCGAGTCCCTTGGTGTCCAAGCGTGTCCAAGGAGCAACGGTTAGAAACCTCTGAAATGGGGGTGAAATGGCACTTTTAACCGAGGGAGAGGAAATCTGTCCGAGGAGGGGAAAACAATTTCGAGATGTGACCCGCTGGGTGTTATAGCCGAGAAAGATGTAAGGTCTTCTCTACCTCCCTCTCGGCCAGAGTACCCTCCGAGCAATCAGCCCGTCTTTGTTAGGCTGCGACCCGAAACTCTTGATGCCCTGCTTCAATCCTTGCCTTCGCAATAGACATTCGCCGTGTCTCGGTCAGTTCTTCAAGGCAGGGAACATGGAGTTCTGCGCGTCTGGCGTATGCTCGATGGACTGATTTGCTTCCATGACCCAGCGCAGCCTGAGCGTATCTTTCGGGCATACCGGCGCTTGCAGCCCTCTCCGCCCATGCGTATCGGTAGCTGTGGAGAGTGCTGCCTTCGATGCCGAGGCCCTGACACCGGTGCTTGAATTCCGTAGCTCTGTCGCTTTCTCGAACTGTCGAGAGGTTCGAAAACAATTGACCACTAGAGGGCAGTGATCCCAAGACCCCGGCACACTCCGAGCCGAACGCTGGGTGGCATAGGGCCTTTGCCTTCAACTTGATGAACGTAACGGTTCGACGCTCCCAATCAATGCTCTCAGCCCTCAGCAAGGCCATGTCGGAGTTGGTGCCGCCGAGGAACCAGCAGAGCCGGTAGTAGGCTTTCCGCTCAAAATTGGTCTCACGGCCAATGATCGCCTCATGCTGCTCAGCGCTTATGGCAAACTTCGGACCGTAGACCACCTTGGGCCAGTAAGACTTGGTTAGAATCGGCTTCTAAATCCAGATTAGCTCTAGAGCGAAGTTGTGGAATCGGCGAAGAAAGACATGGGTGGCGACGCCACCGTTTCGGATCACCTCGAAGATCTCTCTGGCCTTGGTCTCTCCAACGGGGCGATCCAGAAGGGGAATCAGGGCCTTGTCCTTCGCCGCGTTTTCAATTCGCTCTTGTGTCGATTTACCGCGCTTTTTGCAGACGAGAAGCTCTTCAATCACCCTGCGCTATGTGTGGCTTTTGGCCTCGGGATCACCTTCCCGCAGGTAGGCGTTTCCCACCTCTTTGGCCATTGCAGGCAGGGTTCTGCCCATGAGTCTTGCGTCCAGAATCCGCTGGTCTTGCTGGGGATCCTTGGTCTTGAGGCTGGTGTGCTTGGGGTTTGCTTGGGTTTCGTCCACAAAGTAGAAGTACCCTGAGGCTTGGCGGCCGTAGATGCGGTAGGAGTTTGGAATGACCAACATAATGTCGGTCCAAAGGCTAGAGTAGCCCACCCCGCATTCCTTACCCCTATAAGTGAGAGGTGACTGAAGGAAGGTGGCGGCAAGTGATCCCGACTCGTCTCCAGTGGCAATTTCCGTGGCACTGCTTGAGACAGTTTCCGGAAAATCGCCGTTTTCATGAGGAAAACCGCAGAAAAAATGGAGCCGACTGTCGGGATTGAACCGACGACCCACAGTTTACAAAACTGTTGCTCTGCCGCTGAGCTAAGCCGGCTAAACTCAATGTTTACAGGGTGTTTGTGTGTTTTGGCTCAATTTTGAGCCATTGACGCCCAACAAAAAAACAACAACTTTCGCCGCACTCACGCCCTCAACACCCCAAACCCTGCCAGTGAAGCCCAAATCTGCCAAGGCGAAGTTCAAACCCACGAAAACCATCTCAGCAACCTTCCGGAATCCACGGAAAGTGGGCGGTTTAAAATTCGCGGTTTTGCCAGATCCTCGGATCCGTTTTCTTTCCTGGATGAGCGCCAGCGTTTTTTCCTTCTCCCAGATGAGGCCGAACGCGTCCGCGGCCCACCAGACTTAATAATTGTTCCCTCGGGCAACCAAAAAGCTGAGGCCGGATCGATGATCCGTTGAGTTTCTGTGCTCAGTGGTTTTCAAACCGGCAGGTTTCTTCGGTTTTCATACCGTC
>Ga0255128_1001346_pt1 | contig 10819 bp, 10 predicted proteins | sample Law_Miss_RepC_8d_FD_188562 | JGI IMG/M metagenome (GOLD analysis project Ga0255128, IMG submission 188562) | Freshwater microbial communities from St. Lawrence River, New York, United States - Law_Miss_RepC_8d | ecosystem: Environmental > Aquatic > Freshwater > River | place: USA: New York... | reverse complement strand
CTCCGGCCCTCAGGATGGAGGCGGTCAGGGCATCGCGGTCTCGCACCAGATCGTCGATGGTCAGGCGCTCACCGCGTTCGATACGTTGGACCCATCCGAAATCAGTACTCGTAAACAAACCGATGTTGTCGGCGTTTTGCCGATAAATGCGTTCAAAGCTTTCGGCTATAACCAGTTGCACGCCCGCCAGTTTTTCCGCCGTGGGGCTATGTTCGCGAGAAGAGCCTTTGCCATAACGGCGTCCACCCACCAACACTTGAACGCCTGCTTGCCTGAGGTCTCGGCGGCCCACTGGTTGCTCACCAGCGCAGCGCAGCCCGGTGTGGGCAAAGTCGCCTAAGGTGTCGTCGTAATGGCTTAGGATGGCCACGGGCGTTATCTCGTCGGTTGAGACATCGTGGCGCAGTGGGCCCACTTGTTTAAGTTGGAGCGTTTCGCCTGCCAGTTGACGGCGTATCAAGGCCGGGTCTTGACTCAAATAAAGCACCCGCAGGGGAGGCAACACCTCATCGCCTAGTGGAAGCTTGAAAAGCTGAGCGCTCAAGATAAAGTCTCCAATGATGCGGCCGGGGCAGTTAGGGCGTTCAGCAAAAGCAGGGCAGCCGGGGTCAGTGAGTCTTCCCCCCGGTGACATAGGATAAAACGCCTTCTGGACCAACTCTCTTGTAAGGGCAGGATCTCTAAACCATAGGCCTGCGCGTAAAGCGTGGTCACTTCCCGTGGCACCAGCGCAATGGCCAGGCCCGCACGCACAACACGCAGTGCGGCTTCAAAGTTGGTCACAATTACGCGGTGATGCAGGCGTTTGCCAAGCAAGCCGGCTTCGCGTTGCAACATGATTTCCACCGCAGAGTTGACCGGCATGATCACATGCTCAAAGTCCAGGGTGTCGGCATAACGAACCTCGGCCAGTTGGCCCAGCGGATGACCTTTTGGAACCGCCACACTCAGGTGGTCATGCCGGTAGGTGCGGGTTTTGAGCAGCCCAGTTTCGGCGGCATCCCAGCAGATGCCAATGGAGGCCACACCTTCGCGTATGCCGCGCACCACAGCAGGGCTGATGCGTTCTTCCAGGTCAACTTGAATGTTCTGATTTTCGGGTTTTTTCAAAAAATCTGCGATTTCGTCGGCCAGCGACTCCGCCATTACCGAGGCTGTGGCCAGTACATTCACGCGCCCCTGAATTCCCGCAGCATGGTTGGCCATGTCGCGTTCGATGCGGCTTGCGCTCAACAACATGCTGCGGGCATGTTCCAGCAGCGTTTCGCCAGCAGGTGTGGGCAACAGACCGTGTTTGCGCCGGGTGAGCAAGCTGGCACCGACGGTGTTTTCCAGTTGAGCCAGGCGTTTGCTCACGGCCGAGGCCACCATGTTGGCCTTTTCAGCCGCACGGCTCATGTTGCCGGTCTCGCACACGGTCACGAAGAGTCGCAGGCTGGTTAAATCGAGTTCGCGCATTTAGTTATTCCATTTTGGAACAAATAGGCTTCCAAAATTGCATTGTATGATCATTTGGAATTATTTAAACTTGAAGCACCCCCCGTTGCTGTGAACTGTGAATCACAGCAAATCAACAAGGACCGATCGCATGAAAGAATTTCAGTGGCCCGAACGTGTGACCGTTCGCGAGGTGGGCTTGCGCGACGGCCTGCAAAGCATTGCGCGCACCTTGCCCACCTCACAAAAGTTGCAGTGGATTCAGGGCGCTTACGACGCGGGTGTGCGCGAAATTGAAGTGGGCTCTTTTGTGCCACCTAAGCTGATGCCGCAACTGGCCGATACCGCAGAGCTGGTGACTTTTGCAAAGACATTGCCCGGTATGTGCGTCTCGGTGTTGGTGCCAAACCTGAAGGGGGCCGAACGCGCCATGGCTGCAGGTGCCGATTGGATGCTGCTGCCCCTGTCGGTCAGTCATGCACACAGTTTGGCCAATTTACGCAAGGCACCCGACGATGTGGTGGCCGAAATCGGGGCGATAGTTGAAGCCCGTCGAATGGCGGGATCACATTGCAAAATTGAAGTGGGCATGAGCACCGCGCTCGGTTGCACTCTGCAAGGGCGGGTTGAAGTGCCTGAAGTGTTGCGCCTGATCCAAGCCGTGCTGGCGCTGGGCGTGGACCGGGTAGGTTTGGCCGATACGGTGGGTTACGCCGACCCCCGGCAAGTGGGGGACTTGTTTACCCAAGCCCGTGAGGTGGCGGGTGACCGGTTGGCTTGTGGCCATTTTCATGACACGCGCGGGCTGGGACTGGCCAATGTCATGGCGGCCTTGCAAGCTGGAGAAAACCGCTTTGACGCCTGCCTGGCCGGCATTGGGGGTTGCCCGCATGCGCCGGGGGCCAGTGGCAATGTGGCCACCGAAGACCTGGTTTATTTGATGGGCAGCATGGGCATCGCCACAGGCATTGATCTGCAGGCCTTACTGACGCTGCGGCAGCAATTGACCGGGTGGCTGGCAGGAGAATGTTTGCACGGCAGCATCGCACAGGCGGGCTTGCCCAAAACTTATACGAACCCCCAAAACGCACGACTGTCAGCATGAATCCACCGGTCAAAAAATTACCCCTCGAAGGCTTGCGCGTGGTGGAGTTCACGCACATGGTTATGGGCCCAACATGCGGCATGGTGCTGGCCGATATGGGCGCTGAGGTCATCAAAGTCGAACCGATCCAGGGCGACCGCACCCGACATTTGCTAGGTTCTGGTGCTGGCTTTTTCCCCATGTTCAACCGCAACAAAAAAAGCATCAAGCTCGATTTACAAACTTCGCAGGGCTCGGAAATGGCCCGTCGCCTTTGCGCCACAGCCGACGTGGTGGCAGAGAACTTCAAACCGGGCTCGATGGCCCAGTACGGACTGGACTACAGCAGTTTGTCGGCAAAAAACCCGAGGCTCATTTACGCCAGCCTGAAAGGTTTTCTACCCGGACCCTACGACCACCGCACCGCGTTGGACGAGGTGGTGCAGATGATGGGAGGCTTGGCCTACATGACGGGCCGCCCCGGAGACCCGTTGCGTGCGGGGACCAGCGTGAACGACATCATGGGTGGCATGTTTGGTGCGATCGGTGTGCTGGGTGCCCTGATCCAACGCGGTATCACCGGGCGCGGGCAAGAAATTCAGTCGGCGTTATTTGAAAACAACGTCTTTCTGGTGGGCCAACACATGCTGCAATACGCCATCACCGGGGTGGCCGCTGAACCCATGCCCAACCGCATTTCAGCGTGGGCGGTGTACGACGTGTTCACCGTTAAAAACAAAGCGCAAATATTTTTGGCAGCAGTCAGCGATGCGCAATGGGCTACTTTTTGCAATGTGCTTGGCTTCGCCGATCTGAAAGCCGACCCGCGTTACGTTGACAACAATGCCCGAGTGTCATTGCGCGAAGTGTTGCTGCCCGAATTGCGACAACGACTGGCAGCGTACACGGCGGCAGAGTTGACAGAGATCTTTGAAAAAGCGGGCTTGCCATTTGCGCCGATCGTTAAACCCGAAGATTTGTTTGACGATCCGCACCTGAACGCCACCCATGGCCTGGCCGAAGTGCGGCTGACCGATGGCCCTAAGACGGGGCAAACGGCACGCGCTGCGCTATTTCCGTTCACCATGGACGGGCAAAGGCTGGGCGTGCGACTTCAACCGCCCAGCCAAGGTGAAAATACAGACGAACTATTGCAAGGTTTGGGGCTGAGCGCCGACGAAATCAAGCAATTGCGCTTGATCAAAGCCGTCGCCTGAACATTGCCGCTCAAACCCATTCCGTTTAATATTTCAACGTTCATTACAACCCATAGAAAGAGACAAACCATGAAGCACAGCATCTCACGCCGCTCTGCATTGACTGCACTGACCGCCGCCGCTATGGCCAGTTTGCCGGGCCAGACTTGGGCACAAGCCGAGCGATCGATCAAGTTCATCTTGCCCAACGCCACAGGCTCCGGCGTAGATGCGATCACCCGCTCTGCTGCCCCGGCTTTGGGCAAAGCATTGGGGGCCAATGTGGTGGTCGAAAATCAAGCGGGTGCCAGTGGGGTGATTGGGTTGCAGGCGTTGGCCAAAAATCCGCCCGATGGTTTTACTTTGTCGGTGGTGTCCAACAACGTGGTGATTTTTCCCAGCGTCATGAAAAACCTGCCGTTTGACATGCCCGGTGATTTCACGCCGATTGCGGTGATCGGCAGCACCCCGATGGTCTTGGTGGTAAACCCACAAAAAGTGACCGCTACGCAGAGCCGTGATTTCATAGCTGCGCTCAAAGCCAAACCTGACGGCTACAACTTTGGCTCGGGTGGCACGGGCACGATCTTGCACTTGGCGGGTGAAATGTTTTTGGATGAAGCGGGCGCCAAGGCGCGCCATATCCCCTACAAAGGCGTAGGTCCGATGGTGACCGATTTGTTGGGCGGCCAGATTGACTTTGGCGTGTTGGCCCTGCCCAGCGTGGCGCAACACATCAAGTCAGGGGCACTTCGAGCTATTGGCATGTGCGCCGACAAGCGGACACAGGCGGCCCCCGATATCCCAACCTTTGTGGAGCAAGGTTTGACCGGCTACAACATGGAGGCTTGGTTTGCCGTGATCGGTCCCAAGGGTATGACCGGCCCACAAGTCAAAAAAGTACACGATGCAGTGACGGCCGCTTTCAATGACCCCACGGTAAAGGAAACCATGGCCAAGCAAGGCAATACCATCAACATCAGCAGCACGGAAAACGCCCAAAAGGCGTTCCGCTCTGAAATGGCGCGTTATGCAGCTTTGGTCAAGAAAGTCGGGATCGAACCGCAATAAGGCCTTCGTTCGTTTTGGTGAATTCATCGCTTGACATTTAAATGTTTGGCGGTGACCATCGCGCCATGTCCATCCAGGTTTTGATTTTCGGTATTCACCTAGCCCGCAGCACGCGGGGAAAGCCCTGCGCACCGCCGCAGGCTTTCTAGTCTTCTCCCCCCCTTCTTGTTTTTATACCGAATCAATTCGGGCCGTGCTCGGCTTGCAGCACGGTCCTGCTTTTCTCTGGAGATTTTCATGTCCGATTTGTTTGACAACCCCATGGGTTTGTGTGGCTTCGAGTTTGTCGAATTTGCCTCCCCTGTCCCCAACACGCTCGAACCGCTGTTCGAAAAAATGGGCTTCTCACTGGTCGCCAAACACCGTTCCAAAGACGTGGTGCTGTACCGTCAGGGCGATATCAACTTCATCGTCAACCGCGAACCCAAAAGCCTGGCCGGGTACTTTGCTTCCGAGCATGGGCCGTGTGCTTGTGCGCTGGCTTTTCGGGTCAAAGACTCACACAAAGCCTATGCGCGTGCCTTGGAGTTGGGGGCCCAGCCGGTCGAGGTGCCCACGGGTCCGATGGAGTTGCGCTTGCCCGCCATCAAGGGCATTGGCGGTGCGCCGCTGTATTTGATTGACCGCTTCGAAGACGGCAAAAGCATTTACGACATTGATTTTGAGTTCATCGAAGGCGTGGACCGCCACCCACCGGGCCATGGCCTGAAACTCATCGACCATATGACGCACAACGTCTACAAAGGGCGCATGGCGTTTTGGAGCGGTTTCTATGAAAAGTTGTTCAACTTCAAGGAAATCCGTTACTTCGACATCAAGGGTGAATACACCGGTCTGACCAGCCAGGCCATGATGGCGCCGGACGGTATGATCCGCATCCCTTTGAACGAAGAGTCGGGCAAAACGGGGGGCCAGATCGAAGAATTTCTGATGCAGTTCAACGGCGAGGGCATTCAGCACATTGCCCTGCTGACCGACGACATTTTGAAAAGCGTGGACGCCTTGCAAATGGCGGGCATCCCTTTGATGACCGCGCCCAACGACATCTATTACGAAATGCTCGAAGAACGCCTGAAGGGGCATGGCGAGCCCGTGGCCGAATTGCAGGCGCGCGGTATTTTGATGGACGGATCCACCGCCAATGGCGAAAAGCGTTTGTTGTTGCAAATCTTCAGCCAAACCTTGCTGGGGCCGGTGTTCTTCGAGTTCATTCAACGCAAGGCGGATGAAGGTTTTGGTGAGGGCAACTTCAAAGCGTTGTTTGAATCTCTGGAGCGTGACCAGATCCGTCGCGGGGTGATTCAGGGCGACGCCAACGAAGCTTGAGGTTTTGCCGCTCCGGACGCTCATTTCAGTCCCTAAAGCGACTCTTTCGAGGGTCCGGTAGCGTTTCACCCGTTGTTTCCCGCTTGCACGTCGCTGGGCTTGGCCACATAGTTTGTCTTTGACCGAACACTAGGAGACTGTGCCCATGAAGCTGAATGTCAACGGTAAAAATCACACCCTCGATGTCGAACCCGAAATGCCCTTGCTTTGGGCCTTACGCGACGAACTCGACATCAAGGGCCCCAAGTTCGGGTGTGGCATTGCCCAGTGCGGCTCTTGCACGGTCTTGCTCAATGGCGAGCCCGTGCGCTCTTGCTCGTACCCGGTGTCTGGGGCTTCCGGGCAAAAAGTCATCACCATCGAAGGCTTGGCCGACAAAGGCCGCCTGCACGCGGTGCAACAAGCCTGGATCGACCACCAAGTGCCCCAGTGCGGTTATTGCCAGGGGGGCCAGATGCTGGCTGCCGTGGCCTTGCTCAAGAAAAAACCGAAACCCACGGACGAAGACATTGATGCGGCCATGAGCAACATCTGTCGCTGCGGCACTTATGCCCGCATTCGCACCGCCATCCACGCCGCCGCCAAGAAAGGAGGCCGCGCATGAAGACCCCCAACCCAACGCCAGAACAGACCACGGGCATGGACCGCAGGCATTTTCTTAAAGTCGGCAGCAGCGCCACGGCGGGCTTGTCGATGGGCTTTTTTGTGCCCACTTCGGCCCAGGCCCAGCCTGCAGCCAAGCCGCAGCTCAATGTGTGGGTCGAAATTGAGCCGAACGACACGATCGTGATTCGTTACGCCCGGGCAGAAATGGGCCAGGGCAGCATGACCTCGGCCCCCATGATCATTGCCGAAGAACTCGAAGCCGACTGGAAAAAAGTGCGCGTTGAATACGCCACGGCCCACGAAAATCTGCGCACCAAGCGGGCCTATGGCGACATGGCTTCTGTGGGCAGCCGCACCATTCGCAACTCGCAAGAATACTTGCGCAAAGCTGGCGCGACCGGGCGCGAAATGCTGGTCATGGCGGCCGCACAGCAATGGGGCGTGCCCGCCAGCGAGTGCAAAGCCGCGCTGAGCAAAGTGACCCATGCGGCCAGCAAACGCAGCCTGAGCTATGGCCAATTGGTCGCCGCTGCCGCCAAGCTTGAAGCGCCCAAAGACGTCAAGCTGAAAGACCCGAAAGACTGGACCCTGATTGGCAAACCGATTGCCCGGGTGGATATTCCCGACATCGTGACGGGCCGCACTCGCTACGGCATCGACGCGCAAGTGCCTGGCATGTTGCACGCGGCCATTGCCGCCTGCCCCGTGTTCAATGGCACGGTCAAGAGCATGGACGCCTCTAAGGTGGAAAACCGCCGGGGCATTGTCAAGGTGTTGAACCTGGGCACTTTTGTGGCGGTGGTGGCCGACAACTGGTGGCGTGCCAAAGAGGCCTTGCGCGAAGTGGCGGTCGAATGGGATGTGGGCGAGCACGGCACGCTGTCCAGCGCCGCCATCATGGCCCACTTCAAGGCGGGCATGGATCAACCCGAATTGGCCGTGGCACGCAACGATGGCAATACGCCGGAGGCCCTGGGCAAATCGGCCAAAGTGGTTGAGGCCGATTACTTCACACCCTATCTGGCCCATGCCACCATGGAGCCCATGGTGTGCACGGCTTGGTTGCAGGGCGATCAACTCGAGATTTGGTGTTCCACACAAAACCCCGAATCCACGTTGGCCGTGGGGGCCGCTACAGCAGGCGTACCGCAGGCCAATGTCAAAGTGCACCCCATGCAGTTGGGCGGAGGCTTGGGCCGCAAGAGTCCGCAAGATTTCACGCGTCAGGCGGTTCAGATTGCGAAGGCCATGCCGGGCAAGCCGGTCAAGATGCTGTGGTCTCGCGAAGAAGAAATCCAGCATGGTTTGTACCGGCCGGCCAGCCTGATGCGCTTCAAGGGTGGGCTCAACGCCAGCGGCAAGGTCGATGCCTTGCACATCCGGGTCAGCGCGCCGTCCATTTTGGCCACCTTGCTCAAGCTGCCTTTGCCCAAGGGCATTGATGGTCAGGCGGTGGCCAGTTTCAATGACCACCCTTACGACATTCCCAACACGCTGGTCGACTACGCGCAGCGCAACACCAATGTGCCGGTGGGTTTCTGGCGTTCGGTCGGGCATTCGCAAAACCCTTACGGACGCGAGTGTTTCATTGACGAATTGGCGCAGGCCGCAGGCAAAGACCCGGTGGCCTTCCGCTTGGACATGTTGCCCAACAACGAAAAGTCCAAACGCGATCGCAGCATTTTGGAGGCCGTGACCAAGGCCGCAGGCTGGGGCAGCAAATTGCCCACGGGCGTGTTCCGGGGTGTGGCCGAAACCGAAGGCTACGGCAGCTGGACCGCCTGTGTGTGCGAGGTCTCGGTGAACGCCAAGAACGAGGTCAAGATCCACCGGGTGGTGATTGGTATCGATCCGGGGTATGCCGTCAACCCGGACAACATCGTGGCCCAGTTCCAGGGCAGTGTGGTGCATGGCCTGACCGCCATTTTTTGGGGCGAAAACACGGTTAAAGAAGGCCGCATCGAGCAATCCAACTTTCACGATTACCGCATGATGCGTTTGAACGAAATGCCCAAGGTGGAGGTGGTCATTGCCCCCACGGGTGGCTTTTGGGGTGGTGTGGGCGAACCCGCTCAGGCCCCCTTGGCCCCGGCCTTGGTCAATGCCATCTCGGCGGCATTGGGCAAACGCATTCGCTCATTGCCCCTCAAAAACCACGGGTTGAGTCTTGCTCGGGCATGAAAGCGGCTGCTGCTGCACTGGCGGGGTGCCTGGTTTGCTGTGCCGCGACGGGGCAGGTGGCAACGGCCTCGCCTGAACGGGGCCGCAGCTTGCTTTTGCAAAGGCAAGACACGGGCTGCGTGCTGTGTCACCAAATCCCCGGCTTGCCTGTAGGCGGTGCGCTGGGGCCTTCCTTGCACGGCTTGGCGCAGCGCAGCACGCTGGCGCAGGCCCGTGAACAGGTGGCCGATGCCAGACGCTTTAATCCGCAAACCATCATGCCGGCCTACCTCAGCACCGAGGGTTTGCACAACGTGGCCACCAGTTATCGGGGGCAAACCATCTTGAACCCTCAAGAGTTGGAAGATATCCTGAGTTATTTGTTTCAGCCATCGCTTGCAACACCATGAAACCTGCGCCAACCCAACGCCGTTTTTGGCTCCAGCAAAGCGCCCGCCTCGGACTGCTGGGGGTGGCTTTGCAGGCCTGGCCCAGCTTGGCCCAAAAGATGGCCTCGGGCCAGTTGATGAGTTTTGCCCAGATGGTGGAACCCCTGACGCAGGGTGCCCGCTTGTTGAGGCAAGACGTGAAATTGGTGGCCCCGGTGTTGGCCGACAACGGCACGCTGGTGCCCTTGGGCGTGCAGGTGCAAAGCCCCATGACGGCGCAAGACCACGTCACCCATCTGTATTTGCTGTCACAACGCAACCCGGTCACGCGCATGGCCGTTTTCCAACTGGGCCCATGGAACGGGCGGGCCGAGGTCAGCACACGCGTGCGCCTGGCAGGCACCCAAGAGGTGGTGGCGCTGGCGCGCTTGTCGAGCGGTGAGTTCCGTTACGACCAGATGGAAATCATCGTCACCGAGTCGGCTTGTGTGGACGCCTCATGAGCCTGGTTTTAGCGCGCATCCAATGGCCTGAGCGCATCGTTGCGGGCGACGTGGTGAAGGTGCGTCTGCTGGTTCAACACCCCATGGACACGGGTTATTTGCAAGACCTGCTGGGCAAAGTGGTGCCGCGTAACGTGATCGGCTTGCTGACGTGCAATTTAGGGTCACAAGAGGTTTTCAGGGTAGAGCCTTCTTCGGGCGTTTCAGCCAACCCTTTGTTTGAATTCTTTGTTCGGGCCACCGAAACGGCCGAGATGAGCGTGCAGTGGGTCGATGACCAGGGCAACAAGGGCAGCCTGCAGCAAACCATGACGGTGCTGCCGCAGGGCTCGAGGTGAATCCCATGCGGGCGTTGGTGTGGGTGCGGGTGTGGGCAGGGTGGCGACAGGGGCTGCTGGGCGCGGTCTTTTTTGCGTTCTCAACGGCTGCACTGACCCAGACAGCTGCGCCGCCACTGCGGGCATTGCCCTTGTCCCAGGTCCAATCGGGGCTGCATTTTTCGGGCAAGGATGTGCAGGCTTTGCAGGCCGACGAATTTGCCAACCCGGGGCAGCTGTGGCTCAGCCAAGGGCAAGCACTTTGGGGCCGCGCGAACGTCAGCAATAGCAACGGTAAGTCTTGTGCCAGTTGCCACGGCGATGTGGCCAGCAGCATGAAGGGCGTAGCCACCCGGTATCCGGCCGTGGATGTCGCCAGCGGCCGATTGTTCAACCTCGAAGACCGGATTCAAAAGTGCAGCACCCAATATTTAGGCGCTGCAGCCATGACCCCAGAATCCGATGCCTTGCTGGGCTTGACCCTGCTCGTGACGCAGGCCTCCAAAGGCTTGCCCCTTCGGGTGGACATCGGCGCAGCGGCGTGGCCCCATTGGCAAGCGGGCGCAGCTTTGTTCAGCAAGCGCCAAGGGCAACTCAACTTGTCTTGCGCGCAGTGCCATGATCAAAATTTTGGCCAGCGCCTGTACACCGACCCTTTGAGCCAGGGCCAGCCCAATGGCTACCCGGTGTACCGATTGGAGTGGCAAAAAACAGGTTCACTCGAGCGGCG
>Ga0255128_1001334_pt1 | contig 10845 bp, 10 predicted proteins | sample Law_Miss_RepC_8d_FD_188562 | JGI IMG/M metagenome (GOLD analysis project Ga0255128, IMG submission 188562) | Freshwater microbial communities from St. Lawrence River, New York, United States - Law_Miss_RepC_8d | ecosystem: Environmental > Aquatic > Freshwater > River | place: USA: New York... | reverse complement strand
GTACAAAACTCCCGGATGGTGTTGCCGTCACCAATCACCAGCCGAGTGGCTTCGCCGGCATACTTTTTGTCTTGGGGTGCAGCACCCAAAGATGTGTAACTGTGAATGTGGTTGTTGAGCCCGATGGTGGTGTGCCCCTCGAGGGTGCAATGAGAACCCACAGTTGAGCCAGCGCCAATCGACACATGCGGGCCGATGATGGTGTAAGGGCCTACGGTTACAGACGGGTCCAGCACGGCAGCCGGATCGACCAAAGCAGTGGAATGAATAGTCGCCATAGGTCCTCAGGCAATTTTGCGCATGGTGCACATCAGTTCGGCCTCGCAGGCCAACTCGGTACCCACTTTGGCTTGGGCTTTGAACTTGAAAATACCAGCCTTCATGCGGTCAAGCTGGACCTCCAGAATCAACTGATCTCCAGGCTCCACGGGTCGCTTGAAGCGGGCACCATCAATGCCAGCAAAGTAATAAACCGTGTTCTCATCGGGAGCAGCATCCAGCGTATCAAAGGACAACAGTGCCGCTGCTTGCGCCAGTGCCTCGAGCATCAACACCCCCGGCATGACCGGCCGGTGCGGGAAATGGCCCATAAAAAAGGGTTCATTGATGGTCACATTCTTCAATGCTTTGATGCGGACACCCTTTTCCAGCTCCAACACGCGGTCTACCAGTAGAAAAGGATACCGATGCGGCAACTGCTTGAGAATTTTATGAATGTCCATCATGGTCGTTTTCCTGGATTTTTTTAATATTTGATTCGAGAAATTTGATTCGCTCGCGCAATTTGGACAATTGTTTGAGGCTTGCGGCGTTTTTTTCCCAATTGGCATTGCTGTCCAAGGGGAACATGCCGGTGTACTGACCGGACTGAAGAATGGAGCGTGTGACCACGGAGGCTGCGGAAATGTGAACATGGTCAGCCAGCGTCAAATGACCCAGCACCACGGCCCCCCCCCCGATCGTGCAATGCGCACCGATTTTTGCACTGCCCGCCACACCGACGCAACCGGCCATGGCCGTATGCGCGCCAACGTGAACGTTGTGTCCAATTTGAATCAGATTGTCGAGCTTGACGCCATTTTCTAGCACCGTATCGTCCAATGCACCCCGGTCAATGCAGGTATTGGCACCGATTTCCACATCGTCCCCAATGCGAACGGCCCCCAGTTGTTCAATTTTTTCCCATTGACCTTGGTGAGGTGCGAAACCGAACCCATCGGCACCAATCACCACACCCGAGTGAATCAAACAACGTGCGCCGATTTTGCAGTCTTCGCCCACAGTGACTCGGGATTTAAGAACCGTACCCGCCCCAACCATGGCGCCCCGTTCCACCACACACAGTGGGCCAATGACCGCGTCATCGGCAACATGCGCACCAGAATCAACCACGGCACTGGGATGAATACGGGGATTGGAATCCGTACGGTGGCGACGCCGCCACAGTTGGGTTAACCGCGCGAAATACAGATAGGGATCATCGGTGATGATGGCTGAAATTCGCCCGGCAACTTGGCCCTCAAACTCCGGGCTGACGATGACACAACCCGCAAGGCTTTCCACCAAATGGCTCTGATATCGGGCTTGGCTCAAAAAACTGATCTGGTTGGACTTGGCTGTCTGCAAGGGGGCCAAACCAACTATTTGCAAATCGGAAGCCCCCAATAGACGGCCGCCCAGCACCTCTACAATTTCGCCAAGAGTCAGTGACACAGTCTCAAACAGGCAAACTGCTGTTATTTACCAACCGAGGCATTGAGTGCCTTGATGACTTTTTCGGTAATGTCATGCTTGGGGTTGAAATAGGCGGCATCTTGCAAGATCAAGTCGTATTTCTCTAATTCAGCCACTTGCTTAACAGCACGGCCCGCTTTTTCAAACAAGGTTTGGTTTTCTTCATTCTTGCGGGCACCCAAGTCTTCTTGGAATTCACGCTGACGGCGCTTCAGGTCACGATCAAGGTCTATGAGTTGTTTTTGTTTAGCCACTCTTTGTGCTTCAGCCAGAGTGGGTGCGTCGCGCTCAAACTTTTCAGCCGATGTTTTGAACGCAGTGATGGCATCGTTCAGATCCTTTTCGCGCTTCAAAAACTCGGACTCCAATTTGGCTTGGGCTGCTTTAGCAACATTGGAGTCGCGCAGTATTCTGTCCGTGTTGACGATGCCTATTTTGAAGTCTTGCGCTTGCGCCAAAGACGTCAATGCGGAAGCGGCAACCATCAGGGCGATAAAGAGGTTCTTGCTGAGCGTGTTCATTAGAAGGAAGTTCCGATTTGGAATTGGAGTCGCTGGATTTTATCGTCTGTCTGCTTGCGAATGGGGATCGCGTATGAAAAGCGCAATGGCCCCAAAGGTGAAATCCAGCTCAGGCCGATACCTGCAGAAGCACGAAGTTCACTTAATGAGATTTTTTCAGAATCCTTGAAGGCGCTTCCTGCATCTGTAAACCCGAACAAACGGAGCGTTTTATCGTTACCGGCCCCGGGAAAAGGCGTCACAAATTCAGCATTCAACACCAGTTTTTTGGATCCCCCTAAATACACGGGAACGGTATCATCACTTTTTGGTCCGAGGGTTGAGTTTTCGAAACCACGAACACTGCCCAAACCGCCTACATAGAAATTTTTGAACAGTGGGTAATCCTGGCCTTTTAAGCCCGTGCCCCATCCAAGATCGGCATTGACAGCCAAAGTGTACTTTTTGCTTAACGGAAAGTATTGCTGGTATTGGTAATTGCTGCGGAAATACTTCACATCGCCCGCCATGCTCAAATCCGCATTCAAGCGCTGATACGTTCCTTTGGAGGGCACCAAAGCACTGTCGCGGCCATCTCTTGCCCAGCCCAGGGTGAGCGGCAAAGCCGTACTGGTTTTGCCAAATTTGTCAGCGTAATCTTTGTAAGGGGTCGGCAAACCCGTACCCTCTTTGATTTGAGTCTGCTCGGCATTAGCTCCCACAAACACCGTATCGCTCTCGGTCACGGGCAGACCAAAACGCAGACCCATACCCGAGTTAATCAAACTGTAGGAATTGATATCGCCCAAATAAGGCCTGGTGGTTCTCTGAAACACATCGATGGTTCGGGAGATGCCTGTTTGCGTGAAGTAGGGATCGGTTGTGCTGAGCACCAAATTGCGGTTGTACTTGCTGGTATTGACTTCAACGGCCAGATAGTTGCCAGATCCAAAGGCGTTTTCCTGACGGACACCAAAGCTCAAAGTCACCTTTTCAGCGGATGAAAAGCCGGCCCCCAAAGAAATGCTTCCTGTTGGCTTTTCGGCCACCGTGAACATCAAATCGACTTGATCAGGGGTGCCGGGTATTTCAACGGTTTCCACATTCACATCGGTGAAAAAGCCCAAGCGATCGACACGGTCGCGGGACAAACGTATTTTGTCGCCGTCGTACCACGCAGCTTCAAACTGGCGAAATTCGCGACGGATCACTTCATCGCGGGTGCGGTTGTTACCCGAAATCAGAATGCGCCGGACATAAGCCCGCCGTGAGGGTTCAGCAACCAAGGCAAATTGAACCCGGTTGTTTTTTCGGTCTATTTCGGGTTTGGCCTCAACTCGGGCAAATGCAAACCCGAACTTGCCAAAGTACTCGGTGAAGGCTTTGGTGGTTTCCGCTACCGTTTCGGCGTTGTAGGGCGAACCCACACCGATCTTGACCAGTGCTTTGAATTCATTTTCCTTGTCAAGATAGCTCCCCTCCAACTTGACGCCCGACACCACAAAACGCTCACCCTCGGTGACGTTGATGGTGATCGCCATTTCCTGTTTGTCTGGCGAAATCGCGACTTGGGTTGAGTCAACCCTGAACTCCAAAAATCCACGGGCCAGATAAAAAGACCTCAAGGCTTCAATGTCGGCATTCAGCTTGGTACGGGCATAGCGGTCAGACTTGGTGTACCAACTCATCCATCCACCGGTGTCCAAATTGAATTGGTCTCGCAATTCAGACTCCGAAAAAGCCTTGTTGCCGACAATCTGGATTTGTTTGATCTTGGCCGGCCCACCTTCCGTGATCGTGAAGGTCAGGTTCACGCGGTTGCGCTCCAGTGGGGTCGCCGTGCTGACCACTTCAGCGCCATACAGACTGCGGCTGATGTATTGGCGCTTCAGCTCTTGCTCGGCTTTGTCGGCCAAGGCCTTGTCGTAGGGTCTGCCCTCAGCCAAGCCCACATCTTTGAGCGCCTTGATCAATATATCTTTGTCAAACTCTTTCAGGCCCACGAACTCTACCGATGCAACGGAGGGCCGCTCTTCTACAACCACCACCAAAATATCGCCTTGGGTCTCAAGGCGCACATCCTTGAACAAACCCAGACTGAACAACGCCCTGATGGCTGCAGTCCCTTTTTCATCCGTATAGCGATCACCCACGCGCAAGGGGATTGACGCGAACACCGTACCCGCCTCAATTCTTTGCAAACCCTCTACCCGAATGTCGCGCACGGTAAAGGGATCAATCGCCCATGATGGCATGCACGCCATCAAGGCAGCCGCCAAAGTCAGTGCGGCAGGTTGAATGCGTGAAGGTATGTCAAAAAAATTCATGGAATAACCAGAGTGTGGTTAAAAGCGACTATTTTGCAAAAAACAGTCGCCCTCAGCCATTAAAAAAACCAGCCAATGCGCATCGCATCAAGCAGTTAAAAGCATCATTTTTACCTATCTGAAGGGCACTCACAACAGGTAAAACCAACAAGCCTAAGAATATACATCAGTGGGCTTGCGAGAAAGCCGGTCCGATTGGGAGGTACTTTGCAAATCGATCAAATCAGCTAAAACTTGCGGCCAAACTGCTAGCAACTTCCCGGCTTTTGCCGTCTAAGGCCAACAAATCTTCAAGACTTTCAGGTCGACCGCTGACCACAGCATCCAAAGTGGCCCGGTTGAGGTGGTGAATTTGATCAAAGCGAATTTGACGATTCAGGAACGAAGCCACCGCAATTTCGTTGGCTGCGTTCAAAACCGCGCAACTGCCAGGTGGCCCCTTCAGCGTTTCCCAAGCCAATTTCAAACCAGGAAATCGCTCGGAATGCCCGGCATCTTCCATCGACTCGAAGGTCATTGCAGCCAATGTATGAAAATCGAGTGCACCCGCACCCGATTCAATGCGCTCAGGCCAGCTCAGGCCATAGGCAATGGGCACTCGCATGTCCGGAGTGCCCAGTTGGGCTACAACAGAATGGTCTTTGTACTGAACCATGGAGTGGATAACACTTTGGGGATGAATGACCACTTCAAGCTGTGCGGGCTCCAAACCAAACAAATAACGTGCTTCGATGACCTCGAGCGCTTTGTTCATCATCGTGGCGGAATCAACCGAAATTTTGCGGCCCATGACCCAGTTGGGGTGCGCACAGGCTTGCTCGGGCGTGACGTCTTTCAAGCTCTGGGGGTCGCGAACACGAAAGGGCCCGCCAGAGGCCGTCAAAATGATTTTTTGCACACGTCGTTGCCAGGTGGCAGGGTCTTCCGGCAAAGACTGGAAAATCGCAGAATGCTCACTGTCAATTGGCAACAACACAGCGCCGCCTTCGCGAACAGCCGTTAAAAATACTTCGCCGCCCACCACCAAAGCCTCTTTGTTGGCCAGCAACAACTTTTTACCTGCACGCGCAGCTGCCAAACAAGGCGATAAACCCGCTGCGCCGACAATGGCGGCCATGACCGCGTCCACCTCTGGGGCCGAGGCCACTTCATCCAACGCAGCAGAACCCCATCGAACCTCGGTTTTCAGCCCTTCGGCTTTCAGTCTTTCCGCCAGCGCACGTCCCGCCCCCTCATGCACCATGACCGCGACCTCGGGCTTGAATTGAGCACATTGCTGCAGGATCAAATCGACCTGGGTGGACGCAGTCAATGCATACACCTCAAACCGCTCAGGATGCCGAGCCAGAACATCCAGCGTGTTTTTTCCGATAGAGCCGGTTGAGCCCAAAATGGTGATGCGTTGTTTCATTTGCATGGGATTCATTTTTATATCAAATTCCGGAAATAAGCATCATGGCCAAAGGCAGCGTGGGCAATAAGGCATCCACCCGGTCCAAAACACCCCCATGACCGGGCAGTAAACCGGAGCTGTCCTTCATACCCGCACTGCGCTTGACCAGTGACTCCAGCAGATCCCCCACCACGCTCATGGCCGCCATGAACAACAAGGCAGGAACCACGACCCACAAGCCTTTGCCCAATATCAAAGAATAAAAACTCAAATTAGACAATGCATAGTGCTGGTCCACCAGAACCCAGAGAAATGCCACCAAAAAGACCCCTAACATACCCCCCAAAACACCCTCCCAGCTTTTGCCAGGGCTGATGCTGGCAGCCAATTTGATGGGTATCCAGCGCCCACCCAAGGCTTTACCGAAAAAATAGGCGAACACATCGGCGGCCCAGACCAACACCAGAATTGACAACAAGAAATTGACACCCCGTTGATGCGCCTGCGCCAGGGCCAACCAAGCCAATATCAAAGCCAACAAGCCACCTGTCCAACGCCAACTTTTACGCCAAAGACCCCAACCAGGGACTCCTCGGTGAATCATCCAAGCGCCAAACAAGACCCAAAAGCTGCCCGCAGTCGGCCAAACCCAAGAAGGCGTCTCTTGAACCCAACCCCCTTGTTGGGCCAGGATGCAGCAAAGCAAGCACAGGAGAGCGCCCAACCATGAAGCCCATGCAGGCATGGCATTCAATCGCCCCCACTCCCAAGCGCCCGCCGCAATGAAAACGACTGTCAAACCCATGAAAAACAAGGGGTTCGAGGCAAACAAAGCTGGCAAAAGCAACGCCAGTAAAACCACGGCGGTGATAACTCTTTGCTTGAGCATGCTTTCTCCAGAAAAAAAGGCCGCACAGGGCGGCCATTCAGGCCGTGGGGCGCCACGGCACGGGATTCAAACTCAAACCGCCATGATCTCTTGTTCTTTGGCAGTCACCAACTGATCAATTTCAGTCATGCGTTTGTCGGTCAGTTTTTGAACATCGGTCTCAGCACGCTTCTGATCGTCCTCTGAAACCTCTTTGTCTTTCACCAGTTTTTTAACCGATTCATTCGCATCACGGCGCAAATTGCGTATGGCGATTTTGGCATTTTCACCCTCGGTGCGTGCCAATTTTGTCATTTCCTTGCGGCGCTCTTCGCTCATGGCAGGCATGGGCACACGGATTAAATCACCCATTGAAGCCGGGTTCAGACCCAATTCGCTCTCACGAATCGCTTTTTCAATCTTGGCACCCATGCCCTTTTCCCAAGGCTGGACACTGATGGTGCGCGAATCCATCAGGGACACATTGGCCACCTGAGAAAGGGGCAACATCGAGCCGTAATAATCAATCTGAATGGTGTCCAGCAACGCGGGGTTGGCGCGGCCGGTTCGAATACGGGTCAGATTGTTTTTGAAAGCAGCGATGGATTGTTCCATCTTGGTTTCGGTCGTTTTCTTGATGTCGGCAATAGTCATGATGTTCTCCTCGACAGAACGTGCTCAAGCATAAACCAGCGTACCTTCGTCTTCGCCCAAAACGACGCGCTTGAAAGCGCCGTTTTTAATGATCGAAAACACCTTAATCGGCAGTTTTTGATCCCGGCACAGCGCGAAAGCTGTGGCATCCATGATGCCCAGGTTGCGGGAAATGGCTTCATCAAAGCTGATTTCAGTGTAGCGCGTGGCCAGCGGATCCTTTTTGGGGTCGGCGGTGTAAACACCATCCACCTTGGTCGCTTTCAAAACCATTTCTGCCCCGATTTCAGCACCCCGCAAGGCGGCAGCTGTGTCGGTTGTAAAAAACGGGTTACCGGTTCCGGCTGCAAAAACCACCACTTTGCCCTCTTCAAGGTATTGCAATGCCTTCGGACGGACATAGGGTTCCACGACTTGGTCAATGCCAATCGCCGACATCACCCGAGCGGTCAAACCGGCTTTGTCCATGGCATCTGCCAAAGCCAAAGAGTTCATGACGGTGGCCAACATGCCCATGTAATCGGCTGTGGCACGGTCCATGCCAACGGCCCCGCCTGCAACTCCACGGAAGATGTTGCCACCCCCAATGACCACGGCGACTTGGACGCCGAGGCGGGTGACCTCGGCGATTTCTTCTGCCATGCGGACAATGGTGGCGCGGTTGATGCCAAAAGCATCGTCCCCCATCAATGCTTCGCCGGACAGCTTGAGCAAAATTCGCTTATAGGCTGGCTTGGCTGAGGACATGATGGGTTCCTTGAATATCAATGTGGACGATGAAAAGATTGCACAACGGATGCAGGGGGTCCGTCAATGGTTTAAGCGCCGCCTTGGGCAGCTGCCACTTGTGCCGCCACTTCAGCTGCAAAGTCGTCTACTTTCTTCTCGATACCTTCGCCCACCACGTACAAGGTGAAGGCCTTGACTGTGGTGCCAGCAGCCTTGAGCATTTGCTCCACGGTTTGCTTGTCGTTTTTAACGAAGGACTGGTTGAACAAAGACACTTCTTTCAAGTATTTTTGTACCGAACCTTCAATCATTTTGGTGGCAATGTCAGCGGGCTTGCCTGACTCAGCCGCCTTGGCGGTGGCCACTGAGCGCTCTTTTTCGATCAATTCAGCAGGGACTTCGGCGCTGGTCAAAGAAACCGGCTTCATGGCTGCGACGTGCATGGCGACATCTTTGGCAGCGATTTCGTCACCTTCGTACTCGACCAGCACGCCAATACGGGTACCGTGCAGGTAATTCGCGATCTTGGCACCGCCTGCAGCACGCTTAAAGCGACGGAAGCTCATGTTTTCACCGATCTTGCCAATCAGGCCTTTGCGGACTTCTTCCAGCGTAGGACCGAAACCGTCTTGGCTGTACGGCAACTCGCCCAATGCCGCCACATCGGCTGGATTGTGCTCAGCCACCAATTTGGCGGCTGCGTTGGCCAAGGCCAGGAAACTGTCGTTTTTGGTGACGAAGTCGGTTTCGCAGTTGACTTCGATCATGGCACCCGTGGTGCCACTCACAAAACTCGTCACAACGCCTTCTGCGGTCACGCGGGATGCGGCCTTGCCTGCTTTGGTGCCCAGTTTGACGCGCAACAACTCTTCGGCCTTGGCCATGTCGCCCTCGGCTTCGGTCAGTGCTTTCTTGCACTCCATCATGGGGGCATCGGTTTTTGCACGCAGTTCAGCGACCATGCTTGCGGTAATTGCAGCCATTTAATTTCTCCGTATTCAGTCTAAAAGTCAGATTAAAAAAAAGGGGCCAAGAAGCCCCTTTCATCAAGTCTTGGGGAATCAAGCCTCAGCGCTGTCCGCCTCAACGAACTCATCAGCACCTTCGGTGACGGCCTTAACGACATCATTGACCGCATTGGCGCGGCCCTCAATGATCGCGTCAGCGATGCCACGGGCATACAGTGCCACGGCCTTGGCCGAGTCATCGTTACCAGGAATGATGTAGTCGATGCCTTCTGGTGAGTGGTTGGAGTCCACAACGCCGATCAATGGAATACCCAATTTTTTGGCTTCCGAGATGGCAATTTTGTGGTAACCGACGTCGATCACAAAGATTGCGTCTGGCAAAGCAGCCATGTCCTGGATACCGCCTATGTCTTTTTCGAGCTTTTCCATCTCGCGCTTGAACATGAGCTGTTCTTTTTTGCTCAGGGTTTCCAAACCGACTTCTTGTTGAGCCTTCATGTCCTTCAGACGCTTGATGGAGGTCTTGACGGTTTTGAAGTTGGTCAACATGCCACCTAACCAGCGCTGGTCCACAAATGGAACACCTGCGCGTTGAGCTTCAGAGGCCACCATTTCGCGCGCTTGGCGCTTGGTGCCCACCATCAGGATGGTGCCGCGATTGGCAGACAACTGCTTAGCGAACTTGATGGCGTCCTGGAACATCGGAAGCGATTTTTCCAGGTTAATGATGTGAATTTTGTTGCGATGACCAAAGATGAATGGGGCCATCTTGGGGTTCCAGAAGCGGGTTTGGTGACCGAAGTGGACACCGGCTTCCAGCATTTCGCGCATGGTAACGGACATAAAAATACTCCAAAGGTTGGGTCTAAAATCCAGTCCACTCATTCCACATGCTGAAAATGCAAGTGAAACACCTTGATGGGACTGGTTTGCGGATGTGCCAAGTTGACTTGAATCACTGCATCTTGAGCAAGACACTCAAAAGACAGCAATCGAGCTGTACAAAGCCTTAGGATTATAGCATCCCGACTTAGCTATAACGAGGCCAAATTCAATGAAAGCTGACCTGATTGCCACAAGGCACGCCATTCTCGCAGGCCAGACCTCTCCGCGGGCCATTGCCGAAGCCTGCATCGACATGGCCAAGAGCACGCGCTGCCAGCATGCATTTTTAAAGCTCACCCCCGAAAATCTGATCCAAAAGGCCCAAAGTCCTCAAAACACGGCGGCCCAGCCCGGCCCACTGGCCGGGCTGGCCGTATCGGTCAAGGATTTGTTCGATGTCCAAGGGCAAATCACTGCGGCAGGTTCCCTTGTTTTACAAAACCGGGCGCCTGCACTGCAAGACGCTCAGGCCATTGCAAGATTACGCGCCGCAGGCGCAGGTTTCATTGGCCGCAGCAACATGGTTGAATTTGCTTTTTCAGGGGTCGGGATCAATCCGCACCACGGAACGCCTGCAGCCTGGGATGCCCTCACCGACACCCTCGCAGGCGGTACTTCGGGCCCCCATGTACCCGGGGGCTCCAGTTCGGGAGCCGCTGTTTCGGTGGCCACTGGCGCAGCATTCATCGGCCTTGGCTCGGATACGGGGGGTTCCATTCGCATCCCAGCGGCACTGAATGGCATTGTGGGTTTCAAAAGCACGGCCAGAAGGGTCCCCACCCGGGGA
>Ga0255128_1001325_pt1 | contig 10906 bp, 10 predicted proteins | sample Law_Miss_RepC_8d_FD_188562 | JGI IMG/M metagenome (GOLD analysis project Ga0255128, IMG submission 188562) | Freshwater microbial communities from St. Lawrence River, New York, United States - Law_Miss_RepC_8d | ecosystem: Environmental > Aquatic > Freshwater > River | place: USA: New York... | reverse complement strand
CAAAAAGACCAATCCCGCCAGAGGGGGCTAAAAGGATCAGCCCGCTTTTTTCAATTCTTTGACGGCGACCAGAACTTCTTCTACATGACCTGGGACTTTCAGGCCTCGCCACTCATACTTGAGGGTGCCATCGGCACCGATCAGGAAAGTGCTGCGCTCGATGCCTTTGACCTTTTTGCCGTACATGATTTTATTTTTGACCACACCAAACATGTGGCACATTTTTTCTTCGGTATCGGCAATCAGCTCGAATGGCAATTCGAGTTTGGCTTTGAAATCGTCATGGGATTTCATGTTGTCGCGGGAGACTCCCAAAACCATCGCCCCGGCTTTGACAAATTCTTTGTATTTGTCGCGGAATTGCATGGCCTCGGTGGTACAGCCAGGGGTGTTGTCTTTGGGGTAGAAAAATAAGATGACCGGCTGTCCGAGATGGGAAATGTTGGAAACTTTTAGGCCGCTGGTGGCGTTCGCTTCAAATTCGGGAAGGGGTTTGTTAAGAACGATCGCCATAAAACTTTGATCTCGCTTGACAGGTTGAGCGTTTACCGCATTGGGATGTCGGCAAATCCGCTAAAGGCTTTGTGCCTTGGCAACCTTCGATTTTACTCTGTTTAAGACCGCCCCATCTGTTTGCTTCAGGACAAGTGCGATTCTCTATAAATGATTTCTTTAGGATTCAATAAGCAGGGCGGCAACAACTTTTCGGCCTTCGCTGGCCAAAATGTTGTAGGTGCGACAAGCAGCTGGGGTGTCCATGGTTTCTACACCGATACCCCGTTCAATCAGGGATTTCAGCCAATGAGGGGGCGGGAAGCGCAGGCGCTTGCCACTGCCAAAAATAACCAATTCGGCGCCCATTGTGGTTAAAACATCAAAATCGCTTGAGCCCAAGGCTGTAAATGGGCCCACATTCCACACTTCGGGACTTGCGCCTGCAAGGCTGCTGACCAAAAGTGAGCTGGTAAACCTCCGACTATTGACCTCGATCCAAGCTTCTCCATAAGCGTTAATGGTCAAACTGTTGGATTTGTCAGGTTGTAATTTCATGAGGGATGAGGGCTGTGTGAGATGAGTTCATTTCAAGATTAGAGGCATTGCTCTTGGATCACGGGGTCGTAGCGCCCTGAAATGTGGTCAAATTATAGGTTTTCTCCTCTCACAACTGCCTTTGGAGGCACTTTGAAGCCCATTCGAAAATCTGCCAAGCTCGCCAACGTTTGTTATGACATTCGCGGCCCCATCATGGACCGCGCCCGACAGATGGAAGAAGATGGGCAAAAAATCATCAAATTGAACATCGGAAACTTGGCAGTTTTCGGCTTTGATGCACCTGAAGAAATTCAGCAAGACATGATTCGCAACCTGCCTAATTCGGCGGGTTACTCTGACAGCAAAGGCATTTTTGCAGCACGCAAAGCCGTGATGCACGAAACCCAAAAGCAGGGGATCCAAGGGGTCACACTGGACGATATTTATTTGGGCAATGGGGCCAGTGAATTGATTGTCATGGCCACCAATGGCTTGCTGGACAACGGGGACGAGTTGCTGTTGCCTTCCCCTGATTACCCCCTGTGGACCGCCGCTGCCAGTTTGTCTGGCGGTAAACCCGTGCATTACCGCTGTGATGAAGCCAACGGTTGGATGCCAGACTTGGCCGATATTCGGGCCAAAGTCACCCCCCGAACCAAGGGTATTGTGGTGATCAACCCCAACAACCCGACGGGCGCACTTTATGCCGACGAGTTGCTCAAGGGCATTGTGGCCATTGCCCGAGAGCATGGCTTGGTTATTTTTGCCGATGAGGTGTACGACAAGGTCTTGTACGACGGGGTCAAACACACCCCTCTGGGCAGCTTGTCGCAAGATGTTTTGACCTTGACGTTCAATTCATTGTCCAAAAGCTACCGTTCTTGCGGTTACCGTGCTGGCTGGATGGTCATCTCTGGGGACAAAAAAAGAGCCCGGGACTACATCGAGGGCTTGAACATGCTGTCGAATATGCGCTTGTGTGCCAATGTGCCCGGGCAATGGGCCATACAAACGGCTTTGGGCGGTTATCAAAGCATCAACGATCTCGTTTGCGAGGGCGGGCGACTGCGTAAGCAGCGCGACATGGCCTATCAATTGATTACAGCCATTCCAGGTGTGAGTTGTGTCAAACCCAAGGCCGCTTTGTATATGTTTCCCAAGCTGGACGCCAAGATTTACCCGGTTCAGGACGATCAAGAGTTCTTTTTGCAACTGCTTGAGGAGACCAAGGTCATGTTGGTCCAGGGCACGGGTTTCAATTGGCCCGACACCGATCATTTCAGGATCGTGTTTTTGCCGCATGAAGACGATTTGCGCGAAGCAATTGCCCGTGTCGCGCGTTTTCTGGAAGGTGCCCGCAAGCGATTTGGAACCGAAAAACTGGTCGCTGCCTGATAAATGGATAAGGCCCGAACCCCTTGGGTGAGCCCGGCTTAAGTTGTAACGAAGTAACGTAGTAAAGAAATCAAAAATGAAACCGATCAAAGTGGGCCTGTTGGGCATTGGTACTGTAGGCAGCGGCACTTTCAATGTGCTGAAGCGCAATCAAGGAGAAATTGAACGCCGTGCAGGCCGAGGCATTGAAATCACCATGGTGGCAGATTTGAACGTAGAGCGCGCCAAACAGCTGGTAGATGCCAACGTTCAGGTGGTGTCTGACGCCCGCGAAGTGATTGCGAACCCCGAGATCGACATTGTCATTGAGCTGATCGGCGGCTATGGCATTGCCAAGGCTTTGGTGCTTGAGGCCATTGCGGCGGGCAAGCATGTGGTGACAGCGAATAAAGCTTTGTTGGCTGTACACGGAACCGAAATTTTTGCAGCGGCACAAGCCAAAGGGGTGATGGTGGCCTTTGAGGCCGCCGTGGCGGGTGGTATCCCCATCATCAAAGCCCTGCGCGAAGGCTTGACCGCCAACAGCATTCAGTGGGTTGCGGGCATCATCAACGGCACCACCAACTTCATTCTTTCTGAAATGCGAGACAAGGGCTTGGACTTTGGGGATGTGCTCAAAGAAGCCCAGCGCTTGGGTTATGCCGAGGCCGATCCAACCTTTGACATCGAAGGTGTGGATGCCGCACACAAGGTGACTTTGATGAGTGCCATTGCCTTCGGCATTCCGGTTCAATTTGACAAAGCCTATGTGGAAGGCATCACCAAGTTGGGCGCAGCCGACATCAAATACGCCGAACAACTGGGTTACCGAATCAAACTTTTGGGCATCACCAAGCGCACGCCCCAGGGCATTGAATTGCGCGTTCACCCGAGCTTGGTCCCAACCCAGCGCCTGATCGCCAACGTCGAGGGGGCCATGAATGCCGTGATGGTGCAAGGCGATGCTGTGGGCACCACACTTTATTACGGCAAAGGGGCCGGATCCGAGCCGACCGCCAGTGCGGTGATTGCCGATTTGGTGGACATTACCCGTTTGCACACAGCCGATCCGCTGAACCGGGTGCCGCATTTGGCATTCCAGCCAGGCTCGATGAGCAACTTGTCGGTGCTGCCTATGACCGAAGTGGTGACGAGTTATTACCTGCGCTTGCGGGTGGCCGATCAAGCGGGTGTGCTCGCCAAGCTGACGGGCTTGTTGGCCGAGGCCAACATCAACATTGACGCGGTCTTGCAGCGCGAAGCCGACCAAGTCAGCTTGGCAGGCGAGAACCAGACCGATGTCATCATCCTGACGCACGACACCCGGGAAGGCACCCTGAACGAAGTCTTGGTAAAAATGCAAGCGCTGCCAACCGTGATGGCCCCGATTGTGCGAATCCGTAAGGAAGAGTTGAACTGATGCGTTACCTGTCCACCCGTGGTCACGCTGACCGCAAGCAATTTTGTGAAATCCTGCTGGAAGGCTTGGCCCCGGATGGCGGCTTGTATTTGCCCGAAAGCTATCCGCAACTCGACGACCTTGCCTTGACGCGTTTGCGGGAAATTTGGCAAAGCCAAGGCTATGCCGCCTTGGCCTTCGAGATTTTGTCGCTTTACATCGACGACATCCCTGCCGCTGATTTGCGGGCTCTGTGTCTCAAGACCTACACATCAGAGGTTTTTGGCACGAAAGAAATCGTGCCCCTCAAACCTCTGCAAACTGCAGGCCAGAAACAGCCAGACTTGTATTTAGAGGCCTTGTCCAACGGCCCGACTTTGGCCTTCAAGGACATGGCCATGCAGTTGTTGGGCAACTTGTTTGAATACGAGTTGGCGCGCCGTGGCGAAGAGCTCAATATTCTTGGGGCCACATCGGGCGATACCGGCAGTGCAGCCGAATATGCCATGCGCGGCAAAAAGGGCGTTCGCGTGTTCATGACCAGCCCCCATGGGCGAATGAGCCCTTTTCAGCAAGCCCAGATGTTCAGTCTGTTGGATGAAAACATCCACAACATCGCCCTTGACGGTGTTTTTGACGATTGCCAAGACATCGTCAAGGCCGTCTCCAACGATCTGGCGTTCAAACGACGCTACAAAATCGGCACGGTCAACTCGATCAATTGGGCCCGTTTGTTGGCCCAAGTGGTGTACTACTTTGCAGGCTATTTCCAGGCCAGCCAAGCCAACTCACAAAAAGTCAGTTTTACCGTCCCCAGTGGCAATTTTGGCAACGTGTGTGCAGGCCATGTCGCCCGCATGATGGGTTTGCCGATTGACCGTCTGGTGGTGGCCACCAATGAAAACGATGTACTGGACGAGTTTTTCAGGACGGGTATCTACCGTGTTCGCACCACGGCCAATACGCTGGAAACCTCCAGCCCGTCAATGGACATCTCCAAAGCCAGCAACTTCGAACGCTTTGTTTTTGATTTGTTGGAGCGTGATGCGGTCAAAACCAAAGCCATCTTTGGTGAAGACCTGAGCCGTACTGGGTTCTTCGATTTGTCGACGGACGCACGTTTCCCCAAAGCCGCAGGTTTTTATGGTTTTGAAAGTGGTCGCAGCACCCATGCCGACCGCCTTAAAACCATTCAGCAGGTCTTTGCTCAATACGGTGTGATGATTGACACGCACACGGCAGATGGTGTGAAGGTTGCGCTGGCGCACCGGAATCCGGCAGTGCCCATGGTGGTACTTGAGACGGCATTGCCCATCAAATTTGCCTCGACCATTGTGGAGGCCCTGGGACGCCAACCCGACCGTCCTGTCCAATTTGAAGGGATTGAGTTGTTGCCCAAACGTGTTCAGGTCATGAAGGCGGATGTGGACTTGATCAAGGCCTTTATTTCGAAACATTGCGATTGACCACCAGATGAACGCAGCGGTTCGCGCCCCTTTGATGCCTCTTGATGAGGCTTTGAGTGCGCTTTTGTCCCAGATCCGTCCCTTGTCGGGCGATGAAACGGTGGCCACATTCGATGCCGATGGCCGCATCTTGGCGCAAGACGTGGTGTCTGCTTTGCAGGTGCCTGCCTTTGACAATTCGTCGATGGACGGTTACGCGGTGCGCACGGCCGATCTGCAGCAAGTGGGTGTTGAACTGACGGTGACCCAGCGCATTGCCGCCGGTCAGCAAGGGCTTGCTTTGCAGGCCGGGCAAGTGGCCCGGATTTTTACCGGTGCGCCCGTGCCTGCCGGGGCCGATGCCATCGTGATGCAAGAGCAAGTGGAGCCTGTGTATGCCGATGATCCCACCAAGGTTCGGTTTTTAACCCGACCCGAGCCGGGTCAGTGGATTCGTCGCAGCGGCGAGGACATTCGCACAGGAGACACTGTTTTAAAGCGCGGCCAATGTCTTGGGCCAGCCGAACTGGGCTTGGTGGCCAGCTTGGGTTTGGCGCAGGTTCGGGTCATGCCACGGCCGAAGGTCGCCTTGTTTTCAACCGGTGACGAGTTGGTTATGCCGGGTGAAGTGGCCCCGGCAGACATGCCACCTGGCTCAATTTACAACTCCAACCGGTTTTTCTTGCGCGCTTTGCTGCACCGATTGGGCTGCGAAGTCAGCGATCTGGGCATTGTCCCTGACCGCCGTGACGCCACTGTTGCGGCGCTCAAAACGGCGGCCGATCACCACGACCTGATTTTGACCAGTGGGGGTGTCTCGGTAGGAGAAGAAGACCATGTCAAACCCGCCGTGCAATCTTTGGGGGCGCTTGCCTTGTGGCAAATAGCCATGAAGCCTGGAAAACCGTTCGCCTATGGCCATGTGCGGCGCGAAACTGCGCCCGGGCAGGCCCACTTTGTGGGGCTGCCCGGTAATCCCGTGTCCAGCTTCATGACGTTTTTGCTTTTGGTCAAACCACTGGTGTTGGCCTTGCAGGGCTCCGCGCAAAGTTGGCCGTCGGCACTCAAGTTGCCAGCCCATTTTGACTGGCCGAAGGCTGACAAAAGGCGAGAGTTTTTGCGCGTGCGCCGAAATGCCCAAGGGGGGCTTGACCTCTTCCCAAACCAGAGTTCAGGGGTTTTGACCTCGGTCGTCTGGGGCGATGGCGTCGTGGACAACCCCGCGGGCCAAACCATTGCCAAAGGCGATGAGGTCCATTTTTTGCCATTTTCTGAGTGGTTGTCATGAAAATTCAGGTCCGCTACTTTGCCTCTTTGCGAGAAACCATTGGCCTGGCCAGTGAAACCATGGAGACATCGTGTGAAGATGTGGCCAGTTTGCGCAGGGAACTGATAGCACGAGGGGGCGCCCACGCTGAGGGTCTGGCCGTGACCAGGCCGGTTCGGGTTGCAGTCAATCAAGTGATGGCCCAAGACAACACGCCGCTGTCAAACGGTTGCGAAGTGGCTTTTTTCCCGCCCGTCACCGGAGGCTGATCCCATGTCTTCCAGCGTTGCGATTCAGACAGAAGACTTCGATATTTCACAAGAATTGGCCACCTTGAGGGCGCATGATTTGCGCGTTGGGGCCGTGTGCAGTTTTGTGGGTACCGTGCGCGATACCCGTGCCCTGACGGGGGCGGCGGGCGATGAAGTCCAGGCCATGACACTGGAGCATTACCCTGGCATGACCGAGAAGTCGATTGAGGCCATGATCGAAGAAGCCCACCAACGCTTTGATTTTTATGCGGCTCGGGTGGTGCACCGTGTGGGCCGCCTCTTGCCAGCTGACCAAATTGTGTTGGTGGCCGTGACTTCGGCGCACCGGGGAGAAAGCTTCAAGGCCTGCGAGTTTCTGATGGACTACCTTAAAACCCAGGCCCCATTCTGGAAAAAAGAGCAAACCCCTGAAGGTGCCCAGTGGGTGGACGCCCGGGTGTCGGACGATGCGGCTTTGGCCAAGTGGGGCATTGAAGCTAAAAACACCTGATTTGGATTCAGTTTTCAGTGCTTGTAAGCAGTCTGCTCAGGCATGGCAGAGGGGGACTCGGCAGCGCTTATATGTTCACCTTGGGGCATCCATCCCCAATCGGCCTTGGTCATGGATTGACGGATCAAATGAATCAAGCCATGTACCAACGTGGCTTGTAAATTCAATAAACAAGATTGGCCGTTGGGACCTAATTTTTCTTGAAAAGTCACTTGTAAACTGCCGTTGGCCTGCATATTTAGTTGTGCATCGGTGATCAATAGGGGTTCATTGCCTAGAGGCAATTCTTGTGGTTCGGATGAAAAAGGGGTAGCAAAGTCGGCAGTTTGCAAAAAAGCATCCCTTTTGAGCTCGGTCAAAAGTTTTTGAGTGGGCTCGTCGGTGGCTGCAATCCCCGGTTGCGCTGCTTCGAGTTTCACCACAGACTGGTCCAGGGCCGGAATCAAGCGAATGGCCATTCGCCGTGTCAGCCAGAACCGGAATTCCTTGCTGTCTTGGGTGTTGAGCTTGAGGATCAGTCGATCATGACGTTCGTCATAAATGACAGAGAGTTGGTGAATGTTCATAGGTTTGATTTTAGGCAACATGCAAGCACATGCCTAACTATTGAAAATACAGCTTCAAGCCCAAAATAACTAAAAAGGAGAGTTTTCATGCGCATGGACAAACTAACAAGCAAATTCCACGAAGCACTTTCGGATGCACAGACGCTGGCGTTGGGCCGTGATCACGCTTATATCGAACCGGTACATGTTCTGATCGCGATGCTCAAACAAGATGAAGGCCCCAAAGCCATTCTGATGCGCGCAGGTGTCCAGGTTCAGGCTTTGGCTATGGCCGCAGAGGCTGCGATTGGCCGTTTGCCCCAGGTCAGCGGGCAAGACCAGGTTCAAGTTGGCCCTGAATTAGCCAAATTGCTGCAGACCGCAGAAAAGGAGTCCATCAAACGGGGGGATGCCTATATTGCAGGTGAGTTGTTTTTGTTGGCCATTGCAGACAACAAAGGGGATATTGGGCGGCTGGCAAAAGAGCACGGCTTGAACCGAAAGAGCCTCGAAGCAGCGATTGACGCAGTACGCGGTGGTCAGACGGTGGGCAGCGCCGATGCCGAGGGCCAGCGTGAAGCCCTCAAAAAATATTGCATCGACCTCACCGAGCGGGCCCGCATTGGCAAATTGGACCCGGTCATTGGCCGCGATGACGAAATTCGGCGTGCCATCCAAGTATTGCAGCGTAGAACCAAGAACAATCCGGTCCTGATTGGCGAGCCCGGTGTGGGGAAAACCGCCATTGTCGAAGGCTTGGCGCAGCGCATTGTGGCGGGTGAGGTGCCCGATTCCCTGAAGGGCAAGCGGGTGTTGTCGCTGGACATGGCCGCTTTGTTGGCGGGTGCCAAGTTCAGGGGTGAGTTTGAGGAGCGGCTAAAAACCGTCTTGAGCGAGCTGGCCAAAGACGAAGGTCAAACCATTGTTTTTATTGACGAATTGCACACCATGGTGGGGGCTGGCAAGGCCGAAGGCGCTATGGACGCCGGCAATATGCTCAAGCCCGCTTTGGCCAGGGGCGAGCTGCACTGTGTGGGCGCCACCACCTTGGATGAGTACCGCAAATACATCGAAAAAGATGCCGCTTTGGAGCGCAGATTCCAGAAAATACTGGTCAACGAACCCACTGTAGAGGCCACCATTGCCATCTTGCGCGGCTTGCAAGAGCGCTACGAAATTCACCATGGTGTGGACATCACCGACCCGGCGATTGTGGCCGCAGCCGAATTGAGTCATCGCTACATCACCGATCGGTTTCTGCCCGACAAGGCGATTGATCTGATTGACGAAGCGGCCGCCAAAATCAAAATTGAAATTGATTCCAAGCCCGAAATCATGGACAAGCTGGATCGGCGGCTCATCCAACTCCAAATTGAGCGCGAAGCGGTGCGCAAAGAACACGACGAGGCCTCGCAAAAGCGCTTTGCCCTGATTGAAGAGGAGATTTCGAAGCTCAAAAAGGAGGCGGCAGACCTTGAGGAAATTTGGCATGCCGAAAAGGCCCAAGCCCAAGGCGGCCAGCAAGTGCGGGAACAAATTGACCAATTGCGCCAACAAATCGAAGACTTGACCCGAAAAGGCGACTTCAACAAGGTGGCCGAATTGCAATATGGCAAGTTACCGGCGCTCGAAAAAACCCTGAAAGAAGTCCAGGCCAAAGAGGCCGCGCCCGGCGAAAAACCAGTCCATCGCTTGTTGCGCACGCAAGTGGGGGCTGAAGAGATCGCTGAGGTGGTGTCCCGGGCCACCGGCATTCCCGTTTCCAAAATGATGCAGGGCGAGCGTGAAAAACTGCTGCAAATGGAGGACAAACTGCACCAGCGCGTGGTGGGGCAAGACGAAGCCATTTCGGCGGTGGCCAACGCCATTCGCCGCTCACGCTCGGGTCTATCCGACCCCAATCGGCCAACGGGTTCGTTTTTGTTCTTGGGCCCCACAGGCGTTGGCAAGACCGAGTTGTGCAAAGCTTTGGCGGGCTTCTTGTTTGACAGCGAAGACCACCTGATCCGTGTCGACATGAGCGAGTTCATGGAAAAGCACTCGGTGGCGCGCTTGATCGGCGCTCCCCCCGGCTATGTGGGCTACGAGGAGGGCGGTTACTTGACGGAGGCCGTGCGCCGCAAACCCTACAGTGTGCTGTTGCTCGACGAAGTGGAAAAGGCCCACCCGGATGTTTTCAACATCTTGTTGCAAGTGCTGGACGATGGACGTTTGACCGATGGCCAGGGGCGCACAGTTGACTTCAAAAACACCGTCATCGTGATGACTTCCAATTTGGGATCGCACCTGATCCAGTCCATGGTGGGGCAAGCCGCAGAGGACATCAAGGATGCGGTGTGGGATGAGCTGAAAACCCATTTTCGGCCTGAGTTTTTGAACCGCATTGACGAAACAGTGGTTTTCCATGGCCTCGATGCCGCGCACATCGCCTCCATTGCCTCCATCCAGCTTCAAGTATTGAAAGACCGGTTGCTGCGCATGGACCTCCACTTGGATGTCAGCTCGGCGGCATTGTCTGAGTTGGCCAAAGTCGGTTTTGATCCGGTTTTTGGGGCCCGGCCACTCAAAAGAGCCATTCAGCAGCGCTTGGAAAACCCCTTATCCCGCTTGTTGCTGGAGGGTCGTTTCCCGCCGAAATGCCACATCGAAGTGTCGGTAGACCCCGTGCGGCACCCGGGTCAGTTTGAATTTAAAGTCATCGATTCGGCGGGCTAAGGGCTTGGCGGCGTGCTGACGACCGGGTTTTCAGCATTTCGGGGCTAAACTTCGCCCGGTGCCACCGGGCGAATGCGTTCATATCTGGAACTCGCGTGCCTTGGCTTCAGGAATGGATGCGATTTTTATGACTTTGGCAGCTTCGGAGTTAAGTGCAGTCCCTTTGCGCGAAGATGCCAAAGTGATGGGTTTGGTGGGTATGGCGCATGCCAGTTCCCATTTTTCGCATTTACTTCTGCCTTTGATGTTTCCAGTTTTCATGCGGGACTTTGGCTGGAGCTTCTCGGAGTTAGGCCTCCTGAGCACCTTGTTTTTTGTTGTTTCGGGTGTGGGCCAAGCATCTGCTGGGTTTGTGGTCGACCGTATC
>Ga0255128_1001322_pt1 | contig 10931 bp, 8 predicted proteins | sample Law_Miss_RepC_8d_FD_188562 | JGI IMG/M metagenome (GOLD analysis project Ga0255128, IMG submission 188562) | Freshwater microbial communities from St. Lawrence River, New York, United States - Law_Miss_RepC_8d | ecosystem: Environmental > Aquatic > Freshwater > River | place: USA: New York... | reverse complement strand
GCTGGTGGGTCCCTCCGGCAGTGGCAAGACCACCTTGCTGCGCAGCATCGCCGGACTGCACCAGCCGGCAGAGGGCAGCATCCATTGCGATGCAGAGCCCTGGTTCGACAGTGCGCGCAAGCTCAATGTACCGACGCAACAGCGTCGCATCGGCATGGTGTTTCAGAGCTTTGCTCTGTTTCCCCATCTGAGTGCACTGCACAATATCGCAGCCGCAATGCTCGATGTGCCAGTCGCCGAGCGTCAGCAACGCGCCCGCCGCTGGCTGGAACGCATGCACCTGCAAGGCCTCGAGCAACGTCTGCCTCAGCAACTGTCCGGCGGCCAGCAGCAACGCGTGGCCGTCGCCAGAGCGCTGGCGCGCGAGCCGAAGATTCTGCTGCTGGACGAACCCTTCTCGGCGGTGGATCGGGCCACCCGCGAAGCACTGTATTACGAGCTGGCGGAGCTGCGTGAGGAGCTGCGCATGCCGGTGATTCTGGTGACTCACGACCTGGACGAGGCCACACTGCTGGCCGACAGAATGTGCATTCTGAATCGCGGCACCATTCTGCAGACCGACACGCCCGATCAGCTGCTGCGCGCGCCGGCGAGCGCCGACGTGGCCAGACTGCTGGGCATGCGCAATCTTTTCACGGGCACGGTGCGGGAACATGGCAGCGACCACACCATTCTGGAATGGCAGGGCCAGCGCCTGCGCATACGGAAGCAGGAACGTTTTGCTGAGGGAGAACGGGTGGCGTGGGCTGTGCCAAGTACGGGGGTGCTGCTGGTGAATGTCAACTCAGGCAATCTGCTGACGCTGGACAATCTGGTGAATGTGCGCGTCACCCGCATGCTGTCACTCGGGGAACAATACCGGGTGACACTGCAGGCCATGAACGATCAGCTCACGATGAACGTGCCGCGCCATGTCGCGCAGCGCTACGCCGTGACAGAAGGACAGACGCTGGAGGTGCGCCTGCGCGGCGACCTCGTGCATCTGATGCCCGAGGCGGCCGCGCAGGCCTGAGGCTCGCCAATCCCGGGGCACAAGCGATTTACTCGTCGGCCACCTTGACCAGCTGCTTGCCGAAGTTGCGCCCGCGCAGCAGTCCACGGAAGTATTCCGGAGCCTTTTCGAGCCCTTCGCCCACCGATTCACGATATTTCAGGCGCCCTTCCTTCACCCACTGTCCCAGCTGCCGGGTAGCTTCCGGCCAACGCTCGAACCATTCGCTAACCAGGAAAAACCGATGCTCCGGAACCTCCGGCAAATCCTTGAGAATCTGGAACGGCAGGGCTGATTTGCTGATGTCGTCGTCGTTGTAATTGGAGACATAGCCACAGATGGGCACTCGGGCCCCCTTGTTGAGAAGCGGGCCGACGGCACGGGTCACATCGCCGCCCACGTTCTCGAAGTAAATGTCAATGCCACGCGGACAGGCAGCGGCAAGTGCGCTGGCCAGATTCCCTTCGCGATAATCAAGACACTCATCAAAGCCCAGTTCCTCCTTCACGTATCGACATTTGTCGGCTCCGCCGGCAATGCCGACTACACGCAGTCCGAGAAGCTTCGCCATCTGCCCCACCACCGAGCCAACTGCGCCGGACGCGGCGGCCACGACGAGCGTCTCACCGGCCTGTGGCCTGCCCAGCTCCTGCAGCCCGAAATACGCTGTGCGGCCGGGCATGCCAACGACCCCCAGATGCGCGGAGAGCGTGCCATTGGCCAGATCCACCTTCATCAGGCGCGGGTCTGTATCGTCGGACACAATCACGCTCTGCCAGCCCTGGTGGATGGTAACGTGATCGCCCGGCACAAACCGGGCAGAGCGCGACTGCAGGACCACGCCAGCGGATTCGCCCGGCATCACATCGCCGGGCTGCAGTGGCTTGGCGTAGGACTTGACATCGTTCATGCGGCCGCGCATGTACGGATCGAGTGACAGCCAGATCACCTTGATCAGGATCTGGCCCTCCTCCAGCTCAGGCACTTCCTCATGCACGGTGCTGAAACAGCTGTCATCCGGTTCTCCGACGGGCCTTCTGGCCATGACGATCTTGGTGTTCTGCATACTCACCCTCTGTGTAATCCAGGGCAGGGAAATCCTGCGCGCCGCCCATCTTACTCCAGTCTGTCACACGCCGTCCGTGGGCCTGGTGATTTCTCAGGCTGCCCGGCCGGCATGCAGTGCTTCTGCACTGATGGCCGCAAGGGATTCATCCAGGATGGCCAGCCCCTCGTCCCACTCCTGTTGCTCCAGCAGCAGACTCGGGATCAGGCGCAGCACCGCATTGCGCGTCGGCGTGACCAGCAGTCGCCGATCCAGACACATTGAGGCAAGCGCTGCCACCTGTGCGTCATTGTGCAGTTGCAGCCCGATCAGCAAGCCCTTGCCGCGCACTTCCCGCACCAGCTCAGGATAGCGCTGTGCCAGCAGGCGCACGTCTGCCAGAGCCCTGTGACCAAGCTGGGCCACGCGCGCCGCGATGTTGTTGTCCACAAGGAATGCGACCACAGCACTGGCAACGGCACACCCCAGTGGATTGCCGCAATAGGTGCCGCCGTGATCCCCTTTGGCCACTCCCGCTGCCACCGCATCACTGACCGCAAAGGCAGCAAACGGGAAGCCACCGGCGATGCCCTTGCCCATTGTAAGGATGTCAGGCTGCACACCGGCATCGTCCACGGCGAAGAAGCTGCCAGTACGGCAGAACCCCGTCTGCACTTCATCGGCAATGAACAAGGCACCGTGCCGGTGGCACAACTGCGCCACGCTCTGCAGATAGCCAGGAGGGGCCACCCGCACGCCACCCTCGCCTTGAACGGGCTCCAGAATGACCGCCGCAACGTCGTCTCCGATGGCCGCGTGCAGCGCTGCCAGGTCGCCATAGGGCACGAAGTCGTTGCCGGGCACCTGCGGGCTGAAGCGCGCCCCATTTTCGGGTCCGCCCGACAAAGAGAGTGTGGCCAGCGTACGGCCATGGAAAGAGCTGTTCGCCGCCAGCACACGCTCGCGGCCTGTGACTTTGCGAGCGAGCTTGACCGCTGCATCATTGGCTTCCGCCCCGCTGTTCGCGAAGAACACACGGTGCAGACCTGCCGGCAGCAATGGCTGCAACTGCAGCAGAAGCTTTGCCCGAACTGGCGAATAGGTGAATCCGGAATTGGGATTCTGCATCAGCTTGCCGGCCTGCTCGGTAATGGCAGCCACGATTGCCGGATGGGAATGGCCCAGGCTGGTGACGCCCCAGCCGGCAGTAAAGTCCAGCCAGGCGCGGCCCTGTTCATCCCAGACACGGGCGCCCAGTCCACGCTCGAAGGCCACGGGTTGTTTCATGCAGACTGTCAGCGCGAGGCTGTCTTCGATCTCGATCGTTTTCATAAGCCCTCCGGCTTTTTTCAAGGCAAAAAAAAACCTCCAGGAGTCGGGACGCCTGGAGGTTCTGGTTCGGTGGTTCAGTATTGCTTAGAGAGTCTCAGGCATCTCCGATGAATAGGCGCTGGTCGCGCGCGCACGACGGCGGGCCGCGGCGGAAAGCGCGGCCGGCATGGCAATTGCGAAGAATGTGCTGAGCGTTGTGTTCATGAGATTCCAGACACCGGGTGCGAAATTGCACGGCGGGTTTGAGGCGGGGGAATCTATGTGATCTACTTGGCCAAGTCAACCACCAGTTCAAGGTCTCAGCGGCATGCACACCACGCCTGATTCAGCCGGACACCTTTTTGCGCGCCTGCGACGCAGCGCCCTGCTGGCGGTTCTTGCATGCACGTTGCAGAGCAGCCACGCGCTTGCTCAGGATACCAGCGCCGCTGACAGCAGCACGCAACGTGCCATCGAGCAAGTGGCAAAGGTCGCGCAGTACGAGGACGCGATCAATGCATTGCAGAGTGCCCACGGTCCGTTTGACACTCGCCTGCTGGAGCCCTTGCAGGGCCTGATCGACACGCACATCGAGAATGCCGGTTTCGAGCAGGCCTTCGCGCTACTCGATCAGCAGCTGCAAATACAGCGAATCAATCACGGCCTGTATTCGGCGGAGCAGATTCCCATCATTGAAACCATGCTGGAATTGCAGTCCAGTGCCGGTGACTGGCAACGCATCAACGAAACTCTGCAGTATCTGAGCTGGCTGTATCAGCGCGATGAATCATTGCCCAACGAGGCCCGGCTGGCAGGACTCAAGAGCGTTGGCGCCTGGCATTTGCGCGCGCTGGGACAGGATGAACGCGTGCGCGAAGCACACCACCTGGTGCGACTCAGCATTCTGGAAGACAAGGCGGCGACACTCGCAGAGGAGCAGTTTGGTGCCGAAAGCGAAGCGCTTGTGCCCTACCTGTACGACAAGTCAGTGGCGGACCTCTATATCGCGCTGGCGATCATGTTGACGGATGACACCTCTCAGGACCTGATGCTGGAAACTGAAGGTCTGCGCAGCCGTGGCAGCCCTGGCAGTGGCGCCGGCGGCCTGGGCGTGTCAGAAGTGGAAGCGATCTATGGCTCGCGCGCGAGCACAGTGATAGAACGGTCCTTCAAGGCGAACATGGGCGCGAGCTACTCGGAGCTGGAGCGTATCCGCGACGTGTTCGCGGGTACCGGCAACCGCGAAGCGGAAGCTATGGCATTGCTGGCCATGGGCGATTCGGTGCTGATGCGTCAGCAGTTCGAGGATCGCCCGGGCAATTTTGCAGGCATGCGTCGCGGCACATCGTCGGCTGGCTCGGCCATGATGTCCTACAGTGATGCCATGGCGCTATTCCAGGAGGCGGGCTTGGACAAAGCCCTGATCGACGCCCTCACCCGCTGCCCTGTCCTGCTGCCGGCTACTGTTTTCCACGCCACTGTGACAGCAGCGACACCTGACTGTGTCCAAGTGGCCGAACCCGCGTCCTACACGCTGGCGGATTACAATCTCATTTCGACTTTGATACCTGGATTGGAGGGCAAGGCGGAGAGTCCCGAGGGCACCCTGGAAGCGCAATTGCGTTTCAACGTCCGCACCAACGGTCAGGTGAGCAATATGGAAGTGGTAACGATCTCGATCGACAACACCGCCAACCGCGTCAAGGTGCGCAAGCTGACAGAGCTGATGCAATTCAGGCCAGCCATGCGAGACGGATCGCCGGTGCGCGCCGAGAACGTCCGGATTACCGTGCGAATCCCTGCCGCCCGGGAATGAAACAGCTCGGAACGTTCAGTCCCGACGCCGCGTTTCCAGAACCACCCCTGCCTCTATCAAAGCCTGCACCTGATCGGCATTCAGCCCGTACTCCTGAAGAATTTCCCGCGAATGCTGGCCAAAACGAGGCGGCAGCCGGCGCAAGCTGCCGGGTGTGCGCGACAACTTGATGGGGGTGCCCGTCATCCTGTACCAGCCTTCCTCCAGGTTCATGCCCCGATGCTGCGTATGTGGATGCGCCACCACTTGCGCGGTGTCATGGATCGGACCGGCCGGCAGTCCCGCCTCCAGCAGCCGGTTGCACAGGGCGGCACCGTCGATCTTCATCAGGCGGGATTCAAGTTCAGCTTTCAAATCGGCGCGGTGCGTCACGCGATCAATGTTCTTCACGAAGCGCACGTCGGCAGCCAGCTCCGGGCAACCCAACACTTCTGACAGTTTCGCAAACGCCGCGTCATTGCCCGCGCCGATGAAAATGTCGACCGTGCGGGTTCGAAAGGTGTCATAGGGACTGATGTTGGGGTGGGCATTGCCAGTGGCGGCCGGTACCTTGCCAGACAACTTGTAATTGACGATGTGCGGGTGCATCAGAGAAACGGCGCAGTCATACAGTGTCATGTCGATGAACTGTCCCAGGCCGGAGCGCTCCCGTTCCACAAGTGCCATCAGTATCGCCACTGCAGAATAGAGCCCGGTGCCCATATCCACCATCGCCACTCCAAGCCGCGTCGGCTTGCCGCCGGCTTCGCCATTGACGCTGAACCAGCCCGCCATCGCCTGCACGATGGCGTCGTAGCCGGGGTAGCCCCCAAGGGGACCATCGGCCCCGAAGCCACTGATACGGCAGTGGATGAGGCGAGGGAATCGCGCGCGCAACACCTCTTCATAGCCAAGGCCCCATTTCTCCATCGAGCCTGGCTTGAAATTCTCCAGCAGGATGTCTGCGCCCGCCAGAAGACGCAGCAGTAAATCGCGCCCCGCTGACATTGTCAGATCCAGCCCCAGTGAGCGTTTGTTGCGATTGACGCCGATGTAGTAGGCCGCATCGCCTTCATGAAAGGGCGGGCCCCAATCGCGCGTCTCGTCTCCGCGAGGAGGCTCGATCTTGAGTACTTCTGCGCCGTGATCGGCCAGCACCTGGGAGCAATACGGTCCTCCCAGCACTCGGGACAGATCGATGATCTTCTTGCCACTCAAGGCACTGCCTGTGGGTACCGGATTCATCAAACCGCCTGCTCTCGAGACGCCTGCAACAGGGCAGGCAGGAAGAATTCCGCCACCAGCAATGGCTGACCGTGGAGGTAAAACAGGGAACGCCGGCCCCAGCCAGCCGCGGACTGTGTCAGCTCCAGCTGATAGCGGCGCAGCGTCGGGTCACGAAACAGAAACTCACCAAGGGGACGTTCGTTCAGGCTGCGCAGACGTTTGAGCGGGCCCTGCATGCTGCTGACGGGAATCAGTGAGTGGGCCGCCACCCAGGGCGTATCGCCACATTGCAGCAGCACCTTGCGCGACCACATACGCTGGCGGACCACATGAGGCTCGAAACACTGCAGCAGCGAAGGAGAGGTTTGGCGAATCCAGCACTCGTCGAGCACTCGGACGTTGAATTGGCTGCCCGCCAGCGCCTTGAGGCGGGAAGTCAGCGAACCAGGATCAAGCAGCCAGGATTGCAACACCGGCAGCGGACGGGGAACGACCTGCATGGCCGGCTTCCAAAGCATGTCGGAGTCTGCCAGACCGGGCCAGGATTGCGGAAAAGCGTCGTTCAATGCACACCTGCCATTGAAGCCCGGAAGGGGCATGGGTTTGATTGGCCTTTGCAAACGAAAACCCCCGGAGCCGTGAAGCCCCGGGGGTCAGTATGGCGGACTGCCTGGGCGATCAACGCTGTTCGAAACGCTCGAACGTGGTCGTGATCACACTCTCCACGCGACGGTTCTGCGCGCGGCCATCGGCCGTGTCATTGCTGGCCACAGGACGGGCCTCGCCGAAGCCCTGTGCACGCACACGGTTGGCTGCGATGCCGAACTGATCAATCAGCGCCTGGCGTACGGCGTCCACACGACGCTGGGACAGACTCTGATTGTACTCGTCGGTGCCCATGGAGTCAGTGTGACCTTCCAGAGCAGCAACTGTATCAGGGTGCTCGCGCAGGAAATCGGCCACTTCCTGAATCTCGTCGCTGTACTCTGCCTTCACGACGGACTGGTCGAAGTCGAACTGCACGTTCAGCGTGATGCGCGCCACTTCCTGAACCGGGATTGAGCAGCCACGGGAATCAACGCGGTGCGTGCTCGGGGTATCCGGGCAGGCATCGCTGCCGTCAAGCACACCGTCACGATCGGCATCAGCAGGCGCTGCTGCCGGTGCTGCTGCGACGGGCGCTGCAGGTCGGGCCGGCGCGGCAGTGCTGCCTCCGAAGCTGTATACCAGGGCCATATCGACGCCGTAGTCGTGCATGTGCTCGTCCATGCCCCAGAACTTGCGGAATGCAGTACGCAATGCCAGGTTTTCATTGATCTGGTACTTCACGCCGACGCCGGCATCCCAGACCGTCTCTTCATTCTGCGAAAAGTCATTGTGTCCGGCGCCACCCACGATGAACGGGGTGAAAGTGCCAAGCTGTCGCTCGAAACTGTACAAAAGGTCGAAGCGGTACTGGAAAAGATCTTCATCCGGCCCCGTTCCGTCGAGTTCCATGTCAAACACATTGATCTCACCGCTCAGCCGATTGGTGAAGTCGTATCCCAGCCCGAGTGTGAAACCGGTTTCATTGTCGAGCATGCGATCGGCGTCGAAATCAAGCCACTGCAGTCCCGGCGCAATATAGAACTGGCCTTCATCTGCTACTGCTGCTCCTGCGCCAAGCGTCAGGGCGCCAGTCGCCAGCATCAATCGCACTGCAGTTTTGCAAGTCATTTTCATGGTATTTCCTTTGGTGTGCCCAAGTGTCAAAAAGCGCGGGCATTATAGCCCGGGTCCTGTAACGTTCTGCAGCAAAAAGTGACAGCTTTTTATCGATTCACCGATTTTTGCGAACTGTATCGCGCAAAGCATGCGCAAAAAGACCACTGAAATACACTACCTGTGAAAAACACTGTCAGAATTGCACATAGCGGCAACTGTCAAAAATTTGTCATTTTAGTGACGCATGAATGCAACATGCGAGGGCTAGGATTCCGTCTGTAAAACGTCGTCAACGCGATCCTCTCATTCCGAGAATGGACTACAGGAGTCATTATGACCTTCACACGCAAATCCCTTTTCTCTGCCGTCAGCGCTGTAGCGCTCGGCTTCGCCACACTGTCCGTGCAGGCAGCTGAACCGGCTCTGACCGCGGCAACTGCCAGCGGTGCGGCCACAACAGCCACTTTCACAGGCGGCGCTACTATCAACAATGGCTCTTCCTACACTGCAGCCGCCGCCAGCAGCGCGGCCGTAGACGTCATGGGCACCATCAAGGTGGCCGCAGCAGACGTCGGCAAGAAAGGTGCACTGGTTGCCCTGGTGCAGATCCCCAACATGGGCGTCTACCAGATGGTGTCCGGCGGCTTCTTCCTGCCATGGAATGGTCAGGTAAGCGGTCTGCAGCCGTTTGCAGTAAAGACACTGGCAGCGCAGGAATCCGTAACAGTGCTGAACGATCTGATTGGTGCAAACTCTGGCCTGGCCGGTCTGAGCTTCAATGTGTACTTCGGCTACTACACCAACGGTGACGTCAACACGCTGGCGTACACCGGCAGCCCGGTCTCCTTCTCCATCGCAGCCAAGCCGGCAGCGGGATGCCCGACCAACACCACACTGTCCACTGGCGGCACCTTCGACGGCAAGCCTGTGTGCGTGCTGACGGGCACGATCACCAGCGATACACATCTGAATGCCAACAACACCTACCTGCTTAACGGCGCCGTGTTCGTCGGCAACGACAATGCAAACTCTGCCACTCTGACGATCGATGCTGGCGTCAAGGTAATCAGCCCGGTCGGCCTGAATTTCCTCGTGATCCGTCGCGGGTCCAAGATCGAAGCTCTGGGCAGCGAAGCCGCTCCGATCATCTTCACTTACGACGGCGAAGCGACAGCTACCGCAACGACCACTGGTCGCTGGGGCGGCATCATCATCAACGGCAAGGCGCCGGTGAACGGCTGTGCTGCGGGCACGGTACTGTGTGAACTGGAAGGCGAAGGCTCTACTGGCAAGTACGGTGGCAACACGCCGACTGACAGCAGCGGCACTCTGAACTACGTGATCGTGAAGTACCCAGGCCAGAACATCACAGAAACCAACGAACTGAATGGCATCGCCTTCCAGGGCGTTGGCAGCGGCACCGCAGTGGATTACGTGCAGGTGCACGGCAGCTCGGACGATGGCGTGGAATTCTTCGGCGGCACAGTAAACGCGAAGCACCTGGTGCTGACACACAACGAAGACGATTCCTTCGACTGGACTTTCGGCTACCAGGGCAAAGTACAGCACGCAGTGATCAAGCAGCGTACTGGTTTCGGCGACCGCGGTATCGAAGCGGACAACAACGAGTTCGCATTCGACTCTCTGCCACGCTCCAAGCCCACGCTTGTGAACTTCACAATGATCGGTCGTGGTACTGGTGGTCGTGGCATGGAATTGCGCCGCGGTACTGGCGCCAACATCCACAACGCAGTCGTGACCAACTTTGCGAACTACTGTCTGGATGTGAACGACACGGCTACTTTCACCAACGCAGGTACCTCTGCGACGGCACTGACCGGCAACCTGACCATGACTGGCTCACGTTTCGACTGCACAATCCCGTTTGCACTGTCAAGCACAGAGCCCTGGCTGCTGGCTGACTGGTTCAATGGCCAGGCCCGCAACACGATTGGCACGGCTGACCTGACAGGCTTCGTCAACGGCCCGCTTCTCAATGCCGTAGTCGCCAGCACCTTTACTGACAGCTTCTACGACAACGTCAGCCACATCGGCGCGGTCAAAGACCAAGCCAGTGACTGGACAGCCAAGTGGATCTTCCGCGACTAATGCAGACGCGCAAGTGAGAGCTTGAGCAAAGGGGCGCCCATGGCGCCCCTTTTCATTTGACCAGCAGGAACTTCTGTTCCATTTTTTTATGACTTATTCCCGTCATTCACGATATTGAAATATTTCTGTCACGTCGCGGCACTACACTGAGTGCACTCGAAACAACCACCCTTTTTCTGGAATTCACATCATGATCAAGCGCGCTCTTCCTGCGGCCATCGCCATGGCCCTGAGCACCACGCCCGTCCTGGCCCAGGACCCCGCCGCAGCAGCAGCCACTCCGCAGATCGAAGAGATCTCCGTCATCGGCCGCTTTGTGCCCGATGAAAAGCGCAGCACGTCGGCACTGTCCAGCGTGCTGACGAATGAAGAATTCTCACGCTCCGGCGACACCAACATTGCTGAGGGCCTCAAGCGCGTTGCGGGCCTCAGCCTTGTGGGCGGCAAGTTCGTCTATGTGCGCGGCCTTGGCGAGCGTTACTCGTCTGCTCTGCTCAACGGATCCAGCATCCCCAGCCCGGAGCCACTGAACCGTGTTGTACCGCTGGACTTGTTCCCCAACGCAATCATGGAAAGTGTGGTGGTGCAGAAGACCTATTCCGCGCAGTTCCCCAGCGAATTCGGCGGCGGCGTGCTGCAGATGCGCACCAAGAGCAGCAGTGATGAATTCTTCTTCAACATCGCCAGCTCTGTCGCCATGACGGAAGGGACTGCCTTCACGAAAGGCACGCAGGCGGCCGGTGGCGGCA
>Ga0255128_1001320_pt1 | contig 10936 bp, 5 predicted proteins | sample Law_Miss_RepC_8d_FD_188562 | JGI IMG/M metagenome (GOLD analysis project Ga0255128, IMG submission 188562) | Freshwater microbial communities from St. Lawrence River, New York, United States - Law_Miss_RepC_8d | ecosystem: Environmental > Aquatic > Freshwater > River | place: USA: New York... | reverse complement strand
GCCCGCGTGGGTGCCGACCATGCCGCCGCCCAAGATCTTGCCGTGGCCGTGGGCTTCGGGGCTGTCGTCAAACAGCAGTTTGGTCACGCCTTCGTCGCGGCCGTTAGCAATGGCGCGGCCTGAAGCTGTCCAGGGGAACAAGCCTTTTTTCACCTTGATGCCTTGCGCTTTGGCTTGGTCTTCGGTCAGGCCAACCCAGGCCACTTCGGGGTCGGTGTAAGCCACGCTGGGGATCACGCGAGCGTTGAACGCTGCCGCAGCGAGTTCGCTGTTACCTTGCAGTTCACCTGCAATCACTTCAGCGGCCACATGGGCTTCGTGCACCGCTTTGTGCGCCAACATGGGCTGGCCCACGATGTCGCCGATGGCAAAGATGTGCGGCACGTTGGTGCGCATCTGAATGTCGACGTTGATGAAACCGCGGTCAGTTACTGCCACGCCTGCCTTTTCTGCCGCCAGCTTTTTGCCGTTAGGCGTGCGGCCCACAGCTTGCAGCACCAAGTCATAAACCTGGGGTGCGGGGGCTGTGCCGCCAGGTTCGGCGCTCTCGAACGTGACCTCAATGCCTTCGGGCAAAGCGCGTGCGCCTACCGTTTTGGTCTTGAGCATGATGTTGTCAAAGCGCTTGGCGTTCATCTTTTGCCAGACTTTGACCAGGTCGCGGTCAGCGCCTTGCATCAGGCCGTCCATCATTTCCACCACGTCCAGGCGTGCGCCTAGCGTGCTGTAAACGGTGCCCATTTCCAAACCGATGATGCCGCCGCCCAAAATCAGCATGCGTTTGGGCACTTCTTTGAGCTCTAAGGCGCCCGTGCTGTCCACCACACGCGGGTCGTTGGGCATGAAAGGCAAGCGCACGGCCTGCGAACCGGCCGCGATGATGCCGGTGGTCTCGGACACTTCAAGGTGGTTGGCACCGACGAATTGGCCCAAGCCACGCACAGTGGTGACTTTGCGCATTTTGGCCATGGCGGCCAGGCCCCCAGTCAGCTTGCCGATCACTTTTTCTTTGTGGCCGCGCAGCTTGTCGATGTTGACCACGGGCGCACCAAAGTCCACGCCCAAATCGGCCATGTGGGCCACTTCGTCCATGACCGCTGCAACGTGCAAAAGCGCTTTGGAGGGGATGCAACCCACGTTCAAACACACGCCGCCCAAGGTGGCGTAGCGTTCAACGATGACCACTTTCAGGCCCAAATCAGCCGCCCGAAAAGCCGCTGAGTAACCGCCGGGGCCACCGCCCAACACCAATACATCGCATTCGATATCGGCCGATCCGCCGAAGCTGGAAGCCACGGGCGCAGGGGCCGCAGCCGCAGCCGAAACCGCTGTTGAGCTTGCCGGGGCTGGCGCTGAAACAGCAGGTGCAGCTGCAGCCGAAGCAGCAGGGGCTGCAGCGCCCTCGCCTTCTAGCACCAACACCACCGAGCCTTGCTTGACCTTGTCGCCCAGCTTGACGCGCAGCTCTTTGACCACACCCGCATGCGAGGACGGGATTTCCATCGAGGCTTTGTCAGACTCGACAGTGATGAGCGATTGCTCCGCTTTGACGGTGTCGCCGGGCTTGACCAGCAGCTCAATGACGGAAACTTCGTCGAAGTCGCCAATGTCAGGAACTTGAATATCTATGATTGCCATGTTCTTCTCAATCGGTTGGGGGCCGAGCCAAGCCGTGCTGGCGTCCGCCCCCAAGGTTTAGAGTAATACGCGACGGAAGTCGCTGAGGATCTGACCCAGGAACGCGTTAAAGCGTGCCGCTGCCGCGCCATCAATCACGCGGTGGTCCCACGTCAGCGACAGAGGCAACATCAGGCGGGGCACAAATTGCTTGCCATCCCAAACCGGTTCCATGGTGCTCTTGCACACGCCCAAAATGGCCACTTCAGGGGCGTTGATGATAGGCGTGAAGTATTTGCCGCCAATGCCGCCGAGGCTGGAGATGGTGAACGTAGCGCCCGACATTTCTGCGGGGCCCAACTTACCGTCGCGAGCTTTTTTGGCCAACTCGCCCATTTCCTGGCTGATTTGCAGCACGCCTTTTTTGTCGCAATCGCGGATGACCGGCACCATCAAACCATTGGGCGTGTCGGCCGCAAAGCCAATGTGCCAATAGTTTTTGTACACCAGCGCATCGCCATCCAGCGAGCTGTTGAACTCGGGGTATTTCTTGAGCGCGGCCACGCAGGCCTTGATCAAGAACGCCAGCATGGTGACTTTGACGCCAGACTTTTCGTTCTCTTTGTTAGTAGAGACGCGGAAGGCTTCGAGGTCGGTGATGTCGGCATCGTCGTGGTTGGTAACAGCCGGGATCATGATGGCGTTGCGCAACAAGTTGGCACCGCTGATCTTCTTGATGCGGCCCATCTCTTTGCGCTCGATCGGGCCAAACTTGGCGAAATCGACTTTGGGCCAAGGGATCAAGCCCAAGGCTGCGCCGTCGCCACCCGAGCTTGCGGCCGGGGCTTTGGCAGCCTGGGCTTTCGTTTGCGCCGCGCCCGACATGACCGCCTTGGTGAAGGCTTGGACATCTTCCGGCGTAATGCGCCCTTTCAGGCCAGAGCCTTTGACTTCTTCAAGGGGCACACCCAGTTCGCGCGCAAACTTGCGCACCGATGGCGATGCATGGGGCAAGCCCTGTGTCGTGCCTCCCGGAGCATGCGCGGCCACAGCGGCCACAGCGGTTGAGGCAACAGGCGCAGCAACTGAGGCAGTTTGAGAGGCCGCTGGCGCTGCAACCGCAGCAAATGGCGCAGAAGCAACGTTAGCTACAGGCGAGGCAACAGCAGCGCTGCCTTCCAAAATGGCCAGCAAGTCACCAATGTTGACCTTATCACCCACTTTCACTTTCAGCTCTTTGAGCACGCCAGCGTGCGATGAAGGGATCTCCATCGAGGCTTTGTCAGATTCCACCGTGACCAAAGATTGCTCGACTTTGATGGTGTCGCCCGGCTTCACCATGACCTCAATGACGGCCACGTCTTTGAAATCACCAATGTCCGGAATACGAACCTCCACCGGACCAGATGCAACGATGGAGGCAGCTGCAACGGAAACTGCGGGCGCGGCGGCGACCACGGCTGCAGCAGCTGCAGCAGGTGCGGCGGCTGCAACGGGTGCTGCCGCAGCGCCTGCGGCCTCCACCACCAGCACCACCGAGCCTTGTTTGACCTTGTCGCCCAGCGCCACGCGCATTTCTTTGACGACGCCAGCCGTGCTCGATGGGATTTCCATCGAGGCTTTGTCCGACTCGACCGTGATCAGCGATTGCTCTGCTTTGACGGTGTCGCCCACTTTGACCATCAATTCAATGACGGTCACTTCATCGAAATCCCCGATGTCCGGGACTTGAACTTCTACCAGTGCCATGTTTTTCTCCCGGATTTAAGCGTACAGCGGGTTGATTTTGTCGGTGTTGATGCCGTACTTTTTGATGGCCTCGGCCACTTGCGAAACCGGCACATGCCCGTCTTCGCTCAGTGCCTTGAGGGCGGCCACAACGATGTAATGGCGGTTGACTTCGAAGTGCTCGCGCAGCTTGCTGCGGAAATCCGAGCGCCCAAAACCATCGGTGCCCAGCACTTTGTAAGCGCGGCCTTTGGGAATGAAGGGGCGAATTTGCTCGGCATAGGCCTTCATGTAATCCGTGGAGGCGACCACCGGCCCGCTGTGCTTGGCCAGTTGTTGGCCCACAAAGGACACGCGGGGCGTGTCCATGGGGTGCAACATGTTGAAGCGCTCGGCATCTTGTCCGTCGCGCGTCAATTCGTTAAAGCTTGGGCAGCTCCACACATCGGCCTGAACACCCCAGTCGGTGGCCAGCAAAGTTTGTGCGGCAATCGATTCGCGCAAGATGGTGCCCGAACCCAGCAACTGCACACGCTTTTCTCCGGCAGCACCCGGTTTGCACAAATACATGCCCTTGATGATCTGCTCTTCGGTGCCGGGAGTCAGCCCAGGCATGGGGTAGTTTTCGTTCAACAAGGTCAGGTAATAGAAGACGTTGTCTTGCTTTTCGACCATGCGCTTTAAGCCATGGTGCAGGATCACGCCCACTTCGTGCGCAAATGTGGGGTCATAAGACACGCAGTTCGGGATGGTGTTGGCCATGATGTGGCTGTGACCGTCTTCGTGCTGCAAGCCTTCGCCGTTCAGGGTGGTACGGCCCGATGTGCCGCCCAACAAGAAACCGCGAGCCTGCATGTCGCCCGCAGCCCAGGCCAGATCGCCAATGCGCTGGAAACCGAACATGGAGTAGTAAACATAGAACGGCACCATGATGCGGTTGCTGGTGCTGTAACTGGTGGCGGCGGCAATCCAGCTGGACATGCCACCGGCTTCGTTGATGCCTTCTTGCAAAATCTGCCCGGCTTTGTCTTCTTTGTAATACATCACCTGGTCTTTGTCGACCGGGGTGTATTGCTGGCCCGCAGGGTTGTAAATACCGATCTGGCGGAACAAACCTTCCATACCAAAGGTACGGGCTTCGTCCACCAAGATCGGCACCACGCGGGGGCCCAAAGCTTGGTCGCGCAGCAATTGCGTCAAGAAACGCACATAGGCTTGGGTGGTGGAGATTTCACGCCCTTCGGCTGTGGGCTCCATGACCGCCTTGAATGTCTCCAGCGACGGCACGGTAAAGTTTTCTTCGGCTTTGGCACGGCGCTTAGGCAAATAGCCGCCCAAAGCTTGGCGACGTTCGTGCAAGTAGCGCATTTCAGGGGTGTCGTCTGCCGGCTTATAAAACGGAATCTTGGACAACTCGCTGTCCGGAATCGGCAGGTTGAAGCGGTCTCGCATGTACTTGATGTCTTCGTCCGACAGCTTCTTGGTCTGGTGAACCGTGTTCTTGCCTTCACCGGCTTTGCCCATGCCAAAGCCTTTGACCGTCTTGATCAACAGCACGGTAGGCTGGCCCTTGGTGTTCACGGCTTTGTGATATGCGGCATAAACCTTTTGGGGGTCGTGACCACCGCGCTTCAGGTTCCAGATGTCGTCGTCGCTCAGGTGGGCCACCATTTCCAGGGTGCGCGGGTCACGGCCAAAGAAATGCTTGCGCACATAAGCGCCATCGTTGGCCTTGAAGGCCTGATAGTCACCGTCCAAGGTGTCCATCATGAGTTTGCGCAATGCGCCGTCTTTGTCGCGGGCCAACAGGCTGTCCCACTCGCTGCCCCACAAAAGCTTGATCACGTTCCAGCCCGAACCGCGGAATTCGCCTTCGAGTTCTTGCACGATCTTGCCGTTGCCGCGCACCGGGCCATCCAGGCGTTGCAGGTTGCAGTTGACAACAAAAATCAGGTTGTCCAGGTTTTCACGTGCGGCCAGGCCAATTGCGCCCAACGACTCGACTTCGTCCATCTCGCCATCGCCACAGAACACCCAGACTTTGCGGTTTTCGGTGTTGGCAATGCCACGGGCATGCAGATATTTCAGGAATCGGGCCTGGTAAATGGCCATCAATGGGCCAAGGCCCATGGACACGGTAGGAAACTGCCAAAACTCGGGCATGAGCTTGGGGTGTGGGTAGCTGGAAAGCCCATTGCCATCCACCTCTTGGCGAAAGTTGAGCAACTGCTCTTCGGTCAAGCGGCCTTCAAGGTAGGCGCGGGCATAAACACCAGGGGAAACGTGGCCCTGTATATATAAGCAATCACCGCCGTGGTTTTCGCTCTCGGCGTGCCAAAAATGGTTAAAACCAGCGCCAAACATGTGGGCCAGCGAAGCAAAAGAACCAATGTGGCCCCCCAAGTCGCCGCCATCTGCAGGGTTGTGGCGGTTGGCTTTGACCACCATGGCCATGGCGTTCCAACGCATGTAGGCACGCAGACGCTCTTCAATCTCAATATTGCCTGGGCACCGGGCTTCTTCGTTGGGCTCAATGGTATTCACATAACCCGTGGTGGCCGAAAACGGCAAATCAATGCTGTGCTGACGGGCTTCTTCCAGCAACTCTTCCAACAAAAAGTGGGCGCGCTCTGGGCCTGCTTTTTCAATCACGGCGGACAAAGCGTCCATCCATTCACGGGTCTCTTGAGTGTCCAGATCCCGCCCCGGCTGCTGAGGTGTTGCCGCTGTCATGCTTGTCTCCAATTGCTGTTGTAAATAAATGATGCACGAATTTTTACATAATTTTTGAAAAATTTCAAATAGTGCATAGTGATTTTATATGGTGAAATTTAATGCCTTATTACTGCTCTGAAATTGCCAAATCAGGGGAAGCACGCAAGGGTTGTCACCTAAACTCGCGGGCATGGAATTGAACAAAGCAGCGTCTGTTGTCAAAAAAGTAGGGCCGTGGGCTTGGTGGCTTTCGTGGTGGAAGCGCCAATCGCCCAACCGGCAAGACCGTTTTGCAAATTTGGCTCCCGTGGCGGCGGTGGTGCTGTTTCTGGCCGCCATTGCCAGTGCGTTTTGGTATCTGCGGGTCGAAGAAGTAGAGCGAGAGCAAGAAGCTATCAAACGGGATGTGGAATACGCACAGCAACGCCTGCGGTTGCGCTTGTTGGAACGCCAAGAACAAGTGATGCGTCTGGCAAGGGATGTCTCCAACAGAGAAATACGCAGCGACCAATTTTTATTGCGGGCCGAAAATCTGGTGTCGCAATACCCCGAACTGATCTCTTTGACTTGGATCGATGAGCGCAGACGCATCATCGCCAATCAGAGCGTGCCCAGCATTGCACCGTCCCATCAAATGCGGGCAGGCACGGTGTTAAAAATTGGTGAAACCGAAAGCAACTTCAGTTTGGCCCGCGATTTGATGCAGCCTATCTATGGGCAAATCGATGGCGAAGACGATAAAAACAAGGACAAAGACAAGGACAAAGAAATACAAACACCCTTGTTGCAATTTCATTCGCCGTTGACCAACGATCAAGGTCGTTTTCAAGGCGTTTTAATGGCCGAATACACCATGGAAGGGCTGTTGCGTTACGGCATACCCACCGAAGTGTTGGCCAAATACGCGGTCGCATTACAAGATGGCAGCGGGCGCTTGTTGGCCGGACAAACCATCCCCGGGCGCATTGCCTTGTGGCGCATGCTGCCCGGCAGCGAAAAACCCAACAACGACTACGAAGTGCCCGTGTCCCCCGTGGGCAATGACTTGATCTTGCGGGCCCAAACCTGGCGCACCTCACAAGGTTTGGTGGGCGGAGGCTTGTTTTGGCTGGTCAGTGTGTTGAGCGTCATGACGGCCTGGATGTTGATTGGCAACTGGCGGCACACACGCCGACGTATTCAAGCTCAAAAGGCCTTGGTGGCTGAGACCAATTTCCGACGCGCCATGGAAAACTCCATGCTCACGGGCATGCGAACCCTGGACATGAAGGGGCGCATCACCTACGTCAATCCCGCTTTTTGCCAAATGACCGGATGGAATGAGTCGGACTTGGTGGGAGCAGTCGCACCCTTTCCCTATTGGCCCGAGCAAGACAGAGAGTTGCTGATGCGGCGGCTAGAAGAGGAAATCAGCGGCCAACATTCAGCAGGTGGTTTCCAAGTCCGGGTGAAACGTAAAAACGGGCAATTGTTTGATGCCCGAATGTATGTCTCGCCCTTGATTGACGCCAGCGGAAAACAAGCCGGTTGGATGACCTCTATGACCGACATCACCGAGCCCAACCGGATTCGGGAGCAATTGGCCAGCTCGCACGAACGCTTCACCATCGTGTTGGAGGCATTGGACGCCTCGGTGTCCGTGGCCCCGCTGGGCAGCGAAGAACTGCTGTTTGCCAACAAACTCTATCGGCTCTGGTTTGGACAAAACACCCTGGGCCATTTGCGATTGGTCAAGCAAGCAGGGGCCACTGATGCCACACGGCGATCGGACGATGTGGATGAAATGGCTGGGCTGCCAACCGAAAGCCTCACGGTCGCCAGCTCTGAAAACGCCGAAATCTACATTACCGAACTGGGCAAATGGCTAGAGGTGCGCTCGCGCTACATCAATTGGGCCGATGGGCGTTTGGCACAGATGGTGATTGCCAGCGACATCACCCCACGCAGGCAAGCCGAAGAACTTTCTGCGCAGCAAGCCGAACGTGCCCAAGCGGCCAGCCGCTTGATCACCATGGGCGAAATGGCCTCCAGCGTGGCCCATGAGCTGAACCAACCGCTGACCGCCATCAGCAATTACTGCAGTGGCATGATTTCGCGCATTAAGTTAAAGCAAGTCAAAGAAGAAGACTTGCTGTGGGCCTTGGACAAAACAGCACGACAAGCCCAACGCGCAGGGCAGATTATTTTGCGCATCCGCAGCTTCGTGAAACGCAGCGAACCCAACCGAACGCTGTCCGATGTGTCGGCCATGGTCAGCGAGTCTCTGGAGTTGGCCGAAATCGAGATGCGCAGGCGCAACGTGCGGCTCACGCACCATGTGGCGGCTCGCTTGCCCCAGCTGATGGTGGACCCGATTTTGATTGAGCAGGTGCTGATCAATCTGATGAAAAACGCGGCTGAGTCGATTGACACAGCAAACCGAAGCGCGGGGCAGCGCTTGGTCGAGTTGCGCATCGTGCCTAAGCAAATCGACAACCAAGAGGTGGTGGAGTTTTCTGTAACCGATTCCGGGCAAGGTTTGCCTCCGGAAGACATTGAGCGGGTTTATGAGGCCTTTTTCTCTACCAAAGTCGAGGGCATGGGCATTGGGCTAAATTTATGCCGCAGCATCATCGAATCACACCAGGGCAGGATCGCTGCCGAGAACCTCTACAATGCCGACGAAGTGGTTGGATGCCGCTTCTCCTTTTGGATTCCGGTCAATGCCACTTTGACCCAACTACAACCCACTGGGGTAAATGAATGAGTTTGATACCTAAAAAAGGCACTGTGTATGTCGTTGACGATGACGAAGCAGTGCGAGACTCTCTGCAGTGGTTGCTAGAGGGCAAAGACTACCGAGTGCGTTGTTATGACAGTGCCGAGTCTTTCATCAGCCGCTACGACTCCCGCGAGGTGGCTTGCCTGATTGCGGACATCCGCATGGGCGGCATGACCGGGTTGGAGCTGCAAGACCGCCTGATTGAACGCCGCTCTCCCCTGCCCATTGTGTTCATTACCGGTCACGGCGACGTGCCCATGGCCGTCAACACCATGAAAAAAGGGGCCATGGATTTCATTCAAAAGCCCTTCAAAGAAGAAGAATTGTTGAGTCTGGTGGAGCGCATGCTCGACCAAGCTCGCGATGCTTTTGCTGATTACCAGCAAGCGGCCAGCCGCGATGCCCTGCTGTCAAAGCTCACGGGCCGCGAAGCCCAGGTGTTGGAACGCATTGTTGCCGGACGCTTAAATAAGCAAATTGCCGACGATTTGGGCATCAGCATCAAAACCGTTGAGGCACACCGTGCCAACATCATGGAAAAGCTCAATGCCAACACCGTAGCGGATCTGCTCAAAATTGCTTTGGGACAAAACGCCCCAAAAGCCTGACCAGAACTGCCACTCTTTAAACGCCCGAATCATTCGGGCGTTTTCATTTTTTTCAGCCCCTTTTAAGTTTTTTAAGCCCCATTTATATGACCGCCCAAATCATCGACGGCAACGCCCTTTCCAAACAACTGCGTGCTGATGTGGCCACCCGTGCCCAAGCCTTGAAGGCGAAAGGCATCACGCCCGGCTTGGCCGTGGTGCTGGTGGGCGAAAACCCCGCCAGCCAGGTTTATGTGCGCAACAAGGTCAAAGCCTGCGAGGACAACGGCCTGTTTTCGGTGTTGGAAAAATATGATGCCAGCCTGAGCGAAGCCGATTTGCTGGCCCGGGTGGAAGCCCTGAACAAGGACCCCGCCATTCACGGCATCTTGGTCCAGCTGCCCTTGCCCGGCCACATGGATGCGCAAAAGGTCATCGAAGCCATCAGTCCCAGCAAAGATGTGGACGGTTTTCACATCGCCAGCGCGGGTGCCCTGATGACCGGCATGCCCGGTTTTTGGCCCTGCACGCCCTATGGCTGCATGAAAATGCTCGAAAGCATTGGCTACGACCTGCGCGGCAAGCACGCGGTGGTCATTGGCCGCAGCAACATTGTGGGCAAACCCATGGCGCTGATGTTGCTGCAAAAAAACGCCACCGTGACCATTTGCCACAGTGCCACCCCAGACCTGAAAGCCATGACCTTGCAAGCCGACGTGATCGTGGCGGCGGTGGGCAAACGCAATGTGCTGACCGCCGACATGGTCAAACCCGGCGCTGTGGTGCTGGATGTGGGCATGAACCGAAACGACGAGGGCAAGCTTTGCGGCGACGTGGACTTTGAAAGCGTCAAGGCCGTGGCCAGCCACATCACCCCGGTGCCCGGTGGCGTGGGCCCCATGACCATCACCATGTTGTTGGTCAACACCCTTGAAGCCGCAGAACGCGCCACCAAATAAGCGCCAGCGAACCATTTGCCCCCCTTTCCTGGACCCTTAATATGAACCCCAACCCGCTGCTCGACGCCTCTGGACTGCCCCTTTTTGACCGCATCGCCCCCGAACATGTGGCCCCCGCGCTGGATGATCTGCTGGCCAAGGCCGAGCAAGCGCTGGAAACCGTCACGGCCGACCGCTTTCCGGCCGAGTGGGCAGCCATCTCTAAAACACTGGATGTGAGCACCGAACGGCTGGGCATGGCTTGGGGGGCTGTGAGCCACCTCAACAGTGTGGCCGACACCCCCGAATTGCGAGCGGCCTACAACGCCGCCCTGCCCCGCGTGACCGAATTCTGGACACGGCTGGGCAGCGATGAACGCCTGTATGCCAAATACAAAGCCATCAACGCCGCCAGCCTGAACACCGAACAAAAGCAAGCCCAAAAGAATGCCCTGCGCGCGTTTGTCTTGGGCGGGGCCGAACTGCAAGGCGCAGCAAAAGAGCGCTATGCCGCCGTCCAAGAACGGTTGGCCGAAGTGACCCAAAAGTTCAGCGAAAACACGCTGGATGCGACTGACAAATTTGCCCTT
>Ga0255128_1001318_pt1 | contig 10938 bp, 10 predicted proteins | sample Law_Miss_RepC_8d_FD_188562 | JGI IMG/M metagenome (GOLD analysis project Ga0255128, IMG submission 188562) | Freshwater microbial communities from St. Lawrence River, New York, United States - Law_Miss_RepC_8d | ecosystem: Environmental > Aquatic > Freshwater > River | place: USA: New York... | reverse complement strand
CAGATCGACCAGACGTTGTTTAGCGAGGTCATCGAGCAAGAACTGCCCCCCGACGGTCCGAGAAACGCAGTGATAAACGGCCCCCGCCTCCTTAATTCGCCCCCTTCGCATAAACCCAACCTAACCCCTGACCCTCACCAGTCAACAACAATGAACCTGTCACCATGTTGTTTTGGGTTGGCTTTTTGGCGGAGATCGGTTTGGATTGGTTGCGAGATGAATTTGAGTCTGACTCCGGCGGGTTTGGGTTTTCGGATGCCGGCTGAATGGGAAACACACTCGGGAACTTGGCTGACTTGGCCGCGTCCGGAGGGGATCAGTTTTCCAGAAAAGTATGAGACGGTGCCCGATGTGTACGCGGAGTTGATCCGGGCTTTGGTGAAGGTGGAGTCTGTGCATATTAATGTCTGGAATGCCGAGAGGGAGGACTGGGTTCGAGGCCTCCTCTCGGATCGGAAAACTCCGCTAGATCGGGTTTCCTTCCACCATTTTCCCGCCTATGAGCCTTGGTGCCGGGACCATGGTCCTATCTTTTTGGTGCGTGATCGTGCCGGGATCCGAGAGCGTGCCGTTGTGGATTGGGACTACAATGCTTGGGGAGGTAAGTACCCTCCTTATGATCTGGACGATGCGGTGCCTCGTCATGTGTCAGCGCTGCGGGGGCTGCCGCTCTATTCGCCCGGCATGGTTCTCGAGGGGGGATCGATCGAGGTGAATGGAGTTGGAACATTGCTGACTACCGAGGCTTGCCTACTGAATCCCAACCGGAATCCGGAATTGAATCGGGAGCAGATTGAACAGCAGTTGCGGGATTATCTGGGGGTCCGCCATATTCTTTGGCTCGGCGATGGAATCGTTGGTGATGATACCGACGGGCATATCGATGATATCGCTCGGTTCACGGATTCGCAGACCGTGGTGACTGTGGTCGAGGAGGATTCAGCTGACGCCAATTACGGTCTCCTGCAAGAGAATCTGCACCGTCTGCGGTCGATGAAGGATCAGGACGGAAATGCGCTGCGCATCGTGGAATTGCCAATGCCTGGTGTGGTGGAATATGACGGCCAGCGTCTCCCGGCTAGCTACGCCAATTTCTACATCGCCAACCGTTGCGTGCTGGTGCCGACGTTCCGGCATGCCAATGATGCAAGGGCTCTGGAGGTGCTCCGTCCTCTGTTCCCGGGGCGGGAGGTCATCGGGATTGATTCAACGGAATTAATCTGGGGGTTAGGCTCCTTCCACTGCATTTCTCAGCAGGAACCCGCCGGGGGGCCGTTGCCGCTGGAGTGAGCAACCTTCGATCGGCGCCTAACCTGTCGGAATTAGACAAAAAACAGTCAAATCTGAAGACTCGGAGTTGGTGTCCACTCGGTGGCGCCATACTTCCTCTGGTAGCGATTGACCCGCGGCCAACCAGAGTTCTTCAATCAGGGATGATTTCCAGTGCGGTCGGATGTCGGTGGATTTTAATCCTCTTGGCGGCGGTCCTTCCTGTTTCGGCCGTATATTTTCCACCCCCGGATGCCGAGGGCGGATGGCGGTGTGCCACCAACGGGCAGTCCGTGATCCGTCGGCGCGCCGGCCTGGACGCTCGTCGGTTGGCTCAAGCCTGGGAGTACAACCAACGCTGTTCCCAGAACGCCGGTCTCCTGGTTGTTCGCCATGGTTGGCTGGCTTGGGAACGTTATGTGGGCCGGGCCAATCGGGAGGCGCGTCCGGATATGGCCTCGACGGGTAAGGCCTACACCAGCATCGCCTGCGGAATGCTCCTTCAAGAATTTCCTGACCGATTTCCCCAGGGTCTCGAAACTCGTGTGTTTACTCCGGAGTTTTTGCCGGAGGCGTTTTCAACGGAGGGTCGTCTGGATGATCCCCGCCGCGCTGATATTACACTCGGTCATTTGTTGTGCATGAGCGGGGGATATACGGGTGAGGGAGGTGCTCCGACAGCGGTGGTGATGGGTCGATCGTTTGCCCTGAAATCCGTCCCGGGACAAGACCTTCGGGATTTGGACGGATCCTCGCTCCGCTGCGCGATGTGGACCAATGCAGGCGGCGGTTACTCCTATTCGTCCCCTGAGCCACATATCGCCTCCATGGTGCTGCGGCGGGTCAGTGGTATGGATCTGCGGGAGTACCTCGATGTGCGTTTGGCTAAGCCCATGGGTTGGGGGGCCTGGAACTACTGCCTCTACCGGGGTGACATCACGTTGCCCCATGCCAATGGCGCGGGCAGCATCGCGGTGGCTGCCACCGATGCCCTGCGTTTTGGCTATTGCTTGTTGCAGAACGGACGTTGGGGACGCCGGCAATTGGTGTCCTCCAACTACATTGCTCAATGCCGCCAGATGTCTCGGTTCAATCCGCACAGCCCGTACAGCTTGATGTTCGAACACAATGCCGATGGGCATGTCGCCGGCGCCCCCAGAGATGCCTTTTGGAAGTCCGGAGCCGGTGGCTTTGCTCTGATTGTGGTGCCGTCGCTCGATTTGGTGATCTACAAGATGGGCGGAAATAACGGGCAATATGATCCGACGCTGACCCGGGTTCCGCAGCCTCCTGGAGGCAAGGATCGAGACGATTGGAAGCCTCTCCAAAGCACTCCGTTCCAGGAACCGAGCAATGGAGGGGACGGCGGCATTCGGCGCGTCCTGGAAATGGTCTGCGCTGCGACGATCGATTGATGATTAGGGGAATCGTGTTAGGCGCTTACCAGAAGGCCTCCAGTGTCAGCACCGTTCCGGAACCCATGGAAAGTGGCCGGTTTGAAAACTACGATTTTGCCATGTTCTTGGGAGGGGGCTTCCGGATTAAGCAGCCGCGTTTCTTGGTTCTTCCAATGGCCCCCGAATGCGTTCTAGGCCCAACAGACTAAATCAGGATCCGCTGGGGCAACGAACAAGAAGAGAGCCGATTGATGAGGCGTTGAACTTTTGAAGACGGTCGTTTTCGAACTGACAGGTTTCGTCGGTTTGCACTCCGTTGCTGACAGACCAGACCTGTTGGGTCGGGTGATTGGTGGAGGATAGATTTCTTCGGGCAAGAAATGCGGAGCTTGCGTGAAACGCATTTCTGAATGTCCCAACGCTCTCGGCGGCCGCTCTACCAGCCTCTTGCTGGATGTTCTGGAGGTTCCTGCGAGTTCGAGTGACTCCGGTACCGAACTAAATCGAAGCGGATTACCGACGCAGAGTCCTGCTTTGCAGTGTCGCTGCTGGGTAAACTGTTGTCGCAGCCCTGTGGGAAAGTGGAGTGGTAGGGGAGACTCCGGTGCGAACCATCGGAACGGGCATCGATACAATGCCTCGGTTTGCCGGGGCGCCGTTTTGGGACCCACCGGACACTGTGGCCAGAGCCGGGTTAACCGGATTCAATGGCACTCCACCCGCCGCAAAGAATTGTGAGGCCATCTGACCTTGGACTACGGTCGGAGTGCGTCGAGTCACACCGCGGATTCCTTGCGCCAGTGTCACGGAGACTGCGCAATAAGACAGGGCCATCCAGCAAATAACTCGCATCTCCGTTGGCTACGCTCCAATGACAGGAATGCAAGGATTTTATCTCCCCTGGCCCCTGTCGTTATCCCTTCGCTGCTCAGCCCCTGAATGAGGAGCACTGAAGCCTGAGATTGAATTTAAATGCTCAGGGCAGCAATCGGCGGACGGCGTCGAAGACATTTTTCACCGGCACCCCAGCCATGGCCGCGACCCCCTTGCAAGATTCGTACTCGGGTGCTGCTTGGATGACTTTGCCATTCAGCAAACCCCGTTTGACCTGCACGGTTCCGAAGGGCGTCTTCACCGCGATGTGGTCGCGTTGCAATTTGCGACGTTGAGCCACGGTCCGTCGGACGCCGAATGCCGAAGTTTCCAGCAGCAGAAACTCGGTGAATCGGTCGGCGTCGTCGGGTTCACACAGCAGGGTCAAGAGGACACCGGGTCGCTGCTTCTTCATCTGGATCGGCGTGTGGAAGGCATCCAGAGCTCCTAGCCTCAGGGCTTTGTCCAAGACATGCCCGAGGATCTCCCCGGAAATGTCATCCAAGTTGGTCTCCAACACGGCCACCTGATCGGTTAACCAATCGTGTTTCGCTGAACCGGCAGCGCTTTCGCTCAAGATGGCCCTCAAGACATTGGGGCGAGTCTTGTTGTTTCGGGTCCCCAGTCCGTATCCGATGCGTTGGGCCTTGAGCGATTCCATGGGGCCAAAGGATTCGACAAACTCGGCCAAGAGGGCTGCTCCGGTAGGAGTGACCAGTTCATGGGGTTCTTCGCACTGGGTCACTCCGATACCCCGCGCTCCGAGTATTTCAAGAGTTGCCGTGGTGGGGATGGGGAATCGCCCATGGGCGCAGTTCACAAAGCCGGTGCCTTCGACAACCGGGGCGCTGGTGATACGGGGTTGGCCCAGCAGTTCGAGACAAATCGCGGCCCCGACGATGTCCACGATGGAATCCACTGCCCCCACTTCATGGAAATGGACCGATTCAGGGGGCAGTCCGTGTACCTTGCCCTCGGCCACGGCGACGCGGTGAAACACGGCTATCGACCTCGATTTGACCCAGTCGGATAAGGTGCTGCCTTCGATCAACCCACGGATCATGGCAAAGGTGCGGTCCTCGCTATGCCCATGTTCGTGCCCATGTTCGTGCCCATGTTCGTGCCCATGCCCGTGCCCGTGCCCGTGCTCGTGCTCGTGCTCGTGCCCACAGGCTTCGCCCTCTAGGTGCACGTCGAACTTCACACCCTCGATCGACGACTTGTGCTTCCGGGCCGCATGGAGGTGATACCCACCCAGGCCGAGCTTACGGAGTTCTCGTTCGAGGTCTCGAAATTCCACGCCGAGGTCGAGCATGGCACCGATGAACATGTCACCGCTGATTCCGCTGAAGATGTCCAGATACAGGCTGCGCATCGCCCAAAGAGGATGCCTGTTGGACCGAACAGAATCAGGCAATAAAGCGAGAAGAAGTTGGCGGGATTTAGCCAGTGAACTCGGAGCGGCTACTTTACTTGCCTGCCTGCGGCACCCATTGAGGCGAAGAGTTGCTGGCGCTCTGAGACCGAGACGTCTCGCCACTGGCCCGAGGGCAGGGGACCGAGCTCGAAGGCACCGATGCTCATCCGAACCAACCGAAGGGTGGGATGGCCCACGGCAGCGGTCATTCTTCGCACCTGACGATTTTTGCCTTCGCTGAGTTCGAGGGCGATCCAACAGTCTGGCACTGATTTGCGAAATCGGATCGGCGGATTCCTCGGGGCCAGTTCCGGTTGCGGATCCAACCTCTGAGCGCGCGCCGGTCGGGTGTGGTGGCCTTGGATTAACAAACCGTTCTCCAACGCCCGGAGAGCGGCTTCCTCAGGGATTCTTTCAACCTGGACCCAGTAGGTCCGTCGGTGGCCCGCTTCGGGATCCAAGAGCCGGTGATTCAGTCCCGCTTCGTCACTCAGCAACAGAAGCCCCTCCGAGTCGGCATCCAACCTTCCCAGTGGATAGACCCTCGGTGGAAAACCAAACTCAGCCAGCGTTCGATTGGGTGAACCGTCAGCGGTGAACTGAGATAACACCCCGTAGGGCTTGTTGAAGACAATGAGGCTCAAGGCCGCCTCCAGCCTCCCTCGTTTTTGTTGCGTCCGGTGATTAGGTTCTTGATCCACATCACGGCTCCGACCACCGCTGCGGCCACAACTTTCCAGGCCTTCTTAATGAACAAGATGAGTGGCGCAAAAAGACCGAACTTGGCGGCTGCGGCTGCGGCCCCTCCAAGAACCAGGGCCCCGAGTCCATATTGAGCGATGCGGTCGCCCTGGCGGTATTCGGCATAAGATTCTCCGTCGCCGTACTGGTGACTGCGAAGGATCTCCCGGAACTGCGGCAGCGTGGCGTCCACATGGGAGCGGTCTTCAATTAGGGTGACTTTGGTTACGCCCTTGCGGCCCAAGAGGCGGACGTTGTAGTTCACAAACTTCTCGCCGCCGCTTTCGGCCTCTACGCTCCATTCCAGATTCTTGGTGATGTCATTGTAGTTGGGGGCCACGTGCCAGCCAACGATGCGGATCGGTGGAGTGCCCCGCTCTTGGCGGGCTTCGTTCATCGACTCGCTGCCTTGTTTGTAAGATGCAATGAGTTTGTCGGCATCGAGTTCTTTCTTCTCATCATCCTTCACATAGCCGATCTCCTCGAACTCCAAAATCACCCACCATTCGTCCTGAGTGTGCATCAGGAGGCCGGTTTCTTGACCGCTGGGCCGGTTGCCGGTTTTCTTCAAGAATTCCTGGGCCCCCTTTGCCTCAAGGAATCGAAAGCCTTTGGGAATCTTCAACGTGGCGCGTCCGACTAAACTCACGTTGGTGGGTCCCTGGATCCACGCCAGGCGATCCATGGGCGAATCCTTGCTCGTGGGCAATTTCTCGCCATTGCCCTGGGCTCGAAGTGACAGGCAGAACAGGCACAGAACCATCCAATGGATCGATTGCCTGAGGGAGGGTTGCAGATTCATCAAGGTGGAGTCGGGACGATGGGGTAAATCAGAAGCCAAGAGACAGGAAGAGTTCAGGGATGACAGGCACAAGATCCGCCGCAGGACTGGGGGGAGGGGACGCCGCCGGCTCCACTTTCGCTGCCGATCTCGCCCTTGAGCATCAGGAATCCGCCCGATATGACTCTACGAACCGGTTTGCCGGATTCAGGATCGCGGGTCAGGGCGTTGTCGTTCATGGACTGCTTCACCTCGAAGCGTCGCACCGCTTCGTCAGGCACTGTTGGAATGGTCTCGTACTGATAGAGAGGCATGGCAGATGGAAATTGAGCGCAAGACTGGCCTGAGGGCAACCCGAAGAGAGGGATTGTCAGGATTCAATTGCGTGCACCGGGCCGACTATTGGGACGCGTCCTCAGTAGCTCGTTGTAGGAAGCTCGCTTCAGGCTTCGGCATCACCCAGTTCTGGTAAGGCATTCGTGCTGTCGGCGAAACGGTCGGCGCGGACTCCCATGCGACGCATCAATCCCAAGTGCAGGTTGGCCATGGGGCTATCCTTGGAGAACACCAGATGCCGGCCCGGGTTGAGGGTACCGCCGCCCCGTCCCGCCAATACCAAGGGCAGATTCCGCGGATTGTGGCCATTTCCATCGCGCATGCCGGCTCCGAACAAAATCATGGATTGGTCGAGAACCGAACCAGTGCCCTCCTTCATAGAACGCAATCTGTCGAGAAAGTACGCATATTGTTCGACATGCCACCGGGTGATGCGTTCGTAAGGAGCGAGCTTCTCCGGGCGGTTTTCGTGGTGGCTGTACTCGTGGTGCCCGCCTTTGACGCCGTCGAGGAAGGAGAAGTTTCGGCCAGACACGGCATTGCCGAACATGAAGGTGCTCACTCGGGTGGAGTCGGTCCAGAAGGCCAATGCCATAATATCGAGCATCAAACGGACCTGCTCGGTGTGGTTAATGCCCCGTTGGCTGGCTTGAGCCGGATCGGAATAAAGATCGATGCGCTGGCCTAGGCGTTCGATTTCAGCTCGCGCAGCCGGGTCCTCCATATACTCGCCGAGAGCTCGCCGTCGGGCCCATTCGATCCGGTGTTCAACCGAGCGGACACTCTCGAAATACTCTGCCATTTTCTGCTGATCGGCCTTGCCCAACTGTTGTCTCAAGCGCTGGGCGTCGCCGGCGACGAGGTCCAAGACGCTGGAGTTGTCTCCGAAGCGCGAGGCGGGCAACCCGCTGGCGTTGCGGAAGAGTCGGTCGAAGGCCCGGCGAGGATTGATCTCCTTGGCGCAGGGAGTCGTGGGAGTCGCCCAACTGATGTGGGATCCGTAGAGGCGGGTGAAACCGACATTGGTATCAACACCCGTGGTGATGGGTTCGATGCCCAGTTCCAGCGAAGGCAAGGGTGTGAGGTGGCCGACTTGTCGGGCCATCCATTGATCCATCGAGGTGTTGCCGGAGCACAAGTCTGCACCGGTGGTGCGGGTGATCGTGGTGCTGGTGAGAAACCCGCCGGTTTTGACGTAATGGCCATCACCGGTATTGGTGGCCGCATTCCACAATTGGGTCAGTACGAGCAATTCGGACTGATGGGCTTGAAGCGGAGCCAGAATGGGCGACAACTGGAACGTCGAGCCCTCACCCTCGGGAGTCCAACGATCGGGTCGTGTACCATTGGGCATGTACAGGCAGGCAAAACGCCGTGGTTTGGCACCTGCGCCCGCCTCAGTTGGGGAGGATGTCTTGGTGGCAGCCATGGCCTCCAACCAAGGCAGCGCCATGGCGGCACCCACCCCGCGGAGAAGGGTCCTGCGAGACAACGTTCCGAACGACATGGCGCGGAGTATACGGTCAGAGTTCAACGAGCGAAAGCCATGTTGATGCAGTGGCTTTTGCGGGCGGTTGAAAGGGGGTGAGGGGAGTGTGGGCCCGTCGCTGGAGTTGCGAGAATACGGTTTTAAAAACTATAGGAAATTCCAGCCATGAGGCGCAGGTCATTGCCACGGCGACCCGGAGCCGGAACCGAGCGGTAGAAATCTTGGAATGTGATGGTGGCACTGGCCTTTTCGGTGATCTTGGCTGAAAGCCCCAGATTCAAGTTCATCACAAAATTCCCAAAGTCAGCCACCTGCGGCAGGTATTCCATGCCCTGGATGATGGACGCCCGATCGTTGATCTTCCACTGCACCTCCTCGGCTAAACGCACCGTAAGGTAGTTGGCGGTTCCGGCTCCCTGGAGGCTTTCAAAAATGAAGGCTGGCCCACTTTCCGTCTTCACCTTCAGCCGGTCGTTCTTGACTACGTAATAGCCGAGTGCCGGAGCTACGGTGGCGCGGTAGTCGACGAATGCGATCCGATCTTGTCGGGCATCCGATCTGAGACCTAGGTAGACGCGATCGGAAAGAATGCGGTTGTACTGAGCATAAAGGCCGTAGTTCTGGGCGGTGGTTGTTTCCTTGCGTGTGGTCGGGTCGCTGTTGCTGCCATAGGTTGCGTCAGCCCCCAGTGCGATTTCATTCTTGTCCCATTTTCGGAGCGAAGTGAGGGCGGCTCCCATTAGCAGAGTATCCGCATTGCCTCGAGACACCGACGCAGTCACGGACGCGGTGGACTGCCAGGGACTGGGAGGCTTGGGCGGGATGGCGGGGGGCTTCGTGGCCGCTGGAGCATTGGTCGACAATTCAGCCGCCAGTGTCGACACGGTGGCAACGCTCAAGGCGAGGCAGAGGCTCTGAAATTGTTGATTCATAGGACAACGCTGCCGCAACTCTAGGTAACCATTGGGTTCAGACAATGGGCAACCGGTGTGAATTCGAGGGAAGTTCGAGTTTCATTACTTTCAGGGCTTGTCTTTGCCCATCATTCCCGTCATGTCCGGAGTCACACGATGGAGCTCAAACTTGTTCTGGAATCTTTGCTGTTCGCTGCCCAGAAGCCCCTCTCGCCCATGGAGATAAGGGACATACTGAATCGTGCCGCGCAGGAGGAAAGCGCCATCGAACCGGTGCGCGCACTGCTGAAGCTCGACCTGGACCGCATCCTAGAGGAACTCAAGGTCTTGGAGGAAGATCATCGGGTCGCGCAGCGCAGTTATCGATTGGTGTGTGTGGCTGGGGCCTGGCAATTCGTCAATGAGCCGGACTACGGGCCGTGGCTCAGGGCCTTTCTGGGTGTGAAGAACCGCCCCTCCCGCCTGAGTCAACCCGCGTTGGAGACTTTGGCGATCGTCGCCTACCGACAGCCCATCACCCGGGCAGAGATGGAGCAAATACGGGGTGTTGCCGTCGACGGCGTTCTGTCCAGCCTCGTGGAGCGTGGTCTCATCGAGCAGACAGGGCGAGCTGAAGTAGTGGGTCGCCCGATGCAGTATGGCACCACGGCGACCTTCCTGGAGTATTTCGGCCTGGCAGCGCTGGAGGGCCTGCCGGACGCCTCGGAACTGCGGCGTATACCCGTTCAACGCCCGGAGTCGCTCCTAACGGTGGATCCCGGTCTGGCGACGGTCCCGGAATCTCCCAAATTGGAGGAAGCCTCTCCCGAGACTTTGGCTCTCGCCCTGGATGCGACGTCATCCGACGGAGCGCTCGCCTCCGATTTGATCTCGGAAGATCCGTTGTCTCCTACGGCAGACATCAGCGGTGGCGTCTAGAGGTTGGGGAACCGGCGGCGTCTACGGTGGGGAGGGTGTCCGCCGGAGTGGTTTTTCTCTCGCATAGCTATCGAACTCTAGTGAAAAAGGCCCGGCCGGACGAGTGTCCGAACCGGGCCTGAATTGCCTTAAGTCTTCAGCCTTCGACTGCCGCTTGGGCTGCTGCGCCTTGCGGGGGTTGTTGAGCCTGCACCACGGGAATCGGGAAGCGCAGTTTCATCACGTCATCGACCAGCACTTCGATGGTGTAAACCCCGGCTTCCTTGAATTCGACATTGGACATCACGCTCACCGTTGTCATCGCTTGGACTGGATCGGCCAACTGGAACTTCACGGAGTTCTGACGCAGCACAGTGCTTCCATCCGGTGCGATGAGTCGGACCACTTCGGTGAATTGTCCAATGCCGGCCACCCAGCGGTTGAACACGCACAGTTTGAAAGCGGTGATCGGCAACTGAGGGACACGAACCAGACCGATGATGCCGATCAGGATAAAATTGCCATTGGACTCCTGCTTCACGTCCTCGCAGAGGAGCGAACACTGGAGGTCGGGAAGGATGCGATTGGGTTTCATGATGACCGCGGAGGAGACCAACCCCAAGCCTTTGGGTCAAAGCCAATCCGGACACGGCACAGTTGCTTTCTCCATCCCGCAAGAGGCCCAACGGCTTGCCGCTGGAGGTATGGGCCGATTCGATGGGCGTCGAGTTTCTTTGGAAGGCTGTGTTGGTTCGCTGTGTTGGTTCGTTGAAATCGATGGGTGGGGAGCCGTGTTGGAAGGTAGGTTTTTTGGTTCCTCGCTA
>Ga0255128_1001313_pt1 | contig 10962 bp, 8 predicted proteins | sample Law_Miss_RepC_8d_FD_188562 | JGI IMG/M metagenome (GOLD analysis project Ga0255128, IMG submission 188562) | Freshwater microbial communities from St. Lawrence River, New York, United States - Law_Miss_RepC_8d | ecosystem: Environmental > Aquatic > Freshwater > River | place: USA: New York... | reverse complement strand
TCGTCTCTAGCTACGATCGACGTTCAGGAAAGCAGCTTTGGAGTAGCGTTGCAGTTGAGCAAGTGCCTCACGAAGGGAAACACGAGACGAATACTTATGCTTCCGGTTCGCCGACGACCGACGGAGAGCGACTTTATTTTTCATTCGGATCGCGCGGTGTATTCTGTTACTCACTCGATGGAGCTTTGATCTGGAAAATCGACTTAGGGGATATGCGAACGCGCAACGGGTGGGGTGAAGCCATCACGCCGGTCTTGACCGATGAAGCATTGATCATCAATTGGGATCAAGAAGAAGGCTCTTTCATCGCCGCAGTTGACAAGCTGACTGGGCAACCGATCTGGAAGGTGGATCGTTCGGGTGAAGTAACTTCTTGGAACACCCCGTTTGTCACCCGCTATGAGGGTAAGCAGCAAGTCATCGTCAACGGGACGCAATCGGTTAAGAGTTATGACGCGAAGGATGGGACACTGCTATGGGAATGCGGAGGACAAACGGTAAACGCGATCCCTTCTCCGATCAGGTTTCACGACTCGGTGATCTGCACCAGTGGCTACCGAGGAGCCCTAGCATGTTCCATCCCTTTGCGTTCACGAGGAGATATCACTGACAGTCCAACGATTGATTGGAAAGTGAATCAAGGTACACCGTATGTGCCTTCCCCGGTTTTGAGCAAATCAAGGCTGCTATTCACAGCGGGTAACACGAATTTGCTCAGTGTCATCGATGCGACGAATGGACAGTTGCTCGGTGAGCGAAAGCGTTTAGATGGGATTCGCAATATGTATGCATCACCTATCTTCGCCAATGGCCATTTTTACTTTACGAGTCGCGAAGGTACGACCGTCGTAGTGAAAGACAATGAAACATTGGATATTGTAGCAACCAATGATCTGGACGATGTCATCGACGCTTCTGCGGTCGCTGTGGACGATCAGCTTTTCTTGCGAAGTTGGAGCAAGCTTTACTGTATCGAGCAGAGCCCTGCGGCGGATTCACCAGTGACACAGATGGAGAGCAAGGAACCGCTCACGAACGGGCTTGTGTTCCAACAAGTGGATCTTGAAGAGTCAGCAGAAACATCGGCCAATGCCAGCACTGGAGATCTCGATGGCGACGGTGACCTTGATATCGTCTTAGCCAAGGGTAGGCACTGGCCCTTGCACAATCGGATACTTCTCAATCTGGGAAATGGAAAGTTTGAAGTTCGCAGCGTTGGCGAGCAGCCCGACCGAAGCTATTCGGCGGCGTTAGGCGATGTGGATGCCGACGGTGACTTGGATGTTGTTGTAAGCAATGATGCCCCGGATGAAAAGAAGGTTTATTTCAACAATGGTAGTGGGGAATTTGCGCTTGCGGGCTCTTGGGGGGATCCTTCTTGGAATACGCGAAACGTTGTGCTCGCAGACATCAATCGCGACGATCGACTTGATCTTGTGGTAGCCAATCGCAAAAGTCGAAGCTATGTCATCCTAAACGACGGGAAGGGAAACTTCACCAAGGATCATTGGATGAGTTTAAAAGCGGAATCTGCGGCAACGATGGTGACTGCGGATTTCAACGGAGATGGTTTGGTGGACATTGCAGCTCCGCATCGCGATGGTGGGGCGAGTCGAATCTTTTTTAACGATGATACCACGAGCTTTGAGAAGACATCTACCTTTGGACCCGAGGTGTCTTCGACGCGTGCTTGTGCATCCGGCGATTTGAATCGCGATGGCGCGGTCGACTTAGTCGTCGGCGATGAGCGGCACGGAACGAAGGTTTACTTTAACGATGGGAGTGGAAGCTTTGCGAAGTCCGTGGTGATTGGCGAAGCAAAACGTGAGGCATACGCCATTGCTGTGGCTGATTTGAATCAAGACCATCATCTCGATGTGATTGTTGGGTACTCCAAAGGTGGCAGCAAGGTGTATTTGAATGATGGGTCCGGATTTGAGTTCAAAGAGAGTTCACTTGGGGATGGCAAGGGGGCCGTTTACGGGATCGCGGTGGGGGACGTCAATTCAGATGGGAGGCTTGACATTGTTCAAGGCCGCAGCGAAGCGACGAATGCAGTCTTTTACAATCAAGGTACGGTAGATGAACCTGCTCAAACGCAAGCGGATAGCGTTTCTTGGTTGAAATATCCCGGTGGGGATGGGCCTGGGAAGGGTAAACACATCGTGTTGATCTCGGCGGAACAAGAGTATCGCAGTGAGCAGTCCATGCCGATGATGGCGAAGATACTCAGCGAGCATCATGGTTTTGATTGCACTGTCCTTTTTGGGGTTAATGATCGTGGAGAGGTGGATCCAACGATGCCCGTTTATCCAGAGAAGGGGAAAGAAGCTGAGTTCAAAGAGCACAGCATTCCAGGCCTTGAGCAGCTTGCTAGTGCTGACCTTGTGATTTTTTTCACGCGGTTACTTACCTTGCCTCCATCTCAGATGCAGCGGATCGTCGATTACATCGATTCGGGTAAGCCCATGATCGCATTGCGAACGGCCAATCATGGCTTTCGTGGTCAATTACCTTACAAGATCGATGGAAAGCAAGTGCGATGGGGTGAGGATATTTTGGGTGGGACGTTCCTCAATCATCATGGGCGATGGCATGCAGACTCGACGCGTGGATTTTTCGATAAGGAAAATCAGCAGCATCCAATCCTTGCGGGGGTGGCGGATATTTGGGGTGACTCCGATGTCTATCGGACCTACAAAGAAGGGACGAGTCTGCCGGCGGAATGCACTCCGCTTGTATGGGGGCAGCCATTGATGGGGCGCAAACCGGATGACTTGCCGAATGAGAAGCTCGAGCCCCTTCCTGTCGCTTGGGTTAAGCCTTGGAAGACGAGCAGCGATAAGATCTCGCGTGTTTTTCATTGCACGATGGGTAGTGGGATCGACTTGAAGAACCCTGGCTTGCGGCGACTTGTGATCAACTCTGCTTATTGGTGCATGGGGATGGAGGGAGATATTTCTGCCGATCGCAGCGTGGAGATTGTTGGGAGTTACGAGCCTCTTGAAAGCGGTTTCAACTACGATGATCTTGGGGTAAAGCCTCGTCCTATTTCCTACTACCGATAAGCGGGAACCATGAATCGATTTTATTTGTTGATTGCCGTGTTGATTGGCAACCTCACATCATTGGCGGGTGATCCGGCGATTCCTGGGGATCATCCGCTTACGCAGGGGCAAGCGGGGAGTGTGCTGATTGCACAACTGCGATGTTTCGCTTGTCATACCGGAATTCAGCAGTCGTCTGAGTTAGAGAAGAAGGCTCCGGAGTTAGCAGCAGTCGGAGCGCGGGTATCACCGGAGTATCTCCGCCGATTTTTGGCTTCTCCGCTGCAAGCTCACCCCGGGACAACGATGCCCGACGTGTTGGCATCACGGAGCGATGTTGAGCGGCAAGCGATTGCAGAGGCTCTGACTCATTTCTTGGTCTCGCAAACGACTCGAGAGGTAGCAACCAAATCGTCTGAACCGGTGGACCTGAAGCTGGGTAAAGCGTTGTACCATTCCATTGGATGCGTTGCATGTCACGGCCCGCGTGAGCTCGCTTCGGAAATGCAGCCCAGCTCCAACGCTGACGATGATGATGAAGGGGCTGATGCTGATGACGGGGTTACTGATAGCGGGGATGGTGATAGCGGCGATAGCGAGCGAGGAAATGCTGCGAAGGATTCGAAGAAGAAGGTCAAGCCCATGGAGGTATCTCTTGGGCATGTGGCATCGAAATACAGTGTCGAGTCGTTAAGTGAGTATCTATTTCATCCGCTGCAAGTGCGAAGTTCTGGGGTAATGCCCGATATGAAATTGACAGCGAGCGAATCGCGAGCGATTGCAGGGTATTTGGTCGGTGATCAAGCGGTCAGCTTTACGCCGCTTGTGCCCGACGGCGCGTTGGTCGAAGCAGGGAGGAAGTATTTCCAATCGCTAAATTGTGCAGCTTGTCATGCGATTCCTGGGATGCAAGCCGCAGAGGCGGTCGGGCCACTGAAGGGAGCAGACTTAGGTGGTGGATGTTTATCCATCGGTGCTGAGAAAAAGGAAGGTGACAAGAGTCTGCGATTCGATCTGGATACAGATCAGTTGGCTGCAATACGCGCGGCGATCGAGGAAAATTCAAAAGCTGATCCGGTCCTTGATTCTGAGGAAGTGGCTTTATCGAAATCATTAACAGCTTTTCGTTGTATCGCATGCCATGTTCGGGATGGCTTTGGAGGGGTTCATGAATCGCATAGTCCATTTTTTAAGGGGAGCGAGTTGAATCTTGGTGATGATGGTCGCATTCCTCCACCGCTGACGCTTGTGGGAGCGAAGCTTCAAGCGAACTGGATGAAGAAAGTTTTATATGATGGTGAGAGTGTTCGACATTACATGGAAACCCGTATGCCTCAGTATGGGGCGGCCAACTTAGCCCATTTGCCGGGGCTTTTCCGAAGGCTCGATGTTTTGGCTGGACCGGAGATGAAGATCCCGAGTCCGGAGAGTCGCAACGAGACGGAGCGCGAGCGAGAGAAGGTACTTCGTGCTGCTGGTCGTGAGCTGCTTGGTGATAAAGGGGCAAATTGCGTCGCTTGTCATCGATTCAATTCAAAGGGTGCCAACGTCAATCAAGGGATCGAATTGTTGACGAGCTACGAGCGGCTTGAACCTGCTTGGTTCTATCATTACTTGCGAAACCCAGGTGCGTTTCGTCCCCGTACGGTCATGCCGAGCGCTTGGCCGGATGGTGTATCAGCATTTACAAACATCCTCGATGGCAACTCTGATGAGCAGATTGCGTCGATTTGGTATTACCTGTCGCTTGGTACATCGGCAGCAGATCCATCGGGTGTTCGATCGGTGAGCACACGGTTGGAAGTTGGGGAGCAAGCCTTGTTGCATCGGGGACGTAGTCGTGTGGCGGGCTATCGTGGGATTGCAGTCGGCTTGCCACAGAAGATCAGTTACGCCTTTAATGCGGAGACGGGGACTTTGTCGGCGATTTGGCAAGGGAACTTTGTTGGGGTGAATTGGAGTGGGCAGGGTTCGGGCGATTTTAATCCTGCCAGTGAACCGATCACGCTTGCTCAAGACGTTTCATTTGCAACCTTGGCTGACGATCAAGCTGCTTGGCCATTGCTGCCAGTCATGACCAAAGAGGCGCCGGCCAATCCAGATCCGCTTTATCCGAAGAACGTTGGCTATCAGTTTCGAGGCTACTACTTGGGCGAGGATTCAATTCCTACTTTTCAGTACCGCAGTGGCGATGTTGATATTGAGGATCGTTGTCAAGCTGATGGTGACGCGGAGCAGCGAGGACTCAAACGGGTTTTGCAGTTTGAGGCAGATTCGCCGCAGAGACTTTGGTTCCGCGTGTTGGTAGGAGAAGTCGTTCGTGAGTCAGACAACGTCTACCGCAGCGGTCGATTGCGAGTGACAATTCCTGGATTGGAAGCGAATTTGAGGTCGCTATCCGATGAGCCACCGAAGTCCGAGTTGCTATTGCGTTTGGAAATTCCTCAAGGCAAAACCACCCTGGAGTTCTTGTATGAACCGCTTGCTAAATAGTTTTTTGCGGCACTGGTGCATGTTGGTGGTGCTAACGGTATTTGTCGTCGGAGGCGTGCGCGCTGAGGATGTCGGCAAGCGGTGGGGAACCGAGGAGCGGGAGCGGGAATATTATCCGATCGTCAACATTCCGTTGCCTAAGGATACGGTTATTGAAGCGGGTGCCATTGCCGTATTGCCCGATGGACGCGTTGCGGTGGGTACGCGACATGGAGAGATCTATTTCATCGATGGGATCGATGCCTTGAAGCCGACTCCATCGTTCCATCGTTTCGCGTCGGGGCTCGATGAGATCTTTGGGTTGGTTTGGCACGACAACGCATTGCGAGTTACCCAGAGTTGCGAGTTGACGCGAGTAAGCGATTCGAATGGAGACGAAGTAGCGGATCGTTTTGAAACCATTTCGGATGCTTGGGGGTATGCGAACTATCACGAGTATGCGTTCGGCTCGAAACTTGATGAGCAAGGGAATCAATTCGTCGCTTTAGGTTTGTCTGCATCTTACTACTCTCATGCATGGAATCGGGGGTTCGTTATGAAGGTGGCTGCCGATGGCAAGACCACCGCGTATGCGAGCGGATTGCGGAGTCCGGGTGGGATTGGCTTCGACGAGCACGGTTCGCTGTTTTACATTGAGAGCCAAGGGCCTTGGAATTGTTCATGCAGTTTGAAAGCGGTTTCAGAGAATAGCTTTCATGGTCATCCCGCGAGTTTCAATTGGTATCCCTATTCGCCGGAGTTAGGGGAAGTACCTCAAATGCCGAATTCAGGGTCACGGATTGTGACAGAGAAGAATCGCGTGAAGCAGCTTGTTCCATACGCTGTGATTTTTCCCTATATTCGCATGGGGCGATCGATCAGTGCGTTCAATGTGGATAAGACGCAGGGAAAGTTTGGTCCGTTTGAAAATCAGCTTTTTCTCGGCGACTATACGCAGTCGATCATTATGCGAGCGACGACAGAGCAGGTTAACGGCGTCTGGCAGGGAGCTTGTTATCCCTTTCGTGAGGGGCTTTCTACTGGGATCCTCAACGTTGAGTTTACTCCTGGGGGAAACTTGCTCTGTGGTGGCACGAACCGGGGCTGGCCGGTGCGAGGGATCAAACCATTTGCACTAGAGAGGCTTGAGTGGAGTGGCAAAATGCCATTTGAGATCAATCGCGTCACCATTGAGCCAGATGGGTTCAGGATCACCTTTACCAAGCCGGTGGAATCGAAAACGGGAGGGGCGACAGCAAGCTATGCGATATCTGCTTTTACGCATCCCTATCATGCGGGGTATGGTGGACCGGAGATCGAGCAGCAGAAGCCGGCGGTGAAGTCCGTGACGTTGGCGGACGATGGGATGTCGGCAATGGTCGCTTTAGAGAAGCTTGATCGGGGATTTGTCTACGAGTTTGATTTAGTGCAAGTGCGATCACGCGACGGTGAGGAATTGCTGCATCGCAACGCTTATTACACGGTCAATGAAATTCCGGAGCGTTGAGAGTCATTTTGAAGCAGTTCCGCGCCACCGCATTCAGCACATTTGTGTCCGAAAACTCGGCACTAGGTGCGGCGCTTAGACCACCCGATCTGAGACTTGTCGACGGACCCTGGTCGGGCTTGAACTGGTCTCCTGTAAAGCATATTTTCCGTAACGCGACACGCTCATTACGCAGGTGATCGTCTCGGAGGTCTTGTTCTTGTTGGCATCCCAGGTGTAGGCCATGTCGCAGAAGGTCGCCATTTGGAGTGGATTCCTAGGAAAACTACGTCATCCGCTTTCGCAGTTGAGCTTGCAGTTCGGTCACTAACGTCTCAAGTTCGGTCCTCGACCTGGGGTGCAGCTCCTCGACGGTCGATCCTTCGGCTCGTCGAAAGAAGTACATCCATTGATCGCGTGGATCGGCGATCACTTCATTATCGTCTACTGGAGAGTACTTGGGCAACTTCAGCAGATGTATTTCCAAGCAATTTGTCAGTTCCAATCCACTGCGAGTACGAAGTCGAAATTCGCATCGGCGGTTTGCGGTTGATCTGCCGCCTTATCTTTGCGATCCGTTGGACCATCAAAGACTGACTCAACGCCTTCGAGGAGATGACGCTTCCAGAGCACTACTTGAGATGGATGAACCTGGTGCAACTTTGCTATCTCGGCAACAGTCTTAAGCCCCTTGATAGCATCTAAGGCAACCTTCGACTTGAAGGTAGCACTAAACGATCGCCTTTTCCTTGGCATAAACACCCTGCTTGGTGGAATCCCAAAAACATAGCCTTTTTCGGCTCAAAAAAACACACGGATTTCTATCTAAACCCGTGGTCCGAATAATGGGGGCCACTTCATCGAAACGTATCGCTGGTATTCGCAAAGTGTATGCTGGCAAAATATTCCGAAGTATATCATCAATAACGCATTCGAATTCCCGCGTCAATTTAGTCCGCGCAATTCGGCCATCAACAATTCATGGTCAATTCCAATTGGTTGAAAACACTTCCAATCGTCGGGCTCTGATTCACTAGTTAGTAAGTCCATCCACTGAAACAAGCCAAGTTTATTTTTGAAATCTGATTCTCGTAAACCTTGCAATTTCATTCCGATCTTTAACATCTTTTGAGAATAAGGATACCTGCCGCTGAGTATAATGGGCCCAGGGGCTAGTCCTCGACGGCGTATGCATTCGTTAACTGCATCAAAGCGGTCCTCAATGGCACTCAATTTCGTTGGATTTGCAACAACAACACCTCCTATGGCATGAACGATATCGAGGAAATAATGATCGACGCGTTGTGTAATGTTGTTTGCCCATACTAGGGAAAGTTTCACGGCGTCATCGAGTATTTCAATGACCTGCGGTGGCCAATCTGTTGAATGCTCTTCCACAACTGCACCTACTTGGGAGATGACTCGACTTTCGTTTTAAACTGCTTCGCACCATCATCGATGCCACACGATGCGTGCGAATCTCCAACGCGAGCCTGCGCGCGATCTACGAAGAGCGATAAGTTGTACCGAATCGACAAGGCGTTCATGGTCCTCATTGTAGCGGAGTCACAGGCGTCGGTGCATGTATTTTGCGTCCCTCACCGCTCTGGCGGACTGTCGTTGACCGATGGACGGTTAGTCTTTAGGTCAAGGACCATGATCGTTCCAGTATCGTTGGTCATACCGAAGACATTACGTTTCGAGACGAGTTTCCTCATCCCACAAATTGAGTTCGATTTTATTCGTTGCGATCGCATGCTTGTACGAAACAAAACCGTCAAGCGAACGACATTGGAGGAAATCGTTCAATTTCGTCAAAGCTTCTTCAATTGGTAAAAAACAGTGTTTAAAAATGGGTGCGATGTGAGTGGCATAGGAGATAGTTTCTTGTTCGTGTCGATCGGACCACGTCATATTCCACTGGCTATTTAGACTAGCAATCAAAGCGATTTTCTCATCCTTTACCACAATCTGCACCCACGCACCGTCAGTAACGCATTGATACGACCGATGGTATTCAATTTCGGGAATGGCCGCCAAAATCTCCGCTTCGGAAGCGTTGATGAACTGCCTCGCATCATGCCACATTTGTCCCCACCAGTCACGTCCATTGCTTGCGGACCTGAAGGTACTAGCCGTTACTCGTTCGGTTAAATGAATCGACAGAATAGGAATGCGTTCGATACTGCTTTCGGGCATATAGAATGATTCTCTAATTCCATCGGAAACGTGACCTTGCGTCAACCCGTCCCTAAGTAAGAAATGCACCACACTTCTACCAAGAATCCGTTCCTCAATAGATGAGTACTGCTGAATATTCTCGGTGCGACGGTTAGCACTTTCAACATAGAAGACCATATCCGCACGCGCAAAAAACGGATGAGTCGGCGCCTCTCGCAAGTGTAAATGAGGTCCCTGTCGCATATCAATGACAACAGTTGTTACATCCTCTCCAAAGCTCCAACTGCCGTACTGACTATCCAACAGCACTCCGGCGACACAGAGGTGTTGAAGAGATTCCAAAGTTTCGCGGCTCACTTATCGCTCCTTAGGCTTCATCTTCTGGCTCTTCCGCAGAATTTGTGGGTAAAAGGTTCTAACATTTCTAAGATGGAAGCGTTTGGATTTTTCGCTTTCCCCAGATAACAAGCCACAGGGATGGGAGGAAGTCAGGGGCCACCGTAGCAGCTCCTGGCTTGTTACCTGTCCTCGGCATTCTAAGAGCGGCGCTTGTATTGGTTCCCACCAGAGCTCCATCCTCCATCGAGGCATTTATCAGTCTATCGAGCCTGAATTAGACTCGCAATGAATTGCCAAAAAAGCATCCTGAGCCTGGGATGGTATCATGAGGTTTACCACAACTTCAGTACACCAACCCCAAGAATCCAGATGCAACTACAGACTATCGTGAATCGCGTTGAAAAGCAAAAGGGCTTCGTCTATTCCAAGGCTCGTTTTAACGAAAATGGGGAACTGGAAGTCGAGCTTTGTCCTCGTCGTAATTCCAAGGCGATCTGTAGCGGTTGCGGGAACAAGGGGCCGACCTACGATCAAACATTTATCCGAAGATTCCAGTATGTCCCACTTTGGGGTATTACGGTTTTCCTGGTTTACTTCATGCGACGAGTCAACGGCGGGGAATGTGGGGTAACCACCGAACGAGTCCCTTGGGCATGTGGAAAAATCCAACAAACGTATTCGTTCCGGTTGTTTCTCGCGACCTGGGCCAAGCGGATAAGTTGGAAGGAAACGGCAACTGTTTTTTCAACGAGTTGGGATAGCGTGTATCGAGCGGTTCAGTGGGTAGTTCACTGGGGAATTGTACATCGTGAGCTTACTGGAATCGAGTCAATTGGCATTGATGAGATCCAGCATCGACGTGGCCATCACTACCTCAAGTTGGTGTACCAACTTGATCAGGGCTGCAAAAGACTACTCTGTGTGCGTCGAGAACGGACAGAGGCGAGCCTTAGTAGTTTCTTCAGCCTGCTAGATGCAGAAACGATCCTGGGGATTAAGTACGCGTGCACTGACATGTGGCCGGCGTACCTGAAGGTTCTTCGAGAACGAGCCACGGGTACGATGAACATTCTCGATCGGTTTCGCATCATGAAGAAATTCTCGGAAGTATTGGACAAGATGCTCGAACGTCACTAGCCATTGCTACTGAATTGGTTCGAGGCCAGAGGGCTTTCGTCGGGAATCGTTGAGGGATTCAACAACAAAGCGAAATTGACCGTGAGAAAATCGTACGGATTTAAGGAGGTAGAAACCATTTCTACCGCACTGTATCATCAGCTTGGCGACTTACCCGAGCCAATTCGGACCCACAAATTCTGCTGACGAGGCTAAATTATTTAGAATACGGAAAGGGACATAATGCTTCAATCGGATTCTCGATTGTCTCCCTACAAAGCGGACAGTGGAAATTTCGACTAACGGTATCTAGCAACATGG
>Ga0255128_1001311_pt1 | contig 10968 bp, 8 predicted proteins | sample Law_Miss_RepC_8d_FD_188562 | JGI IMG/M metagenome (GOLD analysis project Ga0255128, IMG submission 188562) | Freshwater microbial communities from St. Lawrence River, New York, United States - Law_Miss_RepC_8d | ecosystem: Environmental > Aquatic > Freshwater > River | place: USA: New York... | reverse complement strand
TGCAGACAAAGGTGCCTGCTGTTTGTGAGACCGAAGCTGGAAAGCCCGCCGCCTTCAAACCCGCCACCAAGGCCTTGATGGGCAAGGTGCTGAAGTAGGCCGCTGGGCCCCCCGCGATCACCGGCACATCGATGGGTTGGGCCCCCGCATTGTCGGGGATGCGGGCGTCCTGGACATTGATGGCCACCCGCTCCACTGAGAAGTCGCAGCGCCCCTCGGCCTGGCCCAGTGCCAGCACGATGTCGGGGCGGTGCTGTGCCAAGGCCTGTTGCAAAGCGGGCAGGGCCTGCGCAAACACGCAGGGCAGTTGCACCGCTGTGACCTGCGCACCAGCGATGGCCGCGCCGTGCAGCGCACTCGCCACTGCCCAGGACGGGTTGATGCTTTGCCCGTCAAAGGGCTCAAAGCCGGTGACCAGGATGCGCACCACGGCCATGCCTTTCAGGCGTTGAAGATCGACACCGTCTTGCTGTTGAGGTAAGCCTCCAGCGCCTCAGGGCCGCCTTCGGAGCCGTAGCCTGAATCCTTGACGCCACCAAAAGGCAGTTCGGGCCAGGGCGCGGCCGGCTGGTTGACCCACAGCATGCCCACGTCCAGGCGCTGACTGAGCTGGTGCATGGTTTTCATGGAGTTGGTGAAGGCGTAACCGGCCAAGCCGAACGGCAGACGGTTGGCTTCGGCAATCGCGTCGTCGATGTTTTCGAAACTGCGGATCGCCGCGATCGGGCCAAAGGGCTCGTTGACCACCACATCGGCGTCGAGCGGCACATGCGAGAGCACCGTGGGCGCAAAGAAGTTGCCTTGTGTGCCAATGCGCTCACCACCCGTCAGCACCTTGGCGCCCTTGGCGCGGGCGTCTTGCACGATGGACTGCATGGCGGCCAGGCGGCGATCGTTGGCCAAAGGACCCATTTGGGTGCCTGCGGTCAGGCCGTCGCCCACTTTGAGCGCTTGTGCTTGCGCGGCAAATTGTTCGGCAAAGGCGTCGGCAATGCTGTGGTGCACCAAGAAGCGGGTGGGCGAGATGCAGACCTGGCCCGCGTTGCGGAACTTGGCCGCGCCTGCGGTTTTCAGGGCCAGCGCGATGTCGGCGTCTTCGGCCAGGATGACCGGGGCGTGGCCGCCCAGCTCCATGGTCACGCGCTTCATGTGCTGGCCCGCCAAGGCGGCCAGTTGCTTGCCCACGGGGGTAGAGCCGGTGAAGGTGATCTTGCGGATCAGCGGGTGCGCAATCAGGTAGTTCGAGATCTCAGCCGGTGTGCCATAGACCAGACCGATCACGCCCGCAGGCACGCCTGCATCGTGGAAGGCGCGGATCAACTCAGCGGGTGCGGCAGGCGTTTCTTCGGGCGCTTTGACGATGATGGAGCAACCGGTGGCCAGGGCAGCAGACATCTTGCGCACGGCCTGGTTGATGGGGAAGTTCCAGGGCGTGAAGGCGGCCACAGGACCCACCGGCTGCTTGAGCACCTGCTGCTGCACGTTGATGTTGCGTGGCGGCACGATGCGGCCATAGACGCGACGGCCCTCTTCGGCGAACCACTCGATGATGTCGGCGGCCGACATGGCCTCGACCTTGGCTTCGGCCAGGGGCTTGCCTTGTTCTTGCGTGAGCAGCTCGGCGATTTGGGGGGCACGTTCGCGCATCAGCGCGGCAGCTTTGCGCAAGATGGCGCTGCGCTCGTTGGCGGGCACATCGCGCCACAACTCAAAGCCCTTTTGGGCGGCTTGTGCGGCCCGCTCCAGGTCGGGGATGCCCGCGTGTGCCAGGCGACCGATTTCGGTGCCGGTGGCAGGGTTGAACACGGCCAGGGTGCGGCCGCCTTCGGCATCACACCATTGGCCGTTGATGAAGAGTTGGGTGTTGGGGTAAGTCATGGCGGGGTCCAGTCGAAAAAAAAACAGGCGTTCAAAAGGGGTGAAAAAGGATGGGGGGATTGTGGCTTGAAATGCGGGCGATGCCGTCAACACCGTGACAGCGGCTGTCCCGTTCACGGCAAAGCCAGACAAGCCGACTTGGATTGCCTCAAGTTTGTCCACCTTGGATGACATGAATCAACCAACTGAAGATGGGCAGGTTGAATTCGTTTGGCGGACCTCCAGTCCAGCACAATGTCACACCATGTCCTCTGAAAACACCCCATCCAGCGCTCGCGCCGTCTTGTTTGTGCCCCACGGCTCCCCCATGTTTGCCCTGCACCCTGGTGCGGCGGGTGCTGCCATGACACAGTTGGCGGCTCAGCTGGGCAAGCCCCGCGCCATCGTGGTGGTCAGCCCGCACTGGGACACCGCTGTGCCCACCGTCGGTTTTGCCACCCGGCCCGAAACCATCCACGACTTTGGCGGCTTTGACCCGCGCCTGTACGAGATGCAATACCCCGCCACCGGCTGCCCCGAAGTCGCCGCCCAAGTGGTGGCCGCCCTGCAAACGGCGGGCCTGCCCGTGGCGCAAGACGCGCAACGTGGTCTCGACCATGGCGCCTGGATTCCGCTGCGCCAGATGTTTCCTGACGCCGACGTGCTGGTGGTCCCCCTGTCGGTGCAAAGCCACTTGGGCCCCGAGCACGCTTTCCGTGTGGGCCAGGCGTTGGCCGGTTTGGCGCAGCAAGGCATTTTGGTGCTGGCCTCGGGCAACATCACACACAACCTGCGAGACCTGATGGTGTTGCGAACCCAAGGCGGCGCCATACCGGGCTATGTGCAAGCTTTTCCTGACTGGATCCACACCCACATGGCAGCCCGCGATGTGCCCGGCCTGCTGGCTTACCGCCAGCAAGTCTCTGGCCAGCGTGCTCACCCCAGCGACGAACACCTGCTGCCGCTGTTCACCGCGCTGGGTGCAGCGGGGGCCGACGCGCAACCCGAGGCCTTTTTCCGGGGCATCAGCGATCACGTCATTGCCATGGATGGTTACGCTTTTCACTGACGAGGCTTTCGTCATCCGTCGGTGTGGTCAGGGCTAAAGGCCATCGCAAAGACGTGTTCAGCCGTGGATGCAGCGTACAAGACAAGCCGATGTGTGGTTTGCCTGATCCAGCGCAAACCCTCAAGCGCTGCAAGCACTCATGATCAAAGCATTGCTCATGACCATCTTGACCTCCTCACCTCCTGAACCGAGCGCCGCCAGCGGGCCAGCCCTCGCACCGACCCCACCCGCTACGCCAGTGGCACCTCAGGGCCCCGGCCGCCTCGTGACCGATGCACCCATGCGCATGTTTCATTGGCTGTTTGCCCTGAGCTTTGTCGGGGCCTACATCAGCGCCGACAGCGAAGACTCGCAGTGGGTGCATGTGGTGCTGGGCTACACCTTGGCGGGCTTGATGACTTTTCGGGTTGTGTATGGCCTGGTCGGGCCCAGACCGGCCCGATTCAGCACGATGTGGCGCAAAGTCAGTGGTACCAAGGCCTGGCTGAAAACCTTGCAAACGGCTTGGCGCCGAGGGGGCTTGGGCTGAACGGACGGTTCCCAGCCCGTTCAGCCTTGTGCATCGGGAGGTGGGTCAGTCGATCTTGGCGCCCGAGGCCTTGACCACTTGCGCCATGCGCACATAGTCAGCGGCCAGCAGTTTGCTGAAATCGGCGTTGCTCATGTCGCGCGGCTCGATGCCTTGTTTGTCCAAGCGGGCCAGCACCGCCGGGTCTTTGAGCAGCTTGCTCACGGCCGCGTTGATGCGGTTGGCCTCGGCAGCGGGCACGCCCGCAGGGCCCAAGAAGCCAAACCAGGAGTCAAACTGGTAACCCGGCAGGCCGCTCTCGGCGATGGTGGGCAAGTCCGGCAGGTATTTGCTGCGCTGGGGCGAGGTCACGCCCAACAAGCGCACGCGGCTGTCTTTGGCAAAAGAGAGGGCACCAATGCTGGCTGCAATCACCGCCTGGGCACGACCCGACAGCACTTCGTTGATGGCTTCACCCGTGGCCTTGAGCGGAATGTGAACCACGTCGGTGCCCGACAGGCCCGTGAAATAAGCCATGGCCAAATGGGTGGCACTGCCCACACCTGCGCTGGCGTAGTTCATCTTGCCAGGGTTGGCCTTGGCGTGACGGATGAACTCGGCCGCGTTTTTGGCGGGCACATCGGGGTGCACCATCAGCACATAGCTGGCGCTGCCAATGTGGGCCAAAGGTGTGAAATCTTTTTGTGGGTCGTACGCGAGCTTGGTGTAGAGCGATCCGGCAATGTTGTGGCTGGCCGCAGCGGCCACCATCACCGTGCCATCGGCCTCGGCACGCGCCACATAACCGGTGCCCACGGTGCCGCCTGCCCCTGCGCGGTTTTCCACAATCACGGTTTGGCCCAAGGCCGCAGCCATTTCTTGTGACAGCGCTCGGGCGAGGGTGTCTTGCACGCCCCCAGCCGCAAAAGGCACCACGATGCGCACCGTTTTGGTGGATTGCGCCTGGGTCATGCCCACTGCGGACAACAAAGCGGTGCCCAAAGTGGCCGTCAAAATTTCACGCCGTTGCATCATGAGAGTTTCCTTGTAGAGGGTTCAAAACATTCGAAATCAGGCCGCGATCAAGCCGCGCTCAGCCCACACACACTCGGTCGGCCAGGCGGCGCATGAAGCGCTCGCACCAGGCCAGTTGTTCCAGCGTGACCCATTCGTTGGGCTGGTGCGCCTGCGCAATGTGGCCAGGGCCACACACGATGGTGGGTACACCCGCTTGGTGAAACAGAGCAGCTTCCGTGCCAAACGACACCTTGCCCGCGCCACTGGCCGGATCGACCTCGGCGCAATCAAAACACAGCTGCGCGATCTCGCTGTCGGCCGCCGTGGCAAAGCCGGGCAGCACCGATTTGAGTTCGTGCGTGATACCGGTGTCTGGGGCCACCGCCTGCATGGCGGGCACCAGGCTCTCGCCAAAGGCTTTGGCCCGTGCAAACAGGTCTTCGGGCGTGTTCATGTGGTGGTGGCGGATTTCCCAAGTCACCTCGCACTGGCGCGGGATGATGTTGAGCGCGGTGCCGCCTGCGATCACACCGGTGTGGATGGTGGTGTGGGGCACATCGTAAATCGGGTCGAACGGGCCGTTTTGCACCAGCTCGCGGTGCATGCTTTTGAGGTTCGTAACAAATTCGCAAGCGATCTCGACCGCGTTCACACCCAGCGGCGTGAGGGATGAATGCGCCTCAAAACCGTGCACCGTGGTTTTGTACGAATGCTTGCCTTTGTGCGCAATCACCACCTGCATGCCGGTGGGCTCGCCCACGATGCAGCCCGCGGGCTTGAAGCCTTGAGCCTGTATGTCGGCAATCATGCGGCGCACGCCAATGCAGCCTACTTCTTCGTCGTAACTGAAGGCCAAGTGGACTGGGCGCTTGAGTTTGCGCTTGAGCAACTCGGGCACCATCATCAGGCAGATGGCGCCAAAGCTCTTCATGTCGGTCACGCCACGGCCATACATCTTGTCGCCTTGGATCACGACCTTGAACGGGTCGGTGTCCCAGGGCTGGCCGTCCACCGGCACCACGTCGGTGTGGCCCGACAGCACCAAGCCACCCAATTTGGTTTCGCCATCGTGCGCGGGCAGCGTAGCCCAGAGGTTGGCCTTTTGCCCACTGTCGTCGTAAGTGCGGCTGCAAGCGATGCCCAAATCCTTCAGATAGGCCTCGGTCCAATCGAGCAAAGCCAGGTTGCTGTCACGCGAGACCGTGGCAAAGGCGATCCATTTTTCAATGAGGGGCAGGGCTGCCAGATCGGTGGCTTTGACAGCGGCAGCAGCAGGGGCCAGCGCAGTGGGGGAGATAGGAGCGTTCATGGCAGATTCCATCAAAAATGCCCGTTACGGGCGTTTTTTGATCTTACAGGGCTGGTCGCGTCAAGGCGTCACCTTGCCGACAGGTCAACACGGCGTGTGACCCTAAAGTGAACCGTCGTTTTCACCCATTGTTGGAGATCCCATGGCCATTTACGAGCTGCGAACCTATTCCGTGATCGTCGGAAAAATGTCCGAAGTCATCTCGCACTACAAAAACGAGGGTTGGCCTGCGCTGGCCAAACACCCCCAAAAACTGGTGGGCTACTTCACGGGCGATGTGGGTGCACTGAACGAGCTGATCCATGTTTGGAAGTTTGACGACGACGCCGACCGTCGCGCCTTTTGGGCGCAAGTGTTTGCCGACCCCGAATTCATGGCCTTTGCCGCCAAGATCCGCCCACTGATGCGTGAGCAAAACAACAAGCTCATGCTGTCTGCCCCCTGGGGCCCCCAGCCTTGAGATCCTGGGGGCGGCCGAGGCGCCGCCCCTGCCTCATTGGATCAGGTAACCGCCATCCACAGGCAAGACCACGCCCGTGACAAAGCGGGCTGCGTCGCTGGCCAAAAACAGCACCGGGTCGGCCACGTCTTCGGGTTGGCCCCAGCGGCCCATGGGCGTGCGGCCCACAATTTGGGCGCTGCGTGTGGGGTCGTCCTGCAAGGCCTGGGTCAAAGGTGTGGCGATCCAGCCGGGGGCCACCGCGTTCACGCGGATGCCGTCGGTCGCATAAGCAATGGCCAGCGACTTGGTCAGCTGCGCCACACCGCCCTTGCTGGCGCTGTAACCCGGTGTCAGGCCGCCCCCAAAGAAGCTCAGCATCGAGGCGGTGTTGACGATGCAGCCCTGGCGGGCTTTAAGGCCTGCACGCGCCGCAGCGCACACGCGCATCGTGCCATTCAGGTTGATGTCCACGGTCTGAGCGAACGCCTCCGGGTCGTGTTCGACGTTGCGCTGGATGATGCCAGCACAGTTGACCAGAACATCGAATTCACCGAACTCGGCCAGCACGTTTTGCACATGCTCGTTTTGTCGCACATCCAGCACATGGAAAGCGATCAGGCGGTTGGCACTCAGGCCTTGGGCCGTCTCGACTTCGGCAGGTGTGGCCCCGGTGGCCGTGACGCTGGCGCCGGTGGCGGCAAAGGCCCGGGCAATGGCCGCCCCAATGCCACTGGTGCCACCGGTGATGAAAACTTTTTTGACCATGTCCATGAAACCTCTCCCTTGCTGTTTTTAAAGATTCAGGGTGATGACACCACCCGCATGCTGGGCGCGTGAGCAGCACAAAATGATTTTCTGTTGCCGCTCTTTTTGGCTGAGCACAAAGTCGCGGTGCTCCACCGCGTCAGACGCCTGTGCATCGTAAGGCAGGGCGCACACGCCGCACAGGCCGTCGCTGCATTTCACGCTGATGCCCACGCCCGCCTCGGCCAGCACCTCGGTGGCGCTGCGCTCGGCGGGCACCTGCAGGCGGCGGCCCGACTTTTGCAGCAGCAGCTCAAAGGGCTGGTTCACCCAGGCGTCGGCCTCGGGCACGCTGAAGTATTCGCGGTGCAAGGCATCTTGCGGCCAGCCGTGCGCAGCAGCCGCTTCAAACACCCCGTCCATGAAGCGCGGTGCACCGCATGTGTACACATGCTGGCCCGGCACAAAGTCGGGCAAGAGCTGCATCAGGTCAGCCCGCTGGCCTTCGTCCTTAAAGTGGTATTGCACCCGGTGGCCCCAAGGGGCCTGGGCCAAGTCTTTCAAAAAGCCCGCTGTTTTCCGGCTGGCCGCGCTGTAATGAAAGTCAAAGGGTTTGCCCAAGGCGTGCAAGCGGTGAGCCATGGCGATCATGGGCGTCACGCCAATGCCCCCGGCCATCAGCCAGCTGTGCGTGGCGTCTTCGTGCAAAGCAAAGTGGTTGACCGGGCGCGACACAAACACCCGGCGCCCTTCGCGAAAGGCCCGGTGCATGAGTGCCGAGCCACCGCGCCCGCCGGATTCGGGCGGCTCGCGCAACACGCCCAGCACATAGCGGCTGCGGTCGGCCGGGTCGCCTGCCAAGCTGTAAGGCCGCTGGTATTCGGGCGCGATCACCACGTCGATGTGCCCGCCTGCGGTGAAGGGCGGCAGCTCGCGGCCATCTGGGGCTTTGAACTCGTAACGCGCCAGGCCCTCGGCCATCTCTTCGCGTTTGTGCAGCACCACCGGAAACACCGGCGGCTCAGCAGGCAAGGGCTGTGGCCCCGGGGCCAAGCCTTCGGTCTGGCCGGCCGCCAAACGGGCTTGGTACTGCGCGGGCGTGAGCAAGGCCTGGTAGCGGGCAATGCCTTCTTCGCGGTTGACGGGGTAGGTCACCGGGTAGGGCTGCGGCATTTTGTCGGCCGGGTAAACAGCCAGGGTCTGGTCTTCGTAGCGCAGATCCAGGTCTTTTTGCAGGGTGCGTTGGTGGGTTTGTGCGGCCTGCACATAGCGGCCCGTGCGCTTGTCCAGCTCGATGTCCCACCACCATTTTTTGACCGGGTTGATGCTGCCGCGATCGAGCAGGTCATCGAGCCGCGCCAGCGCCGGTGCAGCGGCGGGCAGCTTCATGGCCACTTGCCGCCACAGGCTGTCGGCCAGCAGGCCTTCCAGGTTCCAGGGGCAGGTTTTCATGCAGCGGCCACACATGCCGCCTGCCGCGTTGGTGATGCGGTAGCGGGCGCATTTTTCGGCGTCGCTCTTCCAGATTTCGTAGCCGTTGTACATCAGCTTGGGGCCAGCGGTGATGGCCCCGGACGGGCATTCGCGGGCGCACTTGTTGCAGCTTTCGCAAAAGCTTTGCAGGCCAAAGTCAATGGGCCGGTCGGGCGTCATGGGCATGTCGGTGGTCACGCTGCCGCTTTTCAGGCGCGGGCCCAAAAACGGGTTGAGGATCACCTCGCCAATGCGGCTGACTTCGCCCAGGCCCGACAACAGCAGCAAAGGCGGCTGCAGCACATCGCCGTCCAGCACCGAATGCACCCGGGCCGAATAACCCAGCCGCCGAATCTGCTCGGCCAAGATGCCGCCCATCAGCGAAAACCGCAAATAAGCCCGCATGCTCTGCGCCACCGAAATCCAGTCGTCGCCGCTGGCGCCTTCCATGGTTTCGTGGCCCTGGTCGATCAGCAGGTTCACCGAGTTGGCGTGGTAGGCGGGCATGGGGTTGCCGCCCGCGTCGTGCGAGTAATAGGCCCACTCGGGCACGGCGCACAGGCCCACCGCGTCCACCCCCAAATAGTAAGAAGCGGCTTTCAGCTTGTCGGCGTTGCGCTGCGGGTCGAGCGTGCTGGCGGCCACCGGGCCACGTGCCGGGCCAAACTGCAAGAGCAGCAAAGCGCCCAATGCCCGACGCGCACAGGCCCCGATGGGGCTTTTCATCACGTAGTGCGCGTTCTTGGCGTCGTCTTGCACCGACTTGCCCAAGTCGCCAAACAAGGCCCGCGCAAAAAAGTCGGCCCGCTTCGGGAATCGAGGCACCCGGTCGTGGTCGATGAAGGTGGTGGGCGTGTCCTGGCGTTTGAGGGTTTCAAACGGGTGCGCCCCTTGGCGAAACTCGCGCTGGGCATAGGCGTCGCGGTGGAAAGCCCCTTTGAAGGTGCCTTGGCCCAGCCACCAGGCCGGGCCGTGGCTTTGCCAGCGGTTTTGTTGGGGGTCTAAGGCCTGATCCGGGGCCAGCGCCAAAGTGGTGCTGACGGCGGCCAGGGCGTAGCGCTGGCGCACATAGGGGTTGCCGCCATCGGGTAGCGTCAGGCCTGCGGCCAGGGCCAGGCGGGCCAAGTCCACATCGCTGCAGCTGGCGCTGTGGGCGCGGGCCTCGTGACCCAGCATGCGCAAATAACTCGACAGCAGCACGGCCGTTTGCGCCGCCAGCACGGCAGCGCGGGGCTCTTGTGTCCCGGCCAGCCAGTCGCAGCCGGGCTCACCCGGTTTGGGGTCTCGTGCAAATTCCACCAGGATCACGATGGCGTGGCTATGGTGCGCAATCGGCCCATGCACCGTGCGGGCCGACTCCAGCACATCGGCCAGGATCATGTCCATGCCTGCGGCAAAACTGGCCGGTTGGCTCTGCGCCAACTCTTCGCCCAGAGCAGGCACAGCGGGGTTGCGTATGGGTTCGGCCAACCAAGCGCTGGGGGACAGGGCGCAGATGCCCATCATCGACGCATCAAAGTAATAACCCGCGGCCTTCAGGTGCCGGGCTCGTTCATCGGGTTCTGCCGGGATCTCGCCCATTTGCGGGTTCACGGCCCCGTCGCGCACCAGATCAAACATGGCCATGTAACGCGCCATGGCGTGGGCCAGCGATTGGGGGTCGTTGTGTTCAAAGCACAGTGCCTGCATGGGCGGCAGGGCGCTGCCGTCGGGCACGGCATCGGTGCGGCGCAGGCGCTCCAGCGGGTAGGGGCCCAGGTGTACGGGGCGGTCGCGGTAAGAGAACAAGCGCATGCTCAAAGTCCTTTTAATTTCCGACCCGTTGACCCAGAACCTTCACCACCTCGGGCTGCACCTCGACCATGCCGTAAGGCCCGACCAGCTCGCCGTTCAGGGTCTGGCCTTGCACCTGCAGTTTGGCGGCTTGCAACAGACCTTCGGCATTCACAAAGCTGAAATGCAGTTGGGCACCGTCCATGCGAGCACCCAGCAAGGGCTGCATTTGCGAGCCCCAGGCCAGTGTGCCGCCCACGCGCTGGTGGTGCTGAGTCAGCTGCAGCAGTGCCGTGCCACGGCGGTCCAGGCCTTGCACGGTCCATTGCCCCGCCACCACAGCGGGCACGGTCCAGAAATAGCCGGTGTTCGTGCCCACTCGGATCACCTGGTCGGGCTCCCAGTCGCCCATTGAGAAGGTGTTGGACACCACCCGTGTGCCGGGTTTCATCTTCAAAATCGTGGGGCGCAGTTGCGCATTCAACTCTTCGAGCAGGTAGAGGGTGACCACCGTGGCTTTGGAGAAGTCTTCTTTGAAGATGTCGCCGTGCACGATGCGCACACGGTCTGCCACCCCCGCCCGTTGCGCGTTGCGCTGGGCCAGTGCGGCCAAGTCTTTGTTGTACTCAATGCCCCAGGCCCGCGCACCGAATTGCCGCGCTGCTGCGATCGGGATCTTGCCATCGCCCGCGCCCAGGTCCACCAGTTCGTCATCGGGGGAGACCCGCGCTGCGGTCAGCATTTGCGTGACCAGCTCATCTCGAGTGGGCAACCAC
>Ga0255128_1001309_pt1 | contig 10980 bp, 11 predicted proteins | sample Law_Miss_RepC_8d_FD_188562 | JGI IMG/M metagenome (GOLD analysis project Ga0255128, IMG submission 188562) | Freshwater microbial communities from St. Lawrence River, New York, United States - Law_Miss_RepC_8d | ecosystem: Environmental > Aquatic > Freshwater > River | place: USA: New York... | reverse complement strand
CTTGACCACCGTGGGCGTTTGCACTCGGCCCACGGTGGTCAAGAAGAAGCCGCCATCGCGCGAGTTGAACGCGGTCATGGCGCGTGTGCCGTTGATGCCCACCAGCCAATCGGCCTCCGAGCGGCTGCGGGCGGCATCGGCCAGACCCTGCATCTGGGTGTTGCTGCGCAGGCTGTCAAAGCCGTCGCGGATGGCCTGTGGCGTCATCGACTGCAGCCACAAGCGCTGCACCGGTTTGTTCAGCGGTTTGGCGCCACCGGCGTACTGCTCGATCAGGCGGAAGATCAACTCACCCTCGCGGCCCGCGTCACAGGCGTTGATCAGGGCGTCCACGTCCTTGCGCTTGGCTTGGCGCACCACGGCCGTCAAGCGGCTCTTGGTCTTGTCCACGGGCTTCAAGTCAAAGTGGGGCGGGATCACCGGCAAATTGGCAAAGCTCCACTTGCCGCGTTTCACGTCGTACTGCTCGGGGGCCTGGATCTCCACCAGGTGACCCACGGCGCTGGTCACGACGTAGCGGTCGTTCTCGAAATGGTCATCGTGTTTTTCGAACTTGCCCGCCACCGGGGTCAAGGCCTTGACGATGTCTTGAGCCACCGAAGGCTTCTCTGCAATTACCAATGTCTTCATGTCATTACAATCCGTTGTCTCGCGTGTGCGCACGCGCCCGGGCACGCGCTCACACGCACGCCCACATGAATTCACCATAACAAATTTTTTGACGCTGTGGCCAAAACACCTGAATCTACCCCCCGCCGATCTGCCCCGAGCACGTCCGGCAAACGCATCCAGGTGCGCCGCTCTGGCGTTCATGGCAAGGGCGTGTTCGCGCTGCAGGACATCGCCGAAGGCGAAACCATCATCGAGTACGTGGGCGAGATCATCAGCTGGGACGAGGCACAAGACCGCCACCCGCACGACCCCAGCGACCCCAACCACACGTTTTACTTTCATGTGAACGAAGACCGGGTGATCGATGCCTTGTACGGCGGCAACTCCTCGCGCTGGATCAACCACAGCTGCGGCCCCAACTGCGAGGCCGACGAAGAAAACGACCGCATTTTCATCAAAGCCCTTCGCAACATTGCAGCGGGTGAAGAGCTCAACTACGACTACGGCTTGATCATCGACGAGCCCTACACCAAGAAGCTCAAGGCCGAATACCCTTGCTGGTGCGGCAGCGCCAATTGCCGCGGCACCCTGCTGTCGCCCAAAGATCGAAAAGATACACCCAAAACGCCCAGCCAGAAAAAGGCCAAGGGAAAAACCAAAGACAAGAGCGCCAAAGACAAGAGCGCCAAAAATAAGTCCAAGACCGATTTGAAGGTCAAGGCGAAGGAAAAAACCAAAACCAAAGTCAAAGCGGCTGACAAATCAAAAGCCCCAACCAAATCCAAGTCAGCTCCATCGGCCAAGCCCTCGAAAGCCTGAACAGCCCGCCCCTTGGATGAACGCCACTCCTTTTTGGCCCGCTGAAACCATCTGGGAACAGGTTTACCCGCTGTTGCCCGACTTCACCGTTGAGGTGCTGCCCGAGATCGATTCGAGCAACAGCGAGCTCATGCGCCGGGCCCGGGCAGGCCAGCACGAGCCGACCTTGTTGGTGGCTGAACGCCAAACCGCAGGACGGGGTCGCATGGGCCGGGTCTGGCAAAGCCAGCCGGGTGACTCGCTCACTTTTTCCCTCAGCCTGCCCTTGGCGCCCAAGGACTGGTCTGGCCTGTCTCTGGCCGTGGGCCTGAGCTTGGCCGAAAGCCTGCACCCCGATGTGGGCCTGAAGTGGCCCAACGATTTGTGGTTTCAAGACCGCAAACTGGGTGGAATCCTGGTCGAGGCGGCTAGCATGGGTGGGCGCAGCCAGGTGGTGGTGGGGGTGGGTCTGAACATCCGCCCAAGGGCCGCAGACGGGCTGAACACACCACCCGCAGCCCTGACCGAGTTGCTGCCCGAGCTCACCGCACACGCTGCCCTGGCCCGTGTGGCTTGGCCCCTGATCCAGACCCTGAAGGCTTTTGAATCCAGTGGTTTTGCTGCGTTGCAAAGCCGCTTTGCCGCGCGTGACGTGCTGCTAGGCCGTGCTGTGCACACCAGCGATGGCCAGCAGGGTGTGGCGCTGGGCGTGGGTCCCGGGGGTGCGTTACGATTGCAAACCGAGCTTGGCGTTCAGGACATCCAGAGCGCCGAGATCAGCGTACGCCCCTTGACCTGACGGAACCTTGCAAGATGTACAAATATTGGCTGGCCCTTTTGCTGGCGCTCCATGCGCTGGTGCTGGCTTGGCACTGGGACGCATTTGCCCCTTGGGGCTATGGGCCCCAGGAGCACCGTGAACCTGAGCGCCTCAAGCAACAAGTGCGCCCCGAAGCCCTAAAGTTCGAAACCATGCCGCCTGCTGCGCCCGTGAACACGGAAACGGCCGAGCCCGCTGCCACAGACGCCAGTGCTGAGGCCAGCGCTGAGGCCAGCGCTGAGGCGAGTTCAGTGGCCCAGTCTGCGCAGGCCAGCGCCCCCGATGCTGCCAGCTCAGCCCCTGCGCTGCCCGCTTCGGCGGCTGTGGCCCCTCGCGCAAAACCTTGATCATTTTGACCGTTGGAGATGAGTCCCATGAGCTTGAAACTTTATTTTGCCCCAGGTGCCTGCTCCTTTGTGCCCCATGCGCTGCTGGAGATGAGTGGTGCCGAGTTCGAGCCCATCATGGTCAAACTGCACAAGGGTGAGCAAAACAGCGCCGACTACCAGGCCATCAACCCACGCGGGCAGGTGCCTGTTTTGGTCAATGCCGATCAGCCCATCACCCAAATTGTGGCCATTGTGCTGTACCTGGACCACATCTTTCCGCAGATGGGATTTTTGCCCTCCGAGCCCATGGCCCGCGCCCAGGCGCTGTCGACCCTGGCCTGGATGAACAACACGGTGCACCCGACCTTCACCCACATCTTCATGCCGCAAAAGTTTTCGGACCAGCCCGAAGTGCAGGCCGCCCTCAAGCCCTACAACATTCAGCTCTTTCGCGGCATGCTGGGCGAGTTGCAGGGCCTGGTGCAGCGCGTGACGGCCCAAGGGCAGCCTTGGCTCAGTGGTGAACGTTTTGGCCCGCTCGATGCCTACAGCCTCACCTTGACGCGCTGGGGCACCATCGCGGGCATTGCGCCCGAAGCGCATCCCGCCTTGTGGGACTTTGTGCAGAAGGTCGCGGCCGAGCCCGCAGTGGCCCGTGTGATGGCGCGTGAGCGCTTGCAATTGAACATGGGTGCGCCCGCCTGAAGCACTCCGCCTGAAGCACTCCACCTAATTGATGCCCCGGTTTTGGGGGCGGTCAAGGCGGGTGTGGGCTGTTTCAGTTCACGACAAAGCGCAAAGTGAAGCAAGCCCCGGGGGGTGTCTGGCCGGGGTGGGCGGCATCGATGGTGACCGACGCGCCGTGTTGCAAAGCGATTTCCTTGACGATGGGCAGGCCCAGGCCGGAGCCGTCCACGTTGGTGCCCAGTGCCCTATAAAAGGGCTGAAACACCAGCTCGCGCTCGGACAATGGAATGCCCGGGCCGTTGTCTTCCACCTGGATCACCAAGGCCCGGCTGTAGGGGTCGACCAGCACCCGCAGCGTGATCACGCCTTGGCGCTCTGGCGTGCTGGGCGTGTAGTGCATGGCGTTTTCCACCAGGTTGCGCAGCATTTCCTTGAGCAGTGTGGCGTTGCCTTGCACCTGCACACCCGGGGTGCCCGCATCGACCCCCTCAAACCCGAGGTCCAGCCCCTTGTCCATGGCGTTCGGCAAGCTGTCTTGCAGGACTTCGCTGGCCAGCTTCACCATGTCGCAAGACTGCAAAGGCAAATTGGCGCCACCACCCTCGGCGCGTGCCAGTGACAGCAACTGGTTGACGGTGTGTGTGGCTTGCACGCTGGCGCGTCCAATTTGCTGCAGGGACTTTTTCAGGTCTTCCTCGCTGGAGCCGGAGCGCTGTGCCAGGTCAGCCTGCATGCGCAAGCCCGCCAAAGGGGTTTTGAGCTGGTGCGCGGCATCGGCCAAAAAGCGTTTTTGCGTGACGATGGAGTCCTTCAGGCGCTCGAGCAAATCGTTCACCGACACCACCAACGGGGCCACTTCCATGGGCACCGCTTTGTCGTCCAAGGGGCTCAGGTCATCGGGTTTGCGTTCGCGGATGCGCTCTTCGAGTTGCGACAGCGGTTTGATGCCACGCACCAAGGCCAGCCACACCAACAGCACGGCCAATGGCAACAAGGCGAATTGGGGCAACATCACACCCTTGATGATTTCAGCCGCCAGCACCGATCGCTTTTCGCGGGTTTCGGCCACCTGCACCAGGGCCGGGCGCCTGCCTTCGGCATCCAATTGGATCCAGGTGTAGGCCACCCGCACTTCCAAGCCGCGCATTTCATCGTCGCGGATTTGCACTTCGTAGCTGTTGCCCCTGGGTTCGCTGGATTTGGGCAGAGGCAACTCCCGGTCGCCGCTCAGGTGCTCGCCCAAGCTGCCGGTCACCTGGTAGTACACCAGGTCGGTTTCGTCGGCACGCAGCAGTTCGCTGGCCGGTTGCGGCAGACTGAATTGAACCAATTTGTCCGGCCCCAGCCTGACCTGTTGGGCCAAGGCCTGCACGTTGTAGACCAGCGCCCGGTCAAAAGGCTTGTTGGCCAGGCCCTGAGCCACCAGCCATGTGAGCGCCAAGCTGATCGGCCACAGCAGCAGCAGCGGCGTCAGCATCCAGTCGAGAATTTCGCCAAACAGCGAGCGCTGCTCGCGTTTGAAGACCCGTATGTTCCAGCCCTTGGATTTCATGGCTTAAGGGTTGGCGGCATGCGGTGTGTGCTGACTTAGCCTGGAATTTTCTCGAGGCAGTAACCCAGACCCCGCACCGTGGCGATCCGGATGGGGCCTTTTTCGATCTTCTTGCGCAGGCGGTGGATGTACACCTCGATGGCGTTGTTGCTGACTTCTTCGCCCCATTCGCACAGGCGCTCGACCAGCTGGTCCTTGCTGACCAGGCGACCGGCACGTTGCAGCAGCACTTCAAGCAGACCTAACTCGCGGGCCGACAACTCGACCATCTTGCCGTCGATGGTGGCCACGCGCCCGGACTGGTCGTAGAGCAGCGGCCCGTGTTTGATTTGCGATGTGGCGCCACCCATGCCACGGCGGGTGAGGGCGCGGACACGGGCTTCCAGCTCCTGCAAGCTGAAGGGCTTGGCCATGTAATCGTCTGCACCGTAGTCCAGACCCTTGACGCGTTCTTCCACACTGTCTGCGGCCGTCAGGATCAGGACCGGCAGCGTGGAGCCCCGAGCACGCAAGCGTTTGAGCACCTCGAGGCCATGCATTTTGGGCAGCCCCAGGTCCAAGATCAGCAAATCGAATTCGTTGTTGGTCATCAAGGCCGCGTCGGCCTCGCTGCCACTGGCCACATGGTCCACCGCGGCACCCGCACTGCGCAAGGTGCGCAGCAAACCATCGGCAAGCACTTGGTCATCTTCGGCTATCAAAATGCGCATGGCTGTCTCCTGTTGTTTTTGGGGCGTCCCAGCGGGCAGGGGCTGAAGACCTGGCTCGATTCTAGTGTCTGCAAGGGCCTTGAACACGCCGCAGGCCGGGGTGGTGTGTCGTTTTATGGCCGTCCGCACGCGACACGGATCAATTCACATAAGCCTCGAGCCCCAAGGCCACCACGGTGGCCACATCCTTGCCCACCGCCTCGCGAAACTCGGCCTCGGCCTGGGCCACCGCTTCCTTGAAGGCCTGCAACCAGGCCAGTCCCACGGGCGTGAACACCACCCGCTTCGCGCGTGCGTCCAGCGGGTCGGCTTCGCGCTGCACCAGGCCCCAAGCGGCACACTGGTCCACCAGATCGCCCATGGCCTGCTTGCTCATGCCAGCTGCTCGGGCCAGATCGGTCAGGCGCGAACCCTCCAGGGCCAGATGCCGCGTGATGTGCACATGCGCGGCGCTGACCTGGTCGCGCGAAGCCAGATTGGCCAAGGCCAGCGGCACCCCCTCGTTGCCCGCCATCAGGTGCAACACGCGCTCATCGAAGCGGCGCATGGCGTGGCCCAGCAGACGACCCAGATGGGTTTCTCGCCAGCGGTCATCGTGCAGGGGTGCGCTGCTCAAAGCGCTTGGAAGGGTGTTTTCAAGCATGCGTAAATGATAAGGCAAACTGACCAAAAATAACGTTTACACGTTTGTACAGGTCGTTTACAGTACTGTTCACGCATCCAGTAAACAGCACATCGCTGCTGAGCCCGGTGCCCCAACCCATTGATATTCAAGGAGATTCTCATGAGCGACGACAACAGCGAAAAGTCCAAAGCCCTGCAAGCCGCCCTGGCCCAGATTGAAAAACAATTCGGCAAAGGCACCATCATGCGCCTGGGCGAAGGCGAAGTCATCGCCGACATCCAGGTCGTCTCCACCGGCTCTTTGGGCTTGGACATCGCACTGGGCGTGGGTGGCCTGCCCCGCGGCCGCGTGATCGAAATCTATGGCCCTGAGTCTTCGGGCAAAACCACCCTGACCCTGCAAGTCATCTCCGAAATGCAGCGCCTGGGCGGCACCTGCGCCTTTGTGGACGCCGAGCATGCGCTGGATGTGCAATACGCGCAAAACCTGGGTGTGAACCTGCAAGAGTTGCTGGTCAGCCAGCCCGACACCGGCGAGCAGGCCCTGGAAATCGTGGACAGCCTGGTGCGCTCCGGCGCGGTCGACTTGGTCGTCATCGACTCTGTTGCTGCCTTGACCCCCAAGGCCGAAATTGAAGGCGACATGGGCGACAGCCTGCCCGGCCTGCAAGCGCGTTTGATGAGCCAGGCCCTGCGCAAGCTCACCGCCACCATCAAAAAGACCAACTGCACCGTCATCTTCATCAACCAGATCCGCATGAAGATCGGTGTCATGTTCGGCAGCCCCGAAACCACTACTGGCGGCAACGCGCTCAAGTTCTACGCCTCGGTGCGCCTTGATATCCGCCGCACCGGCACCATCAAGAAGGGTGACGACGCGATCGGCAACGAGACCAAAGTCAAAGTGGTCAAGAACAAAGTGGCGCCGCCCTTCAAGACGGCCGAGTTCGACATCCTGTTTGGCGAGGGCATCAGCCGTGAAGGCGAAGTGATTGACATGGGCGTGACTGCCAAGATCGTCGACAAGTCGGGCGCTTGGTACGCTTATCAGGGCGAAAAAATTGGCCAAGGCCGTGACAACGCCCGTGAGTTTTTGCGCGAGAACCCGGCGCTGGCCCGCGAGATCGAAAACAAGGTCCGTGAATCGCTGGGTATCCGCCTGCTCGAGTCGGCCATTGCCACGCCCAAGGGTGACTGAGCTTGAACAAGCCTGGTTTTCAGCCCTCACTCAAAGGCCGCGCCCTGCGGCTTTTGAGCCAGCGTGAGCATTCTCGCGCTGAGCTCGAGCGCAAGCTGGCCCCCCACGAAGAAGTGCCCGGCGAGTTGGCCAAAGCGCTCGACGAGTTGCAGGCGAGGGACTTCATCAACGATGGTCGGGCGGTGGATTCCTTGGTCAACCGCCGCGCAGGCAAACTCGGCAGTGCCCGTATCCAGCAAGAGCTCGCCCTCAAGGGCTTGTCGGGCGAGGCTGTGGCCGAGGCGCTTGAGAACCTGAAAGACACCGAGTTCAGTCGGGCTCAGGCGGTTTGGCAGAAAAAATTCAGTGATCTCCCACAAGACCCGCACGAACGCGCCAAACACATGCGTTTCTTGATGACCCGTGGCTTCAGCGCGGAAGTGGTGCGACGGGTGGTGAAAGGCGATGGTCTGGATGAAGCGCCTGTGGATTGAGGCCTTCAAGCGCTTGCTTGCAGGCGCTTGGTTGCAGGCCCTGGGCTGACCGGCGGTCAATCCACCATCGGCAGCAGCAGTTCGACCACGGCACCACCCGAGGGGCTGTTGCCAATGCTCAGGCTGCCCCCGTGCTGCAGGGCAATCGATTTGGAAATGGACAAACCCACCCCCAGTCCTTCGCTTTTGGTGGTGAAAAAAGAGGTGCCCACTTGGCTCAAGGCTTCAGCAGACAAGCCGGGACCGTTGTCAGTGAAGGTGATGTGCGCCGTCCGCCCTTCGCACCAGAGCCGGATCTGCAAGTGTCGGTATGACTGGCCCTGCGTGGCTTGGATGGCGTTGCGCAGCACGTTCATGAAAATCTGCGACAGTTGAACCGGGTCGGCCCTCACAAAAACCCTTTGAGCTGGCATAGCAACCTGCAGGTCGACCGATTCGTTGTGGGTCAAGTCGTGGATCAGCGCTTGCGAGTCCGTGATCACCTGGCTGAGTTCAACCCGCTCGAATGGCGTGTTCTTGGATTGGATGAAAGTGCGTATGCGCCCCAGGATGTCACCTGCTTTTTGGGTGTTGCGGTTGAGGTCTTCAAAGTACTTCTTCAGCGATTCGTCCTGGCGTTCCTGAAGCGACAGTTCCATCCGGTCAGCGATCAGGTAAATGTTGGTCAGCGGCTGGCTCAACTCGTGCGCCAAAGAAGCCGCAATCTCCCCGACACTGCGGCGCCGGTCGAGCTTGGCGACCTGCTCGGTCAGGCGTGCCGCCTCTTCTTGGCGGGCCTGCACTTTGGCCGATTCGAGCGCTTGGCGATTCATCCGCTCAATGAACATGCCCAAAAAGCCGATGTTGCTCACGACGGCGGTGATCACTGCCAGTCCAATCAACAACAAGGACAAGAAGTCTTCGGTCATGGCATCTGGCTGGGTGGTGCCGAGCAAAAGACTGGCAATGCGCAAGGCCAACAGGACCGACAAAGTCAGGTAACAAAGGAAAATCCAGAGCGCACTGGTTTTGCGATCACGTTGGTGAACCGCTCTGGCCCCCAATGCCAACCAGCCCAGAGAAGCACAAGCACCGACATTGGACCAGAGGAAGCGCAAATGGTCGTTGGCCAAAACCACATCGAACACCGCATACACCACCAAAAAAGCCAAAGTCACGCCCAAGATCGCCGTCAAATGGGGCGACTTTTGCAATTCGACGCGCAAGGCTCCTGCCCGCAAAAGAGGTCCCAAAACCAGCAGGCCCACAGCCACGTTGTAGGTCAATACATCAGGCCCTGTGCCCCGTATGCCCAGCAAGATCAGACTCAGTCCAAATGCGACACCGCCCAGGCACCACAGCGTGTTGCTGGACAAGCGCTGATTGCGCAGGATCAGCCACACAAAAAGCGGCATGGTCAGGTACAAAATGCCAGCGATGAAATACGCTGTAGGCGTATGCAAGGGTGTCATGGCCAATCGCGCTCCAGGGGGGTATAGCAGCTCAGCAATCCATCGCGTCAGGCGGCAGCGACGAAGCTCCCCGACTTGCCGCCGTGCTTTTCCAGCAGCTTGACACCGGTCATGGTCATGCCCCGGTCCACCGCTTTGCACATGTCATAAATCGTGAGCAGGGCCACTTGCACGGCGGTCAGGGCTTCCATTTCAACGCCAGTTTGGCCATTCACTTCGGCTGTTGCGGTGCACACCACGCATGAGTTTTCTTCTTGCACTTCAAAATCGACCGCAACACGCGTCAAGGCGATGGGGTGACACAAGGGGATGAGGTCACTGGTTTTCTTGGCGCCCTGAATGCCTGCAATGCGGGCAATGCCGAGCACGTCGCCTTTTTTGGCAGAGCCCGAAAGGATCAAAGCCAAAGTGGCGGGCAGCATCTCGATGCGGCCGGTGGCCACCGCCACGCGCCGCGTGCTGGCTTTACCCCCCACATCGACCATGTGGGCCTGGCCTTGGGCATCAAAGTGGGTCAGTGTGGCGGGGTTCTGGCTCATGGCAGTTGGATCAAAGGGTTTACAGAAAGTTCACAAGAAACGGGCATCATACGAGGCTTCAACAGGGCCATGTCAGCTTTGAAACACAAATACCGCCAACGCTTATTTCCTTGGCTGCTCATTGCAGCACTGGTCAGTGCGCCTGTGCATGCACAACCCGTGGGTTTGCCTGGGCTGGGCGACGGTGAGAGTATTTCGCTCAGCGCCGAACGACAACTGGGCGACCGCATCGCCCGTGAACTTTACCGCGACCCCGATTACATCGAAGACCCTGTGCTCGACGAGTACATCCAGCTGCTCTGGGCCCCTTTGGTGCGGGCAGCCGCGGCCAGGGGTGAGTTGTCAGCCGAATTGCAGGAGCGTTTTGCCTGGCGCATCCTCTTGGGGCGCGACCGCTCGGTCAATGCCTTTGCCCTGCCCGGTGGCTATCTGGGCGTGCATTTGGGTTTGATTTCGGTGGTGGGCTCGCACGACGAATTGGCCTCGGTGCTGGCGCACGAATTGAGCCACGTCAGCCAACGCCACATTGCCCGCGGCATGAGTGAACAAAGCCGCATGACGCCCTGGCTGGTGGGGGCCATGGTCTTAGGGGCGCTGGCTGCCAGCAAAAGCCCACAAAGCGCCCAAGCGCTGATCGTGGGCGGACAGGCTGCGGCTGTGCAGTCCCAGCTGAGCTACTCGCGCGACATGGAGCGTGAAGCCGATCGCGTGGGCTACGGCATTTTGGTCGACGCCGGGTATGACCCTCGGGGCTTCGTCGGCATGTTCGGCAAGTTGCAACAGGCGGCAGGGTTGAACGACAACGGTGCCTTTCCTTACTTGCGCAGTCACCCCCTGACCAGCGAGCGCATCGCCGACATGCAGGCCCGACAGCAGCTGAACACGCCCGGTGCGGTGCCTGCCACGGACATGGCCCAAGCCCTGATGTCGGGGCGTGCGCGGGTGTTGTCGCAAAACACCCCCGATGCGCTCAAGGCCTGGACCCAGGAGGCCGAACAACCCTCCTCTCAGGATGGCCCGGCCCAGCGGGCTGGCAAACTGTATGCGGGCACCCTCGCTTATCTGCAGCAAAGAAACATGCCCGCTGCCGAGCGCACATTGCAGCAATTGCGAGAATTGGCGAGCAAGTCAGTACCCACAAACTCGCCAGCGGTCCAAGCCGTGGATGCCAACTCGGGGATGTCCGT
>Ga0255128_1001308_pt1 | contig 10982 bp, 8 predicted proteins | sample Law_Miss_RepC_8d_FD_188562 | JGI IMG/M metagenome (GOLD analysis project Ga0255128, IMG submission 188562) | Freshwater microbial communities from St. Lawrence River, New York, United States - Law_Miss_RepC_8d | ecosystem: Environmental > Aquatic > Freshwater > River | place: USA: New York... | reverse complement strand
GGTTGATCCTCATTCCAGCTTGTGCTGGCAGCGAGGAAGATTTCGCCCCATTTGGCATTGAGGCCTTCGCTGTCATCGAAATAAACCGGGCGGGGGTGACGCAGGCGCAATTGCAGTCCGCGAATGTCGCCTTGCTTGCCAGAAACGGCTCTCTCGGCGAGTTCCAGGCTTTCGCGGACCGGATGACGGGCCATGCGGCCGGTGGGGCCACTTGCCAAGCGGCGCTCGCGGGGCATGCCTGCTCCGGGTGCGAAATCGAGCAGGACGGGGGGGATATCCACCTCGGTACCGCCGGTGAGCCCACCGCCTTGGCGTTCGCTGAAGGCCACCTCTTCTGCATCGAAGAGAATGGTTTGTTTGTTCAGCCTGTAACCCAGTTGGCCAAGGATGGATTCGACACCATCGTTGTCCTTGAAGCCGGCGGGTACAGGGCCGTCATCGGCCCTGGTAGAAGTTGGGCCCACGGCAAAAAGAACGGGCTTGCCGGCCTTCATGAAATTTTTGACGGCATCCAACTGGGCGGGATCTAGCGAGTGGAGCCAGAAGGGCAGGTTGCGATCGTCCTCGCTGACAACATCGTAAAGCGAGGGGCGGGGAAGGATGAGAAGGTCGCAATCGCCCAGTAGTTGCTCCATCTTGCCTTGCACATCGGTATTGCGGCGGAGTTCGGCAAGTGACTCGGGCCCCAGGGTGGCGATCTCGGAACGGGTTTGTTTGGCGCGATCATCGGATTGCTGATCAACCTGGTCGAGCAGCTTGAGGTCTTCCTCGATAGCCTCTAGTTGGCTGGCTTTGAGCTCGGTGAGAAATTCCTGTTTTTCCTTGGGATCGCGCGGCATGCGAATTTGGCGGGCCAAGGCGGCCTCGACATCTGCCAGAGATTTCTCCTGGAAGAATTTCTTCGTGGGGTAGAGCTGTTTTTCGCGGTAGAGGCGGCGCTGGGCTTTGCCCTCTTCGAGAATTTTAAGGCGCTGCTCTAGGCGCTCGACCCGGCTTTCCTCGAAGGTGCTAATGACCGGTTGGGGACTGCGGCCGAGTCGTTTGAGCACTAGATCGGTGACATCGAAGCCGCCGCCGGACAGGGCTTTTCGTAGGCCAACCAAGCCATAGGTATCGGTACCGCGACTGGTGAGCCATTCGTGGATGACGCCTATGGCGACTTTGGGTTTGCGGGATTCGAGATTCACTAACTTGCTAATGAAGGGGTAGGCACCTGGGGCATCTCCCTGGTGGGTATCTACCGGTATGCCTTGGGGGAGAAGAACGAGATTGCCTTCTTGCTCGCTGGTTTTCTTGTCGAGTCGAAGGAATTCGCGGAAACCCAAGCGCTGAACCTGTTCGCGCCCTTTGGCCATGCCTGCATGGAAGAACAGGCTGCTTTCGGGTGCTTGGTCGATTGCTTGACGCAATTTGGGGGAGTTTTTGGTGAGTTCATCGAGGCGGCGGTCGTATCCCTCGTCTTCGACATCGAGTTCGACGACACGGAGGGAGGCTCCGCTTTCACGGCGAACCAGATCAACCAGATCGCGAACCTTTTCGAGGATTTTGCGTTCCGCTGCGAGATCGAAACGGTCTGGTTTGTCGGAGATGCCCGGGAAGACACGGTGCATTTGGTTGACCACCACTGTGGTGCCGGGTTCTAAACCGGCCAATTCGCCCCTTAGGGCGGTTGGGAGCGTGAATTCACTGTTGCGAGTGAGATCGAGCTGCCCGGGATTATGGAAGGCGTGGAGGTTGATGCCCACCAAGGCCAGCGCTGCCAGCCCAATGCGCAACAGGGCACCTGCGCGGTAGGCGCTGCGCCTTGCGGCGGTGAAGAGCACCAGGCTGAAGGCTTCGGTGACCACGGCCTGTAGAAGAAGGAGCAGGCCGAGGAGAAGAGCGATGCCTGCTGGGGTGAACCGGAAGAGGCCGCGCCATGCCTCGCGGGCACTCTCGGTGATTGACCCCTCGGGCCTTGCGGTGGCGAGGGCCAAGCCAACCAGTACTAACCCCAGGGCGCCACCCATGCGTGAAAGCATACGCAAGAGCGAACCTAGCCACTCTGGTTTGCGGCTATCGGGCCTGACTGTGATTGGGGCCTTGTTTTTACCAGACATTATGCCCACCTCCGGCTTTCCAGACTGCGGACCGTCAAATAGAGGCAAAAGGCTGCAACCGACGCATAGAGCGTAAGGGCACTGATATCGAGAACGCCCCGCGTGAAGGCGCGCTCGAAGTGCAACGGCACACTGAGGAAGTAGGCCAGGCGGTAACCTAGCCCCCCTTCAGCGACGGAGCCAGCGTAGCTGCCGGCGACAAAGATGAGGCCCAAGGCTAGAGCCACTTGGGCAGCCACCAGTTGGTCACGCACCAAGCTACTAACAAAAAGACCCAACGCCAGAAACATAGCCCCGGCCAAGACCAAGCCTACGGCGGTACTGGCCACGGGAGCGGGGTCTAGCTGGAAGGTAGCCTCGATGAGGTGTTCGGTCTCGTGCCATGCCATGAACTGGCCACCCAGAAGAGCCAAAAGGCCCACAGCGGATGCTGAAACAGAGGCGAGGCCAAAGTCTTCACCTTGCCAACGGCCGACCAAGCCAACCAAGAAGCCCCCCAGCAGTAGCAGGCCACCCAACAGGGCGAGGATGCTGCCTAGTTGATTGACCCAGTGGACTTGCAAAACCTGAATCCCCAGCAGTGCTGGGAGGTAGAAAAGTGTGGGGAGCCAAAGGATGAGATAAAAACCAAGTGCGGCAGTGAATTTGGCCAGAACGATTTGCCAATCACGCACGGGAGATGTCATGAGCATTTCGAGTGTGCCCGAGGCGCGCTCTTCTGCAAAAGATCGCATAGTGAGCAGCGGGGGAATGGCTAGGAAAACCAGCCAAAAGATGGGGCTGGACAAGCCGTGCTGGAGGGGCCATTCGACCCCGCGAGGGCCGGTGGCGTTTAGTAGCTCGAGGGTGCCTGAGAAAATAAATCCTTGGCAGCCCAAGAAAACCACCAGCACAGCGTAGGCGATGGGTGAATAGAAGAAGGACATGAACTCGCGGCGTACCAGGCTGCGGGCGCCCCAGACGCCCCAAACAGCGAGTACGGTCACCACCAGGAAAGCTATCCCTAGTGACAACCAAGCCAAGCTTGCCAGCATGGATGATCCATTTGACATAGGTAAGGGTTCCCGAAAAAACCGTTGAAAATGGTCAGGTTAGTTTTGCATGAGCTGGATGTTTAGGCATGCACAGTTTGTGCTGTATTGCCCTCGACCAAGCGGAGGAAGAATTCTTCGAGCCGGCCGCCTGCTGGTACCATCTCGGCAAGTTTGCCTTGGGCTGCCACTTGGCCACCAACGATGATAACGGCGCGGTCGCAGGTCATTTCCACCTCGCTGAGGATGTGGCTACTGACCAGCACGGTGTGGCGTTCGCCTAACTGGCGAATGAGTTTGCGCGTTTCGATGATTTGGGTGGGATCGAGACCGCTTGTAGGCTCGTCGAGGATGAGGACGGGCGGCTCAGCCAACAGGGTGTCTGCAAGGCCGACGCGCTGGCGGTAGCCTTTGGAAAGGGTGCCGATGAGCTGGCGGCGAACATCTGAAAGCCAGCAGCGTTCCATGGCCGCCTCGACACGCTTGCGGCCATCGGCCCCATGCATGCCTTTGAGTCCGGCGCGGAAGTCGAGATATTCGGCGACGCGCATTTCTGGGTAAAGCGGGCAATTTTCGGGCATGTAGCCGATGGAAGCTCGGGCGGCAAGCGGGTCTGTTAGAACATCGTGGCCGGCGACAATTGCTTTTCCGGAACTGGCGGTCAGGAAGCCGGCCAGGATTCGCATGGTGGTGGACTTACCGGCACCATTTGGGCCGAGGAATCCGACAATTTGCTGGCGGCCTACCTGAAAAGTGACATCACGGATTGCGGCGTAATCGCCGTAATACTTGGTGAGTTGGCTGACCTCTATCACGGGAGCCTCTCTGCTGCTCGGACCGGAGAACCAGGAGGCGCATTAGGCCTCCCCTACTTATTCAATAACCCAAAGTGCCGTTGTTGTTAAGAGATTGCCGCACAATGGTGCAAACCCTGTGGCCAACAAGTGGTCCATGGCATTGAATGAAAAAGATAGTATACAGTTTTTCTGGGCCATGAGAGCCTAAGGATGAGGTAAAGCCTGTGAGCTCGTCTAATTTGAAAAGTCCGCAAGGCCCCAAATGCATTTTGAGCGGTGTGCAGCCCTCGGGTAAACTCCATCTGGGCAACTACTTCGGTGCAGTGAAGCAGCATATCGCCGCACAAGGCGATGGGGAGTGTTACTATTTTATTGCTGATTATCATGCTTTGACAACGGTGCATGACGCGGCAACGCTGCGTCAGAATGTGCTGGATGTGGCGCTGGATTATTTTGCTCTGGGTTTGGACCCTGAAAAGACCGCTTTTTTTCGCCAATCGGATGTGCCCGAGGTGTGTGAGTTGTCGTGGATTTTGTCGACATTGGCGCCAATGGGGTTACTGGAAAAGGCTGTCAGCTACAAGGAAAAGGTGGACAAAGGGCTGGACTCGTCGGTGGGGTTGTTCACCTATCCGGTGCTGATGGCGGCGGACATTTTGGCCTATCGGTCGCATTTGGTGCCTGTGGGCAAAGATCAGGTGCAGCATTTGGAGATCACCCGGGATTTAGCGGTGAAGTTTAACAACCGATTTGGCGACACTTTTCCGCTGCCTGATTATCGGCTGACGCCTGCGAGCAAGGTTCCCGGCACTGACGGCCAAAAGATGAGCAAGAGCTATGGCAACACCATTGACATCTTTGCGGAAGGGAAAGCCCTGAAAAAATCGGTGATGGGGGTGGTGACTGATTCGAAGACGGTGGAGGAGCCTAAAGACCCGGCGACCTGCAATGTTTTTGCCTTGCACAGCCTGTTTGCCACCCCCGAGCAGGGTGAGGCGCTGGCGACGAAGTACCGGGCTGGCGGAATGGGCTATGGAGTGGCAAAAACCGAGCTACTGAGCCTGATTGACGCATATTTCGCGCAGGCGCGTGAGAGGCGGCGGGAATTGGCCAGCGATATGGGGCAGATTCAGCAATGGCTGCGCAAGGGCGCAGAAAAGGCTCGTGCCACCGCAGGAGCCACCTTGGAGCTGGTGAGGAGCAAGTGCGGGTTGAGGTGATATGTCCGTTTGGACAACCCTGGTTTATTTGTCTAACGATTTGTTGAAGAAAGCAAAAACATCATCCAAGCAGGCCTGAACCACCGTGAGGTGTTCGAGGCCCGGGTAGATTTTGAGGGTGACGGATTCGCTGCCCGCTTGTTTTAGGGATTCCGCCAGGGCCTTGGCGCCCTTGAGGGCGAAGTCTTTATCCCCTACGCCGACAAAGTAAGGCAATTTTTTCCAGGGCTCGCCTTTGCCGGCGCGGCCACCGCCACCGAGTGCCGCGACAGCGCGCAATTGTTCGGGCTTACGGGCGGCCCAGGCCGTGGCATTGGCCGCCCCCATGGAATGGCCGACTGTGAACACCCTTGATTTGTCGATGGGGTGCCATGTCGCAAGTTTATCGAGCAAATCGTCGGTTGGGCCGTTAAGTGGGCTGGCCAGAAGCCAGCCATTTTTGACAGCAAGTTTGGGGGCGAGGGCACCGTGACCCTCGCAAAAGAGATTCTCGCTGCCACCGGCACCGTGCAAGGCGACGACGCATGTGAGGGGGGTTTTACCATCGCGGTTAGCACCTTCGATGCGGATCACTTTGTCGGTTTGGCCCATTGGCAAAGCCAACCAGAGTGGGCTGGGGCTATCGGGGGCTGGCCACATTTTGCCGGCACAGACCTGATCGAAACCTTGGTCCAAATCGGTGAGCCAGCGGGCGAGGGGGTAGTCGGTTTCCTGGTCTTTGCCTTGGGCGGCCTGATTGACACGGCCTTGCAGCAGCAGCCAGGTGGAGCGGCCGATGGAAGGGGGGAGTTTTCTGACTGATTCGGCCTTTTGCCCGAGGCTTTCGAGTTTATTGCCCAGATCATTGACAATGAAGAGGCCTATGGTACCCCCTGCAAGTTTATTGCCACTAATAGATATCTGGTATGTCATTTTATAATGGCCGGCTTGAATGCCCTCAGGCAAAGTAGCGGTGAAATCGAGGTTGGCTTGGGCGAGGTCTGCTATAGGGATGGGCTTTGAGAGTGGCTTGCCCGTCTGGTCGAGCAGTTGGATGGACCCTTCTGGCGGGATGGCGGCTTGGGGCTTGTAGATCAGAACATATTTGCCTTTGATCTGGCGATTTTTGAGATCGATGAGCGGTTGGGTGACACGCACTGCGACCGGCTGGATCCAGCGGTCTGCCTCGGGGATTTCCACCAGCTTGGTGGTGGCTTGGTCGAGGAGTTGGGCAGCGCGGGAGAGGTTGCCGGACAGGAAGGTGAAGGTGAGGGGTTCGAGTGTAGCGGCGGCGTTTTTACGCATCGTCTCGTTGGGCTGGGACTCCCAGGCAGCCTCGAAGGCCCGAAGTTTGATACCGACCAGGTAACGATCGGCCAGCATTGCATGGGCCGGCAAAGCAAATAAGACCATGGCTGAGAGGATGAGCGCGCTAGTGCGAATTTGGGTGTGCATGGTGTTCAACAAGGGCATGGTCAAAACTCCAATTACCTGAGCTATCGGGCGGGTTTGGCCAACCACGGGCTTAGGTTGGCCAAGCTTGCAGTTGGGAAGCCGTTGACCTCGATGGTGCCATCCTTCAGGCGAATTTCCAAGGTGTTTGTTCCTAGCCAGCGCGGGTCATCGGGACGGACCCGGCCCGACAGGGTGAGGAGGCGCTGGTTGGCGGAACCTATGAAGCGGCGTATAGGTTCGGGCTGGGTGTGATCGTAGGGGCCATCGACCAGCCAGTCGGTTGAGCTTAGCAGTTGGTTGATTGGGGGATGGTTTCGGGCAAGGAGTTCTTCATGGGTGTGCCCTGAGAAGATGAGGGTGTTGAGGCCCAGAGTGCGGGCGTGTAGGGAAAGGGCCAGGGAGGCCTCGGGCTGGGCGGTGGGTTCGCCGCCTAGAAGGGTGATACCTTCGATGCCGGTTTCGGTTTTTGCTTGGGTGATTTCGGACATCAGGGTTTCGAGGGCTATATATTCGCCGCCCGTGTAGCTGAGGAAATGGGGATTGCAGCAACCCGGGCAGCGGAGGGGGCAGCCCTGGAACCAGAGGGCGTAACGCAGCCCGGGCCCTTCAGCTGCAGTGCAGGCCTGGCGGTGGGCAATGCGGGCCCCAGCTGTGGAGGGGCCATTGAATTTGGGAAGAGTTAGACGAGGGGTGGACACTAGGCCGTCTCCGGTATGCGCCGGTTGATGGCTCTGGAACCGCCCAGACCACGCACAGAACACTATACCCTTGGGACAACGCCAGCGTGGTGTTGGTGCCGGGGAAGCATTTAGGGAGAGAGGGTTTGTTCTTGGGCCTGGAGCGCCAGCGGCTTGGGAGCATCGGGTGCTGAAGCCTTTAGGGCTTGGCCGTGGCGAGCAACGCGAATAACCAAGAGGTGGCGGACAGGGCGCTCGGTATCGATTTGGGTGAGCCAGGAGGAACCAAGGCTATCGCCTGGCTTGTTAGTTGAGCCGCTAGATCGACCTCAACAGCCAGTCCCTCGTATTTTTCCTGTTCTTGTCGCTGGGCGAGTTGCCACGACATCACGCCTTCGGCATCGGTGACGGAGTGGGGCTCGAAGAGCATTTCGCCATGGCGCAGCATGGGAACCACTTTCACCGCCAATTTACGATCTTCGCCGGGCTTGCATGTGACTTCCCATTGGCATTGGGCCTTGGAGAACTCGACTGATTCGTCTTGGTCGCCGTCGCGAAGTGTGAAGTGCAGGGTTTCGTGCTTGAGGGCTGGGAAGGGTGAGTAGGGCTGGGCTAGGCGTGTTTGAATTTGCCTTGGTGCGACAGAAGTTTTTTCCGAAGTGAGCAAGGCGAGGAAGTCTGATGGCGGGTGGCCACCCAAGAGGCCTGCACGCAGCCCGTTGGCAGCCAAGTTGGCTTTGGCTTCGAGCGGGACTGCCTGTTCATCGACCAGGGCCCAAAGTTCTTGGCCAATGTAGTTGTCTGTGAGTGGAACCTCAATCACCGAGACTGCCATGGTGATGGCATCGGCTCCCTCAACGCCTGAAAGTGGCATGGTTGGACGGCGGACGCCCCATGATTTGGCCTGATTATCGTTTTCACGCGTGTGCATGCAGCCGGCGCACACCACCAGGGATGTGAGCAGGAGCAAGCCAAGTCTGGCAATAAACATGCGCGCAGACATAGTGAACGGATTTTCCCCCACGAGCAGGACCCCCCGGTTCGCTCGCCATGTGCGCCATGCCTTGGCGGGCAGTCTAGAGTCAAGGTGAAAACGCCTTAAAGCCTGAAATCAGTTTGTATTGGCAACCCTTGCGGCGGGCTGGGCGTGGTGGAAGGATGGTTTATTGGCTAAAAAATGGATGAACTCAGAACCCGAACCAGGGAGCAAGCATCATGGGAACCCTTACCGGGCAATTCAGGCTAGATGGCAAGACTGCATTGATTACAGGTGGCAGCAAGGGGCTGGGGCTGGCAATGGCTCGGATTTTGGCCGAGGCTGGTGCCTCGGTGGTGATTTGCAGCAGAAGTGAAGGAGAATTGAAAAAGGCGCTTGGGCAGATTGAAGTTACCGGGACGGCTCGCAAAGGCTTGGTGGTAGCCGACTTGGTGAAGCGGTCTGAGGCGGAGCGGCTAGCCGAGGTAGTACAGCGCGATTATGGTGCTGTGGACATTTTGGTGAACAATGCTGGAACCAACAAACCGCAGGCAATAGACGAGATTAATGATGCTGAGTGGGATGCGGTGATGGATTTGAACCTGAACAGCGTGATGGTTTTAAGCCGGGCGTTGTGCAAAGGTATGAAGGCGCGGGGTTGGGGAAGGATTGTGCATATCAGTTCCATCATGGGGCTGTTGAGCAAGGAAAAGCGGAATGTGTATTCGGCGACGAAATCAGCGTTGCTGGGTTTGTGCCGGGCGATGGCACTAGATTTGGGGCAGTATGGAGTGACGGTGAATTGTTTGTCGCCGGGGCCGTTTTTAACCGATTTACCGATGAGCATGCTGAGCGAGGCCGAAAAGCAGGCTTTTTCAGACCACACCGCATTGGGTAGGTGGGGTAAGCCGGAAGAACTGGCTGGGCCGTTGCTCTTGCTGGCGAGCGAGGCTGGTCGTTATATCACCGGGGCTAATTTGGTGGTGGATGGTGGCTATACCATTCGGTGACTGGTTTTAGGTTGCGAGCCAACCGAAATGCCCTTCCAATCGTTACAGATAGGGTGAATTGTGTGGATGAGGGTAGGCCGTATTTCTTGCCCCACCTCGCAGGTTGGGCTAAACTAAATATCAGTTCAGTTGCGGGACGATAAACATGCTAATCGCCCCACCCAGTGGATACTCCCTGATGAAAGTCGGATCCATCCACGAGGAGTGCCTGAAGGAAGAGGCCTCTTTCAAGTGGATTGAGAGTGAGAAAGCCGGGATGGATTTGGGCGACACGGCCACACGGCGGTGGGTCCAAATTCACTGGTGGGGGTATTTACGGGCTCGCTGGCTGGAACATCTTCAGGGCAAATGCTTTTGGATCGAGTTGGATCGGGGAGATTTTGGGCTTTTGCCGCGACTGTTTAAAGAACATGGCCAGCTTCTGAATGACATCATTGATCGGTTAAAAAACGGGCAGGAAAACCTTGATATAATATTGTGGGCTCAAGATAGCAGAATAATTTTAGACCCTGTTCGCGACATTTTAGAAAAACTAGACATCAATTCCCGCCGTTTAGCTCATCGATTTGATGCCAACTGAGAATATGTTTTTAGCTCTTGGGCTGAAGGTCAAGTGATGGCGTTCTTTGATGAATGCAGCTGCAAATTTTAGGGTTTGGGTTAGTATGGCTTGGGTTAGGCAGCTTGAACTGCCGGGCTGGAAGGCTTTTGTGGATCTAATTGCAGTTTGCGGGAGGCACTAGCGGGAAGCCTAACGCCCCTGAGAAGTGCGGGTAGCAGAGCCAGCGCACTGAGCATGCAGGCGGCCACGCCTGTGGCGAGAAGCAAACCGAGACTATGCAGGCCTTGGTGGCCGCTTAATGCCAGGGTGCCGAAGCCCAAAACCGTGGTCATGCCGGCCAGCAGAATGCCTTGAAGGGTGCCGGGGTGGAGCTTGTAACTGCGCGCGTGATCTTCGCGGTGGAGCCAATCGTGAATAACATGGACGCCGTTATCAACACCCACCCCCAAGATAAGCGGCAAGGCAATGAGATTGGCAGGGTTAAGGGCTAGGCCCAGCCACCCCATGAGGCCTAGTGAAGCTACCAATCCGGCCGTGAGTGGGGCCAAAGCCAGAGCTACTAATCGTGCGCTGCGCAGGTCGAAGGCGAGCACACAGGTGATGGCAATGAGGGAGAGCAGGCCGGCTCGTAAGAAGCCTTGGCGCATGCCCTCTAGCCCCTCATGAGTGGTGAAGGGCTTACCTGTGGCTTGGGGGGCGACCGATGCGACGGCGTTGTTGAATTGCAGAAGGGCCTGGGTTTCCCAGAGTTCGTCCTTGGCAAAAACGCGCAGCAGAAACTTGCCATCTTTATCCATGTGGCGCTGTTGAAAATCAGCCGGCAAATCTGCGGCTGTGATATAGCCTTGATGGGAGACCGAACGGAGCTTGTGCAGGTTGGCCAGCAGTTCGGCGGCCATGCGATCGTCGAGGCGAGCCAAGCTGGAGGCGGCGGATTTTTCGTTGGTTTCGAGAGCGTTTTTGAGCGCATCGCAGGATTGGATAAGGGCGTTTTTGCTTTGGATGTCAGCCAATTCGGGAGCTGCCAACTGGTTTTTAAGCAGGTTGACCTCGGTGGCAATGGCCTGGGGGCTTGAGCGCGGGTGAAGTAGGTTTGAGCCATTTTCTGGAAGGCGCACCAGACGCTGGCGAATCTCGGCCAAAAGTGGTTGCTTGGATGATTGCTCGGCCTGAGTT
>Ga0255128_1001307_pt1 | contig 10995 bp, 6 predicted proteins | sample Law_Miss_RepC_8d_FD_188562 | JGI IMG/M metagenome (GOLD analysis project Ga0255128, IMG submission 188562) | Freshwater microbial communities from St. Lawrence River, New York, United States - Law_Miss_RepC_8d | ecosystem: Environmental > Aquatic > Freshwater > River | place: USA: New York... | reverse complement strand
GCCTCTGTTCAAAATCAAATCTGGCTGACACAATGTTTTGATCGAGCTCTCCACAACGGGGGCCACATCAGAACTTGGGGCGCCCGTGGAGACTTCGGACCTTGCTGAGCAGCCGTCGCGAGAAGAACGCGCCTGGCTGGTGGTTGTGGGGGCATCGGCCGGCGGGCTGGACGCGCTCCAGCGTTTCTTCGGGCGGCTGAGGCTGCCCTCCAACGCGGCTTTCGTGGTGGTCCAGCACCTGGCGCCCGATCACCGCTCGCTGATGTCGGAGCTGCTGGGGCCCCACTGCGCGCTGCCCGTCTCCGAAGCCGTCGACGGCCAGCGCCTCATGCCCGACCACGTCTACCTGATGCCCTCCGGCGTGACGCTGTCGGTTGAAGACAGCACCTTGCGCTTCGAGCCCCGGCCTGAGCGCGGGCTGTCGCTGCCCATCAACCGGCTGCTCAGCAGCATGAGCGCACAGGAGGCCGAGCACGCCGTGGCGGTGGTGCTCTCCGGCTCCGGCTCGGATGGCGCCCAGGGCTGCGCAGACCTGCGCGCCAAAGGTGGCTTCGTGCTCGTGCAGGCGCCGGATTCAGCCCAGTTCGACAGCATGCCGCGCTCGGTGATGCAAACCACCCGCCCAGACGCCGTGCTGCCGCCGGAAGCCCTGGCCGACACCGTGCTGGCCATCACCCAAGGCCGAGCCGAGCGCCTGGCCGATGAAGGGCTGATCCACGCGCCCTCGGCACGCAGCGCCTTGCAGCGCCTCTTCAGCACGCTGCTCGACCGACACGGCGTGGACTTCGGTCAATACAAGCTGCCCACGGTGATGCGCCGCATCGAGCGCCGCATGCAGGCCCGCCAGGTGGAGGCGTTGTCGGCCTACGCCGACCTGGTCGAGCAAGACGAGGGCGAATGCGAGGCCCTGCGCCAGGAGCTGCTGATCCCGGTCACCAGCTTCTTCCGAGACGCCAGCTCCTTCGATGCGCTGGGTGGCCTGCTCGACGACCTCATTGCGCAACTGCCCGAAGGCCGCAGCCTGCGCCTGTGGAGCGCCGGCTGCGCCAGCGGCGAGGAGGCTTACTCTCTGGCGATCCTGGCGCTCGAAGCCTGCGAGCGCGTCGGGCGCTGGCCCGGCGTGAAGGTGTTCGGCACCGACGTGGACGCGAACATCCTGGAGACGGCCGCCGCGGGGACCTACCCGGCGAGCCTGGCCAGCGCCATCTCGCCCGAGCGCCTGGGGCGCCATTTCACGGTCGATGACGTCCACATGACCGTCAGGCCGGAGCTGCGCAGGCTGGTTCTTTTCACCCGGCACAACCTGCTGGAAGACCCGCCGTTCACGCGCATGGACGTCGTCGCCTGCCGCAACACGCTGATCTACCTGCAGGCTCAGGCCCAGGAGCGCGTGCTGCGCCGCCTGCAATACGCGCTGCGCGTCGACGGCATCCTGTTCATGGGCAGCAGCGAATCGCTGGGGCACCTGCAACCCGATTTCCAGCAGGTGCACGACGCCGCCCGCATCCACCGCTTGCAACGCCAGGCCCTGCCGCCGCTGTCGAACTTCAACATGCCGGGCCGCCTGGGCGTGATGGAGCGCCCCACGCGCAGCGACCCCCGACACGCGCCCGATCAGAACCGGCCGCTGATGGAGGCCGCCCGCAAGCACATCCTGCAGGCGCACGCGCCGCTGAGCCTGCTGCTGTCTCCACAACGGGTGCTGCTGCACGCCTGGGGCCCCGCAGACCGCTTCCTCAGGCTCGGCGATGGCGAGCCGCGACTGGACGCCATCGGCCTGCTGCCCGATCGGCTGGCCGCGGTGGCCGGGCACGCCTTCCACGCCGCACTGCACGGGCAGGACGTGGTCGAGCCGCCTTTGCAGACCGAGGTCCACGGGGTGCCGATGACGCTGCGGGTCAGCGCCCGGCTGCTCAAGCAAGCGCCCCAGTTGCCCCAAGGCGTGCTGCTGACCGTCGAGGACATCCCCACGCCGGGGCAGACCACCTCGGCTGCGACCTCTGAAGCGCCGATGTCCGAGGCCGAACTCCACCGCCTCGGCCAACTGGAGAGCGAGCTGGCGGAGACGCGCCTGTCGCTGCAAACGACCATCGAAGACCTCGAGGCCACCAACGAAGAACTGCAGGCGACGAACGAAGAGCTGATGTCGGCCAATGAAGAGTTGCAGAGCACGAACGAGGAACTGCAATCGGTCAACGAAGAGCTCTACACCGTCAACGCCGAGTTCAACATGAAGCTGGAGGCCCTCTCCAGCCTGAACGCCGACCTGGAGGGCATGGCCCTGTCGACGGGCGTGGCCACGCTGTTCGTCGACCGCAACCTCTCCCTGCTGCGCTTCACGCCCGAGGCCGCCCTGGTGTTTCGCCTGCGCCCCAGCGACATCGGGCGGCGCTTCACCGACTTCAACAGCCCGATGGACTACCCCGATTTCATCGACGACGTCCACACGGTCCTGCGCGGCGGGCTGGTGGTCGAGCGGGAGGTCGCCGTGAGCCCGGACGGGCTGTGCACGGTGCGCATCGTGGGCTGCGGCAGCACCCAGGAGGGACAGCGCCGCGCCGTCATCAGCCTCATCGACATCTCGCGCACACGCGACGCCCAGCGCCTGCAAAACGTGATGGACGCCTTGTCGGCGCACGTGGCGGTGCTCGACAAACACGGCACGATCCTGCAGGTCAATCAGGCGTGGATCGACTTCGGCGCCAGCAACGGCGGCCTGAGGGACGTCGGCGTGGGCGCGAACTACCTGGCGGTGCTGGCGCGCTCCAACAGCGCCGACGCGCTGGACGTGTTGCGGGGGCTGCAACAGGTGCTGCACGGCGTGCAGGATCGCTACCAGGTGATCTACCCCTGCCACAGCCCGTCGCAGCAGCGCTGGTTTGCAATGACCGCCACCCCATGCAAAGCCCTGGGCGGCGCCGTGGTCGTGCACACCGACATCACGGCCTGGCACGCTCAGCTGGCGCCGGCTGCGGAGGCCACTCATGGCTGAGGCCCAGGCGCAGGTGGCCGCCCCGCCGCAGCTGCGTCACCACTGCCTGGGGCTGGCCATGGCGGCCATCCAGCGCGGTGACTTCGACGCCGCCAACCAGGTGCTGGAGGCGAACCCCGATGCGGGCCTCACGCTCTACGACGTCTTCAGCCACTGCCAGATCGAGCTGGAAACGCAGAACCAGGAGCTCAGGCAAGCCCAGCGACGCACCGAGTCCCTGCTGGCCTGGACCGGTCAGCTGTTTCGCCAGATCCCGGTGCCGGCGCTGTTGCTCGACGAGCTCGGCCTGATCCAGGACGCCAACGACCGCGCGGTCTGCGACCTGGAGCTGGAGTCGACGCACCCCGCGCGGGGCGTGCCGTTGCGGCGCCTGATGGCCTCCCCCGACTGCGAGTTCCGCCTCCAGCACGCGCTGCACGGCGCCCAGGAAGGGCGCGTGACCGTCCTGGCCGACGTGCAGATGCTGAGCCTCAAGGGACGCCAGTTGTGGGTCACCTTGACGGTCGTGCCGATGCGCGAACGACCGGGTGAGTTCGACAACCGGCTGATGTGCATCGTCGACAACCAGACCGACCACCTCGAAGCCCAACGGGCACAGGAAGCCGCCACCCTGGCCGCGCAGCAACGCGACTTTGCCCGCGCCACCAGCGAAGCCAACCACCGCCTGATGGCCCGGGTGAGTCACGAATTTCGCACGCCGCTCAACGCCGTCATCGGGTTCTCCGACCTGCTGATGGCCTCGCCCTCTGCGGGGGGCGACCCGGCCGCCCGCGAGTACCTCTCTCACATCCGCGATGCCGGCATGAACCTGCTCAAGCTCGTGGAGGAGGTGTTGCAGGTCAACCAGCTCAACGGGCACGAGGCCACGGCCCCCGCTGCGCAGAAGGTCGACCTGCACCGCGTTGCGGGTGAGGTCGTGACGCTGTTGAACGACGTCGCTCGCCGCACCGGCGTGACCCTGTCGCTGGAGTCAAGCGACGAGCCGATGCCGGCCATCCGCGGCCACGCGCGCCGGGTGCGGGAGGTCATCATCAACCTCGTGAGCAACGCCATCAAGTACAACCTCCCGCATGGCTGGGTGAGGCTGGTGGTGGGGACGGTGGGTCAGCGCGTGTGGCTGGGCGTCAGCGACAGCGGCAAGGGCATGACCCGCCAGCAGCTCGACCACCTGTTCGAGCCCTTCAACCGCCTGGGCGCCGAAGCGGCGAACCTGCACGGGCACGGCCTGGGGCTGGTCATCACCAAGGGCTTGCTGGAAAGCATGGACGGGCGCATGAGCGTGACGTCGACACCCGGCGTGGGCAGCTGCTTCGTCGCGGAGTGGCCGATCTGGCACGAAGACGGCGAGCCTGCGGAGGCGGAAGGCTTGGCCTCACCTTCGCCCTGAACCCCCACCGCACCAGCTCGCGGCGCCAGCTCAGCGCGCCAGCTCGGCCCGCATCGCGTCGATGACGTCCTTGTAGCTGGGCTGGCCGAAGATGGCGCTGCCGGCAACGAAGGTGTCGGCGCCCGCGTCGGCGATGCGGCGGATGTTGTCGACCTTCACGCCGCCGTCGATCTCCAGGCGGATGTCGCGACCGGAGCTGTCGATCAGCTTGCGCACCTTCTCGGCCTTGCGCAGCGTGCTGTCGATGAAGCTCTGCCCACCGAAGCCGGGGTTCACGCTCATGAGCAGCACCACGTCGACCTTGTCGATGACCCACTCCAGCACGTCGATGGGCGCCGCCGGGTTGAACACCAGGCCGGCCTGGATGCCCTCGGCCTTGATGAGCTGCAGGGTGCGGTCGACGTGGGTGGAGGCGTCGGGGTGGAAGGTGACGATGTCGGCGCCCGACTTGGCAAAGGCCGTGGCCAGCGCGTCGACCGGCTGCACCATCAGGTGCACGTCGATGGGCACCTTCGTGCCGTCGGCCTTGACGCTGTGCTTGCGCAGGGCCTGGCAGACCATCGGCCCGAAGGTCAGGTTGGGCACGTAATGGTTGTCCATCACGTCGAAGTGGATCCAGTCGGCGCCGGCGTCGATCACCTTGCGCACCTCCTGCCCCAGGCAGGCGAAGTCGGCCGAGAGGATGCTGGGGGCGATGCGGAAGGTGCGGGGCGTGGGCGACATGGGGCGGTTCCTGGTGGGGCTGCGCGGGTGCGAAGCCCACATTCTAGGAAACCTGCCCCGTGCCCGCCCCCGAGTCGCTCAGTAACCGGCCGTGCTCTGTGCCATCAGCCACGGCAGCGACATGTACTTGCGCTGGCGCGAGATGCACTTGCGGCTGGCCGCCGGGTCGTTGACGTTCTTGTCGACCACGTAGGAGACCCACTCGGCGTGGTTGTCGGTCAGCTCCAGCGTGGAGTAGCCCTGGCGGCTGCTGTCGAAGAACTGGATGTGCGGGTTGTTGAGGCGCACGGTGGGCGCGGCCAGCGCACGGCCCAGCAGGATGCGCGTGCCCTCGTCGGCGTCGGCGGCGATGCCCTCGGCCAGGGTCGACGACGTGACCGAAGGCGTCATGAACTCGGCGCCCACGAAGTTGCCCACGTCCAGCGGGTTGAGGTTGCCGTAGTCGTGCTTGATGTTGCTGGCCATGTGGGTGTGCAGGTCGCCCGTGGCCACGAGGAAGTTGCGCACCTTCGCTTCGCGCAGGGCGCCCGTCAAGGCGCGGCGCTCGGCGGCGAAGCCATCCCAGGCGTCCACGTTGATGGGCGCGAGCTGCGCGCCAGCCAAGGTCACGGCCAGGCGGCCCAGGAAGGTCTGGTTGCCCATGAGCTTCCAGGTCGCGCGCGAGCCGGTCAGGCCCTCGATCAGCCAGTTGCGCTGCTCGGCGCCCAGCAGCGTGCGGTCGCCGTTGTTGAAGGCGGTGCAGCCCAGCGGCAGGTAGCGCTGCAGCGCGTCGCCTTCACCGCAGGGGTGCGGGCTGCGGTAGGTGCGGTTCTCGATCATGAACAGGTCGAGGAAGCCGCCGAAGTTGAAGCGGCGGAAGACCTTCAGGGCCTCGAAGGGGTGCGTGGCCTGCGGGTCGAAGCCGACGCGCGCGGGCACGTACTCCGACCAGGCGCGCTGCGAGTCCAGCTTGAGCTGCTTGAGCAGGGCCGGGCTGTTGCCGTACTTCGGGTCGGTGGTGTAGGGGTGGTCGGGCGCGCCCAGGGTGTCGCGCGCGTAGTCCCAGTAGCTGTCGTTGGCGGTCTCGTGGTCGTCGGGCACGCACACGAAGGTGTGGCGCTCCATCACGGCCTGCAGGTTGGGGTCGCTGCGGTAGGTGCGGTAGATGAAGCGGTAGTCGGCGAGGTCGAGTGCGACCAGGCCGCCGGAAGGCAGCACCATGGTGCGATCGGCAAAAGGCAGGCTCTGGAAGCGCGGGTCACCGGCGGTTTCGTAGATGAAGTCACCCAGGTGCAGCACGTAGTCGATGGACTCGTCGCGGGCCACGTGGGCCAGGGCGCCGTAATAGCCGTTGGTGTAGTCCTGGCAGGTCAGCAAGCCGAACTTCAGGCGCTTGCGCTGCGCGCTGGTGGCGGGCAGGGTGCGGCAGCGACCGGTGCGGCTGACGGTGCCGTCGTAGATGAAGCGGTAGAAGTACGGGCCGCCCGAGGCCGTGGCCGGCAGCTGGCCGTCGAGGTCGACTTTGACGGTGTGGTCGCGCTGGTCGTTGATGTCGTTGGCGCCGACCTGGGCCTGCAGCAGCAGGGTCTGGAAGTTGGCGTCCAGGGCCACTTGCAGGTAGAGCGGCTCGCCGCCGCGCAGGGCGGTGGGGGCGATGTGGGTCCACAGGATCACGCCGGTCTCACTCGGGTCGGCCGAGGACACGGAGAGGTCGAACACGCGGGCCGAATCGGTGCGCAGGTTGCGGGTGTCCAGGGGCGCCTGGCCCAGGTTGACCCACGAGACGGCCTGGGCTTGCCAGCTCACCAGCAGGCCACCACCGGCCACACCCAGGGCCGACAGGAAACGACGACGATCCATTGCTTGTGCTCCTTTAGAAAACAGGGGAGCCGCGATGTAAAGAATCGCAACTCAGCGCGGGCCTGATGCTGGGCGATGGTCGTGACACCCACATGAATCGTCGGGTCTTGCGGGTGATGAAAAGGGGGCTGCACCCAGGGAGTTGCCTAGAATGAGCCGCATGAACCTCGCCGAACTCACCTGCAGCGTCCAGCCCACCTACCTGGAGGAGCAGAGCAACCCGGCGCGTCACGAGTACGCGTTTTCCTACACGGTCACCATCGTCAACACCGGTTCGGTGGCCGCGCAGCTCATCGGGCGCCACTGGGTCATCACCGACGCCACCGGTCGCGTCGAAGAGGTGCGTGGCCTCGGCGTGGTCGGGCACCAACCCATGCTCAAGCCGGGCGAGCGCTTCGAGTACACGAGCTGGACCCGGCTGGACACGCCCCACGGCGTGATGCAGGGCAGCTTCTTTTGCGTGACCGATGAGGTCCAGCCCTTCGAGGCCAACGTGCCGCCCTTCACCCTCGCGCGATCGCAGTCGCTGCACTGACGACAGCGCCCACGACCCGTGCTGCGCCGACTGATCCAGCCCTTCACCCGCCAGCCCTGGTGGCCCCGACCCGGCAACGGCTTCGACATCGAGGCCCTGCTCGATGAAGCCGACGCCAGCGCCCCGCTGGTGGAGCGCCACATCTGGCTGATCCGCCTGCTGGACTGGGTGCGCCGCGGCGAGCCCGTCAGCGGCACGCAGTACGTGGTGCGCCTGCTGGAAGGCCAGCCCGAGCGGCGTGCGCGCGTGGTCGCGCTGCTGGGCGCCTTCTGGCGCGAGACCGACGTGGCCGCCTTGCTGGCCGACTACGGTTTTTCACCGCGCTCGTCCTTCCTCAACGAGCTGGGTGAACGCGTGCGCCGGCGCCTGCTGCCAGCCAGCCCCGAGACGCACGACCTGTCGGTGCTGTTCAACCTGCTGTTCAGCCACGCCAACGACGGCCAGTGGCTGGCGCGCCTGGACGACGCCACGCTGCAGGGCATCGGCCGGCTGTGGGAAGACGCGCTGGCCCCGTCACCCGAACCCACCGATGCCGGCGCCCTCGGCTGGCGCGACCCCTTCTTCGACGCCATGCTCTACCTGGCCACCCAGGTGCGCGCCACCGGCTTCACGCCGGCGTTCCGCTCGCGCATGGGCATCAGCCTGGGGCAGGACTTCGATGCACCCGAGCCCAACCGCGCCGAGCTGTCGCCCGAGGCGAGCGCGCGCAACGCCTTTCGCCAGCTCACCCACGTCATCGAGCGGCTGCGCGACCAGGCCGAAGCCCACCTGAAGGCCGCACCCGAGTCGCCCTGGCCCGCGGGCCTGCTGCACGACGCCCAGTACCTGCGCGCCCTGCTCGACACCTGCGCCCAGGCCGCCAGCGGCCTGCACGGCCACCTCGACACGCAAGGCATCTCGGTCAACCTCGTCTTCCAGATCGACCAGCTCTGCGAGCGCTGCCGCCGCATCGAGCTGCTGCTGGAGGCGGTGCTGACGCCCTTGCCGCTGCCCGCGCTGCACCGCCTGGTGGTGACGCTGGTGGACGTGGGCGTTCGCCGGCGCAGCGTGCGCGCGCTGTTTTCGCAGCACACCTCGCAGCTGGCGCGCCGCGTGGCCGAGCGCAGCGCCGAGACCGGTGAGCACTACATCACCCGCAACCGCAGCGAGTACGTGACCATGCTCAAGCAGGCCTGCGGCGGCGGGGCCGTGCTGGCGGGCACCACCTTCATGAAGTTCGCGGTGCTGGCACTCGGCCTGTCGCCCTTCATGGCGGGGCTGGGCGCGGGCCTGAACTACGCGGTGAGCTTCGTGATCGTGCAGTGGCTGCACTTCACGGTGGCCACCAAGCAGCCGGCCATGACGGCACCGGCCATGGCCGCCAAGCTGGCCGACGTGCGCAGCGACGCCGCGGTGGAGTCCTTCGTCGACGAGGTCGCGCACCTGCTGCGCTCGCAGGTGGCCGGCATCCTGGGCAACCTGCTGGTGGTGGCGCCCCTGGTGCTGGGCGTGCAGCTGCTGGCCGTGTGGGGCGCGGGCGCACCGCTGGTGGGTGAGGCCGACGCCCGCTACACGCTGCAAAGCCTGACGCTGCTGGGGCCGACCGCCTGGTACGCCGCCTTCACGGGCGTGCTGCTGTTTGCCTCCAGCATCCTGGCGGGCTGGGCCGAAAACGCCTTCGTGCTGCACCGCCTGGACAGCGCGCTGCGCTGGAACCCGCACATCCGCGCCTGGCTGGGCGAGGCGCGCGCGGCGCGCTGGTCGAGCTGGTGGCGCGACAACATCTCGGGCCTGGCGGCCAACACCTCGCTGGGCCTGATGCTGGGCCTGGTGCCCGTGATCGCGCACTTCCTGGGCCTGCCGCTGGACGTGCGCCACGTCACCTTGTCGACCGGCCAGATCGCCGCCGCCCTGGGTGCGCTGGGCTGGGGCCTGTTCCACGAGCCGGCCTTCTGGTGGTGCGTGGCGGCCATCCCCCTCACCGGGGCGCTCAACGTGGGCGTGAGCTTCACCCTGGCGCTGCGCGTGGCCTTGCGTTCACGCGGCGTGCGCGTGACCGACCGCGCGCGGCTGTGGCGGGCCATCGGCCGGCGCGTGCTGCGTCAGCCGCTGTCCTTCTTGCTGCCGCCCCGCTCGCCGTCCTGAGGCGCTTGGGTGTCGGGCGCCGCCTCGTCTCCCAGCTCGCCCCCGCGCCGCCCGGAGAACATGGTCCACCAGATCAGGAAGACGAACACACACAAGGCCCCCAGGGCTTCCAGCACAATCAACCACATGCTTTTCGTGACCTCGTTGAACCTGAGTTGCCCGCGCCCGCTGAAGGCAAGACCGATGTCGGGCCTGACTGCGGCACTGACCGCGGGCCTGATGGCGACCATTGTAGGAAGCCTGAGCGGCTGCGGCAGCCTGAGCGGCGGGCCAGGCAGGCCAGGCGGGTCGAGCTCGCCCGCGCCGGTGGTCAGCGCCACCCCGCCGGACGCCACCGCGCCCGCGACCCCGAGCCTGCCCGACGCCCCCTCGGTGCTGCGCCCCAAGTCACGCTGGGTGCAAAGCAGCTGGTCGGACCTGCCCGGCTGGGGCGACGACCGCGTCAGCGAGACCTGGCCCGCCCTGGTCAAGGGCTGCGCCCGCCCCGCCGCAGGCTGGCAGGCCTTGTGCGAAGAGGTCCGCCGCCTGGGCGCCGACTGGGGCCGCCGCGTCGACGATGGCTTCGTGCGGCAGTGGCTGGAAGGCCAGCTGCAGCCGTGGCGCGTGACGCCGCTGGACGGCGCGCCCACCAACGGCTTGCTGACCGGCTACTTCGAGCCCCTGCTCGAAGGCCGGCGCCAGCCCGACGCGCGCTTTGCCTGGCCGCTGCACCGCCCGCCCGCCGCGCTGGGCCAGCGCAAGCCCTTCTACAGCCGCAGCGAGCTGGAGACCACGCCAGAAGGCCGCGCCGCCCTCGCCGGGCGCGAGGTGGTCTGGCTGGCCGACCCGCTCGAGGTGCTGCTCATCCAGGTGCAGGGCTCCGGCCGCGTGCGCCTGCTCGACGAGCTCACACCGCAGGGCGCGCCCAAGGTGGTGCGCCTGGCCTTCGCGGGCCACAACGACCAGCCCTATCAGTCGGTGGCGCGCTGGCTGGTCGACCAGGGCGCCTTCAGCCTGGAGCAGGCCTCCTGGCCGGCGATCCGCAACTGGGCGCAGGCCAACCCGGCGCGCGTGGGCGAGATGATGGCGGCCAACCCCCGCGTCGTGTTCTTCCGCGAAGAACCCCTGCTCGACCCCGAGTCCGGCCCCAACGGCGCCCAGGGCGTGGCGTTGACGCCCGGGCGCTCCATCGCCGTCGACCGCGACAGCGTGCCCCTGGGCACACCCGTCTGGCTTGCCAGCACCGTGCCGCAAGCCTGGGTGGGCGGCGCCATGCCCGCGCCCTCGCCGCTGCGCCGGCTGGTGATGGCGCAAGACACGGGGGGCGCCATCCTGGGTGCGGTGCGCGCCGACTTCTTCTGGGGCTGGGGCGACGAGGCCCTGGCGCAGGCGGGGCGCACCAAACAGCCCCTGGCG